>JAESGW010000747.1_pt1 | contig 15562 bp, 15 predicted proteins | sample 9269791 | NCBI WGS metagenome assembly JAESGW01 (sample SAMN16773120, study PRJNA677053) | algae metagenome | isolation source: Aphanocapsa lilacina HA4352-LM1 and co-occurring heterotrophs from near cave... | place: USA: Maniniholo cave, near Haena, Kauai, HI | collected 2009-07-28 | reverse complement strand
GGAGGTCGGTCGGCCTGCTCGAGCTGACCGCGCTGCCGACCGTGGCGCGCGAGCGGTGGGAGCCGTGGGTGCGGGAAGCCGACGTGCTGCTCGTCGACGGCGGCGAGGCGACCTTCCTGGCGCACTGGGTCCGCTCGTCCGGCCTGGTCGACCTGCTGCCCTCCCTGGCCGACACCGTGTGGGTCGGCGTCAGCGCCGGCAGCATGGTGCTGGCACCTCGCATCGGCGAGCTCTTCGTCGAGTGGCGTCCGCAGGACGGTGACCGCACGCTCGGCGTCGTCGACTTCTCGATCTTCCCGCACGTCGGGCTGTTCCCCAGCAACACGATGGAGGCCGCCGAGGAGTGGGCGGCCGGCCTGGGCAACCCGGCGTACGCCCTGGACGAGCAGTCCGCCGTGGTCGTCGACGGCGACCGGGTCGAGGTCGTCTCCGAGGGCGAGTGGCGCCGCTTCGACTGAGCCGCGACACGACGAAGGGCCCGGATCGTCCGATCCGGGCCCTTCGTCGTTGCCGGTGGAGCTGAGGGGATTCGAACCCCTGACCTTCTCATTGCGAACGAGACGCGCTACCAACTGCGCCACAGCCCCATGCGCCTCACGGCGCGACGCCAAGATACACGAGCGCTCGGCGGCCCACCCAATCGCCTCGGCTCGACGCAGGAGGGAGGCTCAGGCGCCGCTGGCGCGGCGGGACTCGCGGTCGTCCTGCTCGGCCTCGCGGGCGGTCCGCGCGGACTGCTCGGCGGAGCGGGCGAGGGCGGAGTCCTCGTCGTTGCGGCCGCTGGACCACACGCCGGTGGAGTCGAGGTCGATGGTGGAGACCGTCCGCCGGGCAGCCGCCGGCTTCCCGACGTAGGTCGGGAGCGTGGTGGGCACCATGTCCCACCCGCCGACGACGGGGACCTCGCCGGTGACGACGGCCGGCAGGTCGGCCGCCGGGGAGGACTCCGAGGGCTCGGGAGCGGCTGGCGCCGCCGGGACGCGCGGCTGCGGCGGGGTGACGGGCAGCTCGCCGGTGAGGTCGTCCGGCTCCTCCTCGACCAGGGGCGGGAGGCCGATCTCGATCGCGGCGCGGGCGGCGCGCCCGCGGCGCTCGACGCGCACGGAGACGCGGCACGCGACCAGCCAGGCGACGAGCACCGCGGCCGGTACGGCCACCCACGGCCACGTGATGACGGACGCGGCGGCGAGGCCGACGACGACGGCGTTGGCGAGGAGGACGAGCGCGAGGACGTTGCGACGGCGCCTGGCGGCGCGGCGCGCGGAGGCACGCTCGGCGGCGGGCGACGGGCGCGTCGTACGGGCGACCGGGCCGGCGACCGGAGTGGTGACCTCGCGGGTCACGGTGGTGGTCACGGACGCGCTGACGGTCTCGGTGACCGGAGCGGTGGCGGGCTGCTCGGGACGGACGTGGGCCTTGGTCTCCACCGGCGGGCGCGCGGAGGCGCGGATCGGGGAGACGACCAGGCGGGCGTTGCGCCGGTCGACGGGCTCGCGACGCGCGAGGACGCGCATGGTGTGCGAGAACTTCTCGACGGAGCGGCTGCGGACGACCTCGTCGTGGTGCTTGAGGGCCTTGGGGATCAGGTAGACGGCCCACGCCACGGCAAGGGCGACGAAGATGAGAGCGCTCAGGTCCACGTCCGAAGCGTAGGAGCGTGGAGGGTGAGCGGGACGGATGTCAAGTGGTGTGTCGCAGAACTACTGGTGTGACTGGTGTGTCGAGAGCCGTGCCAGGACCCCTTCGGGTGCCTCCTCGGCGGTGACCGCGAAGATCCGGTGGTCGCGCCACGCGCCGTCGATGTGCAGGAACCGCGGCGCGTAGCCGACCTGCTCGAGGCCGAGCTTCTCCACCACCCGCAGGGAGTTGGTGTTCTCCGGGCGCACGCAGATCTCGACGCGGTGCAGCCGGACCGGACCGAGGCAGTGGTCGATGACCAGGCCCACGGCGCGCGGCGCGACACCACGCCCGGCGACGTCGGCGGAGACCCAGTAGCCGATCGAGGCCCACTGCGCCGACCCGCGGGCGACGTTGCTCACCGTGACCTGGCCGGCGAAGCGACCCTCGACCTCGATGACGAACGGCAGGCAGTGCCCCTGGCGCGCCTGCTGCAGCAGCGAGCGGGTGACGACCCTGTAGGACGAGGGCCGCGGTGCGGCACCCGGCGGGACGGTGGCGTCCCACGGGCGCAGCCAGTCGTGGTTGCGCGCCCGCACCGCCTGCCACTCGTCGGCGTCGGCCCGCCGCAGCGCGCGGACCACGACGCCCTCGGACTCCAGCCGGGCGGGCCAGCCGGGCGCGTCGGCGGCCAGGGCGCTCAGTGGTCGCTCCCGACGACCTGCTCGACGGCGTGGCGCACGACCGGCTCGAGCACGGCGAGACCGTCCTTGACCCCGCCGCGCGAGCCGGGGAGGTTGACCACGAGGCAGTCGCCGACGAGGCCCGCCAGCCCGCGCGAGAGCATCGCCGTCGGCACCCCCTTGGCGACGCCGGCTGCGCGGATCGCCTCGGCGATGCCCGGCACCTCGCGGTCGAGGACCGCGGCGGTCGCCTCGGGAGTGCGGTCGGTCGGCGTCAGGCCGGTGCCGCCGGTGGTGAGCACCAGCCGCGCGCCTGCCGCGACGGCGGCGGAGATCGCCTCGCGGACGGGGTCGCCGTCGGGCACCACGGCGGGGTCGCCGCAGTCGAAGCCCTGCCCGCGCAGCCACTCGGCGATCAGTGGGCCGGTCTCGTCGGCGTACGTCCCTGCCGCGGCGCGGTTGGAGGCGACGACGACGGCCGCGGGGAGGCTCATCGCTGCCAGTCCCCGGAGCGCCCACCGGTCTTGGTCTCGACCCGGATGTCGGTGATGACCGCTGCCTTGTCGACGGCCTTGACCATGTCGACGACGGTCAGCGCCGCGACCGACACGGCGGTGAGCGCCTCCATCTCGACACCGGTGCGGTCGGTGGTGCGCACGGTGGCGGTGATGTCGACGGAGTCGTCGCTGACCTCGAGGTCGACGGTCACGCCCGAGATCGCGAGCGGGTGGCACAGCGGGACGAGCGCCGGGGTCTGCTTGGCCCCCATGATCCCGGCGATCCGGGCCACGGCGAGCGCGTCGCCCTTGGGCACGCCCTCGCCGCGGAGCAGCCCGACCACCGTCGCGCTCACGAGCACCCGGCCGGTGGCGCAGGCCGTACGCGTCGTGACGGGCTTGTCGCCGACGTCGACCATGCGCGCGGCGCCGGCGTCGTCGACGTGGGTGAGCCGGGGGTCGGGGGCACGGTCGGAGGACGTCATCAGAACTCCTCGTCCAGCCGGCGGATCGCCACCATCTCCCCGGCGGGGATCGCGGTGGTCTCGGCGGGCACCTCGATGAGGCAGTTGGCGGTCGCGAGGTCGCCGATGAGGTGCGAGCCGTGCCCGCCGACCGGGGACACGAAGGTGCCGCCGCGGTCGGTCTCGTAGAGCCCGCGCACCAGCTGGACCTTGCCCTCGGGCGAGGACAGCCCGTGCGTGAGGCGCGCCCGGCCGGCGGGGCGGACGTAGGGCAGCTTGCCCATCATCCGGCGGATCGCGGGCAGCACGAACATCTCGAACGAGACGTAGGAGGAGACCGGGTTGCCCGGCAGGGTGAAGACCGGGGTGTCGTCCTCTCCGATCGTGCCGAACCCCTGCGGCTTGCCGGGCTGCATGCCGACGCCGCCGAACCACATCGACCCGTGGTGCGACAACGACTCCTTGACCACGTCGAAGTCGCCCTCGCTCACGCCACCGCTGGTGACCACGAGGTCGGCGCGGACGAGCTGGTCGCTCAGCGCCTCGGTGAACGCGTGCGACTCGTCGGGGACGATGCCGACGCGGTACGCGATGGCGCCGGCCGCGCGGGCGGCCGCAGCGAGCAGGTAGGAGTTGCCGTCGTAGATCGAGTCGTGGCCCAGCGGCGTGCCGGGGTCGCGGAGCTCGGACCCGGTGGAGATCACCACGACACGCGGCCGCGGACGCGTGCGTACGGTCGCGCGGCCCACCGCGGCCAGCATGCCGAGGTGCCGGGGGCCGAGGACGGTGCCCTCCTCGAGCAGCATGTCGCCCTCGGCGATGTCGTCGCCGGTCGGGCGGATGTGCTGGCCGGGCTTCGCGGCCCGGTCGATGCGGACGCTCGCCACGCCCCGGTCGGTCCACTCGTAGGGCACGACCGTCGTCGCGCCCGCCGGCACGGGCGCACCGGTCATGATCTTGACCGCGGTGCCGGGCGACAGCGCCAGGATCGACGACTGGCCGGCCCCGATCTCGCCGACGACGGGAAGGGTCACCGGGGCGTCGGCGGTGGCGGCGGCGACGTCCTCGGCGACCACGGCGTAGCCGTCCATCGCGGAGTTGTCGAAGCTCGGCAGCGAGATCGGCGCCACCACGTCCTCGGCCAGCGCGAGGCCGAGCGCCTCCATGAGGGGCTGGGGGAACGCCTGGAGCGGGGAGACCGTGGCGAGGATCCGCTCGACGTAGTCGGCGACCGGCAGCAGGTCAGCCATCGGTGCCCTGGGCCGGGTCCTCGTCAGCGTCCTGCTCACTCAGCGTGGTGCCGCCCGCGATGCGCTGCGCGGCGGCCGCCGTGAGCTTGACGTCACCGACGACGCGGACGCCCTGGCCGAAGGTCCAGTCGCCGTGGACGGTGAGCGAGTCGGCCTCGCGCAGCGACGGCGCCCCTTCGGGGAAGCGCTTGTCGAAGTCGCCGACCAGCTTGTAGAAGTCGCCGTCGAGCGACACGTACGGCACGTCGTCGCCGGCGTCGAGCACGAAGTCCTTGCCGATGTCGTAGACGTCGGAGCGCAGCACCAGCAGGTCGTCGGTGGTCTTCACCGGGACGAACCGGTCGCGGCCGACCTCGATCGTGCGCGCGCCCTCGAAGACCTCGATCGCGGCGCCCATCGCCGTCTCGATCTGGATGACCTCGGGCGTGCTGCTGTCGGCGGGATCGAGGTGCTTGACGTTGCGGATGAGCGGCAGGCCCAGGATGCCGCCGCGGGCGTCGAGGGTGTCGACCATGGCCTGGAGGTCGAACCACAGATTGTTGGTCGAGGCGTAGCGGTGGCGGTCCAGGTCGCTCAGCGCCTCCTTGTCGGCGTCGAGGGTCTGCGCCGACTCGCGCAGCACGATGCGCCCGTCGGCCTTGCGCCGGGCGAAGTGCCCGCCCTTGCGGTCGGACGGCGTACGCCGCACCGCCTCGATCGCGAACGGCGCACCGCTCTGCGCGAACCAGCCGGCGACGCGCGCGTCGGGCACCGCGCCGAGGTTGTCGGAGTTGGAGACGAAGACGTAGCGGTAGCCCGCCGCCAGCAGCTGCGCGAGCAGTCCCGTGCCGCGCAGCGCGGTGTAGATGTCGCCGTGACCGGGCGGGCACCACTCGAGGTCGGGGTTCTTCGGGTACGCCGCGGGCATCAGGTCGGCGGCGAGGAGCTTGGGCTCCTTGTTCTGCAGGAACTCCAGCGGCAGCCCCTCGACGGGGAGGTCGTCGTAGCGGGCGAGGGCCGCCATCGTGTCGGCGGAGGTGCGGAAGGAGTTCATGAACATCAGCGGCAGCGGCGCGTCGTACTGGGTGCGCAGGTGCAGCACCTGACGGGCGATGATGTCGAGGAAGCTCAGTCCCCGGCGCACGCACAGCAGGGACTTGGCGCGGTCCATGCCCATCGAGGTGCCGAGGCCGCCGTTGAGCTTGATGACCGCGGTCGCGCGGATCGCGTCGGCGGCCACGTCCTCCGGCACGTCGACGTCGGCGAGCGACTCCATGTCGAGCGGCTCGATCGAGTCCTCGGCGATCATCCCCGTCTCGCCGTGCTCGAGGAGTCGGTAGTAGTGCGCGAACGTGTCGATCGCGACCTCGTCCACCCCGGCCTGCCGCATCTTCTCGCGTGCGATCGCGAGACCCTGGGGATTGCCCTTGCTTGCCATGCTTCGATCGTAGGCTGCCGACGTGGCAGCAGGACACTCGCCGGCCAAGACGGCACTCCGCGACCAGGTGCGGGCGGCGCGCAGGCGCCGTCCGCTCGACGCCGCGGCACGGTTCGCGGAGGACGTCGCGGGGGTCGCGCTGGCGTGGCCACCGGTCCGCGACGCCGCGACCGTCGCGGCTTACGTCTCGGTCGGCAGCGAGCCGGGCACCGGCCTGCTGCTCGACGCCCTCGTCGCGGCCGGCAAGCGCGTGCTGCTGCCGGTGGTGCTGCCCGACCTCGACCTCGACTGGGCGGTGTACGAGGGTCGCGACGCGTTGGCGCCCGCGGTGCGAGGGCTGCTGGAGCCGGGCGGCCCGCGCCTGGGCCGCGACGCGATCCGCACCGCCGACGTGGTCCTGGTCCCCGGCCTCGGGGTCTCCCCCGCCGGCGAGCGCCTCGGGCAGGGTGGCGGCTGCTACGACCGGGTGCTGCCCCGGGTGCCCACCGGCACCCCCGTCGCCGTGGTGCTCTTCGACGACGAGGTCGGCGTGGCCGTGCCGGCCGAGCCCCATGACGTACGGGTCGGGTTCGCGCTGACGGGGTCGGGTGTCACTGGTTTCGAGGCTCGTCGCTAGCGCTCCTCGCGCCTCAACCAGCGAGTCTCGGTGGTTGAGGTGCGAGCGGAGCGAGCCTCGAACCCACGGACCTCACTCCGCGGGCGTCAGCACCAACCGGTCGTCGGCTGCCGCCTCGACCGCGTCGCGGGAGTACGCCCACGGGAGGGTCTCGCCGTCGACGAACAGCTCGGTCTGGTCGGAGTAGTGGTCGGAGGCGGGGTGCCCGGAGACGCCGGTGAGGTTGATCCAGCGCGAGTCGTCCCACTCGGCCAGCGAGACCACCATCCGCATCGACGGCGCCGCGGTCACCTCGTAGCCCTCGACCGCGTTCCACGAGGTGGCGTCGACGATCGAGGAGCCGCCGCCGACCTCCCACCCGGTGCGGTTGAAGAGCCGCTCGACCGGCGCGATCCCCGACTCGCCGAGCGTCGCGTTGCGCAGGTCCATCCGGTGCAGCCGGCCCCACTCCCACAGCCGCGGATCGCGGGACTGGCGTCGGGTCATCTCGTCGCGCGCATCGACGAGGGCGGCGCGGAGGATGTCGTCGCGGGTCTCGACGCGGTCGTCGGTGGTCACGTCGTCCCACCAGGGCCCGGCGGGCTCGGTCAGCATCTGGGACACCACGCGGAACCAGCGGTCGCTGCCGTCGGGCCAGGTGCGCTGGCGCAGGTCGTCGTGGAAGGTCTTCTCCAGCAGCGTGCGCCACACGACGTTGAAGTACGCCGCCGGGGCGCTGTCGGCGGGTGAGGTGAAGTCCCAGTCGCGCAGCAGGTTCAGCGCGTTGCGGTAGTAGGGCGACGGCAGCCGGCCGGCGTCGAGGAGGTACGGCACGAGGGTCTCGGCCATCGGGTTCGCGGAGTCGAGCTGCAGCTCGGCCATCTCCTCCACCGACAGCTCACCCTCCTCCTCGAGGACCTCCCGGATCCGGGTCGAGCGGTAGCCGTAGTCCCAGTCCTCGGTGAGCAGGTAGGGGTAGTCCTCGCCGATCACGGCCTGGTTGGCCGTCGCGATCCACCCCTCGTCGGGGTCGAGCACGCTCGGCAGGCCGTCGAAGGGGACGTGGTCCCCGGTCCAGTCGTTGGCGCTGATCCAGCCCTCGACCGGCATCGTGCCGTCGTTGCCGGACCGGCGGATCGGGATCCGACCGGGCGCCTGGTAGCCGATGTGCCCCTCGCGGTCGGCGTACACCATGTTCTGCGCGGGCACGGAGAAGTCCGCCGCGGCGGCACGGAACTCGTCCCAGTCGGACGCGCGGTTCAGCGCGAGGATCGCGTCGGCGGTGGGAGCGGGCTCCAGCGCGGTCCACGCGAGCGCGACGGCGTACCCGCTGCCCCGCTCCCCCGGCTCGTCGGTGGGGGCGTTGGCGCCGACGGTGGCGAACTCCGAGGAGACGTCGCTGATCAGGGGGCCGTGGACGGTCTCGCGCACCCGCAGCTCGACGTCGTCCTGCCCGCGCACCTCGATCGTCTCGGTGCGCACCTGCATCGGCTCGGTCTCGCCGTCGCGGACGTAGCGGTCGTCGCCGGCGGTCTGCTCGAGGAAGAGGTCGGTGACGTCGGGGCCGAGGTTGGTGAAGCCCCACGCGATGTCGGCGTTGTGGCCGATCACGACGCCCGGGACGCCGGAGAACGTGAATCCCGAGGTGTCGAGGGTGCAGTCGGCCGTGATCTCGCGGCAGTGCAGCCCCATCTGCACCCAGATGCCCGGCTGGCTGATGCCGAGGTGCGGGTCGTTGGCGAGGATCGGCATCCCGGTCGCGCTGTGCTCGCCGTCGACGACCCACGAGTTGCTGCCGATGCCGCGGCCCTTGCCCATCAGCGCCGGCATCGCGTCGAGCGAGTCCTGCACGCGCTCGAGCGCGTCGACGACGCCGCGGGGGTACGCCGGGCGGCGCGGGTTGCGGGTCGCGTTGCCGGTGGCGTTCTGCTCGAACACCCCGTCCACCACCCCGCCGCCGGACACGATCGGCGGGTGCTCGTCGAAGTCGTAGGGCGGCCACAGCGCGTCGATCTCGGCCTCCGTGTGGTCGAGCGACAGCAGCACCCGGTCGACCTCGGCGTCCATGTTGCCGCGCAGGTCCCACGCCATCGCCTTCAGCCACGCGAGCGAGTCGACCGGCTGCCACTCCTCGGGCGTGTAGTCGAGACCGGTGAGGCCGAGCACGCTGTACTCCGCCGCCAGCTGCGACGGGCCGCGCTCGGCGAGGTAGGCGTTGACGCCGGCGGCGTACGACGTGAGCGCGTCGCGCGTCGCCGGCTCCAGCAGCGCCCACTCGCGCTCGGCGACCCGCCGCCACCCCATCGTGCGGATGAAGCGGTCGGTCTCGAGCGTGTCGGCCCCGAAGATCTCGGAGAGCCGGCCGGCGGTCACGTGGCGCCGGACGTCCATCTCGAAGAAGCGGTCCTGGGCGTGCACGAAGCCCTGCGCGAACATCAGGTCGGCGTCGGTGTCGGCATAGACCTGCGCGATGCCGTTGTCGTCGCGCAGCACCTCGACCGATGCAGCCAGGCCCGGCACCTCGATCTCCCCCGAGGTCTGCGGCAGCGGGCGGCGTACGACCACCACGACCGCGACGGCGAGGACCAGGAGGACCAGCACCAGGGCCAGCGCGGTCCACGCCGTCCAGCGCACCGCGCGGGGTGCGCGCTTGAAGGTCTGCCACCAGGAGCCACGAGTGGACTCGGCGGTGTCGGGCTCGGGGGTGGGTGCAGGCTCGCTCATCTCTTCCCCCATTGTGCCGTACCATTGGCAGTCGAAGGGCCCGAGTGCCAGCGCGTCGCGCGCCCGGCTGACTTCCGCCCGATCCCGAGCCACCGTCGCTGTCAGAGGACCCACATGCCGACCTACCAGTACGCCTGCACCGAGTGCGGCCACTCCTTCGAGCAGTTCCAGAGCTTCAGCGAGGACGCGCTGACCGTCTGCCCCCAGTGCGACGGCAAGCTGCGCAAGCTCTTCAACGCGGTCGGCGTCGTGTTCAAGGGCTCGGGGTTCTACCGCACCGACAGCCGGTCCAGCACGTCGTCCACCACGCCGGCGTCCACCTCGTCCTCCGGTTCGTCGTCCTCCGGCTCGAGCGACTCCTCCTCCAGCGGCTCGTCCTCCACCTCGTCCTCGAGCTCGTCCTCCAGTTCGTCCTCCAGCTCGTCCTCGTCCTCGGACTGAGCCTTCTCGCTGGTCGAGGTGCGAGCGCAGCGAGCCTCGAGACCCCTTCCTGTGGAGAGCCCGAGCGGGCGACGGCGTGTCCGGCCTAACGTCGGTGCATGTTCCCGGGACTCCCGCCGGCACGCCGCCGGCTCCGCGCCGTACGCCACCAGCTGCGGCGCCGACGACGCCTGATCGCCGCGACCCTGGCGGCGGGCGCCGTGCTGAGCGCGCTGCACACGCTGGCACCGGCACCGCCGCCGACGGTCGAGGTGCTCGTCGCCGCCCGCGACCTGCCGTCGGGCGCGCTGCTCGGCGACGACGACCTGGTCAGCCGCGCCTGGCCCGCCGACCTCGCGCCCGCCGCAGCGGCCGCCTCACCGACCGGGCGGGTCCTGGCGGCACCGATCGCCGAGGGCGAGGTGGTGACAGACGTACGCCTCGTCGGCCCGCGGCTCGCGCTGGCCCAGCCCGGGGACACGGTGGTGCCGGTGCGGCTGCCCGACGCCGGCATGGCCGCGCTGCTGCGTGCCGGCGACGAGGTCGACCTGCTGGCGACCGACCCCGGCACCGGGTCGTCCACCGTCGTGGCACGCGACGTCACGGTCCTGGCCACCCCCACCGCCGTGCCGGAGGGCCCGGCCGGCGACTCGGGCGGCGCGCTGGTCGTGGTCGGCACCAGCGCCACCGAGGCACCGAGCCTCGCCGGGGCTGCCCTGACACAGTTCCTGACGGTGTCGTGGAACCGCTAGCGTGAGACGCGTTCACTCATCCGCGGCTCCTCGGGGCCCGACCAGAGGGAGAAACACCATGAGTGGCTTCAAGGCCTTCATCCTGAAGGGCAACCTCATCGAGATCGCCACCGGCCTGATCATGGCCCTGGCGTTCGCGTCGGTCGTCACGACCTTCACCGAGTGGCTCACCGGGCTGCTGCCCGAGACCGACTCGCAGATCTTCTCCAACGCGCCCCAGAGCTTCGGCGCCTTCCTCAACGCGACCGTGTCGTTCCTGATCATGGCCGCCGTCGTCTACTTCTTCATCGTGATGCCCTACACCAAGGCCAAGGAACGTTTCTTCCCGGCCGAGGAGCCCGGCACGCCCGCCGACGTGGCCCTGCTCGAGGAGATCCGCGACCTGCTCAAGACGCGCGGCGGCGCCGTCTGACCGCTCCTGCCGGCGTACGCGCCACGCGCCCTCCCCAGCCTCCGAGGTAGTCCGCTGCGAAAAGCTGCTCCTCGGGCCCGCCGCCGCGGCCGTTCGCAGCGGACTACCCGGCGGACTACCCGGCGGGCTGTGGAGGGAGGCCCTGCGGCGCGCCGGCACCGCTCGCGGCGGCGGCCTACGCGCTCAGCCGTGGTGCGGCGGGACCTGCTCGCGGTACCAGTCGTCGCCCTTGCCCGACCGGTCCTCGCGCGCGTCGCCGTCGTCGGAGGTCTGCTCGGGCACGGCCTCGCCGAAGACCTCGGCCAGCCGGCGCCGTCGCTGCCAGTCCGGCTCGGCGGGCTCCTCCGACGCGTCGCGACCGGGAGTGGAGGACCCGGCGCTCATGCGCAGACGCCCGGGACGGGCTCCGGCTCCGTGGTGGCCGGGGCGTCGGGCGTGGCGGTCTCGGTCGGTGACGCGGTCTCGGTCGGCGTCTCGGAGGGCGTCTCCGCGGGGGTCTCGGCGGGGGTCTCCGTGGGGGTCTCCGTGGTCCCGGCGTCCGTCTCGGTGGGGGTCTGGGTGGGCGACTGGGCCTCGGACGACGTCGACGGTGCCTCGGCGGTCACGGCGTTCCCTGAGAGCAGGCGCGCCGGGATCTCCTTGTCCTCGTTGATGAGCTTCCAGATCTGGTCCGCCTGCTCGGTCCAGAAGACCCGTCCGCTGAACTCCGAGTCCGTGGCGTAGTACTCCGTCGGCAGCGTCACGAACTGCACCTTGTCGAGACCGATGCTCTGCAGCTGCATCGCGATCTTGCCGATGCGGGTGACCGAGTCGAGCTCGGTGTCGGTGGTGAGCGACTCGGTGGCGGCGTCGAGGAAGTTGACGACCTTGTCGAGGCGGGTGAGCGTGCCCGCAGACTTCACCTCACGCACCAGGGCCGCGATGAAGGTCTGCTGGCGGCGGATGCGGGAGATGTCGTTGCGCTGCGCGAGCTCGCCGACCGAGCGGGCCCGCACGTAGTCGAGCGCCTCGTCGCCGGTGAGGACCGAAGGGTCGCCAGCCGGGACGAAGATGCCGTGCTCACGGTCGACGAGGTCCTCGGGCACGCACACCGGCACACCGCCGACCGCGTCGACCATCTTGCCGAAGCCGTTGAAGTCCACGACCACGAAGTGGTCGACGAACACGTCGGTGGTCGCCTCGAGCTGCGCGACCGTGCAGACAGGTCCGCCCTCGGTGTAGGCGGCATTCCACATGACGTCTGTCGCTGCCGGGGAGTCGCCGTCGTTGCACTCGGGCCGGTCGACGATCGAGTCGCGCGGGATGGACACGGCGTACGCCCGCTCGCGATCGGCGGAGAGGTGCACGAGGATGGTGGTGTCGGAACCACCGCCGCCGCCCTCGCCGTCGATCGCGTTGCCCTCCCCCTCGCGGGTGTCCGAGCCCATCACGAGGATGTTGAGCGGCTCACCGTTGCCCCGGTAGACCTTCTCGGGGCGGTCCTCGCCGAGCGCATCGAGCGACACGCCCTCGATGTTGCCGTCGAGGTGGCGGATGAAGTAGATCGTGCCGAGCCCGGTGACGAGGGCGAGCACGACGGCGCTGATCAGGATCACGCGCCCGACGGTGTGCCGGCGAGCGACCTTGCCCTTGCGCTTGGGCGCACTCGAGGAGCGCTCCGGGCGCGACTCGTCCGACACGGGCTCACCTTCGACGGGCTGGGATTCGACTGACCGGGCCAGAATCTACTTCACCTCGGCAAGTTTGCGGCCCTCCGCGACACGCCTCAGCCGGCGCGACGCGTCGCCAGCAACCCGATGAACTCGTCCGCCATGTCCAGCTGACGCACCAGGCGCCGACGACGCTCGACGGCCTCTTCCGAGACGGCCCCGAGGCGGTCACGGGCGGCGAGGCGGGTGGACTCGTCCGAGCCCGGGTCGTCGAGCACCTCCAGGTCCCCCATCACAGCCTTCATCTCGTCGAGGCTGAACCCCAGCGGCTTCATCCGCCGGATCACCAGGATCTTGTCGACGTCGGACTCCGTGTAGAGCCGGAACCCGCCGTCGGTGCGCCCGGAGGGCGTGAGCAGCCCGACCTCCTCCCAGTGCCGGAGGCTGCGCAGCGAGAGCTCCGTACGCGCGGCGACCTCGCCGATGTGCATGAAGGACCCCTCCACGGACTGCTCGGCCACGACCCGTCCCTCCTGCTCCCTGCTCACGATTTCAACCCTACCCTCACGTAAGGGTACGTTTCCGTTCCGTGCCTGCCGTCGCCGAGCCTATGACCTCCACCGAGCAGCCCACCGTACGAGCCGCCCTGCGCTCGCCGCGGCTGCTGCGCACCGAGGTCCTCGCGGGCCTCGTCGTCGCGCTGGCGCTCATCCCCGAGGCGATCTCCTTCTCGATCATCGCCGGCGTCGACCCCCGCGTCGGCCTCTTCGCCTCCTTCACCATGGCGGTCTCGATCGCCTTCCTCGGCGGCCGCCCCGCGATGATCTCGGCCGCCACCGGCGCCATCGCGCTGGTGATCGCGCCGGTGATGCGCGACCACGGCTACGACCACCTCATCGCCACCGTGCTGCTGGGTGGGGTGATCCAGGTCGTGCTCGGGCTCCTGGGCGTGGCCCGGCTGATGCGGTTCATCCCGCGCCAGGTGATGGTCGGCTTCGTCAACGCGCTGGCGATCCTGATCTTCCTCGCGCAGGTGCCACACCTCGTCGACGTGCCGTGGCTGGTCTACCCGATGGTCGCCGTGGGGATCGCCGCCATCGTGCTCCTCCCCCGCGTGACCCGGGTGGTGCCCGCGCCGCTGATCGCTATCGTCGCGCTCACCGCCTTCACGCTGGTCGCCGGCCTGTCCCTCCCCGACGTCGGCGACGAGGGCGAGCTGCCCGACAGCCTCCCCGCCCTGTTCGTCCCCGACGTGCCGTGGACGCTGGACACCCTGCAGGTCATCGGTCCGTACGCCGTGGCGATGGCGCTCGTCGGCCTGCTCGAGTCGCTGCTGACGGCCAAGCTGGTCGACGACATCACCGACACCCACTCCGACAAGACCCGCGAGGCGTGGGGCCAGGGCGCCGCCAACGTCGTCACCGGCTTCTTCGGCGGGATGGGCGGCTGCGCGATGATCGGCCAGACGATGATCAACGTGAAGGCCTCCGGCGCCCGCACGCGGATCTCGACCTTCCTCGCGGGCGTGTTCCTGCTGGTCCTCGTCGTCGGATTCGGCGACGTCGTCGCCCTCATCCCGATGGCCGCGCTCGTCGCGGTGATGGTCATGGTGTCGGTCGGCACCTTCGACTGGCACTCCGTCCGACCCTCGACGCTGCGCCGGATGCCGAGGTCGGAGACCACCGTCATGGTGGCCACCGTCGTGGTCACCGTCCTCACCCACAACCTCGCCATCGGTGTCGGCGTGGGCGTGCTGGTCGCGATGACCCTGTTCGCCCGCCGGGTCGCGCACCTCACCGCGACCCACCGCGACCTGGTGGACGACCGCGACGGTACGACGAGCGCGGTCTACCGCGTCACCGGCGAGCTCTTCTTCGCCTCCAGCAACGACCTCTACACCCAGTTCGACTACGCCGGCGACCCCGACCACGTGGTCATCGACCTCTCGCAGTCGCACGTATGGGACGCCTCGACCGTCGCCGCGCTCGACGCGATCACGACCAAGTACGCCCGCAAGGGCAAGACGGTCGAGATCGTCGGGCTCAACCCCTCGAGCGCGGAGCGCCACGAGCGGCTCTCCGGCTCGCTGCCGTCCCACTGACACCCGTGCAGGTGGACGGCTGATGGGCGGCGGCGTACGCCGTCGTGGCAGGATGCTGCCCGCTGCAGCACCTCGCGGTGACGCGGCACCGCCCCAGTAGCTCAGTGGATAGAGCAGCCGCCTCCTAAGCGAAAGGTCGCAAGTTCGACTCTTGCCTGGGGCACCAGCAGCGAACCAGCGGTGGGTCCGGTGACGCGGGCCAGCTCCTCGAAGCGCTCACCGTGCAGGCACCTCGGAGCTCACGGCACCCCGCTGAGCGTGACTCGCGTCGCCGGCTGCGCCAACTGCCTTCATGGTGCTTCGTGCGAGCCGGATGCGCCGAGCGGGCGCGCAACGTAGGCAGTTCGGGGCGGGTCCGGTCAGGTCGAGCGCGGGCAGCGGAGCTCGTGGTCCGAACTGCCTACGTTGGTCGCGTCAGAGCGTCTCGAACCGCATCCCGGCCTTCTGCAGCCGGACCAGCAGGGCGTCGCCCATGGCCTGAGCGGGCGTCACCTGCCCCGCGGTCTCCGGGTTGTCGTCGAGTGCGAGGCACAGCGCGGCCTCCGACAGCATCTTGGCAGTCTCGGTGTAGCCGGGGTCGCCGCCCGAGACGCGCGTACGGACGGTGCTGCCGCCGGCCTCGCCGACGAAGTCGACGGTGAACCACGACTTCTCCCGCTTGGCCGCGTCGGGCCCGGAGCCCTGCGGCACCTTCGAGAGCAACAGGTTGCGCAGCGGCTTGACCTGCGAGGCAACGCTCAGCGCACCGACCCCGAGGGCGCCGCCCGCGGCGTAGCGCAGGGTCTTGGTGCCGGCCCAGTGCGAGTAGCGGAACTTCGGTCCGTACGCCTCGAGCGCCGCGCCGCTGCGCGCGACGACGATCGGGTCGATGGTCGGCAGGGGAAGCAGCCAGTAGCCGAGGACCGGGTCGCGGTGCGGCTTGCCGCCGACCGAGCGGGACGAGCGGCCCTCCGGACGTCCCTCGGCGCGGCGGCGGGCGGC
>JAESGW010000746.1_pt1 | contig 15569 bp, 20 predicted proteins | sample 9269791 | NCBI WGS metagenome assembly JAESGW01 (sample SAMN16773120, study PRJNA677053) | algae metagenome | isolation source: Aphanocapsa lilacina HA4352-LM1 and co-occurring heterotrophs from near cave... | place: USA: Maniniholo cave, near Haena, Kauai, HI | collected 2009-07-28 | reverse complement strand
GATCGCCAATCTGAACGCGCTGCGCTTCGGCCGCCCGGATCACCCCAAGATGCGCCACCTGATCGCGGGCGTGGTCCACGGCATCGGCGGCTACGGCAATTGCGTCGGCGTGCCGACGGTGGGCGGAGAGGTGAACTTCCACACCGCTTATGACGGCAACATCCTGGTCAACGCGATGACCGTAGGCGTCGCGCAAGCGGACAAGATCTTCTACTCGGCCGCTTCGGGCATCGGCAATTCGATCGTCTATGTCGGCAGCAAGACCGGCCGCGACGGCATCCACGGCGCGACCATGGCCAGCGCGGACTTCGGCGAGGATACCGAGGAAAAGCGGCCCACCGTCCAGGTCGGCGATCCGTTCACCGAAAAGCTGCTGATCGAGGCGTGCCTTGAACTGATGGCGTCGGATGCGATCGTCGCGATCCAGGACATGGGCGCGGCGGGCCTCACCTCCTCGTCGGTCGAAATGGCCAGCAAGGGCGGCGTCGGCATCGAACTGGTGATGGACGATGTCCCCCAGCGCGAAACCGGCATGACGCCTTATGAAATGATGCTCTCCGAATCGCAGGAGCGCATGCTGATGGTCCTGAAGCCCGGCCGTGAGGATTTCGCCGAAGCGATCTTCAGGAAATGGGAGCTGGATTTCGCGGTGATCGGCCATGTGACCGATACCGGCCGCATGGTCCTCAAATGGCAGGGCGAGACGGTGTGCGACATCCCGCTCGGCCCGCTCGCCGACGATGCCCCGCTCTACGATCGGCCCCACGTCCCCACCCCGCCGGCAAAGGCGCTGATCGACATCCCCGAATGCACCGATCTCCGCGCCGATCTGCTGAAGCTCATGGCCTCGCCTGACATCGCGTCGCGCCGCTGGATCTGGGAGCAGTACGACCATATGGTCGGCGCCGACACCGTCCAGCGCCCCGGCGGCGACGCTGCGGTGGTCCGCGTCCATGGCACCGACAAGGCGCTGGCGATGACCACCGACTGCACCCCGCGCTACTGCTTCGCCGATCCGGTCGAGGGCGGCAAGCAGGCAGTGGCGGAGGCGTGGCGCAATCTGACCGCGGTGGGCGCGACCCCGCTCGCCATCACCAACTGCCTCAATTTCGCTAACCCGCAGCGGCCGGAGATCATGGGCCAGATCGTCGGCTGCCTCGAAGGCATGAGCGACGCCTGCCGCGCGCTCGATTTCCCGATCGTCTCGGGCAATGTCTCGCTCTACAATGAGAGCAAGGCCACCGGCGGCGGTTCCGCGATCCTGCCCACCCCCGCGATCGGCGGCGTCGGCCTGCTCGCCGACTGGTCGAAGTCGGCCACCATCGGCTTCAAAGGGACCGGCGACATCGTCATCCTGATCGGCCAGCGCCGTGGCGATCTCGGCCAGTCGCTCTGGCTGCGCGAGCTGCACGGCCGCGAGGATGGCCCTCCGCCCCGCGTCGATCTGGCGCAGGAAAGACTGGTCGGAGACTATATTCGCGCCGCCATCGCCGCGGGCCAGGTCACCGCCTGCCATGACGTGTCGGACGGCGGCATCGCGGTTGCGCTTGCTGAAATGGCGCTCGCCGGCGGGCACGGCGCGCTGATCAACGCGCCCCACCCGATGGGTGTGGCCGCCAGCTATTTCGCCGAGGATCAGGGCCTCTACATCGTCACCGTCGAGGACGCGGCGCTGCTCGATTTCCTGCTCCACGCCACCGATGCGGGGATCGAGGCGGAGCCGCTTGGCCGCACCATCGCCAGCCGGATGATCTTCGAACTCAACCAGGGCGATTTCGCCATCCCGCTCGACGATCTGCGCAAGGCGCACGAAGGCTTCTTCCCAGCGCTGATGGGTGCGGACGCGGCGCTGGCCTAGCCGTTTCGGTCGTGCAAGAACCTCGCCCAGCTTCCGGGAGGGGAACGTCATGACCAAATTTGGAACCATTCTCACCGCAACCGCTGTTGCCGGCACGCTCGATATTCTCGCCGCCATCATCCAGGGGGCGACGACAGGCACCGCCCCCGCAGCCGTACTGCGCTCGGTTGCCGCCGGACCGCTCGGCGACGGCGCATTCAGCGGCGGCGTGAGCATGTCTCTCGCCGGGCTGCTCATTCATTTCGCGATCATGGCGGTGATCGTCACGGTCTTCGTGCTCGCCGCGCAGGCGCTGCCGATGCTCACGCGCCGGCCCTGGCTGTGGGGTCCGGTCTATGGCCTCGGCGTCTGGATCGTGATGTACCTCGTCGTCCTGCCCGCGCGCTGGCCGGACAGCTTTCCGCTGACCGACCCGGCGAAGATCGGCTGGGCGATCGCCTTCCACACGTTGCTCGTCGGCCTCCCCATCGCGCTGATAACCGCGCGCGGGCCGGCTGGCGCGGGCGACAAGAGTGTGTTACCCTCCTAAGACACGATCACGGGGGGGGGGGAATCGATGGCGACTGCGGCAACCGAACGATTCGCCACGCTGGACGCGACCCGCGGCGTCGCCGTGATGGGCATCCTGCTGATCAACATCATCAGCTTCTCGATGCCCGAACAGGCCTATATCAGCCCACGTGCCTGGGGTGGGCTCGATGCGCCCGATATCGCCGTCTGGACGATCAACCAGCTGTTCTTCGAAGGGCGGATGCGCGGCCTGTTCGCGCTGCTGTTCGGCGCCAGCGCGATGCTGGTGATGATGCGGACCGAGGCGAAGGGGGAAGGCCCCGCCAGCGTCCATCTGCGCCGCATGGCCGCGCTCGCGCTGTTCGGGCTCGCCCACTGCTATCTGGTATGGGAAGGCGACATCCTGTTCCATTATGCCGTGCTGGGCAGCCTGTTGCTGCTGGTCCGGAACTGGAGCGTGAGGGCGCTGGTCCGCACCGGCCTGATCATACTCGCGCTGCACACGCTGTACTGGGGGTTCCAGTTCGCCGGCGCGCTGTATTTCCAGTCGGTCGCCACCGCCCCGGATGCGCCCGTGGAGGTGGTGCGCCAGTATCAGGCGATGATGCGCAGCTTCCCCGGGCCGGACAGCCCGACCATCGCGCGCGATCTCGCCGCCTTTCGTGGCGATTACTGGACGGTGCTCGATTTCCGCCTGACCTATCGCGCCTGGATCCCCTGGGAGCTTATCAAGGTGCTCGGCGGTGAAACGCTCGGCTATATGCTGCTGGGCATGGCGCTGATGAAGAGCGGGCTGTTCACCGGCGGCTGGGACCGCGCCCGCGTGCGGCGCCTGATGCTGGTCTGCTATGCGGTATCGCTGCCGGCAATGGCCGCGCTGACGGCATGGCAATATGCATCGGGCTTCGATCCCGTCGTGCTGATGGGTGTGTTCCTCGGCTGGTCGATCCCGTTCCGCGTGGTGATGACGCTGGCGCATGCCGCGCTGATCGTCCTGATCGTCACCCGCTTTGCGGATAGCGCGATCGTCGCGCGCATCGCCGCGGCGGGGCGCATGGCCTTCACCAACTATCTGATGACCTCGATCGTGATGACGACGATCTTCTACGGCTATGGTCTTGGCCTGTTCGGCCATGTCGGCCGCGCGGAGGTCTATCTGTTCGTCCTCGGCATGTGGGCGCTGATGCTGCTCTGGTCGAAGCTCTGGCTCGACCGATTCGCCTATGGCCCGTTCGAATGGCTGTGGCGCAGCCTGGCGCGCCTCGAGCTGCAGCCGATGCGCCGCACGAATCATCTTGCGAGTGTGTCGCAATATCCCTAGATCATCACGCAGAGCGAGGAGTGCCTGCGTGGTCGTTTGTATCTGCAACGCAATAAGAGAACGCGATGTGCGCCAGGCCGCGCGCGGCGGCGCGATCAGCGCTTGCCAGGCCTATCGCGCGCTCGGCCACCAGCCGAAGTGCGGCCAATGCGTCCCGTTCGCGCGATCCATTATCGATTCAGAACGCGCGACTGCGTAACGCTCGCAACAGTGAAACCCGCAGAAATCTGCCATTTTTGACTGTCTTTTGATGCCTCGCGGGCCTATGATTGCCGTCTGAATTTACGGAGGCGAGCATGAAGGGCGACGCAAAGGTCATTGAGTTCCTCAACGAGGCGCTCAAGAACGAGCTGACCGCGGTCAATCAATATTGGCTGCACTACCGCCTGCTCGACAACTGGGGCGTCAAGAAGCTCGCCGCGTTCGAGCGCCACGAATCGATCGACGAGATGAAGCATGCCGACTGGCTGTCGGAGCGCATCCTGTTCCTTGAGGGATTGCCTAATTTCCAGTTGCTCGGGCGGCTGCGCATCGGCGAGACCGTTGAAGAAGTGCTCAAGGCCGATCTCGCGCTCGAGATGGAGGCGCTGCCGCTGCTGCGCGACGCGATCGAGCATAGCGAAAAGGTCCGTGACTATGTCAGCCGCGACCTGTTCCGCCGCATCCTCGACAGCGAGGAGGAGCATGTCGACACGCTCGAAACCCAGTTCGAGATGATCGAGCGGATGGGGATCGAGAACTACATCCAGCTCAATTCGAAGGCCGAGGAAGGCTCCTGAGCGCCTAGGCCCGGCCGAACGTCCCCGCTGCCTGCAGCGGCGGGCGGCCGCCGCGGCGCTCGACCAGCGGGTTGCTCTCGCGTTCCAGCAATTCCAGCGATCGCTCGAACAGCGAGCGCAGCTTGACCACTTCAGCGATCAACGCGTCGGGCGCGTCGCGGTGTTCGATGCATGTCCGGGCGCCGGTTTCGATCACTTCGGCCAGATCCGCCAGCGGCTCCGCGCCGAACTGGCGCGCTTCGCCCTTCAGCGTATGCGCCGGGATGACGAGGGCGACCGCATTCATCGCGCGCATCGCCTCTTCTATGCGCTGCACAGACTTGGCGCCGTCCTCACGAAAATAGCCGAGAATGCGCACGAAATCCGCACCAAGCTCCGCCCGGCATTCGCCATAAGCTTCCCAGTCGATCAGATCGTCACCTAGAGAGGACACGCGATTCTCCATATTCGCCGGACGGACGGGATCGATCCGGACCCGCCCTTCTTGGACATGGAGTGGTAAAGGCTGCGTTACGCCGCGCCGCGGCAGACGCGAAAATGCCCATTTCCAACTGCGAACGCCCAGCCCGCCGCCGCCGCGACCTCGGCGAGCTCGCCAGCAGCCTTGGGATCGTCCGCCAGCACCTCGATCACGTCGGCACCGCCCTCGCGGATCGCGCGCGCTAGGCGGATCGCCGGCCAGGGGCACAGCATCCCCCGCGCATCGACCCGCATCAGTCGAACGGATTCTTCGGCGCGCGCAAGGTCAGCCGCACCGGCACCGCGCCGAACCCGAGATCGCGGCGGATGCCGTTGATCAGATAGCGCTGATAGCTGGTCGGCAGCTGATCGACCCGCGTGCCGAACAGCACGAAGCCCGGCGGCCGCGTCTTGGCCTGGGTCAGATAGCGCAGCTTGATCCGCTTGCCGCCGGGCGCGGGCGGCGGGTTCTTCTCCACCGCACCTTCGAACCAGCGATTGAGCGCCCCGGTGCCGACCCGCATCGACCATGCCTCACGCGTCTCGAACGCGACCTGCATCAGCGTATCGATGCCCTTGCCGGTGGCGGCGGACACGGTCAGCACCGGCACCCCCTTCACTTGCGAAAGGCCTTCGTCGAGCGCCGCCTTGATCCCGTTGAACAGCGCGCTGCCGCCCTCGGCGACATCCCATTTGTTGATCGCGATGACGATGGCGCGGCCTTCCTGCAGCACCTGATCGGCGATGCGCAGCTCCTGCGCCTCCAGCCCGCGCGTCGCATCGAGCAGCAGCACCACCACCTCGGCAAAATCGACCGCGTGCAGCGCATCGGCGACCGACAGCTTTTCCAGCTTGTCCTGCACCTTGGCCTTTTTGCGCATGCCCGCGGTGTCGATCAACCGCACCTTGCGCGGCTCGCCGCCCTTGGGCGTCCATTCCCAGTCGATCGCAATCGAATCGCGCGTGATCCCGGCTTCGGGGCCGGTGATCATCCGGTCCTCGCCCAGCATCCTGTTGACCAGGGTGGACTTGCCCGCATTGGGTCGGCCGACAATGGCCAGCTTCAGCGGGCCGTTATCCTCGTCATAGCGCTCCTCTTCCTCCACCTCGACATCGATGAAGGGCTGCAACGCCTCGAACAAATCGACGATGCCTTCGCCGTGCTCGGCGGAGAGCGGCACCGGATCGCCGAAGCCGAGCGCCATCGCTTCGATCACGCCGGTCTCGCCGGCCTTCCCTTCCGCTTTGTTGGCAACGACGATCACCGGCGTGTCGGATGCGCGCAGCCACCGCGCGATCTCCTCGTCCATCGGCACGATGCCGACGCGCGAATCGATCATGAACAGCGCCGCGTCGGCCTGGGTCAGCGCGGCTTCGGTCTGCGCGCGCATGCGGCCAGGTAGCGTCGCCGCATCGTCGGTCTCGAACCCGGCAGTGTCGACCACGGTGAACTCCGCGCCGACCAGCGTCGCCGTGCCCTCACGCCGGTCGCGCGTCACGCCCGGCAGATCGTCGACCAGCGCCAGCTTCTTGCCGACCAAGCGGTTGAACAGCGTCGATTTGCCGACATTAGGCCGCCCGACAATGGCGATGACAGGCAGCCTGGCCATCAGCGGTAAGCCGAAATGCGGCCGCTGTCCCCGAGCAGATAGAGCGTGCTGTTGGCCACGAGCGGCGGCAGGCTGTAGCTGTCTTCGGTCGGCACCGTCGCCTGCACCTGCCCCGTCTCGGGCGCGACATAGGTAATCGCACCGCGCGAATTGACCAGCACCAGCCGGCCGCCCGCCAGCACCGGCCCCAGCCAGCTGATCGGATCCTTCTTGTCTTCCTCGTCGCGGTAACGCGCCAGCTGGGTCATCCAGCGCACTTTGCCGTTCGACCGTGCAAGACACATCAGCTTGCCCTCGTCAGTCACGACGAACAACCATTCGCCTGCGACCCAGGGGGTCGAAATGCCGGCTATCGACTGTTCCCAGATGCGCTGGCCGGTGTTCAGCTCCACGCTGACCATCCGCCCGCCCTGGCCGATCGCATAGACCCGGCCCTGATCGATCACCGCATCCGCGTCGATATCGGCGAGGCTGGAGACGGAGGTCGAGATGCTGGTCCGCGAAAGCGCGTCCTGCCACACCACCCGGCCGTTTTCGTAGCGATAGGCGCTGAGTTCGCCGGACGAGAAGCCGGCGACGATCGTGCCCTGCGCCCCGGCGGGCGCGGCGACGCCGAACACACCCGACGCTTCGAGCGCGCCCGATGCGGTCCATACCGTCGCGCCATCGGCCTCGTTCAGCGCGATCAGCTGGTTGTCCTGGCTCATCACATAGACCTGGCCCGCAAAGATGGTCGGCGCGCCGCGCAGCGGTCCGCCCGGCTTCACCTTCCAGACCTGCGATCCATCGGCGATGTTCATCGCCACTACGTCGCCCAGGCCATTGGTGGCGTAGAGCCGTTCGCCCTCCACGCTGACACCGCCGCCGAAGCGCGATGCCGCGTTGGCCGAATCGGTGGTGGTCGCCACGCTCCACGCACGTGCGCCGGTGTCGGCGGCAAAGGCGTGGACCGTACCCGTCACATCGACCACGTAGAGGCGGCCATTCGCCACGACAGGCGCCGCGGCAAGGCGCGCGCGGTTGCTGCCGCCATTGATCTGCGCGGTCCAGGCGCGCGTGGGCGATGCGCCCAGCGCGAGGTGCCCCATCGATTTGGAGGCGTTGCCGCCGGGCTGGCTCCACGCCGCGTTCTCCGCCGGCGCGGGCAGCAGCACCTGCACATCGGCGATCGCCGGATCGACCTCCGCGGCGTCTTCGGACAGCAGGATCGGCACCCGCTCGCCCAGCACCGGCGTCTTGGGCTTGCCGCCGCCGAAAATGCCGCAGCCGCTGAGCGCCACCAGCGCCGCAATCGCTGCGGCAGAGCGCATCTTGATGATCATTGTGCCTGCTTGTCCTCACTCTGGTCGACCGCGTCGACACCCAGTACGCCAGCCATCTGCACCGCGCGTGAACGCAGCGTGTCCGGCACGCCCTCCCCTTGCGCGATCGCGCCGAACATCGCCCCGGCTTCGCGGGTCTGATTGAGCCGCAGATGCGCGATCGCGACCATCTCGCCCGCGCTGCCCAGCCACGGATTGCCCTTAACCGCCAGCGGCTTCAGCCGTTGGATCACCTGCTGGGGCGGCAGCGTGTCGAACTGCGCGGCGGTCTGCCGCACCAGGGCCATGTCGCGGATCGGCTGCGGCAGCTTGGTATCCGCCGCCAGCTCGCCGAACATCGCGGCCGCGGCGGGCAGCTCGCCACGCTCCAGCGCGAGATCGGCCTGGGTCATCTTGGCCATCGCGCGGTATCCCGGGGCGCCCTCCTTGGCCAGATCGGCGAGCACCGGCGCCGCCTTGTCGCGCGCACCGGCGCCAAGATCGTCGAGCGCCGCGCTGAACCGTTCGCCCTGTTCCGCCGCCGCGCTGGTCTGGCGGTGCTGCCAGTACAGCCAGCCGCCGAACGCGGCGAGGCCCAGGGCCAGCACCGCGATCAGCGCAACGCCGCGCTTGGTCCAGAAATCGCGCAGCTGGTCGCGGCGAAGTTCTTCGTCCACCTCACGCAGGAAGGCTTCGTTGTTCTGCGGCGTCAGCGCCAAGACATGTGCTCCGATAGGATCGTGGAAAGGGATGCGGCGGCGGACCTTAGCCGCCCGCCCGCTTGCAGGAAAGGCTTGTCACGCCTTGGGCTGATAGGTCTGTTCCACCCCGGGAAAGGCGCGCGACCGCACGTCCTTCGCATAGGTTTCGACTGCGGCGGAAATGCGGCTGGCGAGATCGTCGAACTTCTTCACGAAGCGGGGGGTGCGCTCGAACATCCCCAGCATATCCTCGGTCACCAGCACCTGCCCGTCGCAATCGGCGGACGCGCCGATGCCGATGATCGGGCACGAGACTTCGGCGACGATGGCGCGCGCCAGCGGCTCGATCACGCCTTCGGCGACCACCGCGAACGCGCCCGCTTCGGCCACCGCGCGCGCATCGCCGATGATCTTGGCATGCTCGACATTCGACCGGCCCCGCGCTCCGTACCCCCCCAGCATGTTGACCGCCTGCGGGGTCAGCCCGACATGGCCGACCACGGGAATGCCGCGCGCGGTCAGGAAGGCGACCGTCGGCGCCATCGCCTCGCCGCCCTCCAGCTTCACCCCCGCCGCGCCGGTGTCGGCCATCACCCGGGATGCGGACGCGAACGCCTGCTCGGGACTCGCTTCATAGCTGCCGAACGGCATGTCGATGATCACGACCGAATGATAGCTGCCCCGCACCACCGCCGCGCCGTGGGCGCACATCATGTCCAGCGTCACCGCCAGCGTCGAGGGCAGCCCGTAGATCACCTGGCCCAGGCTGTCGCCGACCAGCAGCATGTCGCAATGCGGGTCCAGCAGCTGTGCCATGCGCGCCGTATAGGCGGTCAGCATGACGATCGGTTCCTTGCCCTTACGCGCCTGGATCGCGGGCACGGTCAGCCGTTTCATCGGCACGGGCGTGGGATGCGCCCGGCTGGTCGACGTGTCGATGGTGAAGGTCGTGGACATGGCCGCGCTCCTAGCCGCCCCGATTGCCACGCGCCAGCATCGCGGCGGCTCGCGTAAATATCAGTTGACTTTATGTTCTATATAATTAACATTGAGTCTAGTAGAAGGAACATGGGAGGACGCAATGGCGTTCAGAGAAAAACTGGCTTGGGCCCTGCTCGCGACCGCGGTCGCGGGATTTGCGGGCTATTGGTTCGTGGTCAGCGCGATCGTCGAGGACGCCGGCTGGCGCGGCCCGATCTGGGCGCTGGTGCCGCCGCTGATCGGTATGTGCATCCTCACGACGATCCTGGCGATCATCGGTGCCGGTGCGGCGGCGATGTCGGCCCCCAGGGAATCCTATGCCCCAGCCGACGAGCGCGACCGGGCGATCGCCATGCTGGCTTCGATGCGCGCCTATGGGCTCCTCACCATCGGGCTGGGCGCGATCATCACCATCTCTTTTTTCGGGCTCAGCCAGTTCCAGCTCGTCCATGCGCTGGTCTGCCTGCTCCTGACCGCCGAGATCGTCCGCTATGCCGGCGAGGCGATCGCGTATCGCCGAGGCTTATGATGGCGGAACCACCGATCGCCAACACCATTCGCACGCTGCGCTTCATGGCCGGGGAAATGACCCAGGCCGAACTCGGCGAACGGATAGGCGTCACCCGCCAGACCATCGCCGCGATCGAGCAGGGCAAATACTCGCCGACGCTGGAGGCGGCGTTCCGCATCGCGCAGGTCTTCGGCAAGCCGCTGGAAGAGGTGTTCCAGTGGCGCGCGTGACGGTTGCTACCGCACCCAGCCCCGGCTGCTGGCATAGCCTGCGAACCACACCGAAAAGGCCGCGACCACCGTGATGAACACCGGGAACGGCACCGTCGTCGCCGCGCCTTTCGCCGCGATGATATCGGTGGTCGCGAACAGCCAGCCGAACTGCACCAGCACCGCGATCAGCGAGGCGAGGAACAATGTCTGGGCCAGCCGCGAGCGCGCCAGCAGCGCGATCCCGCCCAGCAGGCCAGTGCCGACCGCGATGGTGTAGACCCAGTTGTACCATGTCGGCAGCGTGGCGAAGAGCGCGCGATCATAGGACGTGGCGTCGCCCATCGCATTGGCGCCGAGCGTCCAGTGCAGATAGCAGGCGTAGCAGCCCATCAAGCCCCACAACGTCAACAACACTGCCACGATCCAGAACCAGACCGGCACCACCCCACGGCTTGTCGTCCCGCTCATCCCGATTCCCCTCCACTCATCGAATGGAGGCCAATGCTGCGCCTTTCGACGGCCCAGCGCAACGGTGGCGAATCAGAGCCCGGTATCGGCCCAGATTTCGGGCTTGAAGCCGACCAGCAAACCGCCACCATGCTCGACCACCGGCCGCTTGATCATCGAAGGCTGCGCCAGCATCAGCGCCACCGCCTTGTCGGCGTCCAGCCCGGTCTTGTCGGCATCGGGCAGTGCGCGAAAGGTCGTCCCCGCGCGATTAAGCAGCGGCTCCCAGCCCACCGCGGCGATCCATCCGCGCAGCCGCGCCTCGTCGATCCCGGCCTTCTTGTAATCGTGGAACGCGTAGGAAATATCGCGCGCATCCAGCCAGGTACGCGCCTTCTTCACGGTGTCGCAGTTGGGAATACCGTAGAGAATGACCATTAGTTACCTGTCAGAAATCGGCTCAGTGTCGACACACCCTGCCGCTCAAAGCCCAGTGCCGAATAGAAAGCCAGCGCATCGTCATTGCGGTCGCGCACCATCAGTTGCATCTTCGGCGCGCCCATGTCGATAAGCCATGCGGCGGCTGCGTCCATGATCCGTGCGGCATAACCCATACGGCGGCTGTCGGTGGGTACGGCAAGGTAATAGACCCAGCCGCGATGTCCGTCGAATCCAACCATCACGCTTGCCTTCAGCACATCTCCATCGCGCAACATCAGAATGTCCGAGCCGGCGAAGGAAACAGCGCTCATAAAATCGCGTTGCGGATCGTTCCAGGGTCTTATCAGCCCACATAGCCGCCAAAGCGCAATCACCCCCTCCGCATCGGCGGCGCTTGCGGATAGAATCCTCACTCCCACTCGATCGTGCCTGGCGGCTTGCTGGTGTAATCATACACCACCCGGTTGATGCCCTTCACTTCGTTGACGATCCGCGTCGCGACGCGCGTCAGGAAGCTCGCGTCGAACGGATAGACGTCCGCCGTCATCCCGTCGGTCGATGTCACCGCCCGCAGCGCGCAGACATAGTCATAGGTCCGCCCATCGCCCATCACCCCCACCGTCTTGACCGGCAGCAGCACCGCGAATGCCTGCCAGATCGCATCATACAGCCCCGCATTCCTGATCTCGTCGAGATACACCGCATCGGCCTTGCGCAATATGTCGCAGCGGTCCTTGGTCACCTCGCCGGGGATGCGGATCGCGAGGCCGGGGCCCGGAAACGGATGGCGCCCGACGAAGATGTCGGGCAGCCCCAGCTCGCGTCCCAGATCACGCACCTCGTCCTTGAACAGTTCGCGCAGCGGCTCGACCAGCTTCATGTCCATCCGCTCGGGGAGGCCGCCGACATTGTGGTGGCTCTTGATCGTCACGGAGGGGCCGCCGGTGAAGCTGACGCTCTCGATCACGTCGGGGTAGAGCGTGCCCTGCGCCAGGAACTCCGCCCCGCCGATCTTCGTCGCCTCGGCCTCGAACACGTCGATGAAGGTCTTGCCGATGAATTTGCGCTTGGCCTCTGGATCGCTGACCCCCGCGAGCCCGCCCAGGAACAGCGTCTCGCACGACACATGCACCAGCGGGATATTGTAGTGATTGCGGAACAGCGAAACGACCTGATCGGCCTCGCCCGACCGCATCAGCCCGTGATCGACGAACACGCAGGTCAGCTGCTCGCCGATGGCTTCGTGGATCAGCACCGCCGCCACCGCCGAATCGACCCCGCCCGATAGCCCGCAGATCACCCGCCCCGTGCCCACCTGCGCCCGGATCTCGGCAATCTTCGCGGCGCGGAACTCGGCCATCGTCCAATCGCCGGCGAGCCCGCACACGTGCCGCGCAAAATTGGCGATCAGCCGCGCGCCATCGGGGGTATGAACCACCTCAGGATGGAACTGCATGCCGTAGAAGCGGCGATCATCGTCGGCGATCACCGCCAGCGGCGCGCCGGGGCTGGTCGCGACGATGCGGAAGCCCGGCGCGATCTCGGTCACCTTGTCGCCGTGGCTCATCCACACCTGGTGCGTCTCGCCTTCGGCCCACAGGCCGTCGAACAACCGGCAGCGGTCGTCGATCGAGATGAAGGCGCGGCCGAACTCGCCCGAATCGCCGACCGAGACCTTGCCGCCCAGCTGCTCCATCATCACCTGCTGGCCGTAGCAGATGCCCAGCACCGGAATGCCCGCCTCGAAGAACCGCTCGGGCGCGCGCGGGCTGCCCTCCTCGGGCACCGAAGCCGGGCTGCCCGAAAGGATCAGCCCCTTGGGTTTGAGCCGGTCGAACGCTTCATCGGCGGCATTGAACGGCGCGATCTCGCTATACACACCGGCTTCGCGCACGCGCCGGGCGATGAGCTGGGTCACCTGGCTGCCGAAATCGACGATCAGGATGGTGTCGCCAGAGGGGACTTGGGGGGGCTGGGCTGTCATGGGTGGCCGATAGAAACGCGCGTGCCGCGTGTAAAGTTAAGCGATCCATAAACTATTGCTTGCGCCAGCAGTGTCCCCACTATACTTAACCTCATGCCTAACCATTCATCCGGCCTCGATACGACCTTCCAGGCGCTTGCCGATCCCACGCGGCGCGGGATGCTGGCGCGGCTCAGCCGCGGCCCGGCGTCGGTCAGCGAACTGGCCCGGCCGCTCGCAATCAGCCTGCCCGCGGTGCTGCAGCATCTGAAGGCGCTCGAATCGAGCGGCCTGATCCATTCGGAAAAGTCCGGACGCGTCCGCACCTGCCGCCTCAGGCCGAACGCGCTCACCGCCGCCGAAGGCTGGATCGCCGAACAGCGCGCGCTGTGGGAAGGCCGCACCGATCGCCTCGAATCCTATCTCGAAACCTTGAAAGCAAAGGAGAGCCAAGCATGAGCAACCCCACCGATCTCGTCCTCGAACGCACGCTTGACGCGCCGCGCGACCTTGTCTGGAAGGCGTGGACCAATCCCGAGCATATGAAAAAATGGTGGGCGCCGCGCCCCTATCAGACCCCCGAGGTCGAGATGGATATCCGACCCGGCGGCAAATTCTACACCCGCATGACCGGCCCGGACGGCTTCGACAACAAGGGCGAAGGCTGCTTCCTTGAGGTGATCGAGGGCGAGAAGATCGTCTGGACTTCGGCCCTCGCCGGCGGCTGGCGGCCGAATGACGCCAATGCCGAGGGCTGTGGCGGTCTCGTCTTCACCGCGATCCTCACGCTCGCCGACGCCGGCGACGGCAAGACCGCCTACCGAGTCGTCGCGCTGCATCCGACGCTCGAAATCGCGAAACAGCACGCCGATATGGGCTTCCAGGACGGCTGGGGCGCCTGCGCCGATCAGCTCGCCGAGGTTGCCGCCGGGTTGAAGGGCTAGGCTGCCGGCGCCCGCGCCGCCGTCCCGGTTTCGGCCGGGGTGGCGGCGAAGCGATAGTGAAGACGCACACATCCCCTGTCCATCGCTTGCGCGCCTATCAATGTCGGGCTGGCGGAAAAGCCGGTGGCCGGGAAGAGCGGTTTACCGCCTCCCAGCAGTTCCGGGATGACGTAGATCTCGATCTCGTCGAGAGCGCCACGTTCGAGGAACACCATCTGGAGCCTCCCCCCGCCGAGCATCCAGACATCCCCGTCATCCAGCGTGCGAAGCTCGGCGATCAGCGCGTCGACATCATGACGAACCTCCAGCGGACCCCTGGGATCGGGGATCGGGCGCGCCGTCACCACCAGAACCCGTTGATCGCCATAAGCCCAGGGCGTTGCCTCTCCGGCAATGAAATCATATGTGCCGCGCCCCATCACCACGGTGCGGATGCGCTTGATGAAGGTGCGATAGTCATGCGCGCCCAGGTCCATGCCGTCATATTTGAAGAGCCAATCGAGCTGGTCGTCATCGGTGGCGATGAAGCCGTCCAGGCTCATCGCAATATATCCCAGAATTTTCGCCATGGGGTGGCTCCCATTGCATCATAAACGAACATACGTTTATAAACTTGCATGCCGAGAGCCAAGACCATTTCGGACGATGCGGTGCTGGATGCGGTTCTCGAACTGGTGACCGCCGCTGGTCCCGCCGCGCTGACATTCGCACGCGCCGGGCGGGCGGCCGGTCTCTCCCCCGCGACGCTGGTGCAGCGCCATGGAAGCCGGGAGGCGCTGCTCCAGGCGACCCTGCTGCGCGCATGGGATCGTCTGGATGCGGAGACGGCGGCCGCGGATGCAGAGGAGCCGATCACGCCCGAAGGCGCGATCCGTGTTCTGCTCAGGCTGATGCCGCCCGAGATGGCCGAAAGGAACGCGACCGACGGACTGTTGCTGCTTCGCGAGGACATTCGCAATCCTGTGCTGCGCGCGCGGGGTGCGGCCTGGGGACAGCATCTCGCCCTCGCGCTGGGGCGGCGGCTGGACGACGGCGCCGAAGCCGAGCGGCTGGGCTGGCAGATGGCGAGCATGTGGCTCGGCGCGCAGACATGGTGGGCGTTCACCCGTATCGAGGCGCCCGATGCGGCGATACGCGCGGCGCTCGAAGACTGGTGGAAAAGCGTTCGGCCGTCTTGGCGCGCGGCGTAGTAATGGCAGCCGCCGCGCATCGAGGCTTTATGCCTTCACGGGCTGCGTCTAGGGTCGCGTGCATGCGGGGACGATTTCGGACGGCGCGGATAGGGAGTGCGGCCGCAGCCATTCTGGCGCTGTCGGCCTGTGGCGGCGGTAATTTCCGGCCCGTGAGCGACGCACCGGTCAGAATCGGTCCGCCCTACCAGATACGGGGCGCGACCTATGTGCCTGCCGCCGCCCCTTCCTATGACATGCTGGGCTATGCGAGCTGGTACGGGCATGAATCGGGCAACCGCACCGCCAATGGCGAGCGCTTCCGCCCCGACTGGTTCACCGCTGCGCACACCACCCTGCCA
>JAESGW010000745.1_pt1 | contig 15684 bp, 19 predicted proteins | sample 9269791 | NCBI WGS metagenome assembly JAESGW01 (sample SAMN16773120, study PRJNA677053) | algae metagenome | isolation source: Aphanocapsa lilacina HA4352-LM1 and co-occurring heterotrophs from near cave... | place: USA: Maniniholo cave, near Haena, Kauai, HI | collected 2009-07-28 | reverse complement strand
CCTACTTCCGCATCGTCGGCGTCGAGGACCCCGAGCACGTCGCCGACGCCCGCAACTCGGCGCTGTCCTTCATCGCCGGGCACACCACCGCCGAGCTCGAGGAGCTCGGCGAGGAGATCTTCGACGAGGCCATGGCCCACCGGATCTGGCCCGGGACCCGCGCCCTCGCGCAGCTGCACCTCGACGAGGGCCAGCGGGTGTGGCTGGTGACCGCCGCCCCGATCGAGATCGCCAGCATCATCGCCCGCCGCCTCGGGCTCACCGGCGCGATGGGCACGGTCGCCGAGCACGTGGACGGCGTCTACACCGGCCAGCTCGTCGGCGACCTCCTGCACGGCCCGGCCAAGGCCGAGGCGATCCGGGCGCTGGCCGCCCGCGAGGGCCTCGACCTCGCCCGCTGCTCGGCCTACTCCGACTCCAGCAACGACCTGCCGATGCTCTCGATGGTGGGCGACCCCTGCGCCATCAACCCCGACGCCCGCCTCCGCGCCCACGCGCGCGCCCACGGCTGGCGGATCCACGACTACCGCACAGGGCGCAAGGCGGCCCGTGCCGGACTGGTGGGCGCCGCCGTCGCGGGCGCGGTCACCGGTGCCGTCGCCGCGGGGGTCAGCGTCCGTGGGCGGGGCCGCTCCGCCTGAGGTGTAACCCGAAGTTACTCACGGGTTCACAAGACCGGGATCGCGCCCTATCGTGGATGATGCTGCAACCGGGAGGGGACATCGCATGCGGTCACCAGACGACCTTCAGCATGCCTTCGACGAGGGCATGGACGCGCTCCGGCGTGCCGTCCTCGCTGTCCTCGCCCCTCAGGTCGCCCCGCAGCCGGCCGGCCACGTCCTGCTCGCCGAGACCGCGGTTCCCGACTCGGCGCCGCTGCCCCCGCGCGGTCACCGCGCCCCCGGCCCCGGGCCGGTGGGCGACGAGGACCGGGCGACCTCGTCGGAGGTCGACGAGGCCGAGCGCGAGCGGCTGATCGCCCTGGTCGAGCTGGCCCGCGCCGGCGACAAGGAGGCGTTCGGCCTCCTCTACGACCACTACCACCTCTCGGTCTACCGCTTCCTCCACTACCGCACGCGCTCGCAGACGCTGGCCGAGGACCTGACCTCGGAGACGTTCTTCCGCGCGCTGCGGAGCATGAACAACTTCCGCTGGCAGGGCAAGGACTTCGGCGCCTGGCTGATGACGATCGCGCGCAACCTCACCACGGACCACTTCAAGGCGGGTCGCACCCGCCTGGAGATGACCACCGAGGACATGACGCCGCACGACGACGCCACCGAGGGTCCCGAGGACGCGGTGATCGCGGGGCTCACCAACGAGGTGCTGCTCACGGCCCTCACCGAGCTGCCGACCGAGCAGCGCGACTGCCTGGTCATGCGGTTCCTCCAGGGCTTCTCGATCGCGGAGACAGCGCAGGCCCTCGACCGCTCCGACGGTGCCGTCAAGCAGCTGCAGCTGCGAGGCGTACGCAACCTCGCCAAGCTGTTGCCGGAGGGGTTGAGAGACGCGTGACACACCCCGTAACTCCAGCCACGCCTGCCTCGTTCGTCCGGGTGGGAGGATCCACCCGCAGTGAGACAGGACGACAGCGATGACACCCGCCTTCTCGGCACGCCGACGTGCCGACGAGTTCGAGGCACTTCTCTCCCGAGGCCCCGACACCCCGCCCACCGGGCGTGACGCGGAACGCTTCGCCGCCCTCCTCGACGTCGTCGCCGACCTGCGCTCGCTCCCCCGGCCGGCGCCACGACCCGAGTTCGTGTCGTCGCTGCGCGAGAGCCTGATGGCCGAGGCCGACACGGTGCTGGTCCGCCAGCCCGCCGCTCCGCAGCGGCTGGCGATGCCCACCCGGTCCCGCTCGCGCCAGCGTCGCATCGGCGCCGTGCTCGGCGGCGCTGCCCTCGTCGGCTCGGCCGCGACGATGGCGGTCGCCGCCCAGACCGCGCTGCCCGGCGAGTCGCTCTACGGCGTGAAGCGGGGCATCGAGTCCGCCCAGGTACGCCTCGCGACCGACGACGCCGCCCGCGGTCGCGTGGTGCTGGCGCAGGCGGGCAACCGCCTCACCGAGCTCGAGGAGCTCGCCGCCGGCGATGCCGGGGACCAGCTCGTGGCTGACACCCTGGACACCTTCACCCGCCAGTCCGGCGACGGCGTACGCACCCTCCTGACCTCCTACGAGGCGACCGGCAGCGACCGTGACGCGCAGGACGCCCGCGACTTCACCGCCTCCAGCATGGATCGCCTCGAGGCGCTCGAGGAGCAGGTCCCCGAGAGCGCCCGCGACGAGCTGGTCGCGGCCGGCCGTACGCTCACCGACCTCGACCTCGAGATCAGCAGCGTCTGCCTGGCGTGCACCGGCGGCATCACCACGACGCCGGACTTCCTGCTGGCCAGCATGCCCACCGACCTGCTCACGGGGCTCGACGCCGACGCCGTGACGCTCGAGGCGGCCCCGATCTCGGGCCAGGACCTCACGGGCATCACGGTGCCGGAGGAGCTCGACCCGCAGCAGCCGCTGCCCACGGCGGGCCTGCCGTCGACCCCGGCGACGTCGACGCCTACGCTCCCCGTCCCGACGGCGACCGAGCCGACCAGGACGGACCCGACCAAGCCGATCGACGAGGTCACCGGCAACGTCACCGACACCACCGGCGAGGTCGTCGACGACCTCGACGACGCGACAGGGGGCGCCCTCGGCGGGCTGACGACCGGCGTCGACGACGCGACGGGCGGGCTCATCGGCGAGGTGACCGGCACCCTCGACGACGTCACCGGCGGCACCCTCGGCGACGCCACGGGCAACCTGCTGCCGTGACGCTCGCGGGCACCACCGCTAGCTGAAGACCCCGTCGCGCTCGCGCAGCAGGTCGAAGAGCGTGTGCTGGATGGTCTCGCGCACCTGGTCGGTGACGTTGAAGACCAGCATCGGGTCCTCCGCCTCCGCGGCGTCGTAGGCGTCGGTGCGGATCGGCTCGCCGAACTCGAGGATCCACTTCGACGGCAGCGGCACCATGCCCAGCGGACCGAGCCACGGGAAGAACGGCGTGATCGGGATGTAGGGCACGCCCAGCAGCCGTGCCAGGGACGGCACGTTGCCGACGAGGGGGTAGATCTCCTCCGCACCGACCACGGAGAGCGGGACGATGGGTACGCCGGTGCGCAGGGCCGCTGACACGAAGCCGCCGCGACCGAACCGCTGCAGCTTGTAGCGCTCGCTGAACGGCTTGCCGATGCCCTTGAAGCCCTCGGGCCACACGCCGACCAGGTCGCCGCCGGACAGCATCCGCTCGGCGTCCTCGATGCAGGCGAGCGTGGCCCCGCCCTTGCGGGCCAGCGAGCTGACGACGGGGAGCCGGAAGACGAGGTCGGCGCCCAGCGGGCGCAGGAACCGACCGGCGTGGTCGTGCACGGTGAGCATGGTCATCAGGCCGTCGAGGGGCACCGTGCCGGAGTGGTTGGACACCACGAGCGCGCCGCCCTCGGCGGGGATGTTCTCCAGGCCGCGGACCTCGAGGCGGAACCACTTCTCCGCGATCGGGCGCAGCGCGGCCATGAAGAAGCGCTCGGTGAGCTCGCGGTCGAAGCCGTAGTCGTCGACCTCGTAGTCGCCCTCGAGCCGGCGGCGCACGAAGGCCATCAGCTCGGCGAGGCGTCGCTCCCAGTCGTCGCCGAAGACCTCGTGCGCGGCGCCCTGGAGCGCCGAGAGCCAGTCCCCGACGGGGATCCCGGTCGAGGGATGGGCCGAAGGGGCGGAAGGAGCAGCCTCGTCGACGGGATCGGTGTGCGGCTGCTCCGCCGACGCCTTCGCCCTCGTGGCCTTCGGCGGACTCGCGGGCGTCGAGGCCTTGGCGGCCTCCGTGGGCTTGGCGGCCTTGGCGGGCTTCGCGGGCTTGGCGGGTTTGGCGTGCTTCCGCCCGGACGGCGCCAGGTTGCGGGCGGCCGATGACGGGCGGGCGCTGCCGGACCCGCGACCGGGCCGACCGCCGGTGCCGATCGGGATGACGACGGCGTCCTCCGTGCCGTTGCGGGCTTCCTCAGGCACGACCGGCCCCCTCCGGCTGGGGGGCGCCGCCGGGCGCGAGCTCGCGGCAGAAGTCGGCGAACGCCTCGGCGGTGGTGAACCTCGGCTCGAAGCCGAGCTCGCTGCGCATCCGGGTGGTGTCCACACCCCGACCGTAGGTCAGGAACCCCAGCTGCTCGGGCGAGAAGTCGGAGATGCGGGCCTGCCGCATGGTCGCGCCGAGGCGGCCCACGGCGAAGCTCGGCAGCGCGACGGAGGGGCGGCCGAGGCGGCGTACGGCCTGGCTCAGCGTCATCAGCCCGTCGCCCGCGACGTTGAACGTGCCGGGGATGCCGGTGATCGCGGCGTGCCGCAGCACCCGCAGCAGGTCGTCCTCGTGGAGGAACTGCAGCCGCGGGTCGAAGCCGAGGACGCGGGGCACGACCGGCAGGCGGAAGTAGTTGGTCAGCGGGCTCGACACGTGGGGCCCGACGACGTTGGCGGCGCGGATCGTCGTGACGTCGACGTCGGGTCGCCGGCGGGCGAAGCCGCGTACGTAGCCCTCGATCTCGGCGACGTCCTTGGCGTAGCCCGAGGACGGCAGGCGTTTGGGCCCCATGTCCTCGGTGAACATCGCGGGGTCGCGCGGGCTCGATCCGTAGACGGTGGTGGTCGACTTCACCACCAGGCGCTCGACGGTCGTCGACTTCTGGCACGCAGCGAGCAGCTGCATGGAGCCGATGACGTTGAGCTCCTTCATCGTCCCGCGACCGCCGGCCGAGCCGGGTGTGGCGATCACGCTCATGTGGACGACGGTGTCGACGTCCTCCTTGGCGATGACCTTGGCGATGACGGGGTTGCGGATGTCAGCGCGGACGAACGACACGTCCCCGATGTCGCCCCGCGGCGGGACGACGTCGACCCCGATGACTCGATCGATGGACGGGTCGCCGGCCGCGGCGCGCGCGAAGCGTCGCCCGATGTCCCGGGAGATCCCGGTGACCAGCACGACCCGCCCCATGGTCGAGGGGTGTTACTTGCCGAGCTTGCGCCGCTGGACGCGCGTCTTCTTGAGAAGCTTGCGGTGCTTCTTCTTGGCCATGCGCTTGCGCCGCTTCTTGATGACAGAACCCACGTGGATCAGACCTTTCCTTGCGACCGGCGTCCGCCGGTCGGACCCGCACACCCTACCCAGCAGGTGTGTGGACCGCGGAATCGAGTCGGAGCAGTGGGATCCGGTCCGAGGAGGCGGGCGTCAGCCGGCGTTGTAGAAGCTCTTGCGGAGGTACTCGTTGACGTCGTCCTCGGTGACCCGGAACGAGCGGCCGACGCGGACCGCGGGCAGCTCGCCGCCGTGGACGAGCCGGTAGACCGTCATCTTCGAGACGCGCATCTTGGCCGCGACCTCGGCAATGGTCAGGAACTGCGCCTCGGACATGTCGCCATGTGCGTTCCCAGAGGTGTTCTCAGCCATGGTGTGCACCGATCCTTCTTCGCGGCGACGGCGCCGGCTTCCGCGCCGGCGTCACAGGCGTGCCGCTCTTGGCGAGAATAGGGCTCGCGTGACGCATGGGGAAGAGGAATGCCAGAGAAACTTGTGTGACTGGCGGCGTGTCGGGTTGAACCTTTACCGTCCCTGCGCCCCACCCGTCGGATCGGGGGCGCGTCAGGGCAGGGGGTCGAGCCCGTGCAGCGGGAACACCTCGGTGCGGGTGGCGTTGATGGCGCGGTCGAGCCAGGCCTCCGGGTCGTAGCCCGCCGACCAGTCGCGGTAGGCCGGCGTACGCCCGTCCGTCATCCGGTGCGGGGCGGTGGCGCCGAGCACCTCGGTGACGTACGCCCGCCAGCGCGGCGGCGTCGGGAGCGCGGGGTCCAGCGGACGGCCGGCGGCGATGGCGAGCAGGTGCGCCCACGAGCGTGGGACCACGTCGACGATCGAGTAGCCGCCGCCTCCGGTGACCACCCAGCGCCCGTCCGCGACCTCGTGGGCGAGGTCGTGGAGCGCGAGGTAGGCCGCGCGCTGGCCGTCGATGCTGAGCATCATGTGGGCGAGCGGGTCGTTCATGTGGGAGTCGCAGCCGTGCTGGGTCACCAGCACCTCGGGGTCGAACGCCCGCAGCACCGGCGGCACGACGGCGTGGAAGGCACGCAGCCAGCCGGCGTCGGACGTGCCGGGCGGCAGCGCGACGTTGACCGCGGTGCCCTCGGCGCCCGGCCCTCCCGTGTCGGACGGGAAGCCGGTGCCGGGGAAGAGCATCTGCCCGGTCTCGTGCAGCGACACCGTGAGGACCCGCGGGTCGTCCCAGAAGATCTTCTCCACGCCGTCGCCGTGGTGGACGTCGATGTCGACGTACGCCACCCTCTCGGCGCCGTCGGCGAGGAGCTGCTTGATCCCGACGGCGACGTCGTTGTAGATGCAGAACCCGCTGGCCTTCTCGGGCATGGCGTGGTGCAGGCCGCCGGCGATGTTGACCGAGTGCAGGGACTCGCCGCTCCAGACCTGGCGGAACGCCTCGAGGCTGGCACCGACCACGTGCGCGCTGGCGAGGTGCATGTCCGCGAAGACCGGGTCGTCCTCGGTCCCCAGGCCGCGGGACGCGTCCTCGTAGCCCGGCGTCGCGCCTGCCGTCGTCACCGCGTCGATCAGCCCCTGGTCGTGCACGGTGGCGATCTGCTCGTCTGTGGCGACGGGGGCGTCGACGAGCTTGATCGACTCCAGCACGCCGAGCTCCTCGGCCAGACGCATCGTCAGGTCGACCCGCACCGGGGACATCGGGTGGGTGGGTCCGAAGTTGTACTCGCAGAGGGTCTGGTCGAACACGACCGACGTGGGCCCGGAGCACTCCATGTGGCGGACGTTACTCCGGCCTCGGGGCTCGTCCGACCGGCGGACGGAGTTGAACGTGTTCAAAGTGTGTGCAACAGTCATTTTGAACACGTTCAACAACACGGAGACGATGATGACGATCCACCTGGAGTGGCGCCCACAACCGCTGGTCGTCGGCGGTGCCACGGGTCTCGTCGTGGGAGCCGTGGTGGGGACCGTCATGACGTTCCTCGTGGGCAGGCACCTTCCCCACGAGGAGGCGCGGGACCGCGCGGCCCTCGTGGGCATGCTCGCCACGACGTTCGTGCTCGCCATCGCACTCGCCTACATGGTGCCCGTCTACGTGCTGGCGCTCCCCGTGCTCGCGCTCGGCATGCTCTGCGCCGGACCGCTGTGCCTGTGGCTGGCCGGGACGCGGCCCTTCCGCTCGGACGTCTCCTGAGGTGGTGGACATGTATCGCCCCCAGCCGTTCTGGATGCTCAAGGGAACCCTTCTCGGCGTCGCCTCGGGGAGCCTGGTCGCCTCCGGGCTCCTCATCACGGACGTCCTGACCCGCACCGAGCACCCCGACACCGCGTACATCCCCGAAGGCGTCGCCGATGCCATCTCGCTGGGCGTCTTCTTCGGGGGAATGCTCGGCGCCGTCACCGGCCTGCTGGTCGGCTTCGTGATGACCTTCGCGCTGGGCAGCCACTTGCACCCCGAGGTCGAACGGCGTCGCGCCCTCGTGCTCGGTGCGGTCCTGCCACCTCTCGTGCTGGTCGCGGCCGCCTCGATCGTGTCCGGACAGCCCGTCACCCCCGGGCCGGTCGAGCTCGTGCCTCTGGCGGCATCGATGTTCCTGGGCGGCCTGCTCGCCAGATGGGCCGCGCGGTTCAAGCCGCCCCGCGCGAGCCACTTCTAGGGTGTCGTTCGTGCCCGAGAAGAGAACCACCAAGGCCGAGCTGACCCGATCCAGCATCGTGGACGCCGCCATGCGCCTCTTCCGCGAGAACGGCTACGACGCGACGACGATGCGGGCGATCGCGGATGAGGCAGGGGTCTCGCTCGGCAGCGCCTACTACTACTTCTCCGGCAAGGAGGAGCTGGTGCAGGCGTTCTACGACCAGATCCAGGTGGAGCATGCGACGGCCGCGGAGCCGGCGTACGGGACCCCGGTCTTCGCCGACCGGCTGCGCGGGGTGATGGAGGCGTTCGTCGACGTCGCCGAGCCCTTCCACGACTTCGGTGGCCAGTTCTTCAAGAACGCGGCCGACCCCGCTTCGCCCCTGTCCCCCTTCTCGCACCAGTCGACGCCGGCGAGGCAGGCCAGCACCGACCTCTTCCGCCGGGCGGTCGAGGGCTCGGACCTCAAGGTGTCACCGGCGCTGCGCGCAGAGCTGCCCGACCTGTTGTGGCTGCTGCACATGGGCGTCGTGCTGTTCTGGGTGCACGACGACAGCGAGGGCCAACGACGTACGCGGACGTTGGTGACGGGGTTGGTGCCGCTGCTGGACCGGTCCGTGAGGCTCACCCGTCTGCCTCTGGTCCGCGGCCTGGTCGACGACGGTCTCGCGCTGGTCCGCCAGCTGCGCGGAGCCTGAGGTCAGCTGCCCTCGGCCAGCTCGCGGGACCGGTTGCGGGCGGCCTCCATCGCGGCCAGGAACGCGGCTCGGACCTTGTGGACCTCGAGCTCGCGCAGCGCCGAGGCGGTGGTGCCGCCGGGCGAGGTGACCTGCTCGCGCAGCACGACGGGGTGCGAGCCGGTCTCGCGCAGCATCGCGGCCGAGCCGGCGAGGGTCTGCACGACGAGCTCGGTCGCGGTCGCCCGCGGCAGGCCGAGGTGGACGCCCGCCTCGATCATCGACTCGACGACGAAGAAGATGTAGGCCGGACCGGAGCCGGAGATCGCGGTGACCGCGTCCATCTGCTTCTCGGGGATGCGCAGCACCTTGCCGGTGGAGGCCATGAGCGACTCGGCCTCGGCGAGGTGGGACTCGTCGCAGTGGGAGCCGGGGGCGATCGCGGCCATGCCCTCGTCGACGAGGGCGGGGGTGTTGGGCATGACCCGCACGACGGCGACGCCCTCTGGCACGCGGGACTCGATGAAGGCGGTGGTGATGCCGGCCGCGAGCGACACGACGAGCTGCCCGGCCCGCAGGTCGGGGGCGATCTCGTCGAGCACGTCGCCCATGTCCTGCGGCTTCACGACCAGCGCGACGGTGTCGGCCTTCGCGGCCGCCTCGCGGTTGGAGACCACGGCGACGCCGTAGCGCTCCTCGAGCTCGCGGGCGCGCTCGGACCGCTTCTCGCCGACCATCAGCTGGTCGACGCGGCGCCCGGCGCGGACGAGCCCGGACAGCAGGGTCTCCCCCATCACGCCGGCACCGATGATCGCTGTGCTCATGGGCCCAACCTACTGCGTCGCCGCGAGCCTATTTCTTGCTGACCAGAGACCGTACGAAGAACGCCAGGTTCTGCGGCTTCTCGGCCAGGCGGCGCATCAGGTAGCCGTACCACTCCGTGCCGTAGGGGATGTAGACCCGCATCGTCTCGCCGGCCGCGGCGAGGCGCTTCTGCTCCTCGGGACGGATGCCGTAGAGCATCTGGAACTCGTAGGTCCCCGGGTGCCGGCCGAAGCGGCTCGCCAGCGACGAGGCGATCTGGACCATCCGGGGGTCGTGGGTGGCGATCATCGGGTAGCCCTGGCCGCCGAGCAACACCTTGAGGCAGCGTACGTAGGCCTTGTCGACCTCGAGCCGGTCCTGGAAGGCGACGTCCTCGGGCTCCATGTAGGCGCCCTTGCACAGCCGCACGCGGGAGCCCTCGTAGGCCAGCGCGCGGCAGTCGGCCTCGGTGCGGTGCAGCATCGCCTGGAGCACGGCCCCGGTCTCGGGAAAGTCCTTGCGCAGCTCGCGCAGGATCGCCAGCGTCGAGTCGGTGGTGGTGTGGTCCTCCATGTCGAGGGTCACGGTCGTGCCGGCGTTGCGGGCTGCGCGGCAGATGTCGCGCGCGTTCTCCAGGGCGACCTTGTGGCCGTTGTCGGGGAGGAACTGCCCGATGGCGCTCAGCTTGACCGACACCTCGGCGTGGGGCGCGAGCCCGCGGGAGGCGAGGTCGGCGAGGAGCTCCTTGTAGGCGACGACCGTCGCCTCGGCCTGCGCCGCGTCGGTGGTGTCCTCGCCGAGGTAGTCGAGCGTCACCCGCAGGCCGTCGTCGACGAGCCCCTGCGTCGCGCGGACGGCGTCGGCCGTGGTCTCACCGGGGACGTAGCCGGTGACGATGCCGCTCGAGACGGGCATCGTGGAGACCAGCCGCTTCACCCCCTGGCTGCGGGCGAGGAGCAGGATCGGCTGGCGGAGCAACGACATGGCTCGAAGGCTACGCCGATCGCCACGGAACCTTCACACCTCCTCCACTCCTTCCGGCGGGGTGCGGGCCTAGCGTCGGTCCATGACCTCCCCGACCTCCACGACCTCCACGAACACGCGCTACGTCCTCGCCCTCGGCGTCTCCGTCGGCACCGTCCTGCTCCTGCTGTTCGGGATCGGCGCGCTGGGGATCGTCGGCGAGGGGGACCGGGACTGGCTCTACCTCGCCGCTCCCGCCGTCGGCCTGGTCGTCGCCGTCGCGACCCGCTTCCGCGCGGGCGGGATGGCGCTGGCCCTCGGGGCCGCAGCCGGGACGACGGTGGTCGCGGGGGCGGCCGCCGTCGTCCTGGTCGCCACCGACCGTGCCGTCGCGTCGGTGGCGGACGTGGTCATGCTGACCGCGATGTACGCCACGCTCTTCGCCGTCGCGGCGTGGCTCTTCACCCGGGTCAGGGCGTCCGGCGCCTGAGGGTCGCCGCGCCCAGACCGAGCGCCGCGAGCGCGAAGCCCGCCACGACCGCGACGTCGCGCCACACCGTCGCCGCGTCGGCGGCACCGACCAGCTCCTGCATCGCGTCGACGGCGTACGACAGCGGCAGCACGTCGCTGATCGCCTCGAGCACGCCCGGCATCGCCTCACGCGGGACGAAGAGCCCGCACAGCAGGATCTGCGGCAGCACGAAGGCCGGCATGAACTGCACCGCCTGGAACTCGGTCGTCGCGAAGGCGCTGACGAACAGCCCCAGCGCCGTGCCGAGGACGGCGTCGGCGACCGCGACCACGCCGAGCAGCCAGACCGGGCCCTGCACCTCGAGCCCGAGGAGGCCGACGCTGACCGCCACGGCGAGGGCCGACTGGACAGCGGCGAGGAGGCCGAACGCGAGCGCGTAGCCGAGGAGGAAGTCGAGCCTGCCCATCGGCATCGTCAGCAGCCGCTCCAGCGTGCCGGACGAGCGCTCGCGCAGCGTCGTCACGCTCGTCACCAGGAACATCACGATGAACGGGAACATCGCGAGCAGGCCCGGCCCGAACCGGTCGAAGAGCGCGGCGTCGAGGTCCTCGAACATCCACCACAGCAGGCTGATCAGCACGCACGGCACGACCAGCAGCATCGCCAGCGTGCGGTGGTCACGACCGACCTGTCGCAGCACCCGGCCGGCCACGGCCAGCGTGACCCGGGCGCTCATCGCGCCCTCCCCGGCTCGACGAGGCGCAGGAACGCCTGCTCCACGTCGCGCGCCCCCGTACGCTCCCTGATCTGCTGCGGGGACCCGTCGGCGATGATCCGCCCCTCGCGCATGAGCAGCAGCCGGTCGCTCCGCTCGGCCTCGTCCATGACGTGGCTCGAGACGAGCACGGCAGCACCCGCCCCGGCGATCCGGTGGAACAGCTCCCACAGGTCGCGGCGCAGCACCGGGTCGAGGCCGACCGTCGGCTCGTCGAGCACCAGCAGGTCGGGCGTGCCGAGGAGCGCGACCGCCAGGCTGACCCGGCTGCGCTGGCCGCCCGAGAGGCTGCCGACGACCTGGGCGCGGTGGTCGTCGAGACCGACCGCCGCCACGGCCTGGTCCACCTGGGCCGAGTCGACCCCGAGGACGCGGCCGAAGAACGCGAGGTTCTCGGCCACGGTCAGGTCGTCGTACACGCTGGCGTCCTGGGTGACGTACCCGACCCGCGTCCGCAGCGGGGGGCTCCCGGCGGGCTCACCGAGCACCGTGACCGTGCCGGACCGTACGCGCTGCGCGCCGACCAGGCAGCGCATCAGCGTGGTCTTGCCGCAGCCGCTCGGCCCCAGCAGCCCGGTGACGCCGGCGTCGACGTCCAGCGAGATGCCCGGCAGGACCTCGCGGGATCCGCGCACGACGACGAGGTCGCGTACCTCGACCACGTTTTTCATCATATGTTGAATTGTGCGCTTGCCACTCAGTCGAGTCAACCCCGGCAGCGGTGAGTGAGGCGGCTTCCACGCGTCGCTCATCCGCCTCACGCACCGCTCACGGGTGTGTCGCCGCGGAAGTGGGCGTGAGCGGTGAGCCACGAGGATTCGAGCCGGCCACGATCCCCCTCACGCACCGCACGGGGGGCGGGCGTACGGCCTGTCAGGGGAGGTCGCCGGTGAGGTAGTGCTGGATCACCGGGCCGATCCGCGCGACGACGTCGTCGGCGGGCATGGTCGCCATCGGAGGGAGGGCGATGAGGTAGCGGGTGACGACGAGCCCCACGATCTGGCTGGCCACGAGCGGGACGCGTACGTCGGGGCGGTCCGCGACGAGCTGGGCGAGGACCGGCCCGACGACGACCGGGATGAATCCCTCCTTGAGCAGGGTCGCTCCGTCCTCGCTGAGCACCGAGCGCACCACCGCCAGCAGCCGGACCTGGATGTCCGGGTCGTCCCACACCGACAGGAAGGTCCGCAGCAGCCGCTCCCCCGCCCCGTCCGGGCCGAGGGCGACGACCGGGGCGAGCACCTCGCGCGGGTCGACGGGCATCTCGAGGGCGGCGAGGAAGAGGTCGTCCTTGGTGCCGAAGTAGTGGTGCACCAGCGCCGGGTCGACCCCGGCGGAGGCGGCGACGGCGCGGATGGTCGTGCCGCGGAAGCCCTTCTCGGCGAACGACGTGCGCGCAGCCGCGAGGACCTCGGCGCGGGTGTCGGGCGCGCCCGGACGACGACCGCGGGACGCGCGCACGCTCACGGGGTGGTCACTCCGAGGTGCGCCCGGGCGAACTCGAGCGACTCGGCGAGGTCGGTCTCGCGCTCGGCACGGTCGGCGGCGCGCCGGGTGTTGATCTCGAGCACGACGTGGCCCGAGAAGCCGGTGCCCGCGAGGTGGCGCAGGAACTCCTCGGCCCTCATCACGCCGCGCCCCGGCACGAGGTGCTCGTCCTTGGCCGAGCCCGTGCCGTCGGTGAGGTGGACGTGGCGCAGGCTGTCCCCCATCCGCTCGGCCATCGCGATCACGTCGCTGCGCGCGATGGCGGCGTGGGAGAGGTCGATCGTCGTGTTGGCGTAGTCCTCAGCGCTGGGGTCCCATCCCGGGAGGTACATCTCCATCCCGCGCCGCGAGGACGCCCGCCACGGGTACATGTTCTCCACCGCGAAGGCGATGCCGGTGCGCGCCTCGAGCGAGGCGATGCCCTCGACGAAGCCGGCGGCATAGTCCTTCTGCCAGCGGAACGGCGGGTGGACCACCACGACGTCGGCGCCGACCGCCTCGGCCATCTCGGCCGACCGCTCCAGCTTGCCCCAGGGGTCGGTGCCCCAGACCCGCTGGGTGAAGAGCAGGCACGGCGCGTGCACCGCGCAGATCGGCACCTGGTGGTGCTCGCTGAGCTTCCTGACCGCGTCGACCTGCTGGCTGAGCGAGTCGATGCCGACCATGACCTCGACCGCGTCGTAGCCCAGCTGTGCCGCCCACCCGAAGGCGTGCGCCGTCGACTCGGGGTAGACCGAGGCGGAGGAGAGGCCGATCAGCGGCGCTGCCATGCGTCAGCGCTGCCCGGTGACGACGGAGATCTGGTCGAGGCGCTCGAGGATCACACCCTCGCGCAGCGCCCACGGGCAGATCTCGAGCTCGGCGAGCTCGAAGATGTCCATGCAGGCCTCCGCGACGAGCGCGCCGGGGACGATCTGGTGCGTACGGCTCGGCGAGACGCCCGGCAGGTCGGCGAGCTCCTCGGGCGACATCGCCATCAGCTTGGGGATCCAGCCCGAGAGCGTCTCGAGCTCGAGGACCCGCGGCACGAGGGGGCCGTCGCCGCTCGGCGCCGCGCCGCAGATGCGCGCGAGCGAGCGGAAGGTCTTGGAGGTGGCGGCGGCACGATCGGGTACGCCGGGGCGCAGCAGGTGCCCGGCGTCGCGCGCGATGTCCGCGCGCACCTGCCGCCGCAGGTCGCGCACCGCCTCCTCCGACGGCGTGCCGCCGCCGAACCAGGCCTTGGCCATCCGGGCCGCGCCGAGCGGGAGGGACCACGCGACGTCGGGGGCCTCGTCGGTCCCGCCGGCGATCTCGAGCGAGCCGCCGCCGATGTCGAAGACCGCGAGCCGGCCGGCCGACCAGCCGAACCAGCGGCGTACGGCCAGGAAGGTCAGGCGCGCCTCGTCCTCGCCGGAGAGCACCTCGAGGCGGACACCGCTGTGCTCCTCGACGTGGGCGAGCACGTCGTCGGAGTTGACGCTGTCGCGCACCGCGGAGGTCGCGAAGCCGAGCATCTCCTCGCAGCCCTTGTCCTCGGCGATCCGCGTCGCCGAGGCGCAGAAGTCGGTGAGCGCGTCGATGCCCTGCGGCGTCACCGCGCCGTCGGCGTCGAGGTGCTCGGCCAGGCGCAGCGGCTGCTTGTGCGAGGAGGCGGGCAACGGGGCGGCCCCGCCGTGCGCGTCCACCACCAGCAGGTGACCGGTGTTGGATCCGATGTCGAGGACGCCCAGGCGCATGAGGCCCAAACTACTAGGCTCCTGGGGTGCCCGAAGTCGACCTGGTGTTCCCCCGCGCGTTCGTCGAGTTCACCGACCCGGCCGACGAGGCGCAGGTCTTCCGGTGCGACCTGACCTGGCTCACCTCGGCCTACATGTGCATCTTCGGCCAGGGCTGCGCCGGGATCTACGCCGACGCCCCCGACGTCGGTTGCTGCACCCTCGGCGCGCACTTCGCCGACAAGGACGACGAGAAGCGCGTCGCCGGCTTCGTCGCCCAGCTCACCCCCGACGACTGGCAGCTGCACCCCGGGCGCGCAGTCAGGAAGTCCGACTGGGTCGAGACCGACGAGGAGGGCGAGCGCAAGACGCTCGCGGTCGAGCTCGACGGTCAGCAGGCCTGCGTGTTCCACAACCGCACCGACTTCGCCAACGCCGACGGCCACGTGGGCGCCGGCTGTGCCCTGCACGGCCTCGCGCTGCGCCAGGGCCGCAACCCGCTCGAGACCAAGCCCGACGTGTGCTGGCAGCTGCCGATCCGTCGCCAGTTCCGCGAGGTCGAGCGACAGGACGGCACGTCCTACACCGAGGTGTCGATCGGCGAGTACGACCGCCGCGGCTGGGGCCCGGGCGGCCACGACCTCGACTGGTACTGCTCGGGCAACACCGAGGCGCACGTCGCCGTCGAGCCGGTCTGGGTGACCCACGAGGCCGAGCTCGTCGAGCTGATGGGACCGGAGGCGTACGCCGAGCTGAGCCGACACTGCGAGGCGCACGTGCGCTCGCGATCGGCCCTCGCGCTCCACCCGGCGGACCCGACACACCGATGACGGACACGCTCCTGCCGCACTTTTGACCGTCGCGCGGACAAAAGTCTCGGCCGCACCGTTGAAAGTCGCTGTGACGTGCATTACGTTCGAGCGGTGGCCTCCCCCTCCACCTTCTCGGACCCTTCCCGCACCACGCCCGGCACCCTCGGCGTCTGGTTCGTCGGCGCGCGCGGCTCGCTCGCGACCACGGCGACCATCGGCCTCAGCGCCCTCGCCGCGCGGCTGACCGACGAGACCGGCTGCGTCACCGGGCATCCCGACC
>JAESGW010000744.1_pt1 | contig 15707 bp, 15 predicted proteins | sample 9269791 | NCBI WGS metagenome assembly JAESGW01 (sample SAMN16773120, study PRJNA677053) | algae metagenome | isolation source: Aphanocapsa lilacina HA4352-LM1 and co-occurring heterotrophs from near cave... | place: USA: Maniniholo cave, near Haena, Kauai, HI | collected 2009-07-28 | reverse complement strand
ACCGCCTTCACGATCTTCCCCGGGTTCGCCGGCGGCTCGCCCTTGGGCAGCGCGTCGATATGCTCCATGCCCGATTCGACCTGGCCCCACACCGTGTACTGACGGTTGAGGAAAGGGGTATCCTCGAAGCAGATGAAGAACTGGCTGTTGGCGCTGTCCGGATTGGCGGTGCGCGCCATCGAGCAGGTGCCGCGGACATGCGGTTCGTCGTTGAATTCCTGCTTCAGGTCGGGCTTGTCCGATCCGCTCATGCCGGTGCCGGTGGGATCGCCGCCCTGCGCCATGAAGCCGGGGATGACGCGGTGGAACGGGACGCCGTCGTAAAAGCCTTCCTCGGCCAGCTCGGCGATGCGCGCGACATGGTTGGGCGCCAGATCGGGGCGCAGGCGGATCACGACATCGCCCGAATCGAGCGTGAAGGTCAGGGTATCGGCCATCGGGGTCTCCTGTGGATGGGGATTTGGCGCACGCCCTATCGTCCGCTTGCCCACCTGTCCAATCGCGTTGGCAGTCCGCCGCCGCCGCGCTAAGGCGGGCGCACAACCGCCGGAAGGGAGGTCGAACATGAGCCAGACCGAACTCCATCCCGCCGAATCCGAAGGCGAAACCCAACTCGACGAGGATGATCGGCTGAAGCCCGAATTCGTCCGCGCGGTGCTCGATGCGGTGGATGCAGGCGATGCCGAGCGGGCGCGCACCCTGGTCGAGCCGTTGCACCCGGCCGACATCGCCGATCTGTTCGAACTGACCCCGAACGAGGATCGCGCCGCGCTGGCGACCGCGCTTGCCGACATGCTCGACGGCGAAGTCCTCGCCGAGATGAACGATTATGTCCGCGAGGCGCTGATCGACGCGCTCGAGCCCGGACAGGTCGCCGATATCGCCGCCGAACTCGATACCGACGACGCCGTCGCGATCATCGAGGATATGGACGACGAGGATCAGCGCGCCGTGCTGCGCGCGCTCGACCCCGACGACCGCGCCGCGATCGAGGCCGCGCTCAGCTATCCGGAAGAATCCGCCGGCCGCATGATGCAGCGCGAGCTGATCGCGGTGCCCGAGCACTGGACGGTCGGCGACGTGCTCGATTTCCTCCGTGCCGACGACACGCTGACCACCGATTTCTGGGAAATCTTCGTGGTCGATCCGCAGCACAAGCCGGTCGGCACCTGCGCGCTCAGCTGGGTGTTGCGCACCCCGCGCGGCGTTGCCGTCGCCGACGTCATGGCGCGCGAACAGACGCTGATTCCGGTCGATATGGACCAGGAAGAGGTCGCGCTGCGCTTCCAGAAATATGCGTTGATCTCCGCCGCGGTGGTCGATCCCGAGGGACGGCTGGTCGGGATGATCACGGTCGATGACGTCGTCCACATCATCCAGGAAGAAGCCGGCGAGGACGCATTGCTGCTGTCGGGCGCGGGCGACGGCGACATCAACGAGCCGATCCGCGAAAGCTATTCGGCGCGGGTGCGCTGGCTGGTCGCCAATCTGGGCACCGCGCTGGTCGCCTCGACCATCATCGCGCTGTTCGAGGACACGATCAGCCGGATGGTCGCATTGGCGGCGCTGATGCCGATCGTTGCGGGGGTCGGCGGCAATGCGGGGACGCAGACGCTGGCGGTGACGGTGCGCGCGCTCGCGACCAACCAGCTGACCGGATCGAACACCTGGTGGGCGGTGCGGCGCGAGGTGTCGATCGCGATCCTCAACGGGATCACCATCGCGCTGATCATCGGTCTCGCGGTCGGGGTGGTGTTCGGCAATCCGCAGCTGGGCGCGGTGATCGGATCGGCGATGCTGTGCAACATCGTCATCGCGGGCCTTGCCGGCGTGCTGGTGCCGCTGACGCTGGAGCGGTTCAACGCGGATCCGGCGATCTCTTCATCGATCTTCGTCACGATGACGACCGATTCGATGGGCTTCCTCGTCTTCCTCGGCCTGGCGACCGCGGCCGGGCTGACGGCTTGATCGCCGGCCCGTCCGCGCCCAGATCGCACCCGTGCCGCTTCACATGACCAAGGTCGCCTTCGGGGCGACGAGCATCGATGATATCGCCGCCTGGGCCGAAGCCCGCGGGCGCGGCGAACGGATGGTCATGACCACGCGCTATCTGCCCAAGCGCCATGCCGAGATGATCGGCGGATCGCTGTTCTGGATATTGAAGCACCAGCTCGTCGGGCGCTCGCCGATCATCCGCTTCGGCGAAGCGGAGGGCGGGCGCGTGGCGATCCATCTCGAGCCGAAGCTGATCCTCGTCGTCGCCCGGCCAAAGCGGGCGCACCAGGGCTGGCGCTATCTGGAGGACAAGGACGCTCCGGCCGATCTGGGCGGCGAAGGCGGCACGGCGGACATGCCGCACAAGCTGGTCGGCCAACTGGCCGCGATCGGGCTGCTCTAGCGGTTGCAGGCGATCGGTGCGACGCCGGAGGATTGCACGGTGCACGTCGCATTGCCCGCGACGCTGATCGCGCCCGCGCCGGTGGAGACCACCCGCACCGATCGTTCCGCACTGAACTTCGCCTCTCCCGCGCTTTCCGACGTCACCGTCAGATCGCCGACCGAGAGGCCCTGCGCATCGACATCGCCCGCACCGCGTGACTGGACCGATGCGGTCAGCGCGCGGCCGCCCATCACCAGCCGCCCGGTGCCCATCAGGCTGGCGACCAGCCGATCGGCCTCTATCGCGGGCGCGGTGATGATGCCCGACCCGGTCAGCGTCAGATCGACCCGTGCGGCCTTCATCCGGGAGATATCGACGACCCCGCCACCGGTCACCACCGCAGCGCGCAGGCTTGGCGCGGTGAGGCGGATGCTGGGCGGGCCCAGGGTTTCGCCGGGAAAGCCGCCCCAGCCGCTATCGCCCATGCGGATCACCAAAGTCCGCCCGTCGATCCGCAGCACCAGCGCATCCAGCGCGCGTTGATCGCCCTCGGCGCGCGCGGTGACCGCGCTGCCGGTCGTCACGGTGATGCGGAACGGCCCTTCGACGCGGATGCGGTCGAAATCGGTGACGCTGTAGCTGCGCTCCGCCGCCGCGACCGGTGCGGCGAACAGCAGCAGGACGAAGATCAGCACGCGGTTCGGCATGCGCGGGAGCGTCGCACGCGCCCCGCGATCATTCAAGTCAGCCGCCGCAGGTGACGTCGCCGGAACCCATCACCGATTTCTGGCAGCGCGCCTTGGGGCCAAGATCGACATCGCCCGAACCGACGATCGAAACGTCCGCCTGACCATCCACCGCGAGCCGCGTGTTGCCCGATCCGGCGATCGAGACCTCGGCGCCCTTCGCCGCCAGGCCCGATCCGTCGGCATCGCCCGACCCGGCGATCGAGACCTTGACCTGATCCGCCGTGCCGCTGGCCCGGATATCGCCCGATCCGGCGATCGAAAGTTCGGCGGTCTTCACCGCGAGGCCGCCCAGCAGCATGTCGCCCGATCCGGCGAGCGAGCCTTCGAACGCGTCGCCGGTCACGCGGTCCACGCTCAGATCGCCCGATCCGGCGAGCGCCGCGCCGCGGATCGCGGGCATGGTGACGACCACCTTGACCGCCGCGTCCCCGTCATCGCGATTGCCCCAGCTGAATCCGTTGCGGGTATTCTTGCGGCCGACCTCCAGCGTGCTGCCGTCCAGCTTGATCTCCAGCGCCTGCAGGACTCCGGTATCGCCCTGCGCGGTGACCGAAAAGGCGGGGCCGACGCGGACCTCGACATTGTCGGGGCCCTTCAGCGCCACCCGGTCGAAATTGGCGAGCTGGAACGCGCGCTGGCCCTGCTGGCCGGATGGCGTGACCTTGGCGTCAGCGCCCTTGGCCGAACTGTCCGAACATGCGGCGAGCGCGGCGAGCGCGATCATCGGTGGGAAAAAGAAGGTGCGCATGCTGATCTCCCTAGCGTGTTATTGATCTAATACACCTCGATCGCGCGGTCGGCAAACGAAAAAGGGCGGCCCCGCGGGGGACCGCCCTTCATCGTCGCAAGCCGGATGCATTACGCCTCGGCCTTGTCCTTGTTGTAGATCGCCGCGGCCTTGCGCAGGATCTCGAGGATCTTCTCCTGCGCGGTCGGCTCATCGACCTGTTCCATCGCGGCGAGCTCGCGCGCGAGGCGGCTGGCCGCCGCTTCGAAGATCTGCCGTTCGGAATAGCTCTGTTCGGGCTGATCCTCGGCGCGGAACAGGTCGCGAACCACCTCGGCGATCGACACGAGGTCGCCCGAGTTGATCTTCGCTTCATATTCCTGCGCGCGGCGCGACCACATGGTCCGCTTGACCCGCGGCTTGCCGGTCAGCGTGTCGAGCGCTTCACGAAGGGTCTTGTCGCTGGACAGCTTGCGCATGCCGACGCTCTCGGCCTTATTGGTCGGGACGCGCAGGGTCATCTTCTCTTTTTCGAAACGCAGCACATAGAGTTCGAGCTGCATGCCCGCGATTTCGGACTTCTGAAGTTCGATCACGCGGCCAACCCCATGCTTGGGATAGACGACATAATCGCCGACATCGAAGGACAATGCCTTGGAAGCCATTATTACCTGCCTTTCATCGGGTGAATCGCGGCGGGGCCGAAGGCGCGACTGCCTTCCGTGCCGGACCAGCGATTGGTGTGATAGTGGTTTGTCTCCGGGGCCGGGCGCCGCACGCACCCGTGATATTGAGACCTGTTTAGCAGATTCGTAACAAAATTACCAGCCCGGCGTCATGCGCGGTGGGACAGCCCTTCTACCCCATCCGCCGCAGCGCCCAGCTGACGCTGGCGCCGCCGGCGGCGGCTTCGCCGATCACGACCATCTGCCAGCTGGTGCGCGGGCGGCCGGCGCCGTCGATCCACAGGCTTTCCTCCATGCTGAGGCCCGCGCCCTTGACGCGGAACTGCCATAGCGGGCCATCGGGCAGGCGCAGCAGCGCGCCCTGGCCATCGGCGGTGGGCGACGCCTCGACGCCGGGAGCGAGATGGAAGCGGATGGTGAAACCCGCGCCGTCGGGCTTGCGGCGCGCCTTGGCGGAGGGGAGCAGCAGATCCTCGCCGCGCAGCTCGCGGCCGTCGCCGGTCAGCACCAGCACGCGGCGGTGGAGGAAACCGAAACGGCGCAGATAGCCGTCATGGCTCGCCTCGATGCGCGTGCCGCCTTCGCTTTCCTGGCGGTCCAGTTCGACCTCCGACACGCCGCGCCCCAGGGTCCCGTCGGCGTGGATCGCGGTTGAGTTGCTGTCCTTCAGGATCAGCGTCGAATGCGCCGCGGTGGTGCGCAGCCCCTCGCACAGATGCGCGGGCACGCGCGGAGATGCCATGCGCGCACCGCCGCAATTGACGATCAGGCGGCGCGGCCCGTCCGAAAGCTCGAAGGCGAGCGTCGAGGCGCAGCCGCCTTCGGTCAGCCGCGCGACCGGCGGCGGCGCCGCATCGAGGATCACCGCGGTGTCGGCGGCCGCCATGCGCTGATAGCCCCAGTCGCGCGCCTGGCGCAGCGGGCGGGCGCGTACCCCGGTCGCGGCGATCACCGCGCGGACGGTGTCGCCGTCGATCGGCGCGCCGCCCTGCCAGCTCGACAGCCCGCCATCGCCGTGGACCACGCCGAGCAGCGCGGGAACCATCTTGCCCAGCGCGGTCTGGACCGGCGCGGGCAGCTCTTCGCGCCGCGCGTCATAGACCGCGTGCAGCTGGGCGAGCAGCGCGACCGCCTCCAGCTGCGCGACGGGCGAGCGCGCGATCAGCCCGCCATCGTCGAACACCGCCTGGCCGAGGGTGCGGGTAAGCCCACTCTCACCGAACTGGCGGCGCGGATCGCCGCCGGGGATCAGGAGCCCAGCGGCGATCACGCCGCACCACGCGGCGATGCGCGGTACGCCCTGCGGTGCGCGCTCCGCCCCGCGATCGACATGCCGCGCCTGCCGCGCCAGCGTGTTGAGCACCAGCGATCGATAGATCAGATCCCCGCTCGACAGGATCAGCGGCGCATGCGCGGTCCAGTTGAGCAGGCGCTTGCCGACTATGTCATAGCGCCAGGCGGGATCGGCGACGTTCTCCGCATGCGCCGCCAGCCACAGCCGCATCATCTGTTCGGCGACCGCCGCGCCCTCCTTGCGCGGCACCGCGGCGGCGATGTCGCGCAGCCAGGCGAAGCTGTGGAGATGCTCGACGAACGACGCAGGCGCATCCGGCCTGGCGAAATCGAGCTTCTCGATCTCCTTGGCGGTGCCGCGGTGGCGCAGCACGCCGTCCATGATCGCCGCGCCCTCGGTCGCGTCGCCGGGGATCGGATCGGCCGGCACCGCGATCAGCTTCAACGGAAACCGCCCGCGCAGGCGCAGCGTGTGGAGCGGGGTGCGCCAGGTCAGGCGGTTGAAACGGTTGGACAGCCGCTCGGCCAGCGACATCCCCTTGTCGCCGCCCAGCCGGATCAGCCGGCGGCCCTGTTCGATTCCGTCGGCGGCGGCGTCGATCGGATGGAAGCCGCTCACCCGCCCCTCAGCGCGGCGATGTTGGCGGCGTACTGCGCCGGCCCGCCGGTAAAGGTCGCGGTGCCGGCGACGAGCACATCGGCGCCCGCGGCAATCGCGCGCGGCGCGGTCTCGCGGGTGATGCCGCCATCGACCTCTAGCCGGATGTCGCGCCCGGTCTGGTCGATCATCTTCCTGATCGCCTCGATCTTGCGCAGCTGGCTGTCGATGAAGCTCTGTCCGCCGAAACCGGGATTGACGCTCATCACCAGCACCAGATCGACCATGTCGATCAGGTAATCGAGCATCTTCGCGGGCGTGGCGGGGTTGAGCACGACGCCCGCCATCTTGCCCAGCGCCTTCACTCGCTGGATCGTGCGGTGGGCGTGCGGCCCGGCCTCGGGATGGATCGTGATGATGTCCGCCCCCGCTTCGGCGAAGGCGTCGAGATAGGGATCGACCGGCGAGATCATCAGATGGACGTCGAACGGCTTTGCCGTGTGCGGGCGCAGCGCCTTCACCACCGCGGGGCCGATGGTGATGTTGGGCACGAAATGCCCGTCCATCACATCGACATGGATGTAATCCGCGCCGGCCGCGTCGATCGCGCGGATTTCCTCGCCCAGTCGTGCGAAATCGGCGGAGAGGATGGACGGGGCGATCAGGATGGGACGCGACATGCGATGCAGGCTTAAGCCGGTGCGCAGATGCCCGCAACCGGGGAAGCGCCTAGACGCGCACCAATCGCGCCACGAAGAATCCGTCGAGCCGCCCTTCGTCGGCCAGCATCGTCGGCAGCGTGCGGACGGTGCCGTCGGGTGACGGCGTGACGCCAGCGGGCAATTCTCCGGCATCGACCGGATCGAGACGGAAGCCGCCATGCGCCATCAGAAAGGCGGCGAGCTGGTTTTCGCCTTCTTCGGGCTCGAGCGAGCAGGTGGCGTAGACCAGCTTCCCGCCCGGTTTGACCCACCCTGCCGCGCGGGCGAGCAGTTTCGTCTGCATTTCGGCCATTTCGGCGATCACCTTGGGCCGTATGCGGTAGAGCACGTCGGGATGGCGGCGGAAGATGCCGGTGGCCGAGCAGGGCGCGTCGAGCAGCACCGCATCGGCGGGTGCCGGCGGGGTCCAGTTCAGCAGATCGGCGGTGACGACCTCTGCCTCCAGCCCGGTGCGCTCCAGATTTTCGCGAAGTCGCGCCAGACGACTATCGGAGGCATCGACCGCGGTGACGGTCCAGCCTGCGCTCGCCAGCTGCAGTGTCTTTCCCCCCGGCGCGGCGCACAGATCGAGGACATGGCCACCGTTCGCACCCAGCAGCCGTGCAGGGATCTGTGCGGCGAGATCCTGCACCCACCAGCTGCCCTCGGCAAAGCCCGGCATCTCGGTGACGGGGCCATGATCACCCAGCCGCACATGGTTGGGCGCGAGCGACACACCCTCGGGCGTCGGGCCTTCGCCCTTCAACGCGATGTCCATCGGCGGCTGATCGGCGATGGCATGCTCGGCGGCGGCGAGCATCACGTCGCCCCAATGCTTCTGCCAGCGATAGATGGTGGCATAAGGGAGCGTCGGCCGGTCGGGCAGCGCGGCATTCTTGCGCATCAGCGTGCCGAACACGCCGTGGACCAGCTTGCGCGGCCCGCCATCGACCAATGGTAGCACGGTCGAGATCGCCGCGTGGCCGGGGGTTTTCAGCACCAGCGCCTGGGCGATGGCGATGCGCAGCGCCATCCGCGCCTTGGCATCGTCGGCCAGCCGGTTGCGCGTGGCGGAATCGATCAGCTCGTCGAGATCGGGCAGCCAGCGGATGACGGCGGCGGCGATGGCGTGCGCCAGCCCCCGATCGCGCGGGGCGAGGCCGGCACCGGCGCGTTCGAGCGCGGCCTCCAGCGGCAGGCCCTGCCGCAGCACCGCATCGAGCAGCTTGAGCGCGGCCAATCGCGCGGGAACACCAGTTGTTTCGTTCAATTGCGTTTCCATTCACGTCGCCCCTGCGCAGGCAGGGGCCTCTGGGTTTGTGGCACTTCCGACATCGGCCATGCCGCCTGAGGCCCCTGCCTTCGCAGGGGCGACGGGATAATCAATGGATAATCAAGCCCGCCCGTTGGGATCGAGCGCGCTCGAGCGGCGGCGCGAGCTGGGCACGGCAGAGACGCGCGGGCGCTCCACGGTTGCCGCCATCATTGCCGGCGCCTGCCCCATCTCGATCGCCATCGCCTCCAGCGCGGCGATGCGGTTGCCGGTGTCGGGGTGGGTCGAAAACATGCCGTCCCCGCTCCGCCCGCCCAGCGCGGAGACGATGTACAGCTGCGCCACCGCCGGATTGCGCTCAGCGGTGTGGTTGGGGATCGCCTGCGCCCCGCGCGACAGCTTCGCCAGCGCGGAGGCCAGCGCGCGGGGATTGCCCGAAATCTCGGCACCGCCCGCGTCCGCGCCATATTCGCGGGTGCGGCTGATCGCCATCTGGACGATCATCGCGGCGAAGGGCGCGACGATCACCGCCAGCAGCATCGCGACGATATTTCCCCGCCCATCGCCGCCACGGAAGAGCAGCCCGAAATTGGCGAGCATCGAGATCGCGCCGGCGATCGTCGCGACCATCGTCATGATGAGAGTATCGCGATTCTTCACATGCGCCAGCTCGTGCGCCATCACGCCCGCGATCTCGTCGCGGGTCAGCATGTCGAGCAGCCCGCTGGTCGCCGCGACCGCCGCATTTTCCGGATTGCGGCCGGTGGCGAAGGCGTTGGGGTGCGGATCGTCGACGATATAGGTTTTGGGCATCGGCAGCCCGGCGCGGTCGGCCAGCTGCTTGACCAGCGCATGGAATTCGGGCGCGCTCGCGGCATCGACCTGGCGCGCGCGGTGCATCTTCAGCACGATCTTGTCGGCGTTCCAGAAGGTGAACAGGTTCATCCCCGCCGCCACGACCAGCGCGATGATCGCGCCCTTGCCGCCGCCGATGCTGAAACCCAGACCCATGAACAGCGCGGTCATCGCCGCCAGCAGCATGGTCGTCTTGAACCCGTTCACTTGAATGCACTCCTTTGTGCGTCCAATGTGGGAGAACAGCAGGTTTTCCGCAAGGATCGAGACGATGGGCCAACGCCCCGCACATGTGAAGCCGCCGGCGCATCTGTCGAAAAGTCCGCCGGTGCCAAAGCCCGAACCGATCAAGCGCACCGCCGATCCAGATGGCCTGAGCCCCACCCGTTACGGCGATTGGGAACGCAACGGGATCGCGATCGATTTCTGAAGATTCGGAACGCGAGCGTCACGAAAGCGTCTCATCCCCGATGGAGCGGACGCATGCCTGGCGCAAATATCTGATCTGGGGCGCAATCGCGCTTGTCGTGATCCTGTTGCTGGCGGTGCTTGCCGTCGCCGCGCTGCCGGTCGGCTGGCTCAAGGGCCGCGTCGAGGCGGGCATCACCGACGCCACCGGCAACCCCGCGCGAATCGGCAGCATCGAGCGGGCCGAGACCTTCTCGTTCAACCCCACCATCATCGTCCGCGACGTGCATGTCGCCCAGCCCGACTGGGCGGGGAAGGGCGATCTGCTGACGCTGAAGGAGGCGCGGCTGCGCGTGCCGGTGATCCGCGCGATCCGCGGCAGCTTCGACCCCAGCGGCATCGAACTGCGCGGACTGGAGGCCAATCTGATCCGCGCGAAGGATGGCCGCGAAAGCTGGCAGCGCGAAAAGCCGGCGCCTTCCGAGGACGATTCCCCGCTCGGCCTCGAATCGGTCCGGATCGAGGATGCGGTGGTGCGCTATACCGATCACAAGCGCGATCGCAGCATGGTGCTGACCGTCGATTTCGACGAGCGCGGCCTGCGCGCCGCGGGACCGGGCAGCATCCGGGGCAACGCGGTGCGCGTCACCGCGCGGGGCGCGCCGATCACCAAGGATGGCGGGGCATGGCCGTTCGCCGCGCGGATCGAGGGCGCCGCTATCGCCATGCATCTGGACGGTCGGATGGATTCGCCGCTCGATACCGGCCATTTCACCGGCAAGGTGACCGCGCGGGGCAATTCGCTGCGGCTGCTCGATGCGGTGATCGAGGCCGGGCTGCCCGCGACCCAGCCTGTCGCGCTCTCGGCCGATATCCGCCGCGCCAGCCCGGACTGGATCGTCACCAACCTGAAGGGGACGATCGGCAATTCGGACATCGCCGGCAACGTCACGGTCGAAAAGCGCGACGGGCGCAGCAAGATCACCGGCAAGATGACGTCGAACGGCTTCGCCTTTTCCGACCTGTCGGACGATGCGGGCCGCGCCCGCGGTCGGGCCAAGCGCGCGCGTTTCGGGCCGCGAATCATCCCCGATACCGATATCGACATCGCCAACATGAAGAATACCGACGGGCGGATCGCGTTCGATATCAAGCGGCTGGCATGGCGCGGATCGGCCCCCTTCCGCTCGATCAAAGGCGTGCTGGCGATGGATCGGCTGGTGATGACGGTCGAGCCGGTCACGGTTCGGCTGGCGCGCGGGACGCTCTCTGGCCGCGCCGTCGTCAACGCGCGCGATCGCAGGGTGCCGCTGCTGACGCTGGACCTGACGCTTTCGGATTCCACCATTTCCACTTTTTCCGGCGATGGCGATATGTCCGGCTGGCTCAAGGGCCGCGCGCGGCTGACCGGGCCGGGACGGACGGTGCGCGAGGCGGTGGGCAATTCGAACGGCACCGTCGGTCTGGTCGCCGGGAACGGGCAGCTCCCCGCGCGGATGGCGTCGTTCATCGGCCTCGACATCGGCCGCGGGGTGACCACCGACAAGAATGCAGAGGCGGCGCTGCGCTGCCTGATCTTCCACATGGACGTGCGACGCGGCACCGGACGGCTGTCGCCGCTGATCGTCGATACCTCGCGCAGCCAGGCGAATGTCTCGGGCACGATCGACATGAAGACCGAAAAGCTGGCGTGGATGCTGAACGGCGCGCCCAAGAAGCGCAGCCTGCTCCGCTTCGACAAGCCGCTGCCGATCGGCGGCACCATCCGCGAACCCGAGGCCTTCCCGCCCAAGGGCACCAAGACCGTCGGCAGCGTGCTGGGCATGCTGGGCAAGGCGATCCTCGGCGAGCAGGCGCCGCTGGCGACCGACGCCAATTGCACTGCGCTCAGCGCACAGGCTTTGCGCTGATCCTCCCCGCTAGCGGGGAGGATCAAGTCACCTCGGCCTTCAGCGGCCGCGCCAGCAGATCGCGGACGATATCACGCACCGGCGCACCTTCGAGCAAAGCACACACCGCCGCGGTCACCGGCATATCCACGCCCGCCTTCGCCGCCTCGATCTTGAGGACGGGCGCGGTGAAGGCGCCCTCCGCAACGGTGCGCCGGTCGGCCATAAGATCGGCCGCAGCCTGCCCCCGGCCCAGCCCGACCCCTAGCGAGAAGTTGCGCGAGTTGGTCGAGGAACAGGTCAGCACCAGATCGCCCAGACCGGAGAGGCCCGCCAGCGTCTCCGCCTGTCCGCCGCGCGCGACGCCGAAACGCGTCATCTCGGCGAAACCGCGCGCGATCAGCGCGGCGCGGGCGTTGAGCCCCAGCCCCGCGCCCTCGACCACGCCGCAGGCGACCGCGAGCACGTTCTTGACCGCCCCGCCGATCTCCGCGCCGATCACGTCGGGCGAGGCATAGGTGCGGAAGCCCGGCCCGGCGAGCCGATCAGCGAGGCGTTCGCCCAGCGCCTCGTCGGCGCAGGCCAGCGTGACGGCGGTCGGCAGCCCCTTGGCCACCTCATGCGCGAAGGTCGGGCCGGACAGCACCGCGATTCGCGCGGCGGGGTGAACCTGCGCCGCGACCTCGCCGACCAGCAGGCCGGTCCGGGCCTCGATGCCCTTGGCGCACAGCACCAGCGGGGTATCGTCCGCCGCGATTTCGGTCAGGACGGCGCGGACATGCTGGGCGGGGGCGACGACCAGCAATGCGTCCAGTGCGGCGAGATCGGCGAGGCTGCCGGTGGCGCGGATGGCCGGTGACAGCCCGACGCCCGGCAGGAACAATGTGTTTTCGTGGGTCGCATTGATCGAGGCGACGACTTCGTCCTCGCGCGCCCACAGCATGACGTCGCCGCCCGATGCCGCCACCTGCGCCAGCGCGGTGCCCCAGGCGCCGCCGCCGATAACGCCGATTCTCATGCCTTCACCCCCGCCCCGCGCACCGTTTCCGCCGCCGGATCGAGCGGCCAGCGCGGCCGCGCGGCGATGTCCAGGCCGTCGGTCAGCCCGGCGGCGAAGCGTTCCGCCCCCGCCCAGCCGATCATCGCCGCATTGTCGGTGCACAGCCACAAGGGCGGCGCGACGAAGGGCAGACTATAGTCCGCCGCAAGCGCCTGCAAACGCCCGCGCACCGCGCTGTTGGCCGCGACCCCGCCGGCGACGACCAGCGCGGTCAGCTCGCCCGCCTCGTCCAGCTGCCGCCGCGTGCGATCGACCAGGCAATCGACCACCGCCTGCTGGAAGCTCGCGGCGATGTCCTCCGCGCAGTGCGTCCCCGCATCGCGCGCGCGCAGGACAGCGCTCTTCAGCCCGGCGAAGCTGAAATGCGGTTCGGTGGTGCCGACCAGCGGACGCGGCAGCTTCACCGTCTTCGGATCGCCCAGCCTCGCCGCCGCCTCGACCGCCGGGCCGCCCGGAAAGCCCAGCCCCAGCAGCTTGGCGGTCTTGTCGAACGCTTCGCCCGCGGCATCGTCGATCGTCGTCGCCAGCCGCCGGTAGCGGCCGACGCCTTCGACCCGCAGCAGCTGGCAATGCCCGCCGCTGACGAGCAGCAGCATATAGGGAAATTCGAGGTCCGGATCGGCGAGGCGCGGGGACAGCGCATGCCCTTCCAGATGGTTGACCGCGACCAGCGGCTTGTTCGCCGCCATCGCCAGCGCCTTGCCGGTGACAAGTCCCACCATGACGCCACCGATGAGCCCGGGCCCGGCGGTCGCCGCGATCGCATCGACGTCGTCGAGTGTGACACTCGCCTCGGCCAGCGCGCTTTCCACCAACGGCATCAAAATCTCGACATGCGCGCGCGCCGCGATTTCGGGGACGACGCCGCCATAGGGCCGGTGCGCCGCCTCCTGCCCCGCCAATGTGTGCGCCAGGATGCGCCGGTCGCTTGTCACCAGCGCCGCAGCAGTTTCGTCGCAGCTCGATTCCAGGCCCAGGATCAATTTGGTCATGCGCCCCCTTAAACCGTTCGGGCTGAGCTTGTCGAAGCCCTGTCCTTTCTTCTACGCGCTCGGACGAAGAAGAACGGCCCTTCGACAAGCTCAGGGCGAACGGAATAAGGTAGCGCGTGACTTCATCCCCCATCCGCATCGGTACGCGCGGCTCTCCGCTGGCGCTCATCCAGGCCAATATGGCGCGTGAGGCGTTGATGGCGGCGCATGGGCTGGGCGCGAACGCGTTCGAGATCGTGCCGCTCGTCACCTCGGGCGATCGCATCCAGGATCGCGCGCTGGCCGAGGTCGGCGGCAAGGCGCTGTGGACCAAGGAGCTCGATCGCGCGCTGATCGCGGGCGAAATCGACTGCGCGGTGCATTCGATGAAGGATGTTGAGACGATCCGCCCGGTCGAGATCGCCATCGCTGCGATGCTGCCGCGCGCCGATGTCCGCGACCGGCTGATCGGCGCGGAGTCGATCGAGGCGCTGGCGCACGGCGCGCGCGTCGGCACGTCCAGCCCGCGGCGGTCGGCGCAATTGCTGAGCCTCCGGCCGGATCTGAATATCGTGCTGATCCGCGGCAATGTCGCCACCCGCCTCGCCAAGCTGGCGGCGGGAGAGGCGGACGCGACCTTGCTTGCCGCCGCTGGGCTGGACCGGCTGGGCCGGCCCGAAATCGGCGTGGCGATCCCGGTCGAAACCATGCTGCCCGCCCCGGCGCAGGGCGCGGTCGGGATCGAATGCCTGGCGGAGAATGACCGCATCCGCACGATGATCGCCGCGATCGACCACCCGCGCACCTCGGTAGCGGTCAAGGTCGAGCGCGCACTGCTCGCCGCGCTGGGCGCCGATTGCCGCTCGCCGGTGGCGGCGCTCGCCACATGCGAGGGTGACCGGGTGAGCCTTTCCGCCGTCCTCTACGCCACCGACGGCAGCGCGCAGGTCGCCGGCCGGATCGGCGATGGGACCGAGGTGGGCGAACGCCTCGCCGCCGATCTGCTTGCCCGCGCGCCGGTATCGGTACGCAGGCTGTTCGCCGGATGAAACGTCTGATCGTCCTGCGCCCGCCCGAGCGCGCCGCGGGAACATTGGCGCGAATCGCCGAGGCGGGTGGCGAGGGTACGAACCTGCCGCTGTTTGCACTCGAACCCCTGGCATGGGCCGCACCCGATCCCACGGCATTCGATGCCCTCGCGCTGACCAGCGCCAATGCCGTGCGCCTTGCCGGGCCCAAGCTGGCGTCGCTTGTCGGGCTCGACGCCTGGGCGGTCGGCGATGCGACGGCGGCCGCAGCGCAAGAGGCGGGGTTGCGCATCGCCCACACCGGCACGGCGGACGCGAACGCGCTGTTCGCGGCCATGGCCGACGCCGGAATCGCGCGCGCGCTGTGGCTGACAGGCGAGGATCACCGCCCGCCGCCGATCGCGCCCGCGCTCACCATCATAGAGACCTACCGCGCCGCGCCGCTCTCGATCGATCTCGCGCCGCTGGCCGGTGCGATGGTCCTGATCCATTCGCCCCGCGCGGCCATGCGGCTGGCGGAATTGGTGACGCCAGGCCTTCGACCGTCAATCCACCTTGCCGTGATCAGCCGGGCGGCCGCCGATGCTGCCGGCGCCGGCTGGGCGGGCATCGCCGTCGCCGCCCGGCCGACCGACGCCGCGCTGGTCGCCACCGCGATTGACCGCGCCCGCGCACACGCGGATAAGCGGGCGCGATGATCGTCGATCCCGAACCCGCCACGTCCGTAGCGCCTGTTGCCGCCCCCGCCCGTGCGGGGATCGGCGGGCGTACCCTGCTCGTCATGCTGCTCCTCGCGCTCGTCGCCGGGCTGTTGCTGGCCGGTTTCCTGTTCAGCCGCTGGGACGGCTGGCGGGGCTGGTTCGGCGGCGCCGCGCCCGCGCGGGTTGCCGCGTCCGCCGGCGCGCCCCAGCCGCTCGCCACCCCCGGCGTCGCCATCACCGCGCCCGATCCCTATGTCGTCGCCGAAATCACCACGCGGGAGGCGCAGTTGTCGGCGCGGATGGGTGCGCTCGAATCGCGACTGTCGGTGATCGACACGCGCGCCGCCGCTGCATCGGGCAATGCCGCGCGCGCCGAAGGTCTGCTTGT
>JAESGW010000743.1_pt1 | contig 15736 bp, 14 predicted proteins | sample 9269791 | NCBI WGS metagenome assembly JAESGW01 (sample SAMN16773120, study PRJNA677053) | algae metagenome | isolation source: Aphanocapsa lilacina HA4352-LM1 and co-occurring heterotrophs from near cave... | place: USA: Maniniholo cave, near Haena, Kauai, HI | collected 2009-07-28 | reverse complement strand
CCGGCCGCGCTGCACCGCCTCGCCCGTGGCGACCAGCAGCTCCCACGGGGTCTCGATGACGTCCGGCAGGGGGCCGGCGTCCGGCGCCGGGCGCAGGGTGGCGGTGTCGACGTAGGCGGCGCGACCGAGCTCGAGCCACCAGTCGTCGGCGGAGAGCCAGCCCAGCTCGAAGACCTCGCCGTCGCCGGTCGACAGGCACACCACCCAGTCGTCGAGGTTGCGGTGCCAGCTGCGGACGCGGGTCCGCCCCCGGGCGAGGGAGACGAGCAGCTCGAGCTCGACGGCGAGCGCGGGCGCGTGCCACACGGTGAGCACCGCACGCCCCTGGTCGGTGGGGACCCCGCCGTCCACGAGGCCTGCGGCGTCGAGGTCGGCGTCGGGGTCGCTCTCACCGGACGCGGCGGGAGCGAGCGGCTCGCTGCCGCTGACGACCTCACCGAGCCGCTCCCCCAGGCCGCCGGGCGACCCGTCGGAGCGGAGCATCTGCCCAGCGGGCGACGGAACGCCCGTGAGGGCCGCGAACCGGTCGACGGCGGCCCGCGGGAGTCGCACGCGTCGCGGGACCACCGTGCGGGGCTCGACCTGGTTGCCGTCCTCGTCGAGCAGGATCGCGTTCACCGGGCACCGGCCGGGATCCGGTCCGGCACGAGGAGCCAGTCCTTGTGGCCCTCCGGTGGAGGCCGGAACGAGGCGAGGCGCTCGTCCGCGGGGTCGGGTGCGACCGACTCGACCAGGTCGCGGGCCCGGTCGGCGAGGCCGGCCAGGCGTGTCGTGGCCGCCTCGAATATGCCGAGCACCCGGTGCGCGATCTCGGCGATCAGCTCGGTCAGTCGGTCGACCTCGTCCGCGTGGCGACGCAGTGCCCGCGCGGCGCCGTCGTGCTCGTCGGCCGTGCGCCGCAGCGCGACGGCCCGCTCCGTCATCCGCTCGCGCATCGCGCGGGCCGCGCGCCCCTCCCAGCGGACCTGCTGGGACGCCTCGACCAGCCGATCGGCGTCGTGCCGGATCTCGGTGCCCTGCTCGCTCATCCGCGCGGCCAGCCGGCGGATCACTGCGGTGTCTCCGTACATCGTTGCGACTCCTGCCCCCGTACGGCGCGGTGGTGCGCCGTGGGGGTCAGGTGCCCGCGGCCCCGAGCGACCAAACCGCCGGGGTGCGGGCTGTGGATGGCCTGTCGAGGCCGCCGTCTGCGTGGGCGACCCGCCTACGCTGGGGACGTGGACGCTGCGGACGTGGAGCCCGTGTCACCCCTTGCCCCGCCCATGTCCCGGACCGTCCTGATGAGCCAGCTCTGGCGCGACCTGACCTTCCTGCACTGGGCCGTGGACCCGGCCGTGGTGGCCGACCGGATGCCGCCGGGCGTACGCCCCGACACCCTCGACGGACGCACGTACGTCGGGCTGATCCCCTTCCGGATGGTCGACGCCGGCCTGGGGCGGGGGCCTGCCGTGCCGTGGCTGGGGACGTTCCTCGAGACCAACGTCCGTCTCTACTCCGTCGACGGGACGGGACGGCGCGGGATCGTCTTCCTGAGCCTCGACACCGACCGGGCGGCCGTCGTGCTCGGCGCACGAGCCGCGTTCGGCGTCCCCTACCGCTGGGCACGGATGCGCCACCGGCGCGACGGCGACGTGCACACCTACGACGCGCGCCTGCGCCGAGCCGGCGCCGACGGCCCCCGGCCCACCAGCCACGTCGTCGTCCGCGTGGGTGCGGAGCGCGAGCCGACCGACCTCGACCACTTCCTGAGCGCGCGGTGGGGGCTGCACTCGCGGTGGTGGGGGCGCACTCTCTACGTCCCCAACCGGCACGAGGCGTGGCCCGTCCACGACGCCGAGGTCCTCGCGCTCGACGACGAGCTGGTCGCATCGGTCGGCCTGCCCGACCTCACCTCCCGGCCCCCCGACCACGTGGGCTTCAGCCCCGGGGTGCGGACGGAGTTCGGCCTGCCCGTCGACGCCCGACGCCCGCGCCGTCGCTGACGCGGCCGGGAGCCGGCTACTCCGCTGGGGTCAGCCGCAGCAGCCGCCCGGCGCCCGCGTCCTCGAGCAGCCAGATCGCCCCGTCGGGTCCCTCCTCGATCGCGCGGATGCGCTCGCCGGTGTCGAAGACCTCGGCGTCACCGGCGGTCCGGCCGTCGAGGTCGACGCGCACGAGGGCCTCGCCCGACAGCGCGCCGAGGAACGCGTCGCCCCGCCAGCCCTCGAAGAGGTCGCCGCCGTAGACCATCAGGCTGCCCGGCGAGATGCTCGGCGTCCACGAGCGTGCGGGCGGGGCGTACCCGTCCCCCTCGGCATGGTCCGGGATCTCGCCGCCGCCGTAGTCGCTGCCCTTCGAGACCTCGGGCCAGCCGTAGTCGGACCCGGCCTCGACGAGGTTGAGCTCGTCGCCACCCTCCGGGCCCATCTCCGAGGACCACAGCGTGCCGTCGGGCGCGAACTCGAGGCCGAGCGGGTTGCGATGACCCCAGCTCCAGATCTCCGCGCTCACGCCGCCCTCGGCGGCCAGCGGGTTGCCGGGCGCCGGTGCCCCGTCGAGGGTCAGCCGCACGATCGTGCCGAGGGTGTTCGAGGTGTCCTGCGCGGGAGCCCCCAGCTGCCGGTCGCCGGAGGAGACGTACAGGTGCTCCCCGTCGGGCGAGAACGCGAGCCGGTGGCCGAAGTGGCCGTCGCCCTCGACCTTCGGCGTCTGGCGCCAGACGACCTCCAGGTCGACCAGGCGCGGCCGATCGCCGGTCTCGAGCCGCGCGCGCCCCACGACGGCGCCGGTGCCGCCGTCGCCCTCCTCGACCCAGCTGAGGTAGACGAGCCCGTCGTCGGCGTACGTCGGGGCGGGCAGCACGTCGCCCAGGCCGCCCTGGCCGGCGACGGCCACCTCCGGCACTCCCCCGACCTCGACCCGCTCACCGCTGCCGGCCTCGCGCAGGTGCAGCGCGCCGGTGCGTTCGGTGATGAGCAGGTCGCCGGTGCCGGGCAGGAACGCCATCGCCCACGGGTCGTCGAGGCGGTCCACCTCCTCGACCGCGAAGGGCCACGCGTCGTCGCCCTCGCCGGTGGCCGGGCCGAGCGAGCCGGACGCTGCGGTGTCGCCCGAGCACGCAGCCGTCAGCAGGGCGACCAGACCGGCGAGCGCGGGACCGAGGAACCTCATGACCTCCATCGTGCGTGGGAGTGGCAAGCCGACGGGTGCATCGGAAAAACTTCCGGCACCGATGTCGAGACACGTCGGACCCGTTCGACGTACGTGCGAGAACACACCAACCCGCCCCACAGGAGGAGCGATCACCATGCCGCGTTTCATGGGTTTCGTCAGGATGGAAGAGAACATCGGGATGCCGCCGCAGTCGCTGTTCGACGCGATGGACGTCTACATCGGCGAGCGCGCCGCCAGCGGCGTCTTCCTCGACGGCGGCGGCCTGTACGGCACCGAGGACGCCGTCAACTTCGTGGTCCGCAAGGGCGAGGTCAGCCGGGTCGACGGCCCGTACGCCGAGGCCAAGGAGGTCGTCGGGGGCTGGTCGCTCCTGGAGTACCCCAGCCTCGACGAGGCCGTGGCCGACCAGCAGAGGTTCGCCGAGCTCCACGCCGAGCACTGGCCCGAGGCCACCGTGGTGGCGACGCTGCGCCAGATCTCCGAGGCGCCCGGCGACTGAGACCGGACCCGGCACTGCCTCACTACGCTGGGCAGGTGCCGGCAGGGACTCCCCCACACGACAGGACAGACGACCCCTCGGGGGCCGTGATCGCCGCGTGGCGGGCCGAGTCGGCCCGCCTCGTCGGCGCCCTCACCCGGATGACCCGCGACGTCGACCTCGCCGAGGACCTGGCCCAGGACGCGCTCGTGGCCGCGCTGGAACAGTGGCCGGTCGCCGGGATCCCGGACAACCCGTCCGCCTGGCTGATGACCACCGCCAAGCGCCGGGGCGTCGACCACTTCCGGCGCGCCGACACCCTGCGCCGCAAGGTCGCCGAGCTCGAGCACGACAGCGAGCGCGACGGCGGGGAGGAGGCACAGGTGCCCGACCTCGACGAGCAGGTCGACCACATCGAGGACGACGTGCTGCGCCTCGTCTTCCTGACCTGTCACCCGGCTCTCACCCCGGAGTCGCGCGCCGCGCTCACGCTCCGACTCGTCGGCGGCCTCACGACCGCCGAGATCGCCCGGGGCTTCCTCACCAGCGAGGCCACCATGGGCCAGCGCATCTCGCGGGCCAAGAAGACGCTCGCGTCGGTCCGTGCGGAGCTCGAGCTGCCGACCGGCGCCGAGCGGACCGCGCGCCTCGACGACGTCATGGCCGTGATCTACCTGATCTTCAACGAGGGCTACACCGCGACCGCCGGCGACGACTGGATGCGACCCGACCTCACCGCCGAGGCGACCCGGCTGGCGCGGATGCTCGCCGACCTCGCGCCCGGGGAGCCGGAGGTGCTGGGACTCCAGGCACTGCTCGAGCTGCAGGGCTCGCGCACCGCCGCCCGCCTCTCCCCCGACGGCACACCGGTGCTGCTCGAGGCGCAGGACCGTACGCAGTGGGACCCGCTGATGGTCCGGCGCGGGCTCGCCGCGCTGCGGGCAGCGGCGCGTCTCGCCGCCACCGGCACGCCCGTGGGGCGCTACTTCCTGCAGGCCTCCATCGCCGCGGAGCACGCCGTCGCCGCGCGCGCCGAGGACACCGACTGGCGCCGGATCGCCGCGCTCTACGACGTCCTCGCCGAGGCGGCGCCCGGCCCCGTCGTCGAGGTCAACCGGGCCGTCGCGCACGGGCGAGCCCACGGCGCCGACGCCGGCCTCGCCGTCCTGGCCTCCGTCGACCCCGCCATCCTCGGCGGCTCCGCGCTGCTGCCGAGCGTGCTCGGCGACCTGCTGGAGCGCGCCGGCCGCTCCTCCGAGGCGGAGGCCGCCTTCGCCGAGGCGGCGTCGCGCACGAGCAACGAGGGCGAGCGTGCGGTGCTGCTGCGGCGGGCGGCGGACAACGCGACGTCGGGACCTCCACCGTGACCTCCGCCGTGACCTCCCCCGTGACCTCCCCCGTGACCTCCCCCGTGACCTCCCCGTGACCCCGGCTTGTCGGCACGGAGTAGGAAGGCACCCATGCGCATCTTCTTCACCGGAGGCAGCGGCAAGGCCGGCCGGCACGTCGCCCCCCACCTCGCCTCGCTCGGCCACCAGGTCACGAACGCCGACCTCGTCCCGCTCGACCACCCCGACGTCCACGACCTCACCGTCGACCTCACCGACGCCGGCCAGGTCTACTCGGCGCTGGCCGGGCTGGCGACCTTCGACGAGCTCGACCTGCCCGCGAAGCCGTCGTACGACGCCGTGGTCCACTTCGCCGCCGTGCCCGCCATCCTGCGCACGGCCGACTCGGAGACGTACGCCACGAACGTCCTCAGCACCTACAACATCCTCGAGGCCGCGACCCGGCTCGGCATCGGCAAGGTCGTGTTCGCCTCGTCCGAGACGACGTACGGCGTGTGCTTCGCGCAGGGCGAGCGCAGGCCGGCGTACGTCCCGGTCGACGAGGAGCACCCGACGGTGCCGGAGGACTCGTACGCGATGTCCAAGGTGGCGGGCGAGGTGACCGCGCGGTCCTTCCAGGCACGCACCGGCGCGGACGTCTACGGCCTGCGGATCAACAATGTGATCGAGCCGCACGAGTACGCCGAGCTGTTCCCCGACTTCCTCGCGGACCCCGCGCTCCGGCGACGCAACATCTTCGCCTACATCGACGTGCGCGACCTCGGCCAGATGGTCCAGCGATGCCTGGAGACCGACGGCCTGGGCTACGAGGTCTTCAACGTCGCCAACGCCGACATGTCCGTCGCCGCGACGACCTCCGAGGTCCTCGAGCGCTTCTACGACGGTGTCGAGGTGCGCCGGGAGATGGGCCGCGACGAGACCTTCTACGCGATCGACAAGGCGCGCGAGCTGGTCGGCTTCGAGCCGCAGCACTCCTGGCGCGACGTGCTCGACGAGCCGTCGCGGGGATGAGAGGAGCCCCGGCCCCCCGCTCGGGGGTCCGGGGCTCGTCGCCGTCGGAGCGGCTGCGGGATCAGGCCTGCTGGCCGAGCGCGAACTGGATGTTGCCCTCCTCGTCCACGCCTCCGTCCAGCACCTTGTCGGCCAGGAAGTCCGAGGCCGGCGCGTCGACGTAGATCGTCGCGCCGTCCTGGTGGATCACCTGGTCGTCGGCCTCGCCGTGGTCGGCAGGGCTGACGGAGAGGGACTCCCCGTCGGCCTCGGTCGCGATGCGGAGTGCCGAGATCTCCGGCACCTCCTCGGCGAGCTTCTTGACGATCTCGGTCACGTTCTCGGTGAGAGCGAGCACGGGCTCTCCTCCCCATGTGGCGAATGTGTCCCCTCCACCATGTCTCGGACGCGGTGACGAGGCAAACCGGGAGGCGATGTCCCCGGGCGCGGTCATGATGCGTGGCATGACCTCCTCCACCCCTTCGCGGGACGACGACTTCACGGGTGCCCGGTTCGTCCGGGCGAGCTTCAAGGGCGCCACGGTGCGCTCCTCCGACGTCAGCGGCATGACCATGCGGGGCGTCGACGTCGACGGCCTCGACATCGACAGCCACGACCTGTTCATGGGCCGACTGGTCGTCAACGGCGTCGACGTGGTTCCGCTCGTCGACGCCGAGCTCGACCGCCGCTTCCCCGGCCGCGAGCTGCAGAGGGCGCAGACCCCCGAAGGCCTCCGCGAGGGGTGGGTCGCCGTGCAGGCAGCGTGGGCCACGACCGTGGCCGACACGCCAGCCGGGCTCGTGGACGCACACGTCGAGGACGAGTGGTCACTGGCCCAGACCCTCCGGCACCTGGTGCTGGCCACCGACACCTGGCTCCGCGGCGGCATCCTGCGGGTCGAGCAGCCGTTCCACGAGATCGGCCAGCTCTTCACGGGAGCCGCCGAGATGGGGGTCGACACCTCGGTCTTCCGCACCGACCCGCCGCCCTGGGAGGAGGTCCTGGCCGTGCGGGCCGGGCGCCAGCAGATGGTGACCGACTTCCTCGCCGCGGTCACGCCCGAGGAGCTGGCCGAGGAGCGCGCCGACCCGTGGGGGTTCGACTGGTCGCCGACGGTCGGTGACTGCGTGCGCGTGATCCTGGAGGAGGAGTGGGCGCACCTGAGGTACGTCCGGCGCGACCTCGCCCTGCTGGCGTGAGACCCGACCTCAGCGGCGCGCCGGCACCGTGACCCTCGAGCGCGCGACCGCGCGCTGCACGAGGTCGTTCCCGGCCCAGCGCACGACCACCGGCTTTTCGCCGGGGCGGAGTCCACGCAGCACGACCCGTGCCGACCCGCGCACCACCTGCACCTCCACGGTGCGACCACCGACGCTGACGGTCATCGCCCCGTCCGGCCTGGATGCCCCCGGGGCCCGGACGCGGACGTCCACGGCGACGCGCTTGCGCGTGGCGTCGGTGCGCACCTTCACCTCGGGCACGGTGGTCACGGGAGCGCTCACGGCGATCGTCTCCGTGGTGCTGCGGAAGTGTCGTCGCGACAGGGTGACCTGGACCGACAGGGTGCGGCCGAGGTCGGCGCGGCGCACGGTGTACGTGGGCCTCGTGGTCCTGGCGATGCGCTGCCCGTCGCGGAACCAGGCGTACGTGGCCGTCGCGTCGGTGGGCTTGACGCTCCCCGCGCGGACCTTCAGCCGGCTCCCCACCCGGGGGGTGCCCTTGACGCGGGACGGGCTGGTGATCGTGACCGGCTTGGCGAGGACGGGCGTGGTCTCGGGCGCGGTCGAGCGCGACTTCTTGAAGCCGCCCGCGCTCGCGATGCTGCGCGCGGTGATGCGCTTGTCGATGTGGCTGCGGTCGAGCACGAGGCTCGTCCCGGTCGCGCCGTCGAGGGCGACGCCGTCGGCGTACCACTGGGTCTTGACCTTGGCCGGTTGCGGCGACCACGACGGCGCGGTGAGGGTCAGCGTCCTGCCGACCTCGGGGACGCCCTCGATCGCCGGCACGGCCGTGCGCTGGAACGTGCCGGGGGCGACAGGAGCGGTGGCGAGGACGGCCCTGCCCGCGGTGTAGCCACTGAGCTCGGCGGTCACCTCGGCGGTGAGTGTCTTGCCCTTGACGCTGGGCGTGGGCACGTAGCTCGGTGCCGTGGCGCCCGGGATGGCGGCGCCGTCCGCGAGCCACCGGACGCTGACGCTGGTGGGCGTGGGGGTCCACGACCCGGCCGCGACCTCCAACGGTGCCCCGACCGCGGGCGACCCGACGATCGCAGGAGCCGTGGTCGGCGCGACGACCCGGTCGTTGAAGTGGATGAAGCCGGTGGGCCAGCCGCCACCTGTCTTGGTGACGCGCCGCCAGTGGAAGTCGCCGCCCCAGTAGTCCTCGGACACGATGATCTCGGTGTCGGAGATGACTTGCTCGACATAGGCGACGTGCCCGTTCGCGCCTGCCGGCGTCACGTGCGGCTTGTACCAGGCGACGGACCCCACTGTCGGGGTCTGGTCGGTGATGCTCGCCATCGCCGTCCCCCAGTTGGAGGCGTTGCCGCTGCCCTCCCACGGGCGGACGTCGGGCATCCCGGACTGGATCAGCCGGTAGGCCACGTAGTTGGTGCAGTTGTGACCGACGTACATGCGCCAGTAGGACGTCGAGGCCGCCTGCCGGTAGCCGGCATGCCCGTAGCCGGCCGCCTGGCACTCGGCGTACCCGGAGCACAGGTAGGTCGACGTGGTCAGGCTGATCCGCCCCGTGGTGGTCGGCACGACCAGCAGGACGAGCGCGAGCGCGCCCGTGAGCAGCGTCGTCGTACGGCCCGCACCGCGTACGAGGCGCCGGAGCACGGGGAGCGCGGCGTGTACGCGATGTGACGTCTGTGACTCATGAGACTGCTGGTGCACCGGGTGAGCGTAAACGCCACAAGTCAAGCCCGCCACGCCGATGGGAGAAGATCAATCGTGTAATTCGTTCAGCGGCCGAGCTCGAGCTCCCCGATCCGAGCTCGCAGGCTCGCCTCCGCCGACCGCCAGAGGGTCGCGGAGTGCGCATGGTGGTGGTGGACCATCGTCCCGGGACGCGCCCGGTCGCGCAGCGCCTCCTGCTCCCGGGCGCGGGCGGCGAAGGCGTCGGCCACGTCGGCGAGCTCGCCGATCACCGCCGTCCACTCGCCGCCCGCCACCGCCGTCATGGACAGACCTTGCCCACGATCTCGTGCCGCGGTCCGGGCGGTCGGGAGATTTCACCCAAATGAGCGCCCGGGCCGCTCGCGACGGCCAGCCCTCGGGGCGGCCAGCCCTCGGGGCGGTGCCGGTGTCGGACCCGGGTGACAGACTGCTCGACATGAGGGCCCTCGACCGCTTCAGCGCACCCACGCGTGCCTGGTTCGAGGCCTCGTTCGCCAGTCCCACCCCGGCGCAGGAGGGTGCGTGGGACGCCATCGCAGCCGGCAAGCACGCGCTCGTCGTCGCCCCCACCGGCAGCGGCAAGACGCTGAGCGCCTTCCTCCACGCGATCGACCGGCTGCTCAGCACCGAGCGGCCCGACGACAAGACCCGGCGCACCCGCGTCCTCTACATCTCCCCGCTCAAGGCCCTCGGCGTCGACGTCGAGCGCAACCTGCGCGCCCCGCTGACCGGCATCCGCAACACCGCCGAGCGGCTCGAGGCCGCGGTGCCCGACGTGACGGTCGGCCTGCGCTCCGGCGACACCAGCCCGGCCGACCGGCGCAGGCTCGGCACCACCCCGCCCGACATCCTCATCACCACCCCCGAGTCGCTCTTCCTCATGCTCACCAGCCAGGCGCGGGAGACGCTGCGCGGCGTCGACACGGTGATCATCGACGAGGTTCACGCCGTCGCCGGCACCAAGCGCGGCTCCCACCTCGGCATCAGCCTCGAGCGGCTCGACCACCTGCTCGACCAGCCCGCCCAGCGCATCGGCCTCAGCGCGACGGTCCGCCCGCTCGAGGAGGTCGCCCGGTTCCTCGGCGGCACCCAGCCGGTCGAGATCGTCTCCCCGCCCAGCACCAAGGAGTGGGACCTGCGGGTCGTCGTGCCCGTCGAGGACATGACGATGCCCGAGGAGTACGACGAGGAGTCCGGCGACCCCGGGCGGGCGACCAGCATCTGGCCGCACGTCGAGGAGCACGTCGTCGACCTCGTCGAGCAGCACCGCTCGACCATCGTCTTCGCCAACTCCCGGCGCCTCGCCGAGCGCCTGACCGCCCGCCTCAACGAGATCGCGGCCGAGCGCGCCTCCGCGCAGGAGGCGGAGGACGACGGCCCCGGTCTCGACACGCCTCGTTCGTCGGCTGCTCAGCCGGCGGCGATCATGGCGCAGTCCGGGCAGAGCTCGGGTGCCGAGTCCATCATCGCCAAGGCCCACCACGGCTCGGTCTCCAAGGAGCAGCGCGCGATCATCGAGGACGACCTCAAGCGCGGACGGCTCCCGTGCGTCGTCGCCACCAGCAGCCTCGAGCTCGGCATCGACATGGGCTCGGTCGACCTCGTCATCCAGATCGAGTCGCCGCCGAGCGTCGCCAGCGCGCTCCAGCGCGTCGGCCGCGCCGGGCACCAGGTCGGCGAGGTGAGCCGCGGCGTGCTGTTCCCCAAGCACCGCGGAGACCTCGCGCAGACGGCCGTCTCCGTCGAGCGGATGCGCTCCGGGGCCATCGAGAAGATGTCGGTCCCGGCCAACCCCCTCGACGTCCTGGCCCAGCAGGTCGTCGCGGCGCTGGCGATGGAGGAGTGGGACGTCGACGAGCTCTTCTCCCTGGTCACCCGTGCCGCCTCCTACACCCAGCTCCCCCGCTCCGCCTTCGACGCCACCCTCGACCTGCTGAGCGGTCGCTACCCCAGCGACGAGTTCGCCGAGCTGCGTCCGCGCATCGTGTGGGACCGGGTGACCGGCACCCTCACCGGGCGCCCCGGCGCCCAGCGACTCGCCGTCACCAGCGGCGGCACCATCCCCGACCGCGGCCTGTTCGGTGTCTTCCTCGTCGGCGAGAAGGCCAGCCGTGTCGGCGAGCTCGACGAGGAGATGGTCTACGAGTCGCGCGTCGGCGACGTCTTCGCCCTCGGCGCGACCAGCTGGCGCATCGAGGACATCACGCACGACCGTGTGCTCGTCACCCCCGCCCCCGGCATCCCGGGCCGGCTCCCGTTCTGGAAGGGCGACTCGCTCGGCCGTCCCGCCGAGCTCGGCGCCGCGGTCGGCGCCTTCACCCGCGAGCTGGCGTCACAGCCCCCGCAGAAGGCGATCGCCCAGGTCCGCGAGCGCGGTCTCGACGAGTACGCCGCCACCAACCTCGTCACCTACCTCGGCGAGCAGCGCGAGGCCACCCAGGTGGTGCCCCACGACACGCAGGTGGTGGTCGAGCGGTTCCGCGACGAGCTGGGCGACTGGCGCCTGGTCGTCCACTCCCCCTACGGCACCCCGGTCCACGCGCCGTGGGCGCTGGCGATCAACGCGCGCCTGCGCGAGCGCTTCGACGTCGACGGCCAGGCGGTCGCCTCCGACGACGGCATCGTCATCCGCATCCCCGACACAGACGCGGAGCCGCCGACCGGCGAGGTGATCGTCTTCGAGCCCGAGGAGATCGAGCAGCTCGTCACCCAGGAGGTCGGCGGCTCCGCGCTGTTCGCCAGCCGCTTCCGCGAGTGCGCCGCCCGCGCGCTGCTGCTCCCCCGGCGCGACCCCGGGCGTCGCAGCCCGCTCTGGCAGCAGCGCCAGCGCAGCGCCCAGCTGCTCGAGGTGGCCTCCCAGTACCCCGCCTTCCCGATCGTCCTCGAGGCGGTGCGCGAGTGCCTCCAGGACGTCTACGACCTGCCCGCCCTCGTCTCCCTGCTCGGCCGCGTGCAGCGACGCGAGGTCGCCGTCGTCGACGTCGCCACCACCCAGCCCAGCCCGTTCGCCCGGAGCCTGCTCTTCGGCTACGTCGCCCAGTTCGTCTACGAGGGCGACTCCCCCATCGCCGAGCGCCGCGCCGCCGCGCTGTCACTCGACCAGGGCCTGCTCGCCGAGCTCCTCGGCCGCGCCGAGCTGCGCGAGCTCCTCGACCCCGAGGTCCTCACCGAGGTCGAGGCCGAGCTCCAGTGGCTCGCCCCCGACCGCCGCGCCCGCAACGCCGAGGCCGTCGCCGACCTGCTGCGCCTGGTCGGACCACTCTCGGTCGAGGAGATCCGCGCACGCTCCGTCGACGACGCCGACGTCGAGGGGTGGCTGGCCTCCCTCGACCGGCGCGTCGCCCCCGTACGGATGGCCGGCGACGAGCGCTGGGCCGCGATCGAGGACATCGGCCGGCTGCGCGACGGACTCGGCGTGCCCGTCCCCGTCGGCACGCCCGACGCCTTCCTCCAGCTGCCCGAGGACCCGCTCGGCGACCTCGTCTCCCGCTACGCCCGCAGCCACGGACCCTTCACCACCGCCGAGGTCGCCACCCGGCTCGGGCTCGGCGAGGCCGTCGCACGCCAAACCCTCCAGAGGCTCGCGCACCGCGGCCGGGTCCTCGACGGCGAGTTCCGCCCGTCCGGCTCGGGCACGGAGTGGTGCGACGCCGAGGTCCTCCGCAAGCTGCGCCGGCGCTCGCTCGCCCGGCTGCGCCAGGAGATCGAGCCCGTCGGCCACGACGCGGTCGCACGGTTCCTGCCCGCATGGCAGCGCGTCGGCGGGTCCCTGCGCGGCCTCGACGGAGTCGTCGCCGCGATCGACCAGCTCGCCGGGTGCCCCGTGCCCGCCAGCGCGCTCGAGCCCCTCGTGCTCGCCGCCCGCGTACGCGACTACGAGCCGTCGATGCTCGACGAGCTCACCGCCTCCGGCGAGGTCATCTGGACCGGCCACGCGCCACTGCCGGGCAGCGACGGCTGGGTCAGCCTGCACTTGGCCGACCAGGCCCACCTCACGCTCCCCGAGGTCGAGGGCGACGAGCCCGACGGGCTCCGACGTGCCGTCCTCGACGCGCTCGACCCGGGCGGGGCGTGGTTCTTCCGCCAGCTCGCCGATCGCGTCGGCCCCACCAGCGACGCCGAGCTCAGCTCGGCCCTGTGGGAGCTGGTCTGGAGGGGCCTCGTCACCAACGACACCCTCGCGCCGCTCCGGGCGCTCGTGCGCAGCGGCACGCCCTCGCACCGCACCCGCCGTACGCCGCCGCGGCTCGGCCGCACCACCGGCGGGCGGATGCCGGCCCGCACCGGACCACCCGAGACCGCTGGTCGCTGGGCGCTGCTGCCCGAGCGCGACGGCGACCCGACGCGTCGCGCCCACGCCCGCGCCGAGCACCTCCTCGAGCGGCACGGCGTCGTGACCCGCGGTGCCGTGGTGAGCGAGCGCGTCGCAGGCGGCTTCGCAGGGGTCTACAAGGTGCTCAGCGCGTTCGAGGACACCGGCCGCTGCCGACGCGGCTACTTCATCGAGGGCCTGGGGGCCGCGCAGTTCGGCAGCGCCGGCGCCATCGACCGGCTGCGCACGTTCGCCGAGCCCGAGAGCAGCAAGCCCGGCACCAAGCCGTCGGTGGTGGCGCTCGCCGCGACCGACCCGGCCAACGTCTTCGGCGCGGCGCTGCCGTGGCCCGAGGTCGGCGACACCGAGCGCACCGGTCACCGCCCGGGTCGCAAGGCGGGTGCCCTCGTGGTGCTGGTCGACGGCCAGCTGACGGTCTACGTCGAGCGTGGCGGACGTACGCTGCTCACCTGGAGCGATGACGTCGAGGTGCTCACCCCGGCCATGGCCGCGCTGGCCGACGCGGCGCGTCGCGGTGCCCTCGGTCGGCTGACCGTCGAGAAGGCGGACGGGCAGGCCCTGATCGGCAGCGGGGGTGAGAGCCCGATCCGGCTCGCGCTGACCGCCGCCGGGTTCGTCGCGACACCGAAGGGGCTGAGGTTGCGTGCCTGAGGGCGACACCGTCTACCGCGCCGCTGCCAAGCTCGACCGCGCGCTCACGGGGCACCGCCTCACGCTCACCGACTTCCGGGTGCCCGCCCTGGCCACCGTGGACCTCCGCGGGGGCACGGTCATCCGCACCCTCTCGCGGGGCAAGCACATCCTGACCCGTGTCGACCACGAGCGCGCGTGGACGATCCACACGCACCTCAAGATGGAGGGCTCCTGGCACGTCTACCCCGAGGGCGAGAGGTGGCGGCGTCCCGACACCCAGGCCCGGCTCGTCCTCGGCATCGACGGCCGCAAGGCCGTCGGCTTCCAGCTCGGCGTCGTGGAGCTGGTGCCGCGCGAGCACGAGGCCGACCTGGTGGCCCACCTCGGCCCCGACCTCCTCGGGCCCGACTGGGACGAGGGTCGTGCCCTGGCCAACCTCCGCTCCCGGCCGGAGCGTCCGATCGGGGAGGCGCTGCTCGACCAGCGCAACCTCGCGGGCATCGGCAACATGTACATGGCCGAGCTGTGCTTCACCATGGGAGTCAACCCGGCCAGCGCCGTCGCGACCGTCGAGCAGCTACCGCGCCTCCTTCGGCGCGGCAGGCAGATGCTCGAGGTCAACAAGGAGCGAGCCATCCAGTCGACCACCGGAGACCTCCGCGAGCGTGAACGGATGTGGGTCTACCGCCGCGACAGGTCCCCGTGCCGGAGGTGCCGGACGTCCGTGTCGGTGACGATGCTCGGGGAGCCGGGGCGCGAGCGCGCGGCGTACTGGTGCCCCAGCTGCCAGCCGGAGCGGTGACGCAGGGCGTCAGGCAGCCGAGGCGACGACGTCGCCCGACGGGCGCGCGGCCGTGATCGGTGTGCTCGCCGCGACCTCGATCGAGACCTGCAGGGCAGCCTCCTCGAGTGCGACCGCGTCGGCGACGTCGCGGAGCACGTCGGACAGCGGCAGGTCCATCGCCTGGCACAGCGAGGCGAGGAGCTCGGAGGAGGCTTCCTTCTGCCCCCGCTCGATCTCGGAGATGTAGCCCAGGCTCACCCGCGCGTCGGCCGACAGCTCGCGCAGCGTCATCCCGCGCTGCATCCGCGCGCTGCGCAGCACGTCACCGAGCAGTCGTCGGAAGAGCACCATGCGCGAGGTCCTTACTCTCGGGAGATCCGTTGCGAGGGGAAGCCGTCTGCCCCAACGCTACCCGAGGCCACCTTCTTCCCGGGGCAGGACCTCGACAACGCCCAGCACGTCCGCCAGGTCCGACAGCACCCCGGCGCACGTCGCCGCGCGGATCGCGGACCGGTCGCCCGACAGGGCCAGCAGCCTGGCTCCGGTCCCCGACGGTCCCGCCACCGCGATCCAGACCGTCCCGACCGGGTGGCCGTCCTGCTCGTCGGGACCCGCGACCCCGGTCGTGGCCAGGCCCCAGGTGGCGTCGAGCCGGGTGCGGACGCCCTCGGCCATCGCGACGACGCACTCCCGCGAGACGACGCCGTGGCGCTCCACCACGTGCTCCGGGACGCCGAGCGCGGAGACCTTGGTGCGGGTGGCGTACGAAACCACGCCACCGACGAAGCTGCGGGAGGCCCCGGGGACGTCGGTGAGCCGGGCCGCCAGCAGCCCCCCGGTGAGCGACTCGGCGGTGGCGAGGGTCTCGCCGCGCCGGGCAAGTGCCTCGAGCACGCCCGCCGCCGCCTCTCCCGACCACATGTCGGCGACACTAGCCGCATGGCTCTCCCCATCGAGGACTACGCCCTGATCGGCGACCGCGGCACCGCAGCCCTCGTGGGCAGGGACGGGTCGATCGACTGGCTGTGCCTGCCGCGGTTCGACTCCCCCGCCTGCTTCGCCGCGCTGCTCGGCACCGAGGAGCACGGACGGTGGCTCCTCGCCCCATCCGACGAC
>JAESGW010000742.1_pt1 | contig 15781 bp, 13 predicted proteins | sample 9269791 | NCBI WGS metagenome assembly JAESGW01 (sample SAMN16773120, study PRJNA677053) | algae metagenome | isolation source: Aphanocapsa lilacina HA4352-LM1 and co-occurring heterotrophs from near cave... | place: USA: Maniniholo cave, near Haena, Kauai, HI | collected 2009-07-28 | reverse complement strand
GGAGCAGCGCTTCTCCGTGCCGCGGATCCTGGGCGAGGAGGCCTGATGTCCGACCTCACCCGCAGCACCGCTGCCGCCCTCGCCGACCGCCTCGCCGCCGGCGACGTGACCTCGGTGCAGCTGACCGAGGCCCACCTCGACCGCATCGACGCCGTCGACTCCCGTCCCGACGGACGCGGGGTCCACGCCTTCCTGCAGGTCGACCGGGACGGCGCCCTCGCCGATGCCGCCGAGTCCGACGCCCGTCGCGCCCGCGGCGAGGCACGCGGCCCGCTCGACGGCGTGCCGATCGCGGTCAAGGACGTGCTCGCCACCCGCGGGCTGCCGACGACCTGCGGCTCGAAGATCCTCGAGGGCTGGGTCCCGCCCTACGACGCGACGGTGGTGACGCGGCTGCGCGAGGCGGGCCTGCCGATCCTCGGCAAGACCAACATGGACGAGTTCGCGATGGGCTCCTCCACCGAGCACTCCGCCTACGGCCCCACCCGCAACCCGTGGGACCTCGACCGGATCCCCGGCGGCTCCGGCGGTGGCTCCGCGGCGGCCGTGGCCGCCTTCGAGGCACCCCTCGCGATCGGCACCGACACGGGCGGCTCGATCCGCCAGCCCGGCGCCGTCACCGGCACGGTCGGCGTGAAGCCCACCTACGGCGGCGTCTCCCGTTACGGCCTCGTCGCCCTCGCCAACAGCCTCGACCAGGCGGGTCCGGTCACCCGGACGGTGCTCGACGCGGCGATGCTGCACGACGTCATCGGCGGCCACGACCCGCGTGACTCCACCTCGATCGCACAGGAGTGGCCGTCCTTCACCGAGGCCGCCCGGGCCGGGGCGACAGGGGACATGACCGGCGTCAAGGTCGGCGTCATCACCGAGCTCGCCGGTGAGGGCTGGCAGCCGGGCGTGATGGCCCGCTTCCAGGAGTCGGTCGACCTGCTGGTCAAGGCCGGCGCCGAGGTCGTCGAGGTGTCGTGCCCCTCGTTCGTGCACGCCCTCGCCGCCTACTACCTGATCCTGCCGGCGGAGGCGTCCAGCAACCTCGCGAAGTTCGACGCGATGCGCTTCGGCCTGCGGGTGACCCCCGAGGGCAGCCCGTCCGCCGAGGACGTCATGCGCGCCACGCGTGACGCCGGGTTCGGCGACGAGGTCAAGCGCCGCATCATCCTCGGCACCTACGCCCTCTCCAGCGGTTACTACGACGCCTACTACGGCCAGGCGCAGAAGATCCGTACGCTCATCAGCCGCGACTTCGACGCCGCGTTCGCGCACGTCGACGTCCTCGTCTCGCCGACCGCCCCGACCACGGCGTTCAAGCTGGGCGAGAAGCTCGACGACCCGATGGCGATGTACCTCAACGACCTCGCCACCATCCCCGCCAACCTCGCCGGCGTCCCCGGGATCTCGGTCCCCAACGGGCTCGCCGACGAGGACGGCCTGCCCAGCGGCTTCCAGGTGCTCGCGCCCGCGCTCGCCGACGACCGCGTCTACCGCGTCGGCGCCGCCCTCGAGGCCATCTACGCCGAGCAGTGGGGCGGCCCGCTGCTCGACAAGGCACCCGAACTGGAGACCGAGTGATGACCACGTCCACCACCGAGGCCCTGATGCCGTTCGACGACGTGCTGGCGGCGTACGACCCGGCCCTCGGCCTCGAGGTCCACGTCGAGCTCAACACGGCGTCGAAGATGTTCTGCGGCTGTCCGGCGACCTTCGGCGGCGAGCCCAACGCCGGCGTGTGCCCGACGTGCCTGGGCCTGCCCGGCGCGATGCCGGTCGTCAACGGCAAGGCCGTCGAGTCGGCGATCCGGATCGGGCTCGCGCTCAACTGCGACATCGCCGAGTGGTGCCGCTTCGCCCGGAAGAACTACTTCTACCCGGACATGCCGAAGAACTTCCAGACCTCGCAGTACGACGAGCCGATCGCGTTCGACGGCTGGATGGACGTCGACCTGCCGACCGACGACGGCGGGACCGAGACGTTCCGGGTCGAGATCGAGCGCGCCCACATGGAGGAGGACACCGGCAAGTCGCTGCACGTCGGCGGCGCCACCGGTCGCATCCACGGCGCCGACTACTCGCTCGTCGACTACAACCGGGCCGGCATCCCGCTCATCGAGATCGTCACCCGCCCGATCCTCGGCGCGGGGGAGAGGGCCCCGGAGGTCGCGAGGGCGTACGTCGCGCAGCTGCGCGAGCTGATCGTCGCGCTCGGCGTGTCCGAGGCCCGGATGGACCAGGGCAACCTGCGCGCCGACGTGAACCTGTCGCTGTCTCCCAAGGGCAGCGGCACGCTCGGCACCCGCACCGAGACCAAAAACGTCAACTCGTTCCGCTCGGTCGAGCGGGCGGTGCGCTTCGAGATGCAGCGCCACGCGGCGATCCTCAGCGGCGGCGGCACGATCCTGCAGGAGACCCGCCACTGGCACGAGGACACCGGCATCACCACGAGCGGCCGGGTGAAGTCCGACGCGGAGGACTACCGCTACTTCCCCGAGCCGGACCTGGTGCCGGTCGCGCCGAGCCGCGAGTGGGTCGAGGAGCTGCGCGGCACGCTGCCGGAGAACCCGACCGCGCGGCGGGCGCGGCTGCAGGCCGAGTGGGGCTTCACCGACATGGAGATGCGCGACACGATCGGTGCGGGCGCGCTCGCGCTGGTCGAGGAGACCATCGCCGAGGGGGCCGCCCCGCAGGCGGCCCGCAAGTGGTGGCTCGGCGAGCTCGCCCGGCGCAGCAACGAGGACGGTGTCGACCTCGTCGATCTTCCGATCACGCCCGCCGACGTCGCCCGCATCCAGGCGCTGGTCGACGAGAAGGTCGTCAACGACAAGCTCGCCCGCCAGGTCTTCGAGGGCGTCCTCGCCGGAGAGGGCACGCCCGACGAGGTCGTGGAGAAGCGCGGCCTCGCGGTCGTCTCCGACGACGGTGCGCTCGGCGCGGCCGTCGACAACGCGATCGCCGCCAACCCCGACGTCGCCGACAAGATCCGCGACGGCAAGGTCGCCGCGGCCGGGGCGCTCATCGGCGCGGTGATGAAGGAGATGCGCGGGCAGGCCGACGCCGGCCGGGTGCGCGAGCTGATCCTCGAGAAGCTGGCCTGACCGGAGGGGTCCGTTCGACGGGGCGCGTGCGACTTTGGTCGGATTGATGCGGCTGCGGCGTTGTCTAGACAACTTGTTAGTCTGAACGCGCGTCACATTGGTCACATCACCAACCAACGCTCGCACCATCGGGGGAAGGGGTCGGCCGCGGCATGCGGTCGTGACCCGCCCCGGCGAGCGGGAAGGAAGTCATGCACCATCGCATACGACCCATCCGTACGGCCGCCGTCGCCCTGTCGACCGCGGCGCTCGGGGTCGGCGTGCTCAGCGCGCCTCCTGCCTCTGCGGAGCCCACGCCCGCGCTGCGCGTCGCCAAGGCTGCCGTCAACACCGACAGCACCCCCTCGACGATCGCCGCCGAGTGGCTCGCCGACGAGCTCACGAACGGCCTGATGGTCGGCGACAACGGCCCGGACTTCGGCCTGACGATCGACACCGGCATGGCCCTGTCGACCGTCGTCGGCCAGGGCGCTGTCAACGCCCAGATCACCGCGGCCCTCGAGGCGCGCATCGGTGACTACGTCGGTGACGGCACCAAGGAGTCCTACGCCGGGCCGCTGGCCAAGGCCGCCGCCTACGCCAAGGTCGCCAAGCGGAACCCGACCAGCTACGGCGGGGTCAACCTCATCGCCCGTCTCGAGGAGCGCACCGCCAACGTGCCCGCCGACCCGGCGGCAGAGCCCCAGGCTGCGGCCATCGCCGGCCGCATCTTCGACAAGTCGGAGTTCGGCAACTACGCCAACGTGATCGGTCAGTCCTACGCCGTACGAGCGCTGTCGCAGTCCCGTTCCACCGAGGCGGCCGCGGCACGTGACTTCCTGCTCAAGCAGCAGTGCGCGTCGGGCTTCTTCCGTGCGAGCTTCGAGAAGGCCAACGTGCCGAACCAGTCGTGCACCGAGGGTGCCCCGGGCAGCGAGGCCGACCCCGACGCCACCGCGATCGCGGTGATCAACCTGGTCGAGTCGGACGACAAGACCCCGGCCGTCATGGCGGCCCTGGCCAAGGCCGGCGCCTGGCTCAAGGACCGTCAGCGGGGCAGCGGTGCGTTCCGAGCGGCCGCGCCGATCAGCCAGATCAACACCAACTCGACCGCGGTCGGTGGTTTCGCCCTCGGGCTGCTGAAGGAGCGCGACGCCGCTCTCAAGGCGGCGCTCTGGGTGCGCAAGAACCAGCCCGTCGACAAGTACAAGTGCCGCACGGCGCTGACCAAGGACACGGGTGCCGTGGCCTACCGCAAGGACCGGGTGAAGGACTCCTCGACGTCCGGCATCCCGGCCACGGCCCGTGACGAGTGGCGCCGTGCCACCGCCCAGGCGGTCCTCGGCCTGCAGTTCGCCCCGGCGAGCAAGGACAAGCTGAAGATCGTCTCGGTGCGCAAGCAGGCCCGTGCGGGCGAGCGCGTCCAGTTCCGCGTCTTCGGCCTCGCGCCGAGCGAGAGCGCCTGCATGCAGGTCAAGGGCGACTTCGTGCGTGTGAAGGGCAAGAAGTCCGGCGACAAGATCGTCCGCAAGCTCCAGCTGCCGGCGGGCAACCAGCGCCGCGTCGGCCTGGTGAAGACCTCGGACGACGAGGCCCGTACGTCGCTGCGGGTGCGCAACTGACCCACCAGCTCCACCAGTCACACCACTCCGGCCCGGCGTCCCGAGACGCCGGGCCGGAGTGCGTCCGGGGGCGGGGGAGGGTTACGCTTCGCACGCCGCACCCGCCCGGGTCGGCACCACACACGCCCGAGCTGGGGAAAGCCGGTCCGAAACCGGCGCTGACCCGCAACCGTGGGCACGGGAGCGATCCCGTGCGAGCCGGAACACCCGCCTCGACGCGTCTTGATCACCATCGCTGTCGAGGAATGCAGCGGGGCGGACCGGTACGTGCCGATTCCCTCGCTGTCGCAGCGAGGGAGGAACCCATGAAGCTCACCTCAGGGCTGGCCGCCGTCGCGCTCACCGCCGCCACCCTCACCACCGTCACCACCACCGGCCTCGTCGTCACCGCCGCTCCCGCCACCGCGGCGACCGGGCAGTCCGCGGGTGACCGCGCGGTGTCCGCCGGCGCGACGTGGCTCCGCGCCCAGCTCACCGACGGGATCCTGCACAACGAGGAGTACGGCTTCGACGACCTCGGCCTCTCCGCCGACGTCGCGTTCGCCCTCGACGCGGTCGGGGGGCACGACGCCACGGTCGCCCAGGTCGTCGACGCCATCGAGCCCGACGTGGAGAACTGGGTCGCCGGCTTCCCGTCCACCCGCGTGTACGCCGGCAGCGTGGCCAAGATGGTCGCCGTCGTCCAGGCGGCCGGCCAGGACCCCGAGTCCTACAACGCGACCGACCAGGTCGACCGCCTCGAGGACCTGGTGTCCTCCGACGCGCCGGTGACCGGCCGCCTCCAGGACGCCGGGGTGGACCCGACGGATCCCTGGGACGCCGACTTCGTCAACGTGATCTCGCAGTCCTTCGCCGTCCGCGCCCTCACCAACGCCGGGTCCGCGCGAGCGGCCGACGCGACCGACTTCCTGCTCGCCCAGCAGTGCAACGCCGGGTTCTTCCGGGCGGACCTGAACCCCGACGCGACCGCGCCCGAGCAGGGATGTGGCGCGGGGGACGAGGGCGACGTGGACGCCACCGCCCTCACGGTGATCAACATCCTCGACACGCCCGACGCCTCGACCGCGGCCAAGGGCGCGGCGCACCTCGCCGCCACCTGGCTGAAGACCCAGCAGGCCGCCGACGGGTCCTTCAGCGCCGGCCTGCTGGGCACGAACTCCAACACCACCGGCCTCGCCGGCTGGGCGTTGGCGCGGGCCGGCCAGGACGCGGCTGCGACCAGGGCGGCTGCCTGGCTGCGCGGCCTCCAGGTCGCGGACCTCGCACCGTGCACGGCCACGCTGGCGGCCGACAACGGCGCGATCGCGTACACCCCCGCAGACCTGGCCACCGCGCGTTCGGCAGGAGCGTTCTCGGTCCCGCTGCGTGAGCTCGCACGGCGGGCGTCCGCCCAGGCACTCCCCGCGTTGGCCCACGTCCCCGCGGGCGGCGACGTCGCCGTCTCCGCACCCGCGACCGCGGTCGAGAAGAGCACCGTCACGGTCGACGTCTCCGGCCTCGGCGCCGGCGAGCCCGCGTGCGTCAGCCTCGGCGGTCGTGCGACCCCGGTGACCGGCACCGGCTCGACCGTCCCGGTCTCGTTCACGCTGCCCGCCGGTGCGCTCGCGCACACGTTCCGCGTCACGACGCTCACCGGCTCCGCCACGGCCACCACCTCCGCGACGGCCGCCGCGGCCACTCCGGTCGCTCCCGTCCCGGTCGTCGGCGCCCTCGCGGTGACGAAGGTCGAGAAGGTCGGCCGCGACAACCGCATCAAGGTCGTGGTCTCCTGTGACGGCGCCGTCGCCTGCGCCGGCAAGATCAAGATCCGGACGGCCGGCAAGGTCGTCCGCGCCGACGGCAGCAGGAGCAGGCTGGTCGTGGCGAAGTCCGCGTACACGGTCGCGCCGGGCCGGATCGCCATGGTCAGGCTGCAGCTCACCAAGCCCGCGCGTGCCGTCGTGTCGACGAAGCGCATCCGGGTCGTGGCCACCCAGACGGCCCGTGGTGCCACGCCCGTCGCGACGAAGTTCTGGCTGCGTCGGAAGTGATGGCGATGGCATCCCGCGCCCGACGAACGGCCGCATCCGTGGCCGCCGCCTTCCTCGGCGGCGCAGTGGTGCTGGGCGTCGGACCGACCGCCGCGCTGCCCACCGCAGGAGCGGCCACCTGCACGTCCGGCGGTGGCGTCAGCGTCGTCGTCGACCAGCGTGAGCTCGGTGGGGGACTGACGACCGCCTGCGCGACGGACGGCGCCGGCAAGAGCGCCACCGCGATCGTCACGTCGGTCGGCGTCACCCTGACCTACGCCCAGCGCCAGCCCGGGTTCGTGTGCCGGGTCAACGGCGTGCCGACGAGCGACCCCTGCCAGAACGCCTCGCCCGCGGACGCGTACTGGGGCCTGTGGTGGTCCGACGGGAAGTCCGGCTCGTGGACGTACTCGTCCTACAGCTCGGGCTCCCTGACCGTGCCGGCCGGCGGGTCGGTCGGATGGGCCTGGAAGCAGGACGCCGGCAGTGCCGCGCCGCCGTCCGTCGCCCCGCCGGTGCTCGCGGCCCCGTCGCCGACGCCGTCGCCGTCCTCCACCCCGACCAGCTCGCCGTCCTCCTCGCCCACCTCGTCCCCCTCGGGCGGCAGTGGATCCGGCAGCGGATCCGGCAGCGGGTCCGGGAGCGGGTCGGGCCGGGGCGGGAACGAGGAGCCGGGTGGCGGCTCCCCGTCGAGCCCGTCGCCGTCGAACGGCGACAGCCCCTCGTCGTCCCCGTCGTCGAGTCCCTCGGCGTCGGCGTCCGGCACGCCCTCCGAGCCGCCCCTTGCCAGTGAGTCTCCTGGAGACTCAAGGTCCTCGGCGGGCCCCGGCGAGCGCGCGAAGAAGAGGTCCGGCGACCGTGAGTCTCCTGGAGACTCAACGGCAAGCGAGGCGGACGACCCCGCCACGGAGACACCTGAGTCTCCAGGAGACTCACTGGCAAGCGACGCCCCGACCACGAGCGAACCGGCCGCCGACGAGCCGACGAAGGTGCCCGCGGCCGTGACCTGGGGCGCAGTCGGGCTGCTGGGCGCGGCTGTCGCAGCGAGCGCGATGGTGGCTCGTCGTCGGCGGGAGCCCGGCGCGTCGTGACCGCTTCGGCGCCGCCCCGTCCCGGCTCGACCAGTCCCGGCCTGATCCGTCCCGGACTGGCACGTGACCTGCACCCCCTCGCCTGGTGGGCGTGGGCGGTCGGCCTGGCCACGGCCGCGTCGCTGACCACCAACCCGCTGCTGCTCGTGCTGGTGATGGGGTCGGCGACGCTGGTCGTCATGGCCCGCAGGTCGGGGCACCCGTTCGGTCGGTCGTTCCGCCTGTACGCCTTGCTCGCGGCCGTCGCGGTCGTGCTCCGCGTGGTGTTCCGCATCCTGTTCGGCGGGCAGGAGGTCGGGCACGTGCTGCTCGACCTCCCCGAGGTCCCGCTGCCCGCGTGGGCGGCGGGCGTCCGGTTGCTCGGCCCCGTGACCAGCGAGGCGGTGCTCGCCGGCCTGTACGACGGGCTGCGGCTGGCCGCCGTCATCCTCTGCGTCGGGGCCGCGAACTCGCTCGCCAACCCCAAGCGCCTGCTCGCCTCAGTGCCGCCGGCGCTCTACGAGATCGGCACCGCCCTCGTGGTGGCCGTGACGATCTTCCCCCAGCTGGCCGACAGCGCTCGCCGCGTCCGCGCGGCGCAGGCGCTGCGGGGCGGCGCCACGACAGGGGTCGGCCGGCTGCGTCGGTTCCTCGTGCCGGTGCTCGAGGACGCGCTCGAGCGCTCCCTGGCGCTGGCCGCCGGCATGGACACCCGCGGCTACGGCCGCGCGGGCGGTGCGTCGACGCGTGAGCGGTGGGTGACCGGGACGCTGCTGCTCGCGGCCCTCGCCGGCATCTGCGTCGGCACGTATGCCTGGCTCGACCCCACCGCGCCCCGCGTCCTGGCGCTCCCGATGCTGGCCGCGGGCGTCCTCGTCGCCGTGGTCGGCCTCGTCAGCGCGGGACGCCGCGTGCAGCGCACCCGCTACCGTCCCGACCCCTGGCGGGCACCCGAGCTGCTCACGACCGGCGTCGGCGTGGTCGTCGCGGTGCTGGGCTGGTACCTCGCCCACACCCAGGTCGTCGTGGCCTACCCGGGCGTCGACGTGGTGCCGTACCTCTCGCCGCTGGCGCTGCTGATCGGCGTCGCCGGGACGCTGCCGGCGTTCGCGACGCCGGTCCCGGCCAGCGCCCCCGCCCGCCGCGAGGCGATCGCATGATCGAGCTGCGCGGAATCGGGTTCCACTACGACGAGCAGGTCGTGCTCGACGACGTCGACCTCACCCTCGACGAGGGCGAGCTGGTGCTCGTGTCCGGCCGCACGGGCGTCGGGAAGTCCACGCTGCTCGGCGTCGTCACCGGCCTCGTGCCGCGCTTCACCGGGGGCGTGCTGACCGGCGACGTGCTGCTCGAGGGCCGGAGCATCGTCGCGCAGCCTCCGCGCGAGCGCGCCCACCTGGTCGGCTACGTCGGCCAGGACCCGCTGGCCGGGTTCGTCGCCGACACCGTCGAGGAGGAGCTCGCCTACGGGATGGAGCAGCTCGGCACCGCGCCCGAGACGATGCGGCGCCGCGTTGAGGAGACCCTCGACCTGCTCGGGATCGCCGACCTGCGCGCACGCGACCTCCGTACGCTCTCCGGCGGCCAGCAGCAGCGGGTCGCGATCGGCGCCGTGCTCACGACCCACCCGAGGGTGCTCGTGCTCGACGAGCCGACCTCGGCGCTCGACCCGACGGCCGCGGAGGACGTCCTCGCCACGATCACGCGGCTCGTGCACGACCTGGGCCTGACCGTCCTGCTGGCCGAGCACCGGCTCGAACGGGTGGTGCCCTTCGCCGACCGGATCTGCCTCGTCACGGGCGAGGGCGGCGTCCGGGTCGGGGAGCCACGATCGGTCCTCGCGGACTCGCCGGTCGCGCCCCCACTGGTCGAGCTCGGGCGGCTGGCCGCGTGGCAGCCCCTCCCGCTCACGGTGCGCGACGCCCGACGCCACGCACGTACGCTCCCGGACCTGCCCGCGCCGGAGCATTCCGCGACGTCCGGCGCGGATCCGCTCGTGGTGGCCCGCGGTGTCACCGTCGTCCACGGACGCCACGTCGCCGTCCGCGACGTCGACCTGACCCTGTCGCGCGGTCGCACCTCCGTGCTGATGGGACGCAACGGGTCGGGCAAGTCCAGCCTGATCTGGGCGCTCCAGGGCTCCGGGCGGCGACGCTCTGGCACCGTCGACGTCGCCGGGAGCGACCCCGCGGAGCTCGCGCCGGCCCAGCGGCGTACGCACGTCGGCCTGGTCCCGCAGACCGCCGCGGACCTGCTCTACCTCGAGACGGTCGCCGAGGAGTGCGCCGCGGCCGACCTCGGCGCCGAGGCGGAGCCGGGCACCTGCAGCGGCCTCCTCGACCGGCTCGCCCCGGGCATCGAGCCCGACCTGCACCCGCGTGACCTCTCGGAGGGCCAGCGCCTCGCGCTCGCGTTGTCGGTCGTGCTCACCGCCCGGCCCCCGGTGGTGCTCCTCGACGAGCCGACCCGCGGGCTCGACTACGCCGGCAAGGCGGAGCTGGCACGGATCGTCGCCGACCTGACCGCCGACGGCCACGCCGTCCTGCTCGCGACCCACGACGTCGAGTTCGCCGCCCACGTCGCGGACGAGGTCGTCGTGATGGCCGAGGGCGAGGTCGTCTCCAGCGGGCACCCGCGCCGGGTGCTCGCGGAGTCGCCGGCCTTCGCGCCGCAGGTCACCAAGGTGCTCGGCGCGCCGTGGCTGGTCGTCGAGGAAGTGGCGGCGGCGCTGGACGGGGCCTGCCGGTGAACGTCGCACTCCCCGTCGGCCCGCGCACCGCGGCGGTGCTCGTCGTGGCCTCGCTGGCCGGTCTGATGATGCTGTGCTGGCCGTTGCTGCTCGAGGCCCAGCCGGGCCAGCGGGTGGAGCCGCCCTTCGTCTTCCTGGCGCTGCTGCCGCTGGTCATGGTCGTCGTGCTGGCCGAGATGGGCGAGGGCGGCATGGACTCACGGGTCCTGGCCGTCCTCGGCGTGCTGTCCGCGATCAACGCGGTGATGCGCGGCCTCGGCGCAGGCACGGCCGGCATCGAGCTGGTGTTCTTCCTGCTCGTGCTGGGCGGGCGCGTCTTCGGGGCCGGCTTCGGATTCGCGCTGGGATGCACGTCGCTGTTCGCCTCGGCGCTCCTGACGGCCGGTGTCGGTCCGTGGCTGCCGTTCCAGATGATCTGCGCGGCCTGGGTGGGCATGGGTGCCGGGCTGCTGCCGCGCCGGGTCGGCGGGCGCGCCGAGATCGCGATGCTGGCCGTGTACGCGGTCGTCGCCTCCTACCTCTACGGCCTCCTGATGAACCTCAGCTCGTGGCCGTTCGCGCTCGGCATCGTGGTGCCGGGCCACGAGGGCTCGCTGGCGTACGTCGCCGGTGCGCCGGTGCTCGAGAACGCGCACCGCTTCCTCGTCTACACGCTGCTGACCTCGACGGGCGGCTGGGACACCGGCCGCGCGATCACGACCGCCGTCGCGATCGTCGTCCTCGGGCCGGCGATCCTCACCACGCTGCGTCGGGCGGCCAGGCGCGCGGTCGTACGTCCGGGCTGAACGCTCAGGGTCGGACCCGGATGATCCGGTCGTCCGCCTCGGTCGGCGTGCCGCGGCCGTCCCGGTTCGAGGTGGTGAGCCAGAGCAGCCCGTCCGGCGCCGTGGCCACGGTGCGCAGCCGGCCGTACTCCTCGGTGAGGTAGGCCCGCGGCCGGGTGGCCCTGCCGTCGGCGGTGACCCGGATGCGCCACAGTCGCTGGCCGCGGAGGCCGGCCATCCAGAGGTGTCCGTCGGCGTACGCCAGCCCGCTCGGTGAGGCCTGCTCGACAGGCCACACGAGCTGGGGGTCGACGAGCCCGGGGCCGCCGCCCGAGCCTTCGACACGGGGCCAGCCGTAGTTGCCGCCCTTCTCGACCAGGTTGAGCTCGTCCCATGCGGAGTCGCCGAACTCGGACGCCCACAGCCGGCCCTCGTCGTCCCAGGCCAGGCCCTGGACGTTGCGGTGCCCGAGCGACCACACGGGCGAGGCGGGGTCGGGGTTCCCGGGGGCGGGCTCGCCGTCGGGGGTGATGCGCAGGATCTTCCCGGCCAGGCTGTCGGGGTCCTGGGCCAGCTCGGGGTCGCCGGTCTCACCGGTGGTCACGTAGAGGTGGCCGTCGGGCCCGAACGCGATGCGGCCGCCGTCGTGGATGAAGCCGGCGGGGATGCCGTCGAGGACGACGGTCGTCGTGCCGAGCCGGGAGCCCTCGAGACGCGCCTTGACCACCCGGTTGTCCGAGGCGGTGGTGACGTAGAAGAACAGGGTCCGGTCCTCGGCGAAGTCGGGGGACACGGCGGTGCCGAGCAGCCCGGCCTCACCCTGCGCCACCGCCGCGCCGATGGCGCCGAGGCCGCTGACCCGGCCGTCGGCGGTGACCCGCAGGACGCGACCGGAGACGCGTTCGGTGACCACGGCCGCGTTGTCGGGCAGGAAGTCGACGCCCCACGGCACCTCGAGACCCTCGGCGATGGCGCCGACCGCCTCGGGGGTGCGTGTGCCCGCACCCTCGTCGGGTGCCGCCTCGCTCGGCGTGGCGTCGCTCGGCGTGGGCTGGCTCGGCAGGTCGGTCGGCTGGGTGACGCTCGGGATCGGCTCGGCGGTGTCGCCCGCGCAGCCCGACACGACGAGCGTGACGGCCAGGCATCCCAGTGCGGCGCGCCATCCCCTGTCGACCTTCGTCATGTGGCCAGTGTGCCGGGTGCGGTCGAACGCTCCTGGTCGCGCGAGCCGGGCGGCCCGCCGGGGCCGGCGCCCGTCCGGGTGGCCCCGATCGACGCGGCCACCACGCACGCGATGGCCAGCCACTGCACCGGCGTCAGGTGCTCGCCGAGCACGACGATGGCAGCGAGTGCGGCCGCGGCCGGCTCGAGGCTCATCAGGATGCCGAAGACCGCGGGTCGCAGGCTGCGCAGTGCGACGAGCTCGCAGCTGTAGGGGATGACCGAGCTGAGCAGGCCCACGAGGGCTCCGATCAGCAGGATGCGACCGTCCCACAGCGACGTGCCGGCCGTCAGCAGCGCTGGCAGCGCCATCGCGAACGCCGCGACGATGCTCGCCACGGCCAGTCCGTCGAACCCGTCCCAGCGCCGGCCGGTGCTCGCGCTGAGCAGGATGTACGCGGCCCAGGCCGCCCCGGCGACCAGCGCGTACGCGACGCCGACGGGGTCGAGCCCGGTGCGCTGGAACCCGAGGAGCGCGACGCCGACTCCCGCGAGCAGCACCCAGACCAGGTCGCGGGCGCGCCGCGAGCCCAGCACGGCCAGCGTGAGCGGACCGATGAACTCGATGGTCACCGCGATCCCCAGCGGGATGCGGGAGAAGGACTGGTAGATGGCCCAGTTCATGGTGGCCAGGCTGGCGCCGAAGCCGACGACGACCAGCCAGTCCTGCCGGGCCCGGTGGCGCAGGCGTGGCCGGACGACCAGTCCGAGCACGACGGCACTCGTGGCCAGTCGCAACCAGACCATCGCGGTGGGGGAGATCTCGCCGAAGAGCCCCTTGGCGATCGCGGCGCCGACCTGGACCGACAGGATCCCGACGAGGACGAGGCCCACGGGCCCGAGCAGGTCCCGGCTCGCTCGCGTGGTCACCACGCCAGACTATTCAGCCGCCCGTCGTGGCCCGTCGCCGGTCTCGCCGCCGGTCTCGCCGTCGGTCTCGTCCAGGCTCTCCAGGGCACGCCGGGCGTGGCGCGCCTCCGCGGCGAAGTAGTCCAGGCCCCAGTCCGCGACCAGGGACGGGAACCGGAACGGCTCACCGTGCCCGTCGGCGCCCCGCAGCGACTCACGGACCTCGCCGAGGTCGTGCAGGGCGCCGTCGAGCTCGTCGAGGTAGTCGTGCAGCATCCGCCGCGACTGCTCCGGCTCCCGCGCGTGCCCGACGAGCAGCCGGAGCAGCACGGGATGCTTGAGGACCGGGAAGCCTGCCGGCGTGTCGTCCATCCAGCCCTTCAGGGCGTCCTGACCGGCCGGGGTGATGGCGTACGTCGTCACGTCGCGTCCGCCGTCGGCGCGGGAGTCGGCCCGGACGAGGCCGTGGTCGGCGAGGCGCCGCAGCTCCGTGTAGATCTGGCTCATGGCGGGGGAGACCCAATAGAAGCGGAGCGTGACGTCGGCGCGCTGCTTGATCTCGTACCCCGTCAGCTCGTCGCCGAAGGTGAGGAGGCCGAGGATCGCGTAGCCGGTGACCGGGATGTCTTGACTCATCTCGCTCCGAGAGTAGTGTTCCTAATCGGAATAGTCTCCATCTCCAAGCGCCGGGAGGGCCCAGATGTCGCGCACGCTCATCATGGTCGGAACCCGCAAGGGCATGTGGCTCGGCACCTCCGACGAGGCCCGCTCGACCTGGGAGTGGACCGGGCCGCACTTCCCGATGGAGGAGGTCTACTCCGTCATGATCGACACCCGCGGCGCGTCGCCCCGCCTGCTCGCGGGTGCGTCGTCGAGCTGGCTCGGCCCGCAGGTCTGGCGCTCCGATGACCTCGGCGCGACGTGGGACGAGACCCCCAACGGGGCCGCTCGCTTCCCCGAGGACACGGGTGCCACGCTCGCCCGGGTCTGGCAGCTGCAGCCCGGGCTGTCCGCCGACGGGGACGGCGAGGGCAGCCAGGTGGTGTGGGCCGGCACGGAGCCCGGCGCCGTGTTCCGCTCGACCGACCGGGGCGAGACCTTCTCGCTCGTGCGCGGCCTGTGGGACCACCCGCACCGCGCGGAGTGGAACGAGGGCTTCGGGGGCCAGGCGTTCCACACGGTCCTGCCCCACCCGTCGGACCCCTCACGCGTGCTCGCCGCGCTCTCGACCGGTGGCGTGTACGTCACCAGCGACGGTGGGGAGTCCTGGACGCCGTCGAACAGGGGCGTGAAGGCCGAGTTCTTCCCGGGCGAGCGCAACTACCCCGAGTTCGGCCAGTGCGTGCACAAGGTCGCCCGCGACGCCGCGGATCCCGAGCGGCTCTACCTGCAGAACCACGGCGGCGTCTACCGCTCCGACGACGGCGGGGCGTCGTGGCGGGACATCGCTCCCGGCCTGCCGACGGAGTTCGGCTTCGCCATGGTGGCGCACCCGCACCGCGGCGACACGGCGTACAACTTCCCCATCACCGGGGCCGAGGCCCGCTGGCCCGTGGACGGGAAGGCCCGCGTCTACCGCACGACCGATGCCGGCTCCTCGTGGGAGCCGCTCGGCGAGGGCGCGCTCCCGGACGGGTACTTCACCGCGGTCATGCGTGACGCGATGTGCGTCGACGGCCACGACCAGGCCGGCCTGTACTTCGGTGGCCGCAACGGAGGCGTGTGGGCCTCTCCCGACGAGGGTGCGTCCTGGCGCGAGATCCACAAGGACCTGCCGGACGTGCTGGTCGTCCGCGCCGCCCGGATCTAGTCTCGCGACATGGCCGACTTCTCGCTCTCCCGCAGCACGCGCGTCGACGCGGACGCAGCCACGGTCCACGCGCTGATCGACGACTTCCGCGAGTGGCGGAAGTGGTCGCCGTGGGAGGGCGTCGACGCCGACCTGCACCGTGAGTACTCGGGCCCGGACCACGGCGTCGGTTCGACGTACCACTGGTCGGGCAACCGGAAGGCCGGCGAGGGCGAGATGCGGATCACCGCATCCACGCCTGCTGCCGTGGTGGTCGACCTCGAGTTCCTGAAGCCCTTCAAGGCCACCAACGTCACGACCTTCACCCTCGCCGCCGCCGGCGACGCCACCGAGGTCACCTGGACGATGGCCGGCACGCGCAACGCCGTGATGTCCCTCGCCGGCAAGCTCTTCTTCGACAAGGCCATCGGCGGCGACTTCGAGAAGGGCCTCGCCTCGCTCAAGCAGGAAGCCGAGCGCTCGGCCGGCCAGCCCCGCTGACCCGGCCCTTGCCCGTGAGTCTCTGGGGGACTCACGGGTTCCGGAGTGTCGCCACGGGGGCGTGGCCAGTGGTTGTCCCTTGTCCGTGAGTCTGTGAGCGACTCACGGGCAAGGGTCTGGATCCGTAGCCCGCGCG
>JAESGW010000741.1_pt1 | contig 15858 bp, 15 predicted proteins | sample 9269791 | NCBI WGS metagenome assembly JAESGW01 (sample SAMN16773120, study PRJNA677053) | algae metagenome | isolation source: Aphanocapsa lilacina HA4352-LM1 and co-occurring heterotrophs from near cave... | place: USA: Maniniholo cave, near Haena, Kauai, HI | collected 2009-07-28 | reverse complement strand
ATTGGGACAGATCGCCTTCCAGTTCGGCACGCGGCCGCTGCTGACGCAGGAAAGCCCGATTCCCGAAGGATGGAAGGCCAAGCTGACCAATATCGAGGAAGGCGAGGTGCTGCTGCACCGTTTCTCGCCGACCGGCTTCTATTCGAGCGCGGTGCGCAATCCCTTCCTGCGCAGCCTTGAGGCGCGGTCGGAGCGGCAGGTGCCGTTCTCCACCCAGCAGGCGGGCGACCACACCCACCAGCTCGACGTGGGCGTGAAGGGCAAGAATTTCTGGGTGACCAAGGGCGATCTGCTCCGCGCGCGCGAATGGTATGGCCTGGGTTATACCGATGCGCTCAAGACCCCGGACAACACCGTGGTTTTCGTTTGCCCGGACGAAAAGAACATGATCCGCAAGGACCAGGCCGATTGCATGGGCTGCCTCAGCCAGTGCGCCTTCTCGTCATGGTCGGATACCGAGACGAATTCGACCGGGCGGCTGGCGGACCCGCGCAGTTTCTGCATCCAGAAAACGCTGCAGGATATCGCCCATGGCGGACCGACCGACCAGAATCTGATGTTCGCCGGCCACGGCGCCTATAATTTCCAGCGCGATCCATTCTATTCGAACGGCTTCGTGCCGACGGTGAAGCAGCTGGTGGACCGGATCCTGACGGGCGATTGATCAATCGCGATTGTCGAATCGGACAACGGTATTCGACCCCGGCCATTGTACGGCGCGTCGCCGCTCGCCGTTGGTTGCCCATCGCCTGCTCCCCATCGAGGACAAGTCAGTATAGCGGCCGACTTCGTCATAGCCGATGATCACGAAGGGCAGACCTTCGGCCAGCAGCGGATCGGCGCCATCGGCCACATGCATGTGAAGATGCGGCCCCGTGCTGTCGCCGGTGAAGCCGAGCGCCCCGATCACATCCCCGGCCCGCACACGCTGCCCGACACGCACCCGGACGCTGCCGGGCTTCAGATGCTCATAGAATACATGACGTCCGTCGATCAGACGCAACGCGACATAGTTGCCGGCGGAGTCCGTGAGCGCGTGCGCCGGATTGCCGCTGATGCTGCCGGCTTCGGCCATGTCGTCGCGCACGAAAGCGACCGTGGCGGGCGCACCGGCCAGCACCGGCGCGCCATAGCCGATCGTGTCGGCAGGCACGTCCGCCACGCCGCGGGTGGTGCGTCCCGCTTCGTCCACGCCGACGAAATCGACGGCGAATCGGCCAGGAATGGTCATGCCCGGTCTCATCACGCGCCGATGCCCGCGCGCCCAATCGGGGGAATGCACCGCGACCCATGGACCGCCCTTGAGCGGTGCGGTCAGCGTTACCGGCGGACGCCGGTCGATCACCACCGGCAGTTCGATCATATTTGACGACGCGATCGACAGGCGGTTGGCCAGCCGGCTGGGGACGGCCTGGCCGGCCAGAGCGATTTCTACATACACGATCCGCGCTCCGCCGAATTCGGCACTGCGGCGAGCCAGTTCGTCGCCATCGAAGCGCTTGAGCGTCGTGCCAGTATCGGGATCGACGACAACCAGCGCATCGGGCGGCGGCAGGGCGGCATCGATGCGCAGTTCGTAGACGATCAGCAGCCCGGCCTGCGATGGCACGGCATATCCGGTGCGCGGCGGCGCGTCCCCGGCCGGCGACATGATCGCGGCAAGCGCCGCGAGCCAGATCAGACCCATCCCTCCAGCACCTGATCGGGGGGACGGTGGCCGTCCGCCCAGACGCGGATGTTGGTGATGACCTTCTCCCCCGTCGCCTCGCGTCCCTCGAATGTGGCGCTGCCCATATGCGGGGTCATCACGACGTTGGGGAGCGCGAGCAGGCGCGGATCGATCCGCGGTTCATGTTCCCACACGTCGAGGCCGGCCCCCGCGAGGTGTCCGCCCTCCAGCGCCTCCACCAGCGCGTCTTCGTCGACGATGCCGCCGCGCGAGGCGTTGATCAGATAGACGTGATCGCGCAGCAGGCCGATGCGGCGCGCGTCGATCAGGTTCTCGCTGTCCGCGTTGCGCGGGGTGTGGATTGTCAGAATGTCTATGCTGCGGAGCATATCGTCCAGGTCTTCGTACCATGTCGCGCCCAGCTGGCCCTCGAGCACCGCGGGCAGACGGTGGCGGTTATGGTAGTGGATCGTCAGGCCGAATGCGCGCGCACGCGCCGCCACCGCCTGGCCGATACGGCCCATGCCGACGATCCCCAGCGCCTTGCCGCCGATGCGGTGGCCCAGCATCCCGCCGGGGCTCCAGCCCTTCCACTGGCCCGAACGGACCAGCTTCTCGCCTTCGGCCAGGCGGCGGGGGACGCTGAGGATCAGCGCCATCGTCATGTCGGCGGTGTCCTCGGTCAGCACGCCGGGGGTGTTGGTGACGATGATCCCGCGCGCGCGCGCCGCCTTCAGATCGATATGGTTCACCCCCGCGCCGTAATTGGCGATCAGCTTCAGCCGCGGTCCCGCCGCCTCGATCAGCGCGGCGTCGATCTGGTCGGTGACGGTGGGGACCAGGACATCACAATCAGCCACCGCCGCGCGCAATTCGTCCGCGGACATCGCGTGATCGTCACGGTTGAGCATGGCGTCGAACAGGTCCGCCATGCGATCCATCACCGCATCGGGCAGTTCGCGGGTGACGGCGATCTTGGGCCGGGCGTGGCGTTCGGGTGCAGGCATCGATGTTCGATTGGAGTTTCGCGGGCGTAGCGTCAAGCGATGGGTTGATGCGCACGGCGCGCTGTCGCATGGATGCTGACATGAGGGCGGCAAGGACATTTGGCGGGGCAATCGGACTGGCGGCGACAGCCGCGTTGCTGGCGAGCGTCGGCACCGCATGGGCGCAGGCGCGCAAGGCGCCTTATTACGCGTCGATCGGCGCGGGCGAGGCGCGGATGCGCACCGGACCGGGACGCAACTATCCGGTCGAGTGGCTCTATCTGCGTGCCGGGCTGCCGGTGAAGGTGATCGAAACCTATCCCAGCTGGCGCAAGATCGAGGACCCCGACGGCACCACCGGCTGGATGCAGGCCAATCTGCTTACCGATACCCGCACCGCGATGGTGCGCGGGGCGGAGATACGCGTGTTGCGCGCGGAGCCCCAGGCGGGCGCCAAGGTCGCGTGGCGGGTGGAACCCAAGGTGATCGGCCGGATCACCCGCTGCGAGAATGGCTGGTGCCGCTTCGACGTGCGCGGCCGAGCGGGCTATATCGAAATAGCCCATCTATGGGGCGTCGATCCGAGCGAGGTTGTGGAGTAGCGAGGAGCGCAGCCTTCCCCGTCAGGACGGGGTCATGGTCGCTGCTAAATCAGGTTCATGGAGACACGACGAATGCCGCGCAAACAGATTGTCCGCGGGGCGATCGCGGCGCTTTCCGCGCTGCTTGCATCATCCGTTGCCGCTTCATCGCCTGCCGATCTGCATTCGGTGCTGGCTGGTTGGGATCACGATGCGAATCCAGATCTGCGCGGCGTCGTGGTGCTCCACAATGGTCGCCGGTTGGCAGAACGCTATTATAACGGCGCGTCGGCCGCCGAGCTTCACGACATTCGTTCGGCGGGCAAGAGCGTGACGGCGCTGCTGGTAGGTATCGCCATCGATCGGGGCGCCATCCGATCGATCGATGATCCGGTGGCGAGATACTGGCCCGCGGCGGCGGGCAGTGCGGTCGGTTCGGTACTGCTTCGCGACGTGCTGACCATGCGCTCCGGTCTTGCCGCCTTTGACGAGGATCCGGCGTCACCCGGCAACGAGGACAAGATGGACGCCGCGGCCGATCCGCTGGCTTTTGTCCGGGCCCTGCCGCGCAAGTCGAAGCCGGCGCCTGCCGCACCGATGGCGGCCTCCAACCGTCCGCCGCCTGACGGACGATCCATCACGGCCGCGCCGCCGTGCGGCCCGCGATGCTAGTCCACCAGCTCCAGCGCCACCGCGGTCGCCTCGCCGCCGCCGATGCAGAGGCTGGCGACGCCGCGCTTGAGGCCGCGATTCTGCAAGGCGGCGATCAGCGTCGCCATGATCCGCGCGCCTGATGCGCCGATGGGATGGCCCAGCGCCGTCGCGCCGCCATTCACATTCACCTTGGCGTGATCGATCCCGAGATCGCGCATCGCGATCATCGATACGCAGGCGAATGCCTCGTTGACCTCGAACAGATCGACATCGCCGACCGACCAGCCTGCCTTGGCGAGCACCTTTTGCACGGCATTGACAGGTGCTGTGGTGAACTTCGCCGGTTCGTGCGCGTGCGCCGCGGTGGCGACGATGCGCGCGACCGGGGTCAGTCCCTTGGCCGTGGCGACGCTTTCGCGTGCCATCACCAGCGCCGCCGCGCCGTCCGAGATCGATGAGGCGTTGGCGGCGGTGATGGTGCCATCCTTGGCAAAGGCGGGCTTGAGTGACGGGATCTTGGACGCGTCGCCCTTCAGGGGTTGCTCGTCCTTGTCCACCGTCTCCACGCCCTTGCGCGTCTTCACCTCGACCGCGACGATCTCGCGGTCGAAGCCGCCTGTATCCTGCGCGTCCTTGGCGCGGGTCAGCGAGGCGACGGCGTAATCGTCCTGCGCCTCGCGTGTGAATTGATATGCCTGCGCGGTTTCCTCGGCGAAGCTGCCCATAGCGCGGCCGGGCTCATAGGCGTCCTCCAGCCCGTCGAGGAACATCGAATCCATGATGCGATCATGGCCAATGCGTGCGCCGCCGCGGTGCTTGGCGAGCAGATAGGGCGCGTTGGTCATGCTCTCCATGCCACCGACGACGAGCATGTCGACCGATCCGGCGGCGAGCGCCTCCGCCCCCATGATCGCCGCCTGCATGCCGCTGCCGCACATCTTGTTGACCGTGGTCGCCTCGACCGAATTGGGCAATCCCGCCTTCAGCGCCGCCTGCCGCGCGGGCGCCTGGCCGAGGCCGGCCGGCAGCACGCAGCCCATATAGATGCGCTCGACATCGCCCCCATCGACACCCGCGCGCTCGACCGCCGCCTTGACCGCAGTCGCCCCCAGATCGATCGCCGACGCGCCCGACAGGCTTCCCTGGAACGATCCCATCGGCGTGCGGGCGTAGGACAGGATGACGACGGGATCGGACATGGTGGGGCTCCGGTGAATGCGTTGGGTGCGATCTAGGGTGAAACGCTGTTAAGTCGAGTCCGCTGCCTCTTTCATCCCCTTCACCGTCATGCTGAACTTGTTTCAGCATCCATCGCGCCACAAGACAGATCCGCGCCGGTGGAGAGATGGACCCTGAAACAAGTTCAGGGTGACAAAGTTTGGGGAGGGGATCGTGTGTCAGTCAGGCCAGCGCCTGCTCGCCCGGATCGCTGGGGGCGGTCGTCCAGCCGAGGCTCGGCACCGCGAACGAACGCTTGCCCGACAGATCGACGCGCGAGGCGATCAGTCCGCGCTGTTCGATATTGGCGATCAGGCGGCGGACGCGGCCTTGCGAGTGGGTACCGTACACGCGGGCGATCTCGGCATCGCCGGGCGTTTCCGCGCCTTCGCGCGCGGCACGGGCGATGAGGAGGAACGGGCCGAGCATGTCGTCGGGCAGGTCGCCCGCTGCATCGAGCGCCTCGCCCCAGTCGTGCCGGTCGGCGGGATCGATCCCCGCGCGCGCCATCGCCAGCCGCCGCGTGAAATCGGCGAGAGGAACGGGCGGCTTGGGAAAGCCGCGCATCCGGCAGCGCATCTGGAAATCCTGGTAGAGCGCGGGCGCGGGGCGGAACGCGGCCTCGGGATCGGCGACGAGTTCGCGCATGGCGTCGGCGGCGGCGGTCTCGAACGCGGCATCGTCGAATGCGGGCTGCTCGGCCGCCGGCATTTCGATGCGCAGCGCCAGCTCCTCGGGCGCGACCCGCACGGGCGCCGGCGGGACCGGGGGCACATAGGCCGCCTCGACCGGCGCGAGCAGCGTGTCGCGCATCGCCTCCGCGGTGCGTTCGGGCATCGGCAGCAGCGACACATTGCCGCTGCGCGCCGATGTCCGCACCGGCCCGATCCTGATCGCCACCGGCCGCCGCGACAGCGCGGGGCCGAGCGCGAGGAACGATCCGCGCGCCAGATCGCGGATCTGCTCGGCCTGCCGCCGCTCCATCCCCAGCAGATCGGCGGCGCGCGCCATGTCGATATCGAGGAAGGTCCGCCCCATCAGGAAATTGGATGCCTCCGCCGCGACATTCTTGGCAAGCTTGGCCAGCCGCTGCGTCGCTATGATCCCGGCGAGCCCGCGCTTGCGCCCGCGGCACATCAGGTTGGTCATCGCGGAGAGCGAGGCGCGCCGTACATCGTCAGCCACCTCGCCCGCGGCCGCCGGGGCGAACAGCTGCGCCTCGTCGACCACCACCAGTGCCGGAAACCAGTGTTCGCGCGGCGCATCGAACAGCGCGGCGAGGAACGCGGCGGCGCAGCGCATCTGCGCTTCGGCCTCCAGTCCTTCCAGGCTCAGCACCACGCTCGCGCGATGCTCGCGGATGCGCGCGGCGAATCGCGCCATCTCGCGCTCGGAATAATCGGTCGCCTCGATGACGATATGGCCGAACGGCTCGGCCAGCGTGACGAAATCGCCCTCGGGATCGATGATCACCTGCTGGACCAGCCCGGCGCTGCCCTCCAGCAAGCGGCGCAACAGGTGTGACTTGCCCGACCCCGAATTGCCCTGGACGAGCAGCCGGGTCGCCAGCAGCTCCTCCACGTCGATCGGCACCGGTTGCCCGCTGCCGTCCACCCCCATGTCCACGCTCACGCTCACCGGGCTCCTTTGGCCGACCGGACTGCGGCAGGGCAAGCGGCAAGCGACGAAAGTCGAACTGACTTGCGCCGGTCACCGCCCCGTCATGCTGCGCTGCAAAAGGCCGGGTTCCAAAAGGGGACCGATCCAATGCGCTCGACCAAATTCTTCGCCATCCTGCTCACCGGCTGCGCTGTTCCGGCCTTCGCCCAGACACCCGCGGAACCGCAGACCGCGGAGGAAACGGGCGGCGACATCATCGTCACCGCGCAGAAGATCGAGCAGCGCGCCGTCGATGTGCCAATCACCATTTCGGCCGTCACCGGCGAGCGGATGGCCGAGCTGGGCGTGTCGGACCTCGATGAGCTGTCCAACTATATCCCCGGCCTGAACATCCAGGAGCAGAGCGCGAACAACCCCGGCATCGTCATCCGCGGCATCACCTCCGACAGCGGATCGGCTCAGCAGGGCCCGCGCGTGACGCTCTATTACAACGGTGTCGATATCTCGCGCTCGCGCGGCAGCTATCAGGCGATCTACGATCTGGAGCGCGTCGAGGTCATCAAGGGCCCGCAGGCGACGCTGTTCGGCACCGCATCGGCGGTGGGCGCAATCAGCATCACCTCCGCCCGCCCGCGCGAGGGCTTTTCGGGCGCGATCACGGGCGGCTACGGCAATTTCGACCAGACCCTGCTGTCGGGCTTCGTCAACGCGGGCAACGATGTGGTGGCGGGCCGCGTGGCGTTCGAATGGAAGACGCGCGACGGCTATGTCGAGAATCTGTCCGAGCGGCAGGAAGAAGACCTTTATGCGCAGGATCAGCTGGGCGTCCGCGCCTCGCTGCGCTTCACGCCCAACGACGCGCTGACGGTCGATCTGATCGGCACCTATGACCGCCAGCGCCATGGCGGCACGCCGTTCGTCTCGCGCCGTCTGCCCACCGAGGCGGGGCCGGGCGATCCGTTCGGGGTCGCTCATCTCGGCGGATCACCGCTTTCGGCGGAGATTCTGGGCAATGATCAGCTCGGGCTGGTGCGCGACGTGTACGACGTCAATCTGACCGCGAGCTACGAACTGGCCGAGGGCCTGACCTTCACCACGGTCAACGGCTATCGCGATTTCGACAGCCGCGAGGTGTTCGACGCCGACGGCTCCGCCGCCTGGTTCCTGGAGTTCGGCGAGATCGCGCAGGGCTGGCAGGCGAGCCATGAAGGCCGCTTCAACTATAGCGACCCCAGCTGGCGCGCGTCGTTCGGCTGGAACGTGTTCGTCGAGGACAGCATCCAGAACGTGCCCTTCTCGTCGGAGGAAGGCATCTTCATCCAGTGCCTGACCACGCTGGCGGGCGCGTCGGCGATCCCCGGCCTCGGCTGCATCAACCCGGCGGGCGTCGTCACCGCGGCACAGGCGACCGGGCTCGTCACCGGCGGCGCGTTGACGCAGATTCCCTACACCTCGACCTTCGAGAACCAGGGACAGAATGACAGCTATTCGATGTTCGCCGACGTCACCTGGATCCCGGCCCCGGCGGTCGAGATCACCGGCGGCGTCCGTTTCCTGATCGAACAGCGCAAATCGGGGTTCAATGCCAGCGTACCGGTGCCGGTGCTTCCGGGGTTGCTGCCCGCGCCGCTGCGTGCGCAGTTGCTCGCGGCGCTCCCCAGCCTCGCCTTCTCGCTCATCCCGGGGCAGGTCGATACCCGCGGCGAGACATTCTTCACGCAGGAAAGCTATTCCGCGATCCTGCCGCGCTTCAACATCCTCTACCGGCTGTCTGACGATGTGAACGTGTTCGCCACGGTATCGAAGGGGCGCCGATCGCCGGTGGTGCAACTCGACGCGCAGCGGATCGGCGGCATTCCCGCGCCGCGCCGCAACCTGGTCGATGAGGAGGTGGTGTGGAACTACGAGGCCGGGCTGAAGGGCTCGGTCGGCCCGGTCTCGGGCACGCTCGGCGTGTATTACCAGAAATATGACGGGTTCCAGGTCAGCGTCGTCGGCAGCGACGGCATTGCCCGGACACAGAGCGCCGGCACGGCAAGCAACCTGGGCGTCGAAGCCGAGCTGAACCTGCGCCCAACACGCTGGCTGAACCTGTTCGGCAATGTCGGATATATCGATGGCGGAATCGACGAGGGCAATGATTTCGCGCCCCAGTTCGCCGGCGCGCGTTTCCGTCTCCAGCCCGAATGGCAGGCGGCGGCGGGCTTTACGATCGATGCGCCGCTTGGCAACGGCTTGCGCTTCTTCGCGACACCCAGCGTCACGTATCGCAGCCGCATCTTCTTCGAAGTGCCCAACAATATCGCCATCTCGCAGGGGCCAGTGACGCTGGTCAACGCCCGTGCGGGCATCAGCATCGCCGAGGACCGGTTCGAACTGGCGGGCTTCATCCGCAATGCGCTGGACGAGGATTATCTGCTCGATGCCGGCAACACAGGCGGCGGCTTCGGCATCCCGACGTTCATCCCGGCCGAACCGCGCATGTACGGCGCGCAGCTGACGGCCCGGTTCTGATTGTCAGAGGCCGTCCAGATAGTTTCGCACGCCCTGGGCGGCCACCTCGGTCAGGCGGACGAGCGTGCGGCGGCGGTCATGCGGATCGGCGAACCGCTCGATCAGGCCACGCGTCTCAAGCACCGTCACCCACCGCTGCCCGGCGGTAGGGGAGGTGCAGGCGCCCGCCGCCGCGTCGGACATGGTCATTTCGCGGCCCGCCTCGCCGGCGATGAACAGGTCCAGCAGCATGTCCCATGCCGGTTCGCCGAACAGATCGTCGCTGTTGGGAAACAGCTCCGTCCGCCTGCGCCGCGACTGATAGATCTGGCGCGCCTGCGCCTCCGCATCGCTCACACTGCTATCGGCGATCAGCGATGGCCGCAATTCGGCGAGGCTGCGGCGAAACGTGTCGATCGACCGGGCGAGCTCGTCGATCGCCAAACCGTGCCGTCCGGCGTGCGGATCCTCGGTTTTGCGCGATGCCGTCATGACAGCAGCCTCCGCTGGCGCATGCTGGTCATTCGCCCCTCGGCGACGATCAGGTGATCGTGCACCGCAATGTCCAGGAAGCGGGCGAGCATCACGATCTGACGGGTGGTCTCGATGTCCGCGCGGCTCGGCTCGGCCTGGCCGCCGGGATGGTTATGGACGATGATCATCGCGCTGGCGCGCAGCTCGAGCGCGCGGACGATGATCTCGCGCGGATAGATGCGCGCCTGGCAGACCGTTCCCTGCGCGATGACATCGTCGCGGATCAGATGGTTGCCGCGGTCAAGGAACAGCACGCGCATCTGCTCCAGCGGCAGATCGGTCATCGTCGCGATCAGATAGTCGCTGAGCAGTCGGTCGCTCGAAGCGATCGGGGCGGCGGCGGCGCGCGTGCGCAGCGCATGACCGATGGCGTCGTGCGTGGCGGTCAGCAGCGGCACCGCACCGTGCCCGTCCTTGCCCATCACCCGCGCCAGCGCCTCGCCCGGCATCGCCAGCGTCGCGCCGAGCGAACCGAATTCGTCGATCAGCGCGTCGGCCAGGGCGGACGCGCGTCGGCCGGTGACGGGGGCGATAAGCTGCTCCAGGATCTGTCGGCACCGTATGCCGCCATCCGCTGCCGGTGCCGCCATGTGCCGGCCGCCAGCAAAGCCATCATGGGATAGCTCCAGAACGCCAGCATCGCGGCGTAGGCCCACGGGATCACCAGCGGGTTGACCATCTTGGCCAGATGCGCCGCCACTGCGACCGCCTGCAATCCAGTCATCCATATCGGCCAGAATCTTTCGGCGCGCAGCGCGACCGCAAGCAGTGCGGCGAGCAGGGCGCAGTCCACGATGAATATGCCCAGTTCCACCCCGTGGAAGCGAACCGGGAACTGCGATTGAAGCAGCATCGAGGCGGTAAAGGCGATCAGCATCAGACCGCCGACTATCCGCTCCGGCGCACCTCCTCTGACCAGTGCGTAAACGCTGACGGTCAGTTGGAGGACAATGAAGAGGTACAATCTGAGCATCACTTGACCGGACCACGGTGGGGCGGGTCCGGTCAAGGATCCTCGTCGTTGGCGTTAGCCAACCACGCGAAGTTGTGCCGAACCCTTGAGTTCGGCTATCTCCGGGCATTCCGACGTATCGCCGTAACCCACCGTCAGGACGCCCACGTCGCCGCCGACCTCGACCAGCGCCTTGTGCGCGCGGATCATCGCCCGGCGGGCTTCGATCATCTGGGCCTGTGCGGCGGAAACCTGGGCGATGGCGGTGTGGCCGGTCGCGGCGCCGGCGCCGGTGTCGGTCCGCGCCTTGATCATCGTCGCGATCAGGTAAGCCGAATGCGCGATGGCCTCGTCGATCTTGTCCTCGGTGGGCAGCAACTGGGCGCGGATCGCTTCGGCCGCCGCAATCTTCTGGTGCATCATGATCGTTCCCCACCACGCATGCGGTGGGCAGCGCGGTTGCCAGTATTAGGTCAGTTGAGGGTCTGCTTCGCGGCTGTGGCGATACTGCCGAGCGCCTCGATTCCGGAGAGGAACACCCCCGCCGAAAGGGCTGTCGCCACCGCCACCGCGGCAGCCCAGCCCAGCCTTTGCATGATCGTCAGGTCATTGCGCGCCCCTCTTCGGACGGGGAGCGACGGTATGAAGCTGGTGGGTTGCGAAGCTGCGAAGGCCAGATAGGGCGCTTGCATCTCCTCAACCGTCGCGGCTTCCCGCCACCGATCCCCGGTGTCCGACAAGGGGAGTGGGGCAGGGCCGGCATCGTCGGCAATGTACGGCGTTTGATATATCAACGATTGATATGCGTCGCTTTCCTGCGCGGCGAAGGCACGCGCGGCCTCCACGCGCGAACTGACGCCGAGGATCTCGATCGCCTGGCGCAGCCGCTGATCGACGGTGTGCGGCGATATCGCCAGCTCGCGCGCGATATCCTTGGATGTCAGCCGTTCATGCACCAGCCGCAGGCAGGCGCGCTGGCCTGCCGTCAGGCGCGCGATTCGCTCTGCTGATACAGGCGGTATGGTTTTTCCGGCCATCGGCTATCCCCACGTCACGAATTAGCACGCGCGACCCGCTAATATCGTTGTGGAGACTATGGCAGATTGAATGCGTTTTGTCGCGGGTCAACCCGCGCGAAGGGCGAATCGCCCGCTTACGCCCTCATCCTGGGCATGATCGGCAACCCAGATATCGAACTCGCCGGGTTCGGCGATCCAGCCGGTTTCGCCCCAGAACATCAGATCCTGCCGGGTGAGGGTGAAGCGGATCGTCTCGCTCTTGCCCGGCGCGAGCGTGACCGGGGCGATCCCCTTCAGCTCGCGCACCGGCCGCGTGCGGCTGGCGACGCGGTCGCGGATATAAAGCTGCGCGACATGCCGCCCGGCGCGCTTGCCGGTATTGGTCACGCGCGCGGTGATCTCGATCTTGCCGTTCCACGCCATGCTCGCCGGCGCCTTCAGCTGATCGACCGCGAAGCTGGTGTAGGAGAGACCGTGCCCGAAGGCGTAGCGTGCTTCGTTCCTGGTGCTGCGATAACGCGCCTTGTATTCCTGCCCGCCGGTCGCCGGCGCAGGCCGCCCGGTGGTGCGGTGGTTGTAGAAATAGGGCTGCTGCCCGCTCTCGTTGGGAAAGCTCACCGCCAGCCGCGCCGATGGGTTGACCTTGCCGAACAGCACATCCGCCACGGCGTTCCCCATCTCCGATCCCAGGAACCAGGTGGCGAGGATCGCGGGCGCATCGGCGATCGCGCCCGACAGGGCCAGCGCACGGCCGTGACGCAGCAGCACGACCACGGGCTTGCCGGTGGCGGCGACCGCCTCCGCCAGTTCGCGCTGCGCCGCGGGCACGCGGATGTCGGTCACCGATTGCGCCTCACCCGACATGTTCGATGATTCGCCGATCGCGATCAGCACGACATCCGCCGCCTGCGCCGCGGCGACCGCGGCGGCGATTCCGCCTGCGATCGGCTTTTCGATATCCGATCCGCGCACGACCTCGAGCGATGCGCCAGATCCGAGTGCGGCGCGCAGCCCCGCCTCGATAGAGACATTCTTCGTCGCATCGCCGTAAAAGGACCACGCGCCCAGCACGTCCTGATCGGCGCACGGCCCGATCAGCGCATAGCGGCCGGCATCGGCCGACAGCGGCAGCAGATCGCCCGCATTCTTGAGCAGGACGATCGACCGCGCGCCCGCGTCGCGTGACAGCTTGGTCATCGCGGGGGTCTGCAGCCGGGTCTTTTCGACGCGCGTATCGAGCGATCGATAGGGATTGTCGAACAGCCCCAGCTCTTCCTTCACATACAGCACGCGGCGGACGGCTTCGTCGACCACCGCCACCGGCACCGCGCCCGACGCGACCAGCGCCGGCAGGTGCGCCATGTACAGCCCCGACTGCATCGAGATATCGACCCCGGCGAGGATCGCCAGCCGCGCCGCATCGGCATCGTCGGCGGCATAGCCGTGCGCGATCAGTTCCTGATCCGACGTATAGTCGCTGATCACCAGCCCGGTGAAGCGCCACTGATCGCGCAGCAGCCCGGTCACCAGCCCGCGATTGCCGCTTGCCGGCACGCCGTTGACGTCGTTGAACGCGGACATAGTCGTCAACGCGCCCTCGTCGAACGCTTCGGCAAACGGCGGCAGGTGGATTTCGCGCAGGGTCGCCTCGGACATCTCGACGAAATTATAGTCCATCCCGCCCGATACCGCGCCATAGCCGACGAAATGCTTGGGGCAGGCGAGCATGGCGTCGGCGCGCTTAAGGTCCTTGCCCTGGAAACCGCGCACCCGCGCGCGGGCGAGTTCGCCGCCCAGCCAAGGGTCTTCGCCGGCGCCCTCGGCCACCCGGCTCCAGCGCTGGTCGCGCGCGACATCGACCATCGGCGCGAAGGTCCAATGGAGCCCCACCGCGGTCGCCTCCACCGCCGCCGCGCGCGCGGTCGCCTCGGCCAGGCCGGTATCGAAGCTGCACGATTCGGCGAGGGGGATGGGGAATACGGTCTTCAATCCGTGGATCACGTCGGCGGCGAACAGCAGTGGTATGCCCAGCCGGGATTCCTCAAGCGCCGCCTTTTGCGCGCGGCGCGCCCCCGCCACGCCGATGCCGTTGAACAGCGTGCCGACACGGCCGGCGCGAATCTCGACCAGCGTCGCCTCGGCATTCTGGTTGCCGACCACCGGATTGATGCTGGGCGCGAAGGGGCGAAGCGTGTCGGCGAAGCACGACAGCTGGCCGGCCTTCTCCTCGATCGTCATCCGCGCGATCAATGCTTCGATGCGCGGGCTGGCGGCGCGCGCGGCGCGCGGCGCGGCGGCAAACCCCGCAACCGCGCTCGCGCTCGCCAATATCTGGCGGCGATCGATTATGGCGGTCATCATGTCCCCTCCGGCGAAACGCGTTCTGTAACCGGTTACAAGTCGGCCAGATGGCGGAGAAAATCAACCCGTGCCGGCACAGGTAGAGCGGTACTCCTCTCTTGCGACCCACTGAGCCATTCGGCTATCCAGCTGAAAGTTCTGGGGGGAACGGGGATGAGGGGCTTTCAGGTTATTTGCGCCATCGCGTGTGCCGCGATCGCAGGCCGGGCGGAGGCGCAATCCGTGGAGGGCAACGCGGCGGCGCCGGCAGAATCGATCGTGGCGGCCGGGTCCGCCCCGCTGTCCGGGATCGAGGCGCTGACGATTGCGGCGAAAACGATCGTCGAGATCGAGATCACCCAGTCGCTCGATTCAAAGACCACGAAACCGGGCGAGCGCTTCACGATAAGACTGGCGGAACCGATCATCGTCGACGGGCGGACACTCGTGCCTGCGGGAATGACCGGCGAGGGCGAGGTGATCCACGCGGCCAAGGCGCGATTCGGCGGTAAGGCAGGCGAACTGGTGCTGGCCGCGCGCTACATCGATTGCGGCGCGGTGCGCGTGCCGCTCGGCTATTTCAAGTTCGGCGCGGCGGGCGAGAATCGCACCGGAACCGCATTGGCTGCAAGCCTCCTAGTGCCGATCGCCGGCTTTTTCATTGCCGGAGGCGAGATGCGCGTGACGCCCGGCGTGCGCGCCAATGCCAGGGTCCGATCGGATATCCAGTTCGCCGAAGGCGCGGTGCCGGCCTGTGCGCCTCCGGACGTGTCGCAACCAGTGCCGGAAGGGGGACAATGATGAAGGTTACCGTATTGAAACTGGCCATCGCCGCCGGATTGATGATGGCGGGGGGCGTTTCCGCACAGGAGGCGGCGGTGCTCGCGCCAGCGCCGATCGTCACCAAATCAGGCCCGCTCGGCGCGCCGGAGGCCGGCAAGGGGCAGGTCGTGTTCTTCCGGCCCGGATCGATCATGGGTATGGCGCTCGGCTGCACCGTGCGCGAAGGCGAAGCAGCGGCGCCAACGGAGGTCGCCCGCCTAGGGTCTGGCAAATATTATGCCGTGCAGGTCGAGCCCGGCCGCCACGAATATTTCACCACCGGCGAAGCGACCGACAAGCTGGCGCTGGAGATCGAACCCGACGAAACCTATTTCGTGAAGTGCAATATTGGCATGGGTGTCATGTCGGGCCGCGCCAATCTTTCTCCGTCGGATCGCGAGGCTTTCGCCAAGAAGGCGAAAGGCATGAAGATGTGGTCCGGTCGCGACGACAAGGACGAGAAGAAGGCGGACGCGCCCGCAACCTGATCTGCCGCAACGAGGACGAGAAGCCGTCGCGCGACCTGTCGCGCGGCGGCTTTTCCATGCGCGCTTCATCCGCCCACGAAAAAGACCGCCGCCCGGTTTCCCGGACGGCGGCCCTTTTCCTCGCCTGACCTTGAAGGTCAGTCGTTCAGATACTCGCCCGCAGCTTCATCGCTGCCGTCGCCGGAGGTCTCGACCTTCTCCAGCGCATCCGATGTGACGCGCGCGTCGTTCGGGTCCTGCGCCAGTTCGGCCGCACGCTGCTCGGCCGCGCTGTCGGCGGCGATCAGCACCGCCTGCAGCTTCTTCTGCTGCGCGCGGAGCGCGGCGTCGCGGCTGGTCGCCGCGATGCGCATCCGGTTCAGCCCCGCGCCGGTGCCGGCGGGGATCAGGCGGCCGACGATGACGTTCTCCTTCAAGCCCGTCAGCGTGTCCTTCTTGCCCTGGACCGAAGCCTCGGTGAGGACGCGGGTGGTCTCCTGGAA
>JAESGW010000740.1_pt1 | contig 15910 bp, 12 predicted proteins | sample 9269791 | NCBI WGS metagenome assembly JAESGW01 (sample SAMN16773120, study PRJNA677053) | algae metagenome | isolation source: Aphanocapsa lilacina HA4352-LM1 and co-occurring heterotrophs from near cave... | place: USA: Maniniholo cave, near Haena, Kauai, HI | collected 2009-07-28 | reverse complement strand
AAACACGCCGCCGAGCACGGGCCCGAGCAGGCCTGCCGCCATCCAGACGCCGCTGAAATAGGCCTGATACCTGCCGCGCTCGCGTGGTGAGACCACGTCGGAGATCACGGTCTGCACGACCGGCATGATGCCGCCGCCCCCGAGCCCCTGCAGGCCGCGCGCGACAATCAGCACTGTCATGTTGGGCGCGACCGCGCACAGGATCGAGCCCGCCGTGAACAGGACAAGCGAAACGGTGATCATGGCGCGGCGGCCATAGATGTCGCTCAGCGTGCCGAACACGGGTGCTACCGCCGTCGAGGCCAGCAGATAGGCCGTGATCACCCAGGAAAGGTTGCTGACGTCGTTGAACTGGCGGCCGATGGTCGGCAACGCCGTCGCCACGATGGTCTGGTCGAGCGCGGCCAGGAACATCGTCAGCAACAGGCTCATCAGGATGGTGCGGACCTCATCCTGGGTCAGCGGCGCCGGTGGCGCGATCGGCGGCGCATCGCTGACATCGATGACCTCGGTCGTGATGCGCGAGAGCTCTTCGCCGATGTCATCGGGCAATGTCGTCTGGTCGGCAGGCTGACGTCCTTGCCGTTCGTGCTTGTTCATTTCGGATGCAATAATGTTCCGCGCGACCGCAGCCGCCGAGATGGAATCGCCATTTGCGCTGCACCATAGAGCGCAAATCGCCTCCGCGGCAGCGCCGTCGGCGCATGGGTGCATCCCGCACAGGTATCATCGCGTTCCCGTGGGCGCGCTGGCCTCGCTTGGCCCGGGCTCCTTCACGCCGCCTCGATAGCGGCAGCCCCGCAATTCTTCGGTCAATCGACCTTGAGCTTCAACGGCTTGAGTAGATCGATGAGATGCGGCTTCTCCTTATCGACGATCGATAGCTTCGCCGCCATTTTCGGGTTGTTCTGGAAGAAGGCGGTCAGTGAGTGTTCCGCGGGAGACCAGTCCTCCCGCACGGGCTTCTTGGACGGCGGCTTCTTTTTCCTTCGGGCCTTTTCCTTCGCCTGCTCCTTTTCCCAATCCGTCTTCCGGCCGGCATCGATGTCGGCAACCGGATAGGTCAAATGAATCGTGTAGGCGGCGTCGGCGCCCCGCGCATCCAGCAGCATCTGCAACGTCTTCCGCTCCGGATTGCCGTGCTCCCCGTCGCCCGAGAAGACGTAGTGATCGGCCGGAACACGCTCGAAGAAGATGCGCTCCATGTTGTTGTCACTGCCGTGGTGCGGCACCTTCAGGAGGTCGACATGCCTCTCGCCGCCCTTCTTGATAAGCCCGACCAGTTCCATTCCCTCAAGAATCTTGTCGCCACGGGCGTCGCCCGTCAGCAGCATGCTCTTGCCACCGAGTTCGGCGAGAACCACGATGCTGGACAGGTTGGGAATAGACTCATCTTTGAAGGCGGCTAGCGCCGCTTCCGGCGATTTCTTTCTCTTTTCCTGTTGGGCACGCAGCCATTTGTCGTGCTGTTTCTGCAACGCCAATAGCTGTGGCTGCATCGGGCCGACCACCGTCAACTTCAGATCGCCGAGTGTGACCGACTTCGCAGCCTCAGCCGCAAGGATAAGCTTACCCTTGAATTTGTGATTGGGCTTCCACCCGAGCGCCTTGGCATCATCGCGCAACGTTCGGCCCTGCGGGATGCTGGAAAGCACTTCGACTGTCTGATGTGTGGTCTTATCCTCGACATCGTCGTTCATCCGCATATTGGCTCCGAGGCTCGCCAGCACACTTCCGGAATCAATACCTGCCTCACCCGCTGCGGCAGCGGAGAAGGACGCGGTACCGAACCCGGCCATCAATTCATCGGGCTTGGTCTTGAGCAAATCGTCAAAACTATTGTGCCACAGGCTTGTCACGTCGAGCCGGATGTCTGGACTATTGGTTCGCTGCTCCCTGGTAAGATCGAGGAGTCCCTTGATGTGATCGTCATCGACGTGGCTCACCATGACGACATCGACCGGCAGCGCCTCCTGTTCTTCGAGACCGCGCTTCTGGTGGATTTGCTGCAGCCGCGGCTTGAGAAACGGCCCGTAAACATCCGAAGGACCGCCGTCGATCAGGACCAGATGCGGATCCTGCTCCGAGCCGAAGTGCAGCATCAGGCAATCGCCCTTGCGCGCTCGCAATACATCGAGACTGAAGAACATTTCCTGCCTCCCCTAGATGGATTGAAAGGCACGCAGGACATCGAGCATGCCGTGGCCCTGGAAACTCCGTTCGCGGCCGAGATCGGTCGCGCTTTCGCACAGGATTTTCTTTACCCGGCGCGGCTGCCCGATCAGTTCTTCGTAACGGGCCAGCAACATCGCAGCGGCGCCACTGACGTGCGGGGCCGCCATGCTGGTGCCGGATTCAGGGCCCCACTCGTCGCCAAGAACGCACGACTGCACGCGCTCCCCAGGCGCCACAAGATCCGGCTTAAGGCGGCCATCGCCGGTCGGACCACGGCTGGAGAAGAAGCTTACACCGTAGGTATGTGGCCAGTTTCCATGAGTTGATCCGACCGTGATGACACTTTCACCATTGCCGGGATCGGTAATGCTGAACGCGGCGTAGCTCTCGAAAACGCCGCCTTCGACCGTAGGAAGTTTCTGATAGCCGCGATTTCCTGCAGCGGCAACCACGACAACTCCACTCTCGACCAAGCGTTCACACTCGTTACACACCGGCGTGCGTCCACAGGCGTAATTGCGGACGTTGTGTGGAATGGACAGACTAAGGTTGGCGCCGTGGATCGTGATATAGTTGTGCCGCTCGTTCACGTAGCGGATGTATTGCAGCGCCGCGATGATTGCGAATTCGGTATCCTCAAGGGTCTGGCCGAGAACGCGAAAATCATAAAGCCGGATGTCGGGACACATGCCGTTGGCATGGCTGGGTTTCTTTTCGTCGGCACTCTTCCCGTTGGCGCCGATGATCCCGGCGACATGCGTACCATGCGGGCTAGGCGGCGGCAGCGGCTTCTTGAGCGTGATGAGCTTTTCAACGACACCCCAGTCGATCGGACGTTTTGCCTTGGCGTCCTCGGTGATCTTCTCCAAGTGGGTGAAAGCCTCAGCTTGCCCGATACCGGCTGCATCAGCGATTTCCTTGAGTTGTTCGGGGCTCACGTCGAACTCGTCGTTGCTGACGATCTCGCGGATCCGGGTGAAATCAAAGGTTTTCCTGACGCGCGATCGGTCAGGCTTTTCCGGATCGACGAAGGCCGGGTGATTATCGGCTATGCCCGAATCCAACACTGCCCACACGATGCTCTTGCAGTTTACATTGAACAGGGAGAGCGCTGCGTCGGCCTTGACCGCCGGAACGGACCGGTCGAGCGCCGCCGAGGCGATGCGGTTCAGCGAGATCTGATAGATGTAACCTTCGCGATCCGCATCGATAGTGTCGACCTTGTCGGCACGCGCAAGCGCCATCAACTGCTCGGCGTTTTTCAAAACCACCTCGTAGGCTCTAATAACGCCGGCAATGATCTCAGGAACAAACGGTTGGTATCGTTCGAAAGCACCCTTGAAGCTCAGCGGCGGGAGCGGTGGCAATGGCGGCTCATCATGACTCCCCGGCAATCGCGGCGGCCGCCGAAAATCCTTGGGACGCTCAAGCTTGCTGACCCAGTAGATCAACCCGGCCAGCCCGATGTACCGTTCAAGTGACGAGAAATTTTCTATGGTGGACTGAATGCCCGGCTTACCGGCGTCGCGCCTCAGCAACTTCTCCAGCCTTTCCGGAGCGACGGCCACTATCCGGCCGGCACCTTCTTGCTGATGCCACCATTGCGTCAGCGGAACGAAAACGCAGAGCACCTCATCGAAGTATAGTCTGGCTCCAACCAGTCCCTGCAAATATGCAATCTTTCGCTTAACCTTGTCGTCGCGAGACGCCGGTTTTGGATCAGTTTCTTTTGCGCGCTCGGCAGCACGCAGGTTCAGGCCTTCCGGAATGATGCTGGCCACGCCGGCGGCGGTGGCTGATCGGTGTGGCGTGATCAACACATCCTGAACGTTGCCGGGGTCGAGGGCATAGGCAGCCCAAACATCTCCGAGCAACGGAGAATCCTGTAGCACCCGGCGATCTCCCGCGGGACCCAGCAGAATGTGTTCGACCAGTTCGGCGGGAATGGAGAATTGCTCCGGTCCGCCGCTGGCGGGTTGTTGTGCATTTTCAGGAGTCGGGGGTTCTCGCGCTGTGTCGGTCTTCGCGTCCCCTGACGTTGCTTGCGCGGGCTCGCCCGATGCAATTGCCTCCCCGTCCGGCGCAGCCGGCCCCGCGTCATTCGCCGATTTCGATCTCCGCCGCGTCGTGCGTTGCTTACCAGTTTTTGCCACGTTCGAGCCTCGCATCAAACCCCGGATTGCGGATATGGAAACACGGGCTTCGGCTGCAGGCTTGAATTCACATGCTTGCGCAATGCCGCATCGCAGACCGCATAGCCCCAGTTGATCAGCCTCTCCTGCGTGTTCGCATCGAGCCGCTTCAGGCGCGTTGGAAGTTCGGCAAGCTGCGTCGTGCGATCCAGCGGACAGTTGAGCGCGTCGGGGAGTTCGTAATCCCTGATATCGGTGCGGATGCCCCAGTAGGCGCCCTTGCGTGCTCCGGATTTGAAGGAATCGATCACCTGGCGCTTGCGCAAGGAGCGCACCTGGTTGTCGATCAGGTTCAGAACCCGGTAGGCATGCCGCGGCCAGTCCGTTTCCGGCCTTTCCTCGGCTTCCGTCTTGCCGCCGGCATCGCTGACCAGAACCGTCTGGTGCCGCTTCCATGCGGTTTCGAGGCCGAGATTGTCGTAGACGCCGCCATCGGTGAGAACCACGCGCGTGGTGAATGGCGGCCGTTGCAGATCCTCTCCTGTGCCCGGTTCGAAATCCGCATCCTTCATGCGCAGTTCGAACGGCGACAGGACCGGGGGAAAAGCAGATGAAGCCGCGACCGCCTGCGCCAGCGGAACCTTTGGATCCTTCACCTTGCCGACGCGGTAGTCGCGCATGTACGGCTTCATGAAGCGCCAGAGCACGCCCGACTGAACATTTGTCGCATTGATGACGAAGCGCGGCTCGTCGGGCATGTCCTGCAGCGTCCTGCCGTGAAACAGATGCTCGTCATACGCCTTGGCGATGCGGTCGCCGATGCTGCCGGGCAGCAACGCACCCAGAATGACCGACTCCGCATCGATCGTGACACCGGCGAGGTTGCGCAGCGGCTCGACGAAGTTGGGGATGAAATCGCTCTTCACGCTGTCGGGTTTGAAGCTGAGTCCGGGCCAGGCGAGCGCCAACTGGCCGGCCGTGATCGACCCGCCCGACACGCTCGATACCCGCTTGATGTTCTTCAGCTGCCCCGTCTCATAGAGGCGCCAGAGCACGCCGATATGAAACACCATCGCGCGATATCCGCCGCCGGAAAGGCACAGCGCAGGCGTCGGCTCAGGCGGCTTGCTGTCGTCGTCCGTCGGGATCGGCTGAACCGGACAGTATTCATGGCGCACCTCAAAAATTGAGGGACATCTCACTGATGGAAAATCGCAAGCTGGCGTAAAGCCTAAAGGTGTTCGACTTGAAAACTGCAACCATGCTAGAGCATCGGTTGCGTGTTGAAAAGCGCGCACGCGGCGGCCACAACAACAAATAAAAATGGAAAGTGTGATCAGGGTCGCTTTTTCAGCCGCGCCCGCTTCGGCAACAGGCCGGGCCATTGCACGATGTGATCCTCGAGTTCTTCATCCGGAATCTCGTCCTCGGTGCCGAACACCCGGTCGCGCACCGAGACGCCGGCTTCATGCACGGTGTTCGGATCGCCCGAAATCAGCGGATGCCACCAGTAGAGGTCCCGCCCCTCCGCGACCAGCTTGTAACCGCAGCTCGGCGGCAGCCAGTTCAGGGTGCGGACATTCTCCGGCGTCAGCCGCACGCAATCCGGAACCTTGTCGGAACGGTTCGGATAATCCCTGCAGGCGCATAGTCCCGAATCGAGCAGCTTGCAGGAAACATGGGTGAAGTAGATTTTACCGGTGTCCTCGTCCTCCAGCTTTTCCAGGCAGCACCGCGCGCAGCCGTCGCACAGGCTTTCCCATTCGGCGTTGGACATCTCTTCCAACGTCTTGGTTTTCCAGAAGAATCCCTCCTGGCCTGAAGCTCGCTTGGGTGGTGCGGTCATGAAGCCTTGTAGTTTCCGGATCGGATTCGGCTGCAGCCCTTCTAGGGGTTCCGGCAACCGGGGCGCAAGCGCGCCGAACACGGACGCAAAAAGGGGCTGGAACACGTTAGGCCTGACCACCAAATGGTGAGCGAGAGCATTGGTTTGTAGCCCTCGCTCGGATAGAACAGTTGCGAGTCCCCAAGGGTCCTAAAAGCGCCTTGGGTTTGCCGCAAGATCGAAGCATGACGTATCGACAGCGCCCAGGGTGGGCGCGCGAGCCGTTTCGAACCGACCAAGGTCCCGGTGCGCCAGATCCTACCGCCTGACTTGAATCAGAAGGTCCGGAACTTTTTCCTGGATCTGGACGCCCGCATCGATTCGACGCTGTTTTCGTCGGGCAAGGGCCTGCGGGAACTTTACGAGCGCTATTCCACCTTTATGGACCGTTTCTATGTCGGCCGCTGGAAGCGCTGGGTTTTCGTCGAGCCGCTTTCGGAGGCCGCAACCATCGGGCTCGCCGGCCTGATCGTGATGCTGGCGCTCGCGGTGCCCGCCTTCCGCGAAACCGCCGACGACGACTGGCTGAAGAAGTCCGATCTCGCGGTGTCGTTCCTCGACCGCTACGGCAATCCGATCGGCAGCCGCGGCATCAAGCACAACGACTCGATCCCGCTGGAGGATTTTCCGGACAACCTGATCAAGGCGACGCTCGCCACCGAAGACCGCCGCTTCTACGACCATTTCGGCATCGACATCGCCGGCACCGCGCGCGCGCTCGTCACCAACGCGCAGGCCGGCGGCGTGCGCCAGGGCGGCTCGTCCATTTCGCAGCAGCTGGCGAAGAACCTGTTCCTCAACAACGAGCGCACCATCGAACGCAAGGTGAAGGAAGCGTTCCTCGCGATCTGGCTGGAGACGCGCCTTACCAAGAACGAGATCCTGAAACTCTATCTCGACCGCGCCTATATGGGCGGCGGCACCTTCGGCGTCGACGGCGCGGCGCATTTCTACTTCAACAAGTCGGCGCGCGACGTCACGCTGGCGGAATCCGCCATGCTGGCCGGCCTGTTCAAGGCGCCGACCAAATACGCCCCGCACATCAACCTGCCCGCCGCCCGCGCCCGCGCCAACATCGTGCTCGACAACCTCGTCGATGCCGGCTTCATGACCGAAGGACAGGTGTTCGGCGCCCGGCGCAATCCGGCGATGGCCGTCGACCGCCGCGACGAGAATTCGCCGAACTATTACCTCGACTACGCCTTCGAAGAGATGCGCAAGCTGGTCGACACCTTCCCGAAATCCTACACCGAGCGTGTCTTCGTGGTCCGCACCGCGATCGACATGACCGTGCAGCGCGCCGCCGAGGAAGCAGTCGAAAACCAGTTGCGCCAGTTCGGTCGCGACTATCATGCGACGCAGGCCGCAGCCGTAGTCGCCGATCTCGACGGCGGCGTTCGCGCCATGGTCGGCGGACGCGACTATGGCGCCAGCCAGTTCAACCGCGCGACCGACGCCTACCGGCAGCCGGGATCGTCGTTCAAGCCCTACGTCTATGCTACGGCGCTGATGAACGGGTACACCCCGAACTCCAAAGTGGTCGACGGGCCGGTCTGCATCGGCAACTGGTGCCCGCAGAACTATGGCCACTCCTACTCTGGGGCGGTCACGCTGACGCAGGCGATCACCCGCTCGATCAACGTCGTTCCCGTGAAACTGTCGATTGCACTGGGCGGCAAATCGCCGAACCCCGCCAAGGCCGGGCGCGCCAAGATCACCGAAGTGGCGCGAAAGTTCGGCCTCACCGCGCCGCTGCCGGATACGCCGTCGATGCCGATCGGTTCGGACGAAGTCACCGTGCTCGAGCACACCGTCGCCTATGCGACCTTCCCGAACAGGGGCAAGGCCGCCAAGCCGCACGCGGTCCTTGAAGTGCGCACCGGCGCCGGCGACCTGGTCTGGCGTTTCGACCGCGACGGCAAGAAGCCGGTGCAGGCCATCCCCGCTTCGGTCGCCGCCGACATGTCGGGCATGATGAGCCATGTCGTCAGCGAGGGCACCGCGCGCCGCGCCGCGATCGACGGTATTCCGACCGCCGGCAAGACCGGCACCACCAACGCCTATCGCGACGCCTGGTTCGCCGGCTTCACCGGCAACTTCAGCTGCGCGGTCTGGTACGGCAATGACGACTATTCGCCGACCAACCGCATGACCGGCGGCTCGCTGCCGGCGCAGACCTGGCGCGACATCATGGTCGTCGCCCACCAGGGCGTGGAAGTGAAGGAGATTCCAGGGGTCGGGATGGGCAAGCAGCCGTCGCCTGCCGTCGCAGCCGCCGCGGCCGCCAATGCGCCCCGGATACTGGAGACCAAGCCCGGTCCGCCGCCGGTGCTGACCAAGCGCGGCGCGGATATCCTGGTCCGGGTCGAGAAAATGCTCGACGACGCCGGCAAGGCCGCGGCCAAGACGTCGGCCACCGACCCGTCGAAGCAGCCCGCCAGGCCGGTCACCTCGGGCGCGCTGGCTTTCCCGGAGAACTATATTGCGGCCGCCGGCGAACCGCCTGCGCCGCAGCAGAAAAACTAACCGCATGATCGGGAAAAGTGGAAACCCGTTTTCCACCAGGAACATGCCTGAACAAGATGAAGCGCACTAAAATCCGGTTCAACCTGCCTGAACCAGATTCGGATGCGTCAGGATTTCGGAGCACTGGCCCTTGCGGCTGATCTTCTTCACCTTGCTGGCGTTGGCGCTTGCCACCGTCGTCGGCCTCGGCTCGACCTACATGACGGCGACCCGCGGCACCGACCTCGGCACGCTCACGATCGGCGCATGGACTGCGCGGCCCAAAAGCGGCACCGCCGAGGTCGACCCCTATTCGCGCGCCTCGATCGCCCGCAGCGGTGAACTGCCGATCGGCACCGGCGACGGCATCGCCTTTTCGGCCACGACGGACGACAAGAACAAGCCGCTCGACGGGCGCTGCGACGTGGTCGTCAGCGGCGTGACCCCGGCGGCGCGGTTCTGGACGCTGACGCTGTTCGACCGCAAGGGACACCTGGTTGCGAATTCGCTGCAGCGCTACGGCTTCACCAGCCAGGAAATCGTCCGCGGCTCCGACGGCCAGTTCGAGATCCGCGTGGCGGCGCGGGCGCGCGCCGGCAACTGGCTGCCGACCGGCGGCATCGAACGCTACGCGCTGATGCTGCGGCTCTACGATACGCCGGTTGGCGTCGCGACGCGGACGCAGCGCGACGCGCCGATGCCCTCGATCTCGACGGTGGACTGCCCATGATCCGCATCCTGTTCACCATCATCGCAGGCGTGCTGCTGGGCGGCGTGGTGCACCTGGTCAGCGTGCTGGCGCTGCCGCGCATCGCGACCCAGGACGCCTATTCGCGGCTGACATCGATGACGAAGCTCAACGCGGTGACGGCGCTGCCGCCCGCCGAACCCGGCAACGCGCCGATGCCGTTCATGGACCCGGCCTTTGCGGTCGCGATCTGCCGCTACGACCTCACCGACGGCGCGCTGAAACTCACGGTGCCCGTAAGCCAGGCCTATACGTCGGTCTCGTTCTACACGCGCAACGAAGTCGCCTACTACGCCATCAACGACCGCTCGGCCGGCCGCAAGGTGATCGAACTCGACCTGATGACGGAAGAGCAGCACGCCGAACTGCCCGAGGACGAGGAAGTCACCGCCGCCGACCGGCTGATCATCGACTCCCCGACCGCGACCGGCCTGATCGTGCTGAAAGCGCTGGCGCCCGAGCCGGGATTGATGCCGCAGGCGCAGGCGGCACTTGCCGCGTCCAGTTGCAAGCTGCAGACCGAGCCCGTGCCGGTGAAGCAGCCGGAGCCGGCACCCGCGCCGGCTCCTGCGCCGAAGGGCAAGCGGTAGCTGCGTTGCGTCGCCTCGCTCATGCAGGCTACGAAGCCGGAGAGTTCGAAAGATTGTAGGATGGGTTTCGCGAAGCGAAACCCATCCTGCAAACTTCAACCCTTCACCGTCACTGCCCGCCCGATCACCGGCTGGGCGGCGATCGGAGCATTGGCCGTCAGCGCCGCGAGTTCGCCGATCAGACGGTCGGCGTCGGCGGCGATGCCGTCGGGTGCCTGGATCACCAGGCGCTCCAGCGCCCAGCGATAGGATGAAATGCGCTGCTCCAGGCATTGCTGGACCCATTGCACGATCAGCGTGTTCTCTTCCATGCGCGCGACCGCATCGGCCTGCTCGCGCGGCGACAGTTCGGACACCATTCGGAGGCCGGCGCTGCGCTTGTGGTCCAGCTCGATCACGCGCCCGGCCGAGGCAAAGAACGGCTCGAACCGCGTGATGTCGTTGCGGACGTCCTCGATGAGCTGCTGGTAGCGCGAGGTATGCGAGCGGTGCGGCTCGTCGATCAAGGTTCGGCCGTACATGGTGCGGTCGAATACGACCTTCTGCCGCCATGGCGAGGGCAGCGGCTGATAATTTCCGAACACGCTCTTCCAGGCCGGGCGCGAGCGCGGCGGCTCGATCAGCGGATAGGCGAGATCGCGCAATTGTCGCTCGTTTTCGGTGAGCTGGAATTGCGACGCCCTGAGGCCGACGCTCGCGGTGGCCTCTGCGCCGATCCAGCGGTGCATGTCGTCGTTGCGCATGTCGGCGCGGGTGCGGCCGAAATCGCCGCCGCTGCAGCCGGCAAGGGTTGCGCCCGCGAGCAGCACGATGAGAGCCGGGAGTGACCGAAGCCCGGTAGTCCGGATCGGAAGGCACATCGCCGGCATTTTCAAACGTCCGTGGTTCAGGTGCGCCGGCGGCGACGGCGACCGGGTGCTGTCCCCTCTTCCGGTCCGCGGCCGTCACCGGTTTCGGCGACCTGGCGCTCGATGCGGACAACAGGAAGGATCAGTACGGTTCCGAGGCCTTCGCGTGGCGCGCCATCCATGGTCGGGCCCGGCCGTCGCGAAGCCGCATCCGCCGGGAATTCAATGATGGTGCCCATGTTCCGTTCTCTCTGGTTGCCACCAAGACGCGATCTGGCCGGCGACATGCCATTATTCAGAACAGAACGTGGTTAACGGCATCTTAATTTGTGCAGGCGGTACAGTTACGGGGTCGTGTCGCCAAAGCATAAGATTTTGCGGGATTTGTTCACGGGTCGTTTTCCTTAACCAACCATTAAAGCGCCGTGCGTAGGCTGACGCGAAGGATTCCCCAAGTCGCGTACACCTGACATGACCGCAGCTCCATTATTCCCGGGTTTCGACGGGCTGATGTCGCTCTCGCGCCGCGAGGGCGTCGACATTCGCCCGACCTTGCTGCGCGTGCTGACCGACCTCTACGTGCAGGCCAGCGCGCATTCCGACGACGAGGAACGGCAGTTCATCGAATTGACGTCCCGCCTGATCGACCAGGTCGACGACGCCACCCGCGCCGCGGTGCGGGCGCGGCTGGCGATCTACCCGGGGACACCGGCGGAAGTCATGGACAAGCTCGGGCTGCGGCGTCCGCACCAGCCGCTGCCGGTCGCAGCCGCGATCGCCACTGCATCGGCGGAAGTGCCGCCGGAGAAGCCGCAACTGACCGAAGCGCAGTTGCGAATGGCGTCTACCCTCTCGATGCGGCCGAACGATGCCGCCGAGATCAGCGACATGTTCTTTGCCGCGAGTGCGAGCGAGCGCGCGCTGATCCTGCACAACATCTGCGAGACACCGTTGAAGGCATCGGCGCGAATTCCCGCAGCCCGCGCGGTGCGCGCGATCCAGACGCTGGAGATGGCGGCGTTCGCCGAGGACAAGGAAAATTTTGCGATCGAGATCGGCGAGGCCCTGATCCTGCCGGCACGGATCGCCGAGCAGGTCGTCCACGATCCCGGCCGCGAGCCGCTGGCGTGCGCGGCGCGCGCACTGGACATGCCGAGCGCTGCGTTCCAGCGCATCCTGATGTTCCTCGATCCGGAATTCGGCTCCTCCGTGCACAATGTCTATCGGCTGTCGCGGCTCTACGACCGGCTGAGCGAGCGCTCCGCTCTGGTCATGCTGGCGGCGTGGCGCGGTTCGACCATGGCGGTCGCCCGGCACAAATACCGCGCTTCACTGTACGACGACGAGCGCAATCGCGCGCGCATGGCAGCCTCGCCGGCGCGGCCCACGGTACAGCCCGGAAGCGCGCCCGGCATTCGCACCGGCACCGACGGATCGAAGCGCTAGTCCAGGTGGACGATCGGAGGAAATATCGCGGATTTGCGTCGTGTGGGGAGAAGCCGTAGCGGCTCCCCGCTACCAAATCTACGATTTCAGCGATTTGGTGCGCCCGTCGAAGTGGGCCGACCTCTCCTTGACGGCCTGCGACCTGCAGCCGGCGACTCGGAAGCCGCCACGTCCGACGTTCATGTCACCGGGCCGCCCCCTATTGCGACTTCCATTTGCCACGAAACTCTCTCGGTGTAACTCCGGAGAATCGTCGGAAAGCGCGAGTGAAATGCGCAGGGTCGGCGTAGCCCGAGGAAAATGCGACATCGATAATTTTGGCATTCGTGTCGCGCAGAAGTCTAGCGGCATTCTCAAAGCGGGCTCCATCGAGCAGGTCAGAATATGTAACGCCCGCGTTTGAAAGTTTGCGCTGAAAGCTTCTAACGCTGATGCCAGCCATCTCTGCGATCTCTGCGATAGTGGGAATTCTATCGTCCAGGTAAGATGGTAGCATCAATTTGACTGCTGAGACGATTTCGTGGCCGGACGGCTCAACGTCGTCGCTATGTGAAGGTGCCGGCGTCTCGCTTGCAAGATTGGGGAGATCCAGGAATGAAACGGGAATATCGATCCATGAGGAATTCTGATCCGACATGAAGCGGGTATTTTGCCAGAACGATCGAGTCTCAAGGCTCGGTTCATAGCGGGCTTCGAACGCCATCGTCGCCGGAACCCAGTGGAGGCCGGCAAATCGCCTTACGATATGCATCACGTAAACATTCTGAAGCCACTGCGAATGCTCAAGATGCGGCACCCTGGCCGTGCCCGCGACCTTGCTGCAAATTCTCACGTGATGGTCGTCGCGCTCCAGCCACACACTCACGGTCGTGTCTTCAAGCGATGCCCATTTGCACAATTGCTGCAAGGCAATGAACAGCGTCGGCGAGAAGCGGATGATGGCGCGCATCTTTTCGCTCACGTGGCAGAATTGCAGCTGGCGAGCAGCTTGAAATCCAATGTCTGTGATGCCTTGCGACCGCTGTGCGGCTTCCGCGAAACGTACCGCTTGCAGGATTGGGATATAGTGTTCAGCCTTTTCCTGCAAAGAAGCTGGAAGGCGAAACTTGGTCAGCAACGCCTCGGTTGGAGCACCGATCTCATCACAAATGCCAGCGAAAGGAATGATGAATTGGCAACGAGTTAAAGGAAGTATGGTCATTGTTCTTTTTTTTGCAAAATTGAGTTTCGGCGCTCTCCCCCATTTCGGAGTGCGGCTTGGCTGAACTGCCGAAAGCTTAACAGTTCCCGGCTGGCGCGTATTGCAAATATTGCCCGATCCATTCGGGGGCGGAAGAGCAGTCTTAGTCGGCCTGCCGGGAGCCGGCGTGCGCTCAGGTTTCAGCCTGGCGGCTCATGGCAAGACTGCTCACGATTTTCCACTCATGCTCATGCAAAAGCGAGAGCTAGAGAGGCGCCTTGGCGTTTGGCCTTCACCACATGTGTTCGGTCCCATGAAGCCTGTTCATATACCTTCGCGGTACTTGGTGCGGGCGGCGATTGCTGCCTCATTGTGTGACGGTGGCGCAGCACTTGAACGCACAGCAATCCAACTGGGAATGAGCCCGCGCTCGTTGCAGCGTCATCTCGCTGGAATGGGCACCAGCTACAGTGACATGGTTGCGGAAGTGCGCCTCAATACGGCGTGCCACCTGCTTCTTGAATCGAGCGAGAGTATATCGGAGATCGCCCTGCGCCTCGGCTATGCGGGAACGAGCAGCTTCAGCCGTGTCTTCATGCGTTGGACAAAAATACAGCCCGTCAACTATCGGCGGCAAGGAGCGGTTCAAGGAAATGACAAGTCCCGGCTCGGCAAGAAGCCGCATGCCGGTAAGGACAAGCCGTCGCGATTGGCGCGGACGCCTTCCTCACCAAGCGGGAATAGCATTGCAAACCATCGGAAAAGGGAAAGAAAGCGCTTTTAGCGGTATTGACGGAAAGACTTTAGCGTCAGCCGGCCATCGCTACGACAGGGCAAATGATGCTTGCCGCTCTCGTCAGCTACCGTCGCGGCCATTGGCGTGAAATGGCAAGACATCCTCCCCGGTTGCTGTGAAATTGCAGCGTCCGAGGCCACGACATCGATTTGCCGCCGTGCGAACAGGAAACAGAAAAGGTCAACCAATGAAGATACTGGGTGCCGCTCTTCTCGCCATTGCCGCCGCTGGTATGGCGTGTGTGCCGACCGTCCTTTCCGCTCAATCGGCAGCCGAGCCGAAGCCGCATATGCCGTTGGAGAAATCCATCGGACAGTCGAAGCCCGAGGTCGTTCCGTCGTTGTTCGTTCTCAACTCCAGGGGTGCCGTCCTGAAGGACGGAAAGCTCGTCCTGGCCGGAGTTTCTCCGAATGCCATCGTATTTGCGGATCGCCCGGTGCGGGCCGCCGGGCATGATCTGACGACGCGGATCGTCGAGGATTGGGGCAGCGGCAGCGACAATTTCGCAAAGGACCCGCCGAACGCAACGGTGTCGGGATTCAAAAAGGACGGATCGGCTGTCCTCGACGCGGTGGTCGTACTGAAATCGCCCAAACTTGAAGGCGACAAGCTGACTTTCGATGTCGACGTGCTCGAAGGCGACCTGGCGGGGTCCGATGGACCGGCGTCGGTATTTATCGATATCATTGGCCGGCCATTTACGCCGCTGTCGTTTGCCGGCGTTGCCCGCCGGACGGCCTGGCGCGGCGCTTACTATCGCGGCGCTGCCGTTGCCGGAGCCGCGGCTGTTGGCACGGCCGCAGTCGCCTATCCTTATTACGCGCCGCGCTGTGGCTATTACCCCTATCCTCCTTGCTACTGAGGACCCGCACGAGACAGTCCGCAAGACCTTATCCAAAAGACCTTATCCAACAGCCGGTGGGGGCGTCGCGATATGAGTATCAGGCAATCTTGTGGGTTCTTCGCAATCGCGTTGACCGCAAGCACGGATATGCCAGCGGATCGTAGGCGCGACTGCCGACTCTTGCGCGGGGCCAGGCGCGGAAGTCGTGGTCAATGTGCCGGCCGGCATCTCAACCACGGCCTGACATTCGAATACGGATCGGTTCGATAATTCAACCGAGTCATGAAGGAGTACGGCAAATGTTGACGAGGAGAGATTTACTTCGCTCCACCGCGGCGATCGCCGCGCTCGCCGCTACGACGGCGAAGTCCACCCCGGCAATTGCGCAGAACAAAGCCGAATGGCCCAGGCTGTTAGAGGCCAAGGACATCGCCGAAGAAGGCTTCATCTACGGCTTACCGCTCGTGATGAATTATGCGGTCATGCAAGAATATGCCGTGGACAGGAGCTCGGGGCAGTTCAAAGCGCCGTTCAACGAAATCTACAACATGCACCACGTCGCCACGCCAGCGGATACGGCAATCATCACGCCGAACAGCGACACCCCTTACTCGATACTCTGGCTGGATTTGCGCGCCGAACCAATGGTCATCTCGGTGCCGATGACCGAAAAAGACCGCTACTACTCGGTCCAGCTCATCGACGGCAACACCTACAATTTCGGCTACATCGGCACGCGCGCCACGGGGACCGAGCCGGGC
>JAESGW010000739.1_pt1 | contig 15920 bp, 15 predicted proteins | sample 9269791 | NCBI WGS metagenome assembly JAESGW01 (sample SAMN16773120, study PRJNA677053) | algae metagenome | isolation source: Aphanocapsa lilacina HA4352-LM1 and co-occurring heterotrophs from near cave... | place: USA: Maniniholo cave, near Haena, Kauai, HI | collected 2009-07-28 | reverse complement strand
CACATTCCCGATGCGACCATCTATTCGCAAAAGGCGGGCGGCAACAACGCGCCGGTCACCTATTACGAGATCAAGATGACCGACCTCATCGTTTCGTCGCACCAGAACAGCGGTGCCGGCGGCAGCGACGCGATCTTCGAGAATGTGACGATGAACTTCGCCCGCCTCGACTTCGTCTACACCGGCCAGGGCAAGGATGGCGGCAAGGGTGCCGCGATCAAGGCGTTCTTCGACGTTCGCGAAGCGAAGGCCGGCTGATACCCACGAAGGGGGCCGACGTGATGGAAGAAGCAGACCGTCGGCTCAAGGACGGCGACCTCGATGGTGCCCGCGCGGCACTGATCGAGGTCGTCCGTGCCCAGCCGGGCAACCCCCAGGCGCGAATGTTCCTGTTCCAGCTGCTGGCATTGAGCGGCGAATGGGACAAGGCGCGCACCCATCTCAATATGCTCGCGCAGATCTCGCCAGAGGCGCAGATGCTGAGCGTCGCCTATGGTCAGGCGATCGAGGCCGAACGCCAGCGCGCCGATGTGTTCGCCGGCAAGGCGCCGATGGTGCAGCTCGCTGCGTCCGACTGGGCGCAGGGCATCGCCGATGCCATCACCCATTTCGCCGCCGGGCGCATCGCGGAGGGAGAGGCCGCGCGCGACGCGGCGTTCGACGCCGCGCCCGACATGCGCGGCAATTTCAACGATATTCCGTTCGACTGGATCACCGATGCGGACAGCCGGTTCGGGCCGGCCTTCGAAGCGATCATCGGCGGCCGTTACGGACTGGTGCCGTTCGATCAGGTCGAGCGGATCGAGAGCGAGGGGCCTAAGGATCTGCGCGATATCATGTGGTATCCGGTGCAGATCGCGCTCGTCACCGGGCATTCGGTCGCCGGCATGCTGCCCGCGCGTTACCCCGGCAGCGAATCTTCCGCCGACAGCATCGAGCGGCTGGGACGCACCACGGTCTGGCGGTCCGCGGCCTGGGGCGATGCCGGCAGCGGTCAGCGGCTCTGGACCACGTCCGACGGCGAAGATCACCCGCTGCTGACGCTGCGCACGCTCACCATCGACCAGGGCTGATCCTGTGGCGGTCAAGCAGCGCCTGACGCCGACATTGTTCGACAAGCTGGTTGCCGATACCAAGATGTCCGGCCTGCGCAGAAGCGAGGCTAAGATCGCCGAGGCGGAAACCGTCGACATCTCTTCGGAGATATTCAAATATTATTCGGTGCCGCAGCTCGAGCGCTTCAACGAGGCGGCGCTGCGGATGACCATCCGGCGCGAGATCGCCTGGCTGCTCAACACGGTCAATTACGACGCCGGTGGTGCGCTGGAAGCCTATCCGCAGGTGCAGACGTCGGTCGTCAATTACGGTGTGCCCGATCTCGCCGGGCAGATCCACGATCGCCGCACCGTGCTGCAGCGCGCGCGCGACATTCGGAAGGCGATCCGCGCGTTCGAACCGCGGATCGAGCCGCAGACGCTGGTGGTGGAGGCGGTCGAAACCCGCGAACGGGTCAATACAGTGACCTATCTGATCAAGGGCGACATCACCGCATCGGCGGGCGCGATGCCGGTCAAGTTCCGCACCGATATCGACGCTGACAATGCCAGCGTCGACGTGAGCGAGTAGCGCGATGGACCCCCGCCTGCTCCGCTTCTACAATGATGAACTCGGCTATCTCCGTGAAACGGCGCGCGAATTCGGCGAGGAGCATGAGACCGTCGCGTCGCGGCTGGGGCTGAAGACCCCGACCGATCCCGATCCCTATGTTGAACGGTTGCTGGAGGGCGTCGCCTTTCTCGGTGCGCGGGTGCAGCTCAAGCTCGCCGATCAGTATCCCGAATTCACCCAGCATCTGCTGCATGCGATCCAGCCCCATTATCTGGCGCCGACCCCGTCGATCTGCATCGCCGCGTTCGAGCCCAAGGACGGCGATCAGCAGCTGATCAAAGGGCAGCTCGTGCCGCGATCGACCGAGCTGGTGGCGACGGCTTCGGAGCATGACAACGCGCCTGTGACCTTCCGCACCGGGCATGACGTCACGCTGCTGCCGCTGGCGATCACTGAGGTCGAATATCTTTCCAGCCGCGCCGCGATCGCCTCGTTCGCCGCCGCCACCGGGGTGCGGGCCGAGGCGGGTCTCCGCCTGCGGTTCGAGGCGACCGGCGGGGTGCAGCTGGCGCAGCTCAAGCCGAAGTCGCTGCCGATCTATCTGGCCGGATCGGAGGCGGTTCCCGGTGAACTGTACCGTCAGCTGATCGGCGAGACGGTGGCGGTGATCGCGCGTGGCGCCGAATCCGCGGCGGGCACGGCTGGGTGGGCAAAGCTGCCGTCGCCCAGGCAAATCGGTTTCGAGGACGATTGCGCCCTGCTGCCGCCCGAACAGCGATCGTTCCGCGGCTACCGGCTGCTGACCGAATATTTCGCCTGTCCCGAACGCTTCCTGTTCGCCGATCTGCAGGGACTCGACCGGGCAATGCCCGATGCCGGCAAGGCACTCGACGTAGTGCTGCTGTTCTCGCGCAGTTCCACGGTGCTGCCGGGGGCGATCGACAAATCCAATTTCCGGCTGTTCGCCACGCCCGCGATCAACCTGTTCGAAAAGCAGCTTGGCCGGGTGCAGGTGTCGCCCCACGACCATGAATTCCACATCGTGCCGGATCGCACCAAGCCGCTCGATTTTGAGGTGTTCCGCGTCGAGGAGGTCAAGGCCTATGCCCGCGATGCCTCGCCTTCGCGCGATGTCGCCCCGCTCTACGCCTTCGGCGCGCTGCTCTACGATTGGCGGGAGGCGATCTTCTATTCGACGCAACTGCGCCCGCGCCGCCTGTCGACCCGCGAACAGCGGCTGCGGCGGCGGACCGACTATGTCGGCACCGAAACCTGGATCAGCCTGACTGCGCCGGGCGGGCCCGAGCGGCTGGACGACATCGCCGAACTCTCGGTCCGTGCGCTGGTCACCAATCGCGAGCTGCCCGAGCTGCTCACCTTCCGCGGGGCGCAGCATTTCTCCTTTTCGGGCGTGTCGGCGCGTAGCGCATCGGTGCTGCGCGCGCCGACCAAGCCGCGCCCGCCAATGGGTATCGAGGGGGATTCGGCCTGGCGGGTGATCGCGCACCTCACGCCCAATTACGCGACGCTGGCGCCGGAGGACCATGACAGCCCGGCCATCCTGCGCGACCACCTGACGCTGTACGGGCGGCAGGACGACGCCACATCGCGCCGCCAGATCGACGGCATATTGTCGATCCGCGCGTCCAAGGTCGCGCGCCGCGTGCCGGGCCTGGACCGCATGGCGATCGCCCGCGGCCACCGTATCCGCATCGTCCTGGACGACGGGGCCTTCGACAAATCGCGCATGTTTCTGTTCAGCGCGGTGCTCGAGCGCTTCCTGTCCGAATTCTCCAGCATCAATTCGTTCACCGAAACGGTGTTCGAAAGCCCGCTGGAGGGAGAGTTGGTCAAATGGCCCCCCCGGATCGGCCGCCAGCACGTCATCTGACCTTCCTCCAGGCAGCTGCCGACCGGTTGAAACGGTCGGGGCTGTACCCCGTCGTGCGCGGGGCGGAGGCGCGCGCGCCCGATCTGCCGCGGGTCGGGCGGGCGAAGCTGCCGGCGCAGAATATCGTCGAGATGGTGCAGGTGCCCTCGCTCCGCTTTCCGGCGCCGACGATCGAATCGGTCCAGCAGCGCAACGGACGGATGGTGCTGGAAGGGTATTGGCTGGGCCTGACCGGGCCGATGGGGCCGCTGCCCGGCCACCTGACCGAATATGCCGATTATGAGCGGCGTTATGGCGAACAGCGCCCGTTCGGTCGCTGGCTCGATCTGCTGGCCGATCGCATGCTGCAATTCTATTATCGCGCATGGGCCAATTCGCAGCCCGCCGCGAGCATGGACCGGCCCAAGGACGACCGCTTCGGCGACTATCTCGCTGCGCTGTCGGGCGCCGAGGAGGGCGTGGCCGACGATGCGCTGTTCCCGGCGCGGGCGCGGCTGCACTACGCCAATCTCTATGCCTCGCGGCGCAGCGCCGGCGGGATCGAGGATGCGCTGGGGCATCTGCTGCGCCAGCCGGTGCGCGTGCTGGAGTTCCAGCCGCGCTGGCGCGACGTGTCGGAAGAGGACCAGAGCCGGCTTGGCCGCCAGTTCGCAACGCTGGGCGGGGACATGATGGTGGGCGCGCGGGTGCGCACCGCATCGGACAGTTTCCGCGTGGTGGTGCGCGCCAACACGATCCGCGAATATGAACAGATGCTCCCCTCCGGCCCGCGCTTCGCGATCGCGCAGGAGGCGCTGGATTCATTTGCGCCCAGCCATCTGGAGTGGGATATCATGATCGAAATGGAGGAGCGCCACGCCAGGCCGGCGCGCCTCGACGGTCGCGCCAGGCTTGGCTGGACCGGCTGGCTATCCCCCAAGAAGGGAAGCGGCCGGATACGCGCGGATGCGCATCTGACACGGCGGGCGGCTCGCCCGCGCCATGCGACGGGGGAAAGACCATGACCGAGATCAGCCGCAGTGCCCTGTTCGGGCGTTTGAATCCGACCGCCCTGAAGGCCGTCGAAACCGCCACCGGCTTCTGCAAGATGCGCGGCAATCCCTATGTCGAGCTGGCGCACTGGGTGCATATCCTGCTGCAGGACGCGCAGAACGACATCGCCTCGATCCGCACCGCGTTCGGCTTGAACGACGCACAGATCGCCAAGGACGTGGTCGCGGTGCTCGACGGGCTGCCGCGTGGGGCGACTTCGATCAGCGATTTCTCCCCTCAGATCGAGGAAGCGATCGAGAAGGGCTGGCTCTACGCCTCGCTGCAATTCGGCGCGGGCCGCGTGCGCACCGGGCATCTGCTGTACGGGATGCTCAAGACGCCGACGCTGAGGAACGCGCTGTTCGCGCTGTCGGGCGAGTTCCGCAAGGTCCAGGTCGAAAAGCTCGGCGCCGAATTCGACACCGCGACCAAGCAATCGGGCGAGACCACCCAGGCCGATGGCGGCGGCGCCTCGGCATCGGTCGGCTCGGGCGGTGGCGGTGAGGCGGGCGGTGCGCCGACCGCGGAGGGCGAGGCGCTGGTCAAATTCTCGGTCGATCTGACGGCCAAGGCGAGAGCCGGCGAGATCGACACGATCGTCGGCCGCGACGCCGAGATCCGCCAGCTGATCGATATCCTGCTGCGGCGCCGCCAGAACAACCCGATCATGGTCGGCGAGGCGGGCGTGGGCAAAACCGCGGTGGTCGAGGGCTTCGCCAAGCGCATCGTCGATGGTGACGTGCCGCCGGTGCTGCAGGGCGTGACGCTCAGGAGCCTGGACATCGGTCTGATGCAAGCCGGCGCCAGCGTGAAGGGCGAGTTCGAGAAACGCCTACGCGGGGTGATCGACGAGGTCGAGAGCAGCCCGACACCGATCATCCTGTTCATCGACGAGGCGCATACGCTGATCGGCGCGGGCGGATCGGCGGGGACGGGCGATGCGGCCAATCTGCTCAAGCCGGCGCTGGCGCGTGGGCGGCTGCGGACGATCGCGGCCACCACCTATGCCGAATACCGGCAATATTTCGAGAAGGACCCGGCGCTCACCCGCCGCTTCCAGACGGTCGATGTGGCCGAGCCCGATACGCCCAAGGCGATCGCGATGATCCGCTCGGTCGCGCCGATGATGGAGGCGCATCACAATGTCGTGGTGCTCGACGAGGCGGTGGCGTCGTCGGTGGTGCTGTCGCAGCGCTATGTACCCGCGCGCCAGCTGCCGGACAAGGCGGTCAGCCTGCTCGACACCGCCTGCGCGCGCGTCGCGGTGTCGCAGCACGCGACTCCGGCCGAGGTCGAGGACCGTCGCCGCCGCGTGCAACTGCTCGAGGTCGAGCGCGAGATCGTCGAGCGCGAGAAATCGAACCAGTATCGCAAGGACGACCGGCTCGAGAAGATCGACGAGGAACTGGTCGAGGCGCGCGAACGCCAGGCGCAGATCGAGACCAAATGGGATGCGGAGAAGGTCAGCCTCGAAAAGCTGATCGCCGCGCGCACCGCACTACGCGAGGCCCGCGCTGCCGAGGGCGGTGCGCCGAACGAAGCCGAACTCGCATCAGGGCTAGAAGCCGCCATCGCCGAAATGGCCGAAGTTCAGGGCGATCAGCCGATGGTGTTCGGCGTGGTCGATCAGGACGCTGTCGCCTCGGTCGTCGGCGACTGGACCGGCATCCCGATCGGGCGGATGGTCAAGGACGAGATCCAGTCGGTGCTGACCATCGCCGACAAGCTCAAGGAGCGCGTGATCGGCCAGGATCATGCGATGGACGCGATCGCCAAGCGCATCCAGACCAGCCGCGCCAAGCTCGACAATCCCAACAAGCCGGTCGGCGTGTTCATGCTGTGCGGCCCGTCGGGCGTTGGCAAGACCGAGACCGCGCATGTCCTGTCCGAGCTGCTGTTCAGCGGCGACGAATCGATGATCGTCATCAACATGAGCGAATTCCAGGAGGCGCACACCGTCTCCACGCTGAAGGGCGCACCGGCGGGCTATATCGGCTACGGCCAGGGCGGCGTGCTGACCGAGGCGGTGCGGCGGCGGCCTTATTCGGTGGTGCTGCTCGACGAGGTCGAGAAGGCCCACCCCGACGTCCACGAGATGTTCTTCCAGGTGTTCGACAAGGGGTTCATGAACGACTCGGAAGGGCGGTTCATCGACTTCAAGAACACGCTGATCCTGCTCACCTCCAACGCCGGCACCGATCTGGTGATGTCGATGAGCGAGGACGAGGAGACCAAGCCCGACGCCGAGGGACTGGCCCAGGCGCTGCGCCCCGAACTGCTCAAGGTGTTCCCGCCGGCGTTGCTCGGCCGCCTGCTGGTGCTGCCCTATTATCCGCTGACGCCGGCGATGCTGTCGGGCATCGTCAAGCTGCAGCTGGACCGCATCGTCAAGCGCATCCGCGACAACCACAAGATCAAGCTCGATTACGGCCAGGACGTGGTCGATCTGATCGTGTCGCGCTGCAACGAGGTCGCCTCTGGCGGCCGCGTGATCGACGCGATCCTGACCAACACCATGCTCCCCGAAATGTCGATCGCGCTGCTCGAGCGGCAGATGTCGGGCGAGGAGGTGAAGGGGATCAGCGTCGGCGTGGGCGGTGAGGGGTTCACCTACACCTTCCAGACCGATCAGGGCGAGCACACCGCCACCGGCGCGGCAGAGGTTCCCGTGCCGGTGCTGATGGCCGAACCGATCGAGCCGCCAACAGCGGCTGCCGAGGGCGAGAACGCCCCGCAGACCCCCGCCGAGCCCGCGGAGCCGGCGCAATGATCCGGCTCGCAGGCATCTTCGCCGCATCCGCATTGCTTGCAGCCTGCGGCGTGCCGGGTAACGCATCGGCGGCGAACGATGCGGATCCCGCCAATGTCGCCGTGGCGGAGACGGAGGCGGTGCAGAACGCCGCGCCAGCCGTGGAGGCGCCGCCGCCACAGGTCAACCAGACCGCGCCTGCGCTGCCTGCGGACGTGGCGGCGTTCAAGGAAAAGCGCGATTCGTGCGACCATTTCCGCGGCGAGGAGCCGTATGACGCTGAACGCGGGGCGTTCCTCGCTAAACAGCTGGAGGCGACCTGCAAGGGTACCGACAAGGCGCTGGCCGATCTCCGCGCGAAATATGCCGGCGACGCCGCGGCCAAGGCGGCGCTCGCGGACTATGAAACGCAGGTGGAATAGGCAGTTCCAACAGGGGGAAGCGCATGGCGAGCATTACGGCATCGGTCGGCATGGGCGGGGTCAATCGCGATCCCGACGCCCGCACGGTTCAGGGGTTGATCAACCGGCACATCGCCAAACTTGGCCTGACGCCGCTGAAAGTCGACGGGCGTTGCGGCCAGAGGACGATGGAGGCCATCCGCGCCTTCCAGACCAGGGTCATGATGCTGCGCATGCCGGACGGCCGGGTCGATCCAGGCGGCCGCACCATTCGTGCGCTGGACAGCGGCGCGCCCGGCCAGCCCGCCGCTCCGCAGGCTCCAGCCTCCGCCGCCGATGTCGCCAGACGCAGCGGCACGACATGGTGGCGCGCGAACCAGGCGCGCTTTCCCAACAGTTCGGCGGTGGCCGATCTCGCCGCGCCGTTCAGGACCAATGTCGAAAGCTTCCTTGCCGCGCTCCGCGCGGGCGGCGCCACCGTCTCGGTCAGCGCGACCAAGCGCAACGAAATCCGCGCCTATCTGATGCATTATAGCTGGAAGATATCGAAGGGCACCGTCAACGCCGCGGACGTGCCGGCAAAGGCGGGCTGCGACATCATCTGGGATCATGGCGATGTTGCGCGGTCGCGCGCCGGGGCCAGGGAAATGGTCGATCTGTTCGGCATCGTCTATCAGCCGTCGCTGACGTCGCTGCACATCGCCGGCCGCGCGATCGACATGAATATCGATTGGAGCGGCACGCTGAGCATCAAGGATGCGTCGGGCAAGGCGGTGTCGCTGGGCGCGCCCTCCAACGGCTCCAACACCGCGCTTCATGCGGTCGGTGTGACCTATGGCGTGCGAAAGCTGCTCAGCGATCCGCCGCACTGGTCCGACAACGGCCATTGACCGGGCGCGGCGGTTGGTTCCGCCTGGGTGCTGGCATGGTGATTTCGATCGCGACGCCCGGGTGTGTGTCGCGGCCGATGGTGCCCGTATCCCTGGCTGGCGGTGAGGCGCCGATTGGCACCATCGAGATTGACGGTGCAGCTGTGCCGGTCACCGTCGATGCCGGGGATATCGATCCGACCGGCGATCATATCGTCACCGTGCTGGCCCGACACGGCCGCATCACGGCGGTTACCGACCGCTATGCTTCCCGGCCGCAGGGCATGTCGCGCTGTCAGGCGGGCAGCGAACGCTATCTGCGGCTGATCGACATCGTCGCCAGGGTCCAGCGTTACGCCATGCGCATCGAAAGCTGCACGGCGAATATCGGAGCGGCGGACGAACCGATCACCTGGTCGGCGGACGGCAAGACGATGACGGTCAACCTGGTGACCGCACCGCCGATCACGCTGGCGATCGCTGCAAATGGCATGGTTAGGGCCTCGCAATAGGGCTTTGCGGCGGCGTCCGGCTCGCCTAGCAGTCGTGCATGGTAGATGACACACATGCCGAGCCAGAGGATGGCGATCTGATCGCGGAGGACGGGAAGATCGCCGTACCCGACGAGGTGGCGGAGGCGATCCGCACGCTCATCCGCTGGTCGGGCGACGATCCCGCGCGCGAGGGGCTGGTCGATACGCCCCAGCGGGTCGCGCGCGCGTGGAAGGAATATTGCAGCGGGTACGGCGACGATCCCGCCCGTCACCTCGACCGCATCTTCGAAGAAGTCGGCGGCTATGACGAGATCGTGCTGCTGAAGGACATCCCGTTCCAGTCGCATTGCGAGCATCACATGGCGCCGATCATCGGCCGTGCGCACATCGCCTATCTGCCCGCCGACTGGGTGGTCGGCATCTCCAAGCTGGCGCGCGTGCTCCACGCCTTCGCGCGCCGCCTGCAGGTGCAGGAGCGCCTGACCGCGGAGGTCGCCGACTGCATCTGGACCCACCTGAAGCCGCAGGGCGTCGCGGTGGTGATCGAGGCGACGCATGGCTGCATGACCTCGCGCGGGGTGCGCACCCCCGGCGTGGTGATGCGCACCAGCCGCATGATGGGCGTATTCCGCGACGACGACAAAAGCCGCAAGGAAGTCCTCGCGCTGATGGGCCTGCACGGGGCGTGAAGCTCGCCCTTGTCACCGGGGGCACCCGTCGGCTGGGCGCGGCGATCGCGGCGCGACTGGCGGCGGACGGCTATGTCCTGGCGCTCCACGCGCACGACCATCCCGAGCCCGAAGGCATCGAGGGGCGGGTGTTCACCGCCGATCTGGAGAATGCCGACGAGACGAGGGGGCTGATCCCGCGTGTGACCGAGGCGTTCGGTGTGTCGCCGTCGCTGCTGGTCAACTCCGCCGCGCTGTTCGCCGATGACAGCTTCGGTCGCATCGATCCCGAGCTTGCCGTCCGCCACTATCGCATCAACACGCTCGCGCCTGCGCTGCTGATCGAGGCGATGGCGGCGGCGGGCGGCGAGGGAGACCGATCGGTGGTCAATATCCTCGACCAGCGCATCGCCCATCCGCATGGCGATCAGCTTGGCTATACGCTCAGCAAATGCGCGCTCGCCGGCCTTACTCAGGCGGCGGCGCGCGCGCTGGCGCCGGGGCTGCGGGTGAATGCGGTCGCGCCCGGGCTGACCCTGCCGACCGACGACTATGTGCCGGGGCAGATGGCGCGGCTCGCCGGGCTTATGCCGCTGCACCGGTTGCCCAAGCCGGAAGAGGTGGCGGAGGCGGTCGCCTATCTGGCTGGCGCAAGCGCGACGACGGGGCAGGTTATCCATGTCGATGGTGGCGCGGGGGGCGTGGCGTTTCTCCGCGATTTCTCGGCGCTTGCGAGGAATTCCGAACCCTCCTAGCCCGCGCTCCAGCTTCGCCGCGCGACGATCATCGCGCCCACGATGCACCCGCCGAACAGCGCGCCTTCCAGACCGCCGGTTATGATCTGACTGAGCGGGCCGAAGCCATGCTCGCCAAACAGGCGGCCGATCTGATCGAGCGTGAGCCTGGAATAGGGAAAGCCGCGGGCGAGCAGATCGAGGCTGCCGCCCATCAGCCGTCCACCGAGCAAGGGGACGAGGATTCCGGCGGCACCGCCGGCCATGGCCGCCATCGCCACGCCGCGCCGGAGCGGGAGAGGCGGTGACCGGCTTCCGAGCCAGGCGCCGAGACCGACGGCGCCGCCAAGCAGCGCGCCCTCCGCCGCGCCGGTGATGTCGCCCGGCGATTGACCGAACAGCAGGTTGAATGCGTCGAGGCCGAGCAGCTTGACGACCGCGCCGACCACCAGTCCGCCGACAGCGCCGCCGATGATGCTCCACAACCAATGGCGGCCCTGGGCGAAGCCCGCCGCTGCGATCCCGAAGCTGACCCCGGCGGCGCCGATGGTCGCGACCGACATGGTGATGCAGAGGAGGACCAGGAGCACCGACACCGCACCCATGCCGGGCTGCAGCGGTTGCGAGGCGCCGGCGAAGCCGTAGAACAGACCGCCGATGAAACCGGCGATCCCGCCTCCGATCGTTCCGGCCAGCCCGAGCAGGACGAAGCGGCGCCAGGAATAGCGTGTAGGGACCGCTCGATCTGTCGCGGTGGGGAGGCTGCGTTCGTCGCCGGCGCATTCGACGGGTGCGATGAAACGATAGCCATGTTTGGGGACCGTCTCGATGAAGCGCGGCCGCGCGGCGTCATCACCCAGCTGCCTGCGGAGCATCTTGATGCATTGGGTGAGCGCTTCGTCGGTGACGGGCACGCCGCGCCACACCTCATCGAGAAAACGGTCCTTGGAGACGAGCCTGCCTTGCTCGCGAACGAGCAGGGCCAGGGCGTCGAGATAGCGGCTGTTCAGCTCCACCGGCGCATCGTCCCGCCTCAGCTGCCGGTCGTGGGGGTCGAGGAGGAAGCGGTCGAAGCGAAAGCGGCCAGGGGTCATTTTTCACCAGGACCTCAGAAGTTGCTCATGCCGATCACCGGGCGCTTCAGCATGGTGGAGCCTCAACCATCCAGCGAGGCAAGGCAATGGCGAAAGCAGCGGAATATGGGCGACTGGCATGAAAGCCCCTGGAGGATCGCGCTTTGGGGCGTCGCGGCAGCGCTGTTGCCGTTGCCACTGGCCGCGATGCAGTTCACGGGCGAGGTGGCGTGGGATGGAGCCGATTTCGCCGTTTTCGGCATGATGCTGGCCGTCGCTTACGGCGCCTTCGAACTGGCGGCGCGGATGACGGGCGGCATCTTCTACCGCGCCGCGGCGGGCGTCGCGGTTACCGCGGCATTCCTCCTCATTTGGGTGAATCTTGCCGTCGGCTTTCTCGGCAATGAGGATAACCTCGCCAATCTGATGTTTGGCGGGGTGCTCGCCACCGCGATCGCCGGTTCGATCATTTGCGCGCTTCCGGCCCGCTGACATGGCCAGGGCGATGTATGCGACTGCGGCTGGTCAGGGATTGGTCGACGTGATCGCACTGGCCGCGGGACTGGGCTCCGGTGGATCGGATGGGCTGTACGAAGTCGTGATGGGGACCGGTCTTTTCGGCGCGCTATGGCTTGCGTCCGCCTGGCTGTTCCGCAAGGCCGGGCGAGCACCCCGCTTGCGGCGAACTAGGCCCGGTTCGCCGCCCCCAATGCCGCCCTGACCGTCGCGGTCGCGACATCGCTGTCTATTCCCACGCCGAACACCGTCCGCCCGTCGCTGGTGCGGCATTCGAGATAGGCCGCCGCCTGCGCGTCCGATCCGTGGCCAATGGCGTGCTCGCTGTAATCGATCACGTCGAGCGGCACGCCCGCCGCGCCAAGCGCGTCGAGCACGCTGGAAATCAGGCCGTTGCCCTTGCCCGACAGTGACTGCTCGGCACCGTCGACCGCGATGCGGCCGATGAACTGGCGCGCGCCGGGCAGGTGGTTCTCCTGATAATCGACCAGCGCGAAGCGGTCCTTGCCGTTTGGCAGATAGGCGCTCTCGAACGCGCCCCAGATGTCGCCGGCGTTCAGCTCACGGCTGGTTGAATCGGCCAGCGCCTGGACGTGGCGGCTGAAATCGGCCTGCAGTCGCTTGGGCAGCTTCAGCCCCTTGTCCTGCTCCAGCACCCAGGCGACGCCGCCCTTGCCGGACTGCGAGTTGACCCGGATCACCGCTTCGTAGCTGCGGCCCAGATCGGCGGGATCGATCGGCAGGTACGGCACCTCCCACAGCTCGTCATTGCGGGCTTCCTGCGCCGCAAAGCCCTTCTTGATCGCGTCCTGATGGCTGCCGGAGAAGGCGGTGAACACCAGCTCGCCGGCATAGGGGTGGCGCGGGTGGACGGGCAGGGCGTTGCAATATTCGACCGTCTTGATGACCTCGTCGATGTCCGAGAAATCGAGGCCGGGATCGATGCCCTGCGTGTACATGTTGAGCGCGACGGTGACGAGATCGACATTGCCGGTGCGCTCGCCATTGCCGAACAGGCAGCCCTCGACCCGGTCCGCGCCGGCCAGCAGGCCCAGCTCGGTCGCGGCGATGCCGGTGCCGCGGTCGTTATGCGTGTGCAGGCTGATCACCACCGCGTCGCGATTAGGGATATGCCGCCCGAAATACTCGATCTGGTCGGCATAGATGTTGGGCGTCGCCGCCTCGACCGTCGCGGGCAGGTTGAGGATGATCGGCTTGTCGGGCGTTGGGCGCAGCACGTCCATCACCGCGGCGCAGACCTCGATCGAGAAATCCAGTTCGGCGGTGGAGAAGGTCTCGGGTGAATATTCGAAGCGCCAGTCGGTGCCGGGATATTTGGCCGCCTGATCGCGCAGAATGCTCGCGCCCTCGGTCGCGATCGCCTTGATCTCGTCACGGCTCATGCCGAACACGATCTTGCGCCAGGCCGGGCTGACCGCGTTGTAGAGATGGACGATCGCGGTCTTCGCGCCCTCCAGGCTGGCGAAGCTGGTCTCGATCAGGTCGCGGCGCGACTGGGTGAGCACCTGCACGGTCACGTCGTCGGGGATGCGTCCGGATCGGACCAGGCCGGAAATATAGTCGAACTCGGTCGCCCCGGCAGCGGGGAAGCCGATCTCGATCTCCTTCACGCCGACGCGGCACAGCAGATCGAAGAAGCGCTGCTTCTTCTCGCTGTCCATCGGATCGATCAGCGCCTGATTGCCGTCGCGCATGTCGGTCGAAAGCCAGCGCGGTGGTGATGTGATGGTTCGCGTGGGCCATTGCCGGTCGGGCAAGGCGACTTGCGGGAAGGGTCGGTATTTGGCGGATGGGTCGCGCAACATGACTGATTTCGCTTCTGCTCGGATCACGGATGGGTCGGATGTGCCCTTAGGCCGTGGGTGCTGCCGACATGGGCAGCACGAAAACGCACGCCTAAGGGCGTGTTAGTCGAAGCAGCGAAAGGCGAACCGCCAGCGTCATCACCCACCGGTTAGCGCGCGGCGGGCGATGATGTCCAGCGTAACAATTGCAACTATCCGGGACCGGACGGTCATTTTTCGAACGCGGCGCTGATGTCCAGCTCGACCTCGTCGGACACCACCGGGACGGCGAAGACGATGCCGAAATCGCTGCGCTTGATGGTGGTCTCGGCGTGAAAGCCGACATTTTCCTTGCCACCCATCGCCGCCGGCAGCTTGGCCGCGCCGACGAACTCGGCGTCCAGCACGACCGGCCTGGTGATGCCGTTGAGCGTCAGATTGCCGGTGATCTTGGCCTCGTCGCCATCGTCATCCACCACGACGCTGGTCGATACGAACTTGGCGTCGGCCGGCGTGGAGCCGAAGAAATCGGGCTTGCCGCCGTCCTTGCCGGCGCGCAGCAGATGCGCGGTAAGGCCGGCGCTGGCCGTCGTTACCTTCGATACCGGAATGGTGATATCGACCTTCGCCGCCGCCGGGTTCTTCGGATCGAGCACCAGCGTGCCGGTCGAACTGCCGAAGATGCCGAAATAATCGGTGATGCCAAGGTGATCGACCTTCCAGCCGATCAGCGTGTGGCCGGGATCGACGGTGTAGGTGCCGCCGGTGATCGCCGCCGGGTTCTTTTGCCCCGGTTTCTGCATCGCTTGCTGGGCAACGAGCGGGGTGGCGACGGCGACGGCGAGCAGGATGAGGGGAATGCGCATGGGAAATCTCCGGGCGGCAAAGGCTGCAAGGGTTTCGATGCCGTCCCGGAATAAGTCAAATGTTCAGATGGAAACGCTGCGTATCTACTCAGCCGTCTCCGTCACGTCGAAACGGATGCGCACCCAGGCGCCGATCATCGGCTGGCCGCCCTTGCGCGGCGGGCGGACAAGAAACTGCCATGCCGCCTGCCGCATCGCGCCCGCCAAGCCGGAACCGGGCGATTCGCCCAGTTCGTGGCAATCATCGACGCGATATCGCTCGATCGTCCGGCAGACGATCAGACCCCAGGCATCTCCGCCCAGCCGGCGCTTGGGCATGTAGGTCGCCATCTCGGCGCGGGTCGGCTCGCGATACCATTGGGCATTGTACATCGGCTGACCGTCCGGCCCCCTGCCCACGGCGTCGCCCACGCCGCTGTCCGCGGTCTCAGCGGCGCCCTCGTCACCACCACCGGCGTTCGGGCTGCGCGCGATGGTTGCGATATCGGCGGCGGCGAAATCCCGCCGGCTGAGGATGATCATCTCGGGCGGGAAGACCGTAGGCGGAAGCTCGGGCACGATTACCGGCGGCGGGACGGCGGTGCGCGGCGTCGGCTGCGCACGCGGCGCGGCCTTGGGCGCGCTGCGCGTGTCGGTGTCCGCCTTCGGCCGCACGTCGAACGTCGCCAGCACGGAGCTCTGGATCATGCGATCGGGCAGCACACCCATCGTCAGCAGCAGCAGGAACAGGCCCACGGCCGCGGCCAACGCCAGCGCGGCAGCGGTGAGCCGGCTGCGAGCGGTCTGCGATCCGTACGCCGAATGGTGATAGGACGCCGCACGCATGGGCGCGTCCCCTACAGGAGGGCCCCATGCGCCGCAATCGGATCGGTTGTCAGTTCTTCGCCTTGTCGACCAGCTGGTTGGCGCCGATCCACGGCATCATCGCGCGCAGTTCGGCGCCGACCTTTTCGATCGGGTGTGCCGCGGCCTGCTTGCGGCTGGCCTTCAGCTGCGGCTGGCCGGCGCGGTTGTCGAGTACGAAATCGCGCACGAAACGACCTGCCTGGATGTCCGCCAGCACGCGCTTCATCTCGGCCTTGGTCTCATCGGTGATGATCCGCGGGCCGGTGGTGATGTCGCCATATTCGGCAGTGTTGCTGATCGAATAACGCATGTTGGCGATGCCGCCTTCGTACATCAGATCGACGATCAGCTTCACTTCGTGCAGGCAC
>JAESGW010000738.1_pt1 | contig 16127 bp, 14 predicted proteins | sample 9269791 | NCBI WGS metagenome assembly JAESGW01 (sample SAMN16773120, study PRJNA677053) | algae metagenome | isolation source: Aphanocapsa lilacina HA4352-LM1 and co-occurring heterotrophs from near cave... | place: USA: Maniniholo cave, near Haena, Kauai, HI | collected 2009-07-28 | reverse complement strand
AGGTTTTGACAAGTTGCGGAAAATCGAGTAGCATCGGGGCAATTAAAAGGAATTGAACACAGTCCGAAGTTTACACTACTTCGGGCTGTTTTTGTAGGATCAATTCCTGACATTCAACACTTCTGCTCCATAAGTATAAGCCTAGCCGCTCGTAGATTCTCTTGTCATCAGGCCTCTATCTCCACCGCGTTTATCTGTCGTTAGTGTATCTGAAGGTGCAAGCAAGCTACTCAGCATTCCACTGCCAGGCTTGGGTTGCGTTGCACTGTCGACACTGGACTTCAGAATCTACGTGCGCACCACGACCACCGTGCAGTCGCTACCCTTGGCGACGGTCTCAGGGATGTTGCCCCGGATGGCCTGGCGCAGCAGGCTCTCGCGGCTCGCACCAATAATAACCCCGTCGAAGTGGCCTTGGGAGGTACACTGAACGATGGCCTGAGCAACGGATTTTGAGAACAAGGGCAAGGCGCGCACGGGGTAGCCCAACGAGCGGCCGAGGCTCTCGGCGTCCGCATCGAGTAGACCTGTGTCGTGGGCCGGATTGTCGGGAGCGAAGACCTGGCAGACGGCGATCTCGCTTTTGCCGGGGCCGCGGCGCAATAGCGCGGGCAGAATCTTGATCGCCTCCTGGGCGTTGGGACCGCCGCCGATGGGCACCAGCCAGCGGCGTGGGATCGCGTCGCCTTTGAGCTTGACCAGGAGCACCTCGCAGGGCGCCTGGCGGATGATTGTATCGACGGTATTGCTGAAGATGCGGTCCGGGGCGGTGTTCACCCCCCGCCAGCCCATCAGCACCAGGCTGATGCGCCGCTCTTTGACCGCTTCGAGCACCGCTTGGGCGATGTCGTGGGCGACGCGCACCTGGGTGTGCACCGGCACCCCGACGGCCCGACCGGCGCGCACCGCCTGGCGCACGAGGTTGACCGCCGGGGCCACCGCCACCAGGGTGCTGGAGGGTGCGCTGGTGCGGGGTACGGCGATGACGTGCAGACACTCCAATTCGAGGTTGCGCTCGCGGGCAATGGCCAGGGCAAATTCGAGCAGTGCCCCGGCGGTGTCCGGGTTGGCCAGGGGCAGAAGCAATCGGCCGCCGCCCACCGCCGGGGAGCGGGTCTGATAGACCACGTAGGAGGGGTCGGGGCGCGGACCGACCGCCTGGGTGTCGCCGCTCAGCAAATCCGCCTCGGCGCGGATGATGTCGCTGCGGGTGATGATCCCCACCAGCTTCGCGTCCTCGATCACCGGCAGGCGGCTCAATTCGTAGCGATTGAGCAGATAGAGCACCTCTTTGATGCTGTCGCGGGGGGTGACGGTGACCGGCTGCGGTGTCATCAGTTCGCTGAGCGGGGCCGTGGGCGGCAGATTGCGTGCCGCGATCTTCATCAAATCGGTCTGGGTGACGATCCCCACCAGTTTCTCGCCCTCGACCACCGGAAAGCCCCGGTGGTGTGAGCGCGAAAAGGCCTGGGACACTTCACTGAGGGGGAGTGTGCTCTCCAGCGTCTCCAGGCGCGTCTGCATGACATCGCCCGCCGCCAGTTGAGCGAGCAGCTTCTCGTCGCTGACCGCCTCCTCGCCCAAGCGGATGCCGTTCCAGGCCAAAAGTTGGTCGTAGATCGAGCCTTCGTTGAGGCGCTCGGCCACCAGCGAAGCGACCACGCAGACAACCATCAAGGGCAGCACCAGGTTGAAGTCGTTGGTGATCTCGAAAATAATGATCACCGCCGTAATCGGCACGCGGGTCACCGCACAGAAAAACGCCCCCATCCCGGCCAGGGAGTAGGTAATGGGCGCGTTGACGGCCAGGGTGCTGTAGGAGAGCGTCCCCACCAGCGAACCTAGGGCAGCCCCCAGGACCAGCGAGGGGGCGAACACGCCGCCCGGTGCCCCGGAGCCGTAGGCGATGAGTGTGAGCATGAACTGGGCCACGAAGGCGAGGGCGGCGAACTGCCAGGGTTCCTGGGCACCGATGATCAGCCCGCGCAACGCTTCGCCGTCGCGAAAGACCGCGGGCAGCAGCGCCAGGCTCCCGCCCATGACCAGCCCGGCCAATCCCACCCGCAAAGGCATGTTCCAGCGCAGCACCCGCCGGTTGAAGGTGAGACTCGCGATGAGGCCCCGGTTGTAGAGCGCTCCGAGCACCCCCGCCAGCACCCCGAGCAACAGATAAAACGGGATCTCCTGAACCGTAAAACCGGTCTGAAAATCGGCCATGCTCGATTTGAGGTCGAAGCTGAAGCCCCCCAGCACCCGCGAGAGCACCGCACCGATAAACGAGGCGAGGATGGCCACCCCCAGGGTGAGGCCCGAGACATCCTGCAACAACTGCTCGACGACGAAGATTACCCCGGCGATGGGAGCGTCGAAGGCGGCGGCCAATCCGGCTCCCGCTCCGGCGGCCACCAACTGGCGGCGGTAAGCGGGGGAAGTGGGCACCCAGCGGCTCAGTTGGTTGGCCAGCGCTGCCCCGATCTGAATGGTCGGGCCTTCGCGCCCCAGCGGGAACCCCGAACCCAGCGTCAGCATCGTGCCCACCAGTTTGATGAAGGCGACGCGCAGATCGAGCGCCATCGGCACGCGGGCCAGCACCGCCTTGACTTGGGGGATGCCGCTGCCGGAAGCTTCCGGGGCGAAGCGTTCCACCAACCAGCCGGCCGCCACTCCCCCCAAAAGCCCGAGAAGCGGCAGCACCCACCAGCCGAATGATCCCGCAGCATCGAGGCGCCAGTGGCTGAGGAGGTCGGCGCCCTGCTTGAGGATGACCGCCGCCAGACCCGCCACCAGACCGATCAGGCACGCTTCCAGCGTCGCGAGGCGCTGGGGACGGAGCAGTTGCCGAAAATTCTGCAGCCAGGATTGCATAGGACCGGGGAAGCCGTCCACTTTCTAGCCTAAACCCGCAAATGCTTCTCTCGCAGTACCCGGGTGCAGGGGGCACCGTCTAGCTGAGGTCGATTTGGTTGCCGCGGCGCTGACGCATCACCTCGTAAAGCACGATCCCGCCTGCCACCGAAGCGTTGAGGCTGGTGGTTTTGCCCGCCAGCGGAATGGTGACCATGTGATCGCAGTGGCGCTGGGTGAGTAGCGAAATGCCCTTGCCCTCGGATCCCACTACAACTACCAATGGCCCATCCAGCTTCAGTTCGTAGAGCGCCTGGCTTGCCTTCTCCTGGGTGCCGACGACCTGATAACCCGCCTCCTTGAGGCGTTCGATGGCTTGGTTGAGGTTGGTGACCCGGGCGATGGGCAGGTGCTCCACTGCCCCCGCCGCCACCTTGGCCACCGTCGCCGTCACCCCCACCGCCCGCCGCTGGGGCAAGATAATCCCCTGAAAACCGAACGCCTCGGCGGAGCGGATGAGCGCCCCCAGATTGTGGGGATCTTCGATGCCGTCGGCGGCGAGCAACACCGGGTCGGACCGCTCCACGAGCGAAGCGATCAATTCCTCGAATTCGACGTAGGGATGGGCGGCGGCCTGGGCGGCGACGCCCTGATGGTTGCCCCCGGCGGTGAGCTGGTCGAGCCGGCGCGGCTCGACGATGTCGATCACCGCCCCGCCGGCCTTAGCTGCGTCGAGCAGCCGCAAAAAGCGCGGGTCGTAGCGCAACTTCTCGGTGAGCCAGACGCGGTTGAGGGGACGGCTGTTCTGCAAGGCGGCGAGCACCGACTGTTTGCCGTAGAGCAGTTCCGCCTCGTCGCTCTCGACCACGGTCGAGGCGGCTTCAGGGGCCGTGCGGGTTTTGATGGTCTTGGGAGCGCGGTTCCCGGCAACGGTCGGGGTGATGTCTTTGGCTTTGACCGGTCGGGTCGCATCGCGCGGCCGTTCGGGGTGGGACACCTCGCCTGTGGCTTTGCGCACCAGTTTGGCGGGGCGCTTGGCCTTGGGTTTGGCGGCGGAGTAGGGCTTCGCCTTGGTACTCGGGCGCTTAGGCCTCTGGGGACGGGGTGTCGGGGCCATGGTGGTGTTGAAACTCATCGCACAGGTGAAGGATGACCCCGAGGCGGTCGCGGTCAGCCAGAAACAAATATCCTAACAAAGCCTCGAAGGCCGTGGCCAAACGGTAGGTGGCCGGGTCGAGGCGCCGCGGGACCGTCCCCCCGGCGTTGCGGCCGCGTCTCAGCCAGTCAGCCTCTGCCGTGGTCAGGTGCGGGGAGAGGCGGGTGGCAAGCGTTGCCTGGGCAGACGCCCGCACACAGGCGACGGTGTCGCCGTGCAGCCGCTGGAGGCGGCGGGGGGGGAGCAGTACCCGCGTGCGCACGTGCAGTTCCCAGACCGCGTCGCCCAGGTAGGCCAGCGCCTCCAGCGACAGCGAGCGGATCTGGACGGGATCCAAGGGCTACTTTCCGGGGATGTGCCCGAGCGCTTCTTCGAGGGAATTGCGCAGCGACAAAAACTGCTCCAGGCGCACCAGCCGCACCGTCTGGGTGACGCGCGGGTTGGCGACGATCTGGAAAGTACCGGGAACCCCCTGCACTTTTTTGGCCAGTTGCACCAACGCCCCCAGGCCGGAGCTGTCGACAAAGTCGATCTGCGACAAATCCAGAACGACGTTGGGCGTGCCTTCCTCGATGTACTTGTTCATCACTTTGCGGAAGACGGGCTCCGAGAAGGCATCCAGCTGACCAATCAGGCGAAAAAGCTGGTAGTTTTCGCCTTCATCGCGGGTGCCCCTCAGGCTCACCGTTAGGTTGATCGGCTCAGGAATGGCCTTCCCTCCAACAGAGCGCTTTTAGGCTAACACTATAGGATGAGACTCCCGCAGCTGTCTAGCGTGCCGGGCGCTACTGCAAGTCGGTGTCGATGCGCTGCAACCGCAGCAGCACCCGCCCGAGGGCAAAGGACAACAGGCCCGCCAGGCCAAAGGCGGCGATCGCCTCGAGAATATGGTCGGCGGTGTAGAGCACGACCGAACAGATGAGAAAGGCCGCCAAAAGCACGCTGTAGATGCCGCCGATGGCCGCCGAGTTGAGCCGCTTGAGCAATCGCTCCGTCTCGATCGACTTGGTGCGCACCCGCAGTTCGCCGCGGTCGGCCCGTTCAAGCGTTTGCTCGATGCGCCGGGGCAGGTTGACGGTCATCGAACTGACCTGGCCCACCTGCTGGCCGAGCTGGTTCAATAATTCGCGCATACCGAACTCTGAATTGACAGCCATGAGCTGATCGGCAAAAGGCTGGGCCACGTCCATAAAGTTGAAATCGGGATCGAGGCCCTTGCCCAGTCCTTCGAGGGTCGAGACGGCCCGCAGCACAAACGTGAAAGTCGCCGGAAAGCGAAAGGGCTGCTCATAAGCCATCTCGTAAATGTCGTCGGTCAACTCTGCAAAGTTGAACGACTGCATGCTGTAGGGCTGGTTGACAAAGTTGGTGAGCAAAAATTCGATCGAGCGGCGGATGGGCACCCGGTCGGCGTTTTTCTTGATAGCCCCCAGTTCGATGAGTGAATCGATTACCTTGTCGGCATCGGATTGGGCCACCCCGAGAAAGATGTCCATGAGCTTCTCTTTGGTGCCCGGCTGGATGTGGCCCATCATGCCGAAGTCGTAAAAAATCAGCGCCCCATCGTGGCGCACGGCGATGTTGCCCGGGTGGGGATCGGCGTGAAAGAAGCCGTCGTTGAGCAACTGCTGCAGGTAGGAGCGCGCCCCGATGCGCGCCAGCGAGCGCCGGTCGAGCCCCGCCGCCTCCAGCGCCTCGTAGTTGCTGATTTTGATGCCCGGCAAATATTCGAGGGTGAGCACTTTGGGGGAGGAGTAGCGCCAGTAGACCCGCGGCACGCAAATTTCGGGGCTGTCTTTGAAGTTGCGGCGGAAGGTGTCGGCGTTGCGCCCCTCGTTGAGATAGTCAATCTCGAGCATGAGAATGCGGGCGCACTCGTCGTAGATGGGCACCCACTCGCGCCCGCCCCGGCCGTAGCGCGGGTGATTCTGCAGGTACTGGGCGATGCCGCGCAGGATGCCGAGATCGACATTGAACAGCTTCTCCAGGCCCGGGCGCTGCACCTTGACAACGACTTCTTCGCTGGAGTGCAGCTGGGCTCTGTGCACCTGACCCAGGGAAGCGGCAGCAATCGGGGTCGGATCAAAAAACTGGAAGACCTGGGGGATCGGTTTGCCGAACTGGTCCTCGACGATCTCGACGACCTGTTCGTAGGGAAAGGCCGGCACCTCGTCCTGGAGCCTGGAGAGTTCTTCGATGTACTCTTTCGGGAACAAGTCCGCCCGCGTCGAAAACAGTTGCCCGACTTTGATAAAAGTCGGTCCCAGTTCGAGCATCGTCTCGCGCGTCCAGATCGCCCGCATGCGCTGGCGGCGCGAGCGGTTTTCTTCGCTGTCGCCGCTGCGGTAGGTCCACTTTTTGCTGTCCCACCAGCGGTAGAACAGAATCAACAAAAAGAAGCCCCAAATATCGATCACACGGCGGGTGCGCGAGTAGTTGACCCGATTCCAGCGATAGTTCTTGGCAGAAGAAGGCGGCGCCGACACGATCACGAATGGGTAGCGGAGGGGGACAGGGACTTCACGTGGCTTCCTGGTTGCGGAAGCGCTGCAATTCCGAGCGCAGGCGGGCAACCTCCGCCCGCAACTCATCGATATTGCGCTGGACATCTTTGGAAGCGGCCGGGGCGCGCGTCGTATAGCCCTCGGCGCTCAAGTCCGCCAGCGTCTCGGCCTGTTCGGCCTCGGCGCGGGTAATCACCGCCTCGGTAAATTGCCGCAGCCCGTCGCGCCAATCCGCCTCGGCTTTGCCCACTTCACTCAGCACATCGGTGACGGCATCTTCAAGCTTTTCAAGCAAAATCTCGGCCGTCGCCCTACCGATAAAAAAAGTTCGGATCCACGGATCGCTCACTTTGCCACTCCATCGATGCGCCCGGCCTGCGAGTTGCAGTCACCGCCGATCCAGCCCAGAAGCCGGCGGCCGGATTTACCCCTCGATTTTACCCTACAAGCTTTGTCCTGGCGGTGAGTGCATAGACTGAGCCCTGGGCGGCGGTTGGGGCTTTGTACAATCCAATGGGCTGCACTGCTCGTAATCCCTGCAGAACCCGCACGCAATGCCCACCTATAGTTGAGCCATGGCCGAGATTCGCGACCGCTTCGCAGGCACTGTGTCCGGCAAAATTTATTTTTGGTTGGCCGTCTTCATCTTTGGTCTGGCCAATCCGGTGGTCCGCAAATTGACCGAACTGGGCACCCAGTATCCGGTGGAGGGCCGCAATCCGATTTCGCTTTGCAACGTTCTGTTTGTCGGCAATCTGTGTGCGCTGCCGGTGCTGTTTGCTGTCTACCGCAGCGACTGGACGCCGGGCAATCTCAAACGCTTGAGCCGCCGGGAATGGTCACTGCTGCTCATCGTTGCTCTGCTTGCCGGTGCCCTCGCACCCGCCTTGATCTTCCAGGCGCTTTCGCTGGCGATGGTCAGCAGTGTGCTGTTCGTCAGCCGTCTCGAGACACCACTGCTGTTGGCACTGTCGGTGTGGCTGTACGGCGAGCGCCTCAACCGCTACCAGAGCGCCGGGGCACTGATTTGCTTTGTGGGCGCGTTGGTGCCGCTGCTGCTGCCCTCCGGCGGTGTCCCGACTTTCTCGATGGCCGAAGATCTATGGAGCTTCGGGATGGGAGAAGGATTCGCAGCCCTGGCCGCCGTCACCTCCGCTGTTGCCACCATCCTCAGCAAAAACGGCCTCGCCGCGGTACCCCCCGGCATTTATCTGGTCGTGCGCTCAGCTTTGGGAGCGGTGATTTTCTTTTTCGTCGCCTGGGCCCTCTACGGACCGCAACACTTTCAGGACGCTTTCTCGCCGATCCTGTGGCAGTGGATGCTCCTGTACGGGGCCGTCATTGTCGCCCTCGGGCAGCTGTTCTGGTTTTCCGGCCTCAAGCGCGCCGCCATCCTCGATGCTTCTTTGATCAGTTCATTCATTCCGGCTATTGGTACTGTGGGAGCCTACTTTCTGCTGGGCGAAGTCCCAGACGGCATCCAGTACTTCAGCGGTACCCTGGTGATCGCCGGTTTGCTGCTCAGCCAGTGGGGTTCGCGGCAGCCCCAGGCGGCTTCGAGCCCCGAGATGCTGGAAACCATCGGCGGCTTTAAAGGCATGTGAGCGCTCCGACAGCAACCGGCGGGGGTGATAGAATCGCTTCGCTTTCGGCGGCCGGGGGATCAGCCCGGTCTGAATGGGGAAAGCGTGGTGAGAATCCACCGCTGTGCCGCAACTGTGATGGCGATTGTGCCTGAGCCAGGATGCCCGCCGAGAGTACTTCCCGTTCCATTTCCGCGTCCCACGGATGCAAGGAGCAATCATGACCGATTTACTCGTTCACGGCCTGGTGCTCGCCGACCACGGCAACGTGTTCAACCATATTGCCGAGGGGAGGTTCGATGAAATCCTGACCACGCCCCTCGACTGGTTCATCCTCGCGATGATGGTCATCTTCGCGGCGCTCGGTGCGGCAATGATCGTGCGCTGGGCTCGCCGCCGCCCATCCAACCGATAAACGGCTCTACGGGGAGCGGTCGGCAAGCAAAATAACGGCCGCTCCCGCCAAGCATAAAATTGCCCCGGCCAGATCCCAGCGATCCGGTCGGGTACCTTCTACCAGCCACAACCACACCAACGACGCCGCGATATAGACACCGCCATAGGCCGCGTAGGCCCGACCGGCGTAGGTCGCCTCCGAGCGCGTCAAAAGCCAGGCGAAGGCGACCAGTGACAACAGGCCCGGTAGTAGCCAAAGTGGGCTTTTGCCCAGGCGCAATACCGACCAGAACGCAAAACAGCCGCCAATTTCGGCCGCCGCCGCAAGCCCAAACAGCAGCAGAGCCATCGGCCGCGCTCAGCCCCCGCCCGCCAGCAGCCTATCCAACAGGTGCGGCAGCGTATCGGTCAACAAAAACGTCGCCAGCGCCGCCCCGACCCACACCGAGGCACCCGGCCGCACGCGCGGGCACTCCACCGCCGAGCGCCGGTGCATGGCGATAAGCCGCTCGACGCGCCGCTCGATGCCCGTGGAACCCTCCAGGGTGCTGGCCGGCAGCGGCACCGAGCCGCTCTGCGCCTCGGTCGCCTTCACCAGCGCGCTCGCCAACTGCAGCGGCGCACCCGTCAGGGCAGCCGCCCATTCGTCCGCCACCGCCTCGCGCTCCTCGAGCAACCGCTCCCAGCAATACCGGCTCGTGGGCAGCCAATAAGCTCCCCACAGCAATCCCCGGCCGATCGCGGCCACAAGGTTGTCCCGGCGCCGGGTGTGGGCCAACTCGTGCGCCAGTACCGTGCGCAGTTCCCCTTCGGTCAGTGCGTCGAAGTACCAACTCGACAAAAACAGCACCGGCCGGTACCAACCGACCAGCACCGCGACCGGTCGGCGGGTGAGTAGCCGCCGCACGCGCAACCCCCGACAGCCCGCCTGCCGGGCCAGCGCGTCGGCCCAAAGCTGTGTCCGCCGGGCCTGGGTGTCGTCGCAGGCACAGCCGTCCAGCCGGCGGCCCAGCCGCCGGTGCCGCAGGGCATACTCGGCGCAGCCCGCCGCCGTAAGACCCACAGTCCAAATGAGCCACCAGGCGGGCGGCGACTGGAGCACCTGCCAACCGACCAGCGGCAGACCGTGCTCTCCGCCCAGGTAAAGATCCTCCATCAGGTGCCAGCTGAGCAGGCAACCGATCAAGACCGGCAAAAACAGACCCAGCAGATACGCCTGTTGCCTGCCCGGGGAGGGGCACTCCGTCCTTAGCCGCCAGCAGAGCAACAGGTACGCCCCCAGGGCGCTCGCCCCCGCCCCCGCCAGCGGCAGAAACCAGGCATGGCTCATGGCTGCTCCTCGGCGCTCAGCGCATCAAGCTGCTGCCGCAGGCGCGGCAAAGAAGCTTCTTCGGTGTCCAACCGCCGCTGCATCAGGGCCGCGGCCGTGTCCGGGAAAGCGGCGAGGATGTTGTCGATGACGTGCCCGAGGGTCTGGTGCAAAAAGTCTTCGCGGCTCGTCGTGGGCAAGTAAATGCGTGCCTTGCCTTCTTTGGCCACCACCTGCAATAAACGCTTCTCCACCAACGCCGTCATCGTGCAGACGATCGTGCTGTAACTCGAATCTTTGCCGGCGGGCAATTGCGAATGGATATCCCGCGCGAGCACCGGCTGCCCCTGCGCCCAGACCGCTTCCATAATTTCTGCCTCCAGATCGCCCAGGACTTTTTTGAGGCCCTGCTGGTTGGGGCGGAAAATGGCGTGAACGTTCGTCAGATCCACAGCTCGGCATAATCGAAGACTACCCGCCAGCTTACCCCAACCGGCGGGCTGCACTGCCGAGAAACCGATGGACACGCAAATGGTTTTCATTATTTTTTCACAATGCCTATTTCCATTAATTTGAACAGGGTTCAAAATTAGAGGAGTGGGCGCGCCGTCGGTTGTTGCGAGCGTCCCCCAGCAGAGAGGCCGGATGCGCAGCAAAGCAGCAAGGATTTTGACGGTGGCGGTGCTAGTAGGAGCGGCTACCGCCGCTTCCGTTCGTGCCGGCGAAGGTCACGGGGAAACGACGTTTGCTCCACGGGGAGTGGCCGGTGGCGGCGAGGTGCGCATCGAGCCGCAGATGCAGCGGGCATTGGGTTTGCAGGTGGCCACCGTGGGCGAGCGGCCGGTGCGGGCGGGGCTGGCCGTCAACGGTCAAATCGAGGCGATCCCCGGCCGTTCTTCTGAGATCAACGCCCCGGTGGCGGGCCGGGTCGTGCGTCTGCAGGTGCAGCGCGGCCGGGCGGTGCGCGCGGGCCAACCCCTGGCGGTGCTCGACAGCCCCGAGGTGCGGACCCTGGCGCTTGAGGCGGAGCGCGAGCGCGCCCAGGCCGGCTCCGAGGTGGACCGGCTCACCGCCGGGGTGCAGTTGACCCGCCAGAACTACGAGCGGGAAAAAGAATTGGTGGCACTGAAGATCTCCGCCCGCCGCGAATTTCAGCAGGCCGAGGCCGCTTTGCGCGCTTCGCAGGCGGATTTGCGGGCGGCCCGTTCCCGGCTCGCCCTCAGCGGGGCGGCCTTGAGCACCCGGCTTGCCCAACTGGGGCAAAGCGGCGTGCGTGCGCGCTCGGACGGCACAGTGGTGCTCTTTGCGCCGATTGCCGGGGTGGTGGCAGGGCAGCAGGTGACGACGGGGGAAGCCGTCGAACCCGGCAAGGCGCTCTTTCGGATTCTCGATGCGACGCAAGTCTGGGCCACCGCCCAGGTCTACGAAAAAGATCTGGGGCTGGTGCGGGCGGGTCGGTCCATCGAGGTGACGACCCAGAGCTATCCGGGAAAGATTTTCAAAGGCCGCATCGAGAGCCTCGACCCGGCGGTGGACCCCCAGACGCGCACCCTCGCGGTGCGGGCGGTGCTCGCCAACCCGGAGGGGCTGTTGAAGCCGCAGATGTACGCCCGGTTGCTGCTGGCGAGCGACGGGGCGGCCCGGCCCGTATCGGTCGTGCCCCGCTCGGCGGTGCTGACGGCCGACGGTCTTTCGGTGGTCTACCGCAAAGCGGGAGCGGACCGCTTCCGGCCGGTGCCGGTCGAATTGGGCCGCAGCTTCGAAGAGGTGGTGGAGGTGCGCGCGGGCGTGCGTGCGGGCGACGAAGTGGTCGTCGAGCGCGTCTGGCAGTTGCGCGCCCAGAGTTTGAAGCAGCAGGGGGCGGGTGTCGGCGGCGGCGAGCACAGCCAACAGGAAGCATCGAAGTCATCTACGGCCCGGACCGAGGCGCCCGGGCAGGACGGCGAAATCCCCGCGTGGATCTGGCTTGCGGCAGCGGTGGCACTGACGGTCCTGGGTTTTCTGGCCGGCCTGCAGGTGGCGGGCCGCCGGGGCGGCCAAAGCGCGGGCGTCTCGACCGGCGCACTCCCCAAGCCCTAGGAGGCGGCGATGCTCAATCGGTTGATTTTGCTGTCGCTCGGCGCCCGCTGGCTGGTGGTGCTGGGGGCGGTGGCGGTGCTGGGCCTGGGCATTGCCACCGCCGTGCGGCTGCCGCTCGATGTGTTTCCGAATTTTGCCCCGCCGCAGGTGGTCCTCCAGACCGTCGCCCCCGGCCTGGCGCCGGAGGAGGTCGAATCGCTGGTGACCCTGCCGCTCGAAAGTGCACTGAACGGCACACCGGGTCTTGCCGACATCCGCTCCAGTTGCGCCGTCGGTCTTTCGACGCTCACCCTCATCTTCGAAGGCAATACCGACATCCTGCGCGCCCGCCAACTGGTGAGCGAGCGGGTGCAGCAGGCGGTCCCCCGTCTGCCCGAGGGGGTGGACGCTCCGCTGCTGCTGCCGGTCGGTTCCCCGGTGGGCGTGATTTTGCGCTACGCGCTCACGGTCGATCCGGGCGCGCCGGGGCCGGAACGCACCGATGTGCTGCAACTGGCCACCCTGGCCAACTGGCCAATCCGCAACCGGCTGTTGGCAATTGCCGGCGTCACCAACGTGCTCGCCATCGGCGGCGGCGAGATGCAGTACCAGGTGCTGGTAGACCCGGACCGGCTCAAGCAATTTGGCGTCACGCTGGGCCAGGTGAGCGCAGCGGTGCAGGAGGCGAACCTCAACGCGCCGGGCGGCTTTTTGCTCTCGCCCGACCGGGAACTGGTCATCCGCGGGATAGGACGAATCGCTTCGCTCGCGGATCTGGGCGAGTCGGTGGTGGCCGTGCGCTCCGGCGTGCCTGTGCGCATCGCGGAGGTGGCCCGCGTGCAGACGGGCTCGGGGGTCAAGCGCGGCGACGCGTCTTTTAATGGACAAGCGGCGGTGATCGTGACGGTGGTTCGCCAGCCGTTTGCCGATACTCCCACCGTGACGCGCGCGGTGGAAGCGGCCATGGACGACATCCGGGCCACGCTGCCCAAGGACGTGCGGGTCACCACGACTTTTCGCCAGGAAGATTTTATCGACAAGTCCGTGGGCAACGTGCTCGAAGCGCTCAGGGACGGTGTGATCATCGTGGCGGTGGTATTGGTGCTGTTTTTGGGCAACTGGCGCACGATGCTCATTACCCTCACCGCCCTGCCGCTTTCGATCGCCCTGGGACTATTGCTGCTGGCCGCTTTCGGCGTCGGCATCAACACCATGACGCTGGGGGGACTCGCCATCGCCTTAGGAGAAGTGATCGACGATGCGATCATCGACGCGGAGAACGTCTACCGCCGCTTGCGCGAGAACCAGGCGTGCGCCCAACCGCTGCCTGCTGTGCAGGTCATCTTCGCCGGTTCGGTGCAGATACGCGGCTCGGTGGTCTTCGCCACACTGATCCTCTGCGTGGTGATTGCGCCGCTGTTTACGCTCACAGGCATCGAGGGCCGCGTCTTTGCGCCGCTGGGCCTCGCCTACGTCTTTTCGCTGCTCGCTTCGCTGTTGGTGGCGCTCACGGTGACCCCGGCGCTGTGCTGTGTGCTGCTTGCCGGGAGACGCCTGCCCGACGGCGAGACGCCGCTGGTGCGCTGGCTCAAGCGGCTGTACCGCCCGGTATTAAGCTGGAGCCTGCGCCACCCGGCGCCCATCCTGGCGGGGTCGGTGGGGCTGTTGGCGCTGTCGCTGGCCATACTTCCCTTCTTGGGGACGACGTTTTTGCCGGAATTTCAGGAGCGCAGCCTCACCATCCGCGTCGCCCAACTGCCGGGGGCTTCCCTCGCCTCGACCCAACGTTTGGGGATGGCCATGGAAAAAGCGCTGATGGCCATCCCCGAGGTCGAGACGGTGCAGTTTCGTGCCGGGCGGGCTATCGGCGACGACGACGCGGGGGGTGTCGATTTCGGCGAACTGGATGTGCAGTTGATCCCAAAAGTCCAAAGCTATCCAGAAGCGGTCGATCGCGTCCGGCAAGTGCTGGAAAAGTTTCCCGGGGTGGCGCTCAACGTCGGCGGCTACATCTCCCACCGCATCGACGAGACCCTCTCGGGCACCCGCTCGGCGGTGGCGGTCAAGATCTTCGGCCCCGATCTCGAAGTGTTGCGCGCCAAGGCCGCCGAGGTCGAGCAGGCGCTGCGGACGGTGAGCGGCGTGGTGGACTTGCAGGTGGAGCCGCAGGTGCCCGTCGAGCAGTTGTCGGTGCGCTTCGACCGCGTTCAAGCGGCGCGCCACGGCCTCACGGTGGGGCAGTTGGCCGGGACTCTCGAGACGGCCCTCAACGGCCGGGCCGTCTCCCAGGTCCTCGAAGAGCAGCGGCTGTTTGATCTGGTGGTGTGGCTGGCCCCGGAGGCCCGCGACCGACCGGACAAAATTGGCGAACTGCTCATCGACACGCCTACAGGTCAAAAGATTCCGCTCGCCCAGGTGGCGAGCCTCGTCACGAGCACCGGCCCCAACACGATCAACCGCGAAAACGTTTCGCGGCGCATCGTCGTGGCCGCCAACGCCGACGGCCGCGACCTCGGCTCGCTCATCGCCGAGGCCAGGACCAACATCGCCCGGCAAGTGCAACTACCGGCGGGCTATTACCTCGAGTACGGCGGCCAGTTCGAAGCCCAGCAACGCGCCACCCGCGAACTACTCATCTTCAGCGCCCTGGCGCTGTCGGGGGTGGCGGTGCTAGTGTTCCTGGCGGTGCGCTCGGTGCGCGGGGCGCTTTTGGTCTTGGCCAACCTGCCGCTGGCGCTCATCGGCGGCATTGTCGCAGTCTGGCTGGGAGGCGGGGTGCTCTCGGTCGCTTCGCTGGTGGGTTTTATTACGCTGTTGGGCATCGCCAACCGCAACGGGATCATTTTGGTCACCACCTACCAGCAGCGGCTGGCCACCGGGGAAAGTTTCGATCAGGCGCTCGAAGCAGGCTCGATCGAGCGGCTCTCGCCGGTGTTGATGACCGCGCTGACGGCGGCCCTCGCGATGGTGCCTTTGATGTGGGGCGAACCGACGGGCAAAGAAATCCTCCAGCCGCTGGCACTCGTCGTCTTCGGGGGGTTGTTTACTTCCACGGCCCTGACGCTGGTGGTGATCCCGGTCCTGTTCGCACGCTTCGGCGAGCGCACCGCCCCCGACCTCTCCGCTCAGGAGCGCCGGGCGCTGGTGTGACTTTGGCTAACCGTGAACCGGAATGTCAGGTTGCTATTGGTCGTCGGGCAAATTTTTCACCTGTTCCAGCTTCTTGGCCAACCGATCCGCAGCGTCGAATTTTCCAGCTTCTCGGTACGCGGCGATCGCTGCAGTGATGTTGTCAATTTTTTGCTGCTTGGTTAGTGGGGGAACAACAAAATTTGGATCGGGTGCAGGACGCGCTTTGGCGGCTCTAGTCGTGGCGTACGACAGGTTTTCTCCAGTGACTGGATTTATAGCGACAATTACGGAGTACTTCCTGCCCGCGTAGAAATAAGTAATCAAGTTCTGGGCTGGAATGGTGTTGTCCGAAAACAAGAACTCAAGCTTTTCGATCAGTTCTCCAGATTTGCTATACAGTTCTAAAGCTTGAGTTGAATCGATCTCGACGTAACCCTGGGTGCGGGTATCGTTCACGAGATCAAAAACGGGCAAATCAACTCTATTTGCATTGTTTGCATTTGCTGCCGACGCAGCCAGAGCAGTTGATGCAAGAAGACCCGCGAGCAAATTTCTAAGCATTTTGTCGTTCCTCATGATACTTCAGTTCATTCAGATTCCACTAAAGACAAAAGGATCATTGCTTCACTTCACAATCCTCTCCCACGCACCCACTCAAGCCTCCGGGGCAGTTCAGCGAAGCACCCGCCGCCATGGTCGGAGACGTGCAGGGGGCCAAATTGGGATTGACATTGCTCCAGCCGCCACTCGGACTTGGCGCCATTTGGGAGAACAAACTGTTTGGATATCTTTCGAGAAAGACATCATAACCTCCGGGGATAGTGGGACTGGACAACCAGAAGGAATTTTCCCAGAAGTGTTGAACGCTAGGAATTGGGGTTACAAAAAGAAGCCCAAAATCGTGTAGACTTTGGGCTAAGTGAAATAATTATTGTTGAGCTGATGCTACTCGATTTTCCGCAACTTGTCAAAACCTTTCTGTCCGCTTTGCCCAATGACGATTTTCCTGTCCTCGATTCCCGGCTCTTTTTCAGTTGCTGGCTGGCCCTCGTCATGGACAAAAGCACCCTCAGCATGCAGGACCTGTTCAAACGTCTCAACCACACCGGTATCTCCGTCGATATCTCCACTTTTTCTAAAGCCTG
>JAESGW010000737.1_pt1 | contig 16131 bp, 21 predicted proteins | sample 9269791 | NCBI WGS metagenome assembly JAESGW01 (sample SAMN16773120, study PRJNA677053) | algae metagenome | isolation source: Aphanocapsa lilacina HA4352-LM1 and co-occurring heterotrophs from near cave... | place: USA: Maniniholo cave, near Haena, Kauai, HI | collected 2009-07-28 | reverse complement strand
TGTGATGGCGGTTTCGCGCTACGCGCTTCACCATTTCACGTGAACGCGTGGAATGGGCAGGAATGCGCCTGGGGAGGGGGTCCGGGCGCATTCCTGCTGGTCATTCGGGTTCCGGGCTGCCGAGTTGAGCGAGGATCGCGTCGAGCTTGGTATCGAGTGCGTCGAAGCGTTCGACGTGAACGACGGTCACGCGGTCCTCGATGTGGTCAAGCCTGGTGCTCTGCTGGAGTTGACGTCCGCCGAGTTGGGTGAGGGACCTGTTCGTCTCTTCCGTCGCCCTCGTGACGGTGGCGGCCAGGGTGTCGACCGTGGAGGTCAGCGTGTCGACCTTCGTTTCGACGCGCTGGAGCAGCTCGTAGAGCGAGTCGATGTCGGCTCCGTGCTGTCGTAGCCGTCGGTCGACGTCGGGGACTGGGGTGCTCATGCGGCGAGGCTACCGGCCTCCTGGGGGGTGCGGGGTTTGGCTGATTGGCGGGTCTCTTACTGATCTTGCGTTTCAAACCCGGCACCCATGTTTGTGCTGGTCAGTAGTGCCTTGCGGGGTTTGCAGGGTTTGCAGGGTCCAGTTCACACTTCCCTCTTTCGACCGCAATAGGCGACCCTGGCCTAATCGTCGTTGGTGAGGGGAGGGGTGTGCAAAGCCGTAGACCCCGCAAACCCCGCACGGAGGTGAGGAGGGTCGGCAGGCGGGGTATTTCCGCTGGTCAGCCGTGGTCAGCCGTGGGGAGTGACTCGCCAGATGCCGACGAAGGTGGTTCGGTGGCCGTACCAGCCGGTGCCGTCGATGTGGACTTCGAGGCCGTTGTCGGCCCGGTCGATCTCGGCGAGCTCGGCGAGTCGGTCGCCGGTGAGGCCGTAGGGCTGAGCGACGAGGACGGCGGGCTTCTTGTCGCGGGTCCAGGCGGTGACGTGGTCGAGCCACCCGCCGATGGGACATGCGCAGTGGTGGGGGCAGCGGCCGGTACGGAGCCAGTCGAGGCAGGCCGTGTGCGGGTTGTAGCGCAACCGGTGAGCTGTTGCCCAGTCGACGAGCGCGCGGCGGGACTGGTCGTTGGTCTTGGGGCCTGGACCGTAGGGCCAAGTGGCAAGCCGACCCGCACCGCAGGCGCCTCCAGGCGCCGAGGAGCGGAAGCGGCGCGGCAGCAACCTTCGGTGAACTCGACCGCCGGACCTTTGGACTTTACGGACCTTCTGAGCACGTTCTAGGTCGCGTAGAGAACAGGTAGAGGTAGAACAGCGGGAGAAGGTCCGCAAGGTCCACAAGGTCCGGCGTGTAGTGGTTGACCTGCGGATACGCGCCGGACCTTTGGGGGTCAGGGACAGGGAGTGACGTCCTCGATGGCCCATCCGATGCCGCCGCCGACCGGTACGACGGCGATGCGCGCGGGGGAAGGTCCGGGCTCGGGCATCCCTGGCTGGCGGCCGTTGAGGAGTTCATCGAGCGTGGGCCGCCATCGGATGGCGCACCCGTCGACGGAGGTGGGAGCACCCGGCGGGCCAGGCTGGACGGAGATGCTGTCGCGTTCGACGCGGGGGTAGGCGCTGGCGTCGACGACGCCGGCCCCGGCGGTCCGCAGCGCGGCAGGGCAGTCCGGAGCGCCGTAGGCGGCGCTGAGGGCGTCCCGGCCGGCGTCGGTGAACAGAGCGCACCCGATGTCGTCAGGCCGCGCTACAGCGCCCATGAGGGCCACCAGGGCATCAGCGGGGCTGTCGGGGAGCAGCTGCGCACGCGTGTAGTCCCCGGCGGCCTCGTAGGCCGCCGCCCGCTCCGCGCGGTCGGCGATGCCGAGCACGACGACGCCGGCCGCGCCGGTGAGGGCGAGCGCTGCGCCGGCCAGCACGCCGACCCGCCGTGTCCGGGCCGGCTGGGTGAGGGCCACGGCGAGCGCGAGGACGCCGAGGGAGAGCAGCACGGCCCAGATCGACGACTGCGCCACGAGAACGACCAGGGCGCCGGCTACGGCCAGCACGCCGGCCCGGTCGGCGATCCACCGACCTTCCCGCGGCAGCAGCACCCCGACCACCCGCGCGCTGAGCGCGACCAGGACGGCAACAGCCAGGGCGACCGTGGGCACAGTCCAGCCCCATCCAGCGAGAGCCCACAGCAGGGCACCGGCGCCGGCCCCGGCGATGGCGAGCAACCAGGTCGGCGGCCGTCGCAGGCGATCGGGCGGGCCAGTCATCGTGGCGTCGAGCGTACGGCGGCAGGCGTCAGCCGTGGGGCGGATTCGCGCGGCTGCGCGGCGCTGGGCCGGTTCGAGCTCTTGCCGTAAGTCCGGCGCTCCGACCCGGGCCGGCGACGTCGTACCGCCCACTCAGGGACCAGCGCGGGCGAATACGCCGCCACGCCGGCCGTTCGACTTCCCGCCCCGCTGCTACTGCTGGGTGAGGCCGGCGAGGTCGACCCACACCGGCACCGGTGGTGAGCACGGGCGCACGGCGGGGTCGTCGACGTCGAGCACGTCCGGAGCGGCGCCCTCACGATCGAACATCCGTTCAGCATCGCTGAGCCCCGATCAGTTCGCCAGACGGCCGCGAGTTAGCAGCGATCGGAGGAGTCGAGAACCGCATCATGAATCACTGATGCCTGCAAAAGTAGTCTGCGCGCGCGTGCTTCGATAACTTGCATGCGCGCGGTTCGCTCAACAATTGCTGTATGGGCTGGACTTGCAGTGCTCTGTCCAGCCCACTTCCGATAAAAGAGGCCGGCCTCTTGAATGAAATACCCGGTACTAACCGCGTTAAGACTGAGAAGTAAACCAGTGTCCTCTGAAGCGGGCAAAGCCATCCAACCGCCGAGCATTAGTAAAACTTCACGCCGAATACACAATGTGGCGGGGTGGACCTGCGCCCGGTACTCGTGGCTTAACCAATGGTTCAGCACCTCACCACGGCTGATGGGGCCTTCTGGGGGGTCATTGTCGAAACCGACCGTAGATCCATCTGGTAGCAGATCGAGAACCCTCGATGTTGTCCAATCGATGTTCGCCTTCTTGGAGAGGACCTCAATATCGCGCCACAGCGCCCCTGGTGCTAGCTGGTCGTCCGCATCGAGCACCTTGACGAGTTCTCCCGATGTGCGGGATAAGGCCATCGTTCGTGCTACTCCGGGCCCTCCATGACGTCCGTAGGAGTAGCTGATCCGCCGGTGTCCGCGATTGCCGTTGCTCGATGCGTCGGAAGGGATTAAGGACTCGACGGCGCGTGTCTCTCCGTCCTCCTGAACGAGCCACTCCCACTCCCACCCGCTCGGTAGCTCCTGTGCCTGCAACGACTCGTAGGTACTCAGCAAGTGGTCGGTCGCTGCTGGGTGTACTGGAGTGATGATCGAGATTACGTGCATATCGGACGTGCGCATTAGTCTTCCACCTTGTGTTCGATTCGAATTACGGACCGGTCTCCACGCATGACGATGTCGGCAGTCTCGATAGGCGTCTCGCCCGCCCAATGCGTACGGGTTATGACCAAAACGGGAGAGTTCTCGGGCAGTTCTAGCCAAGACCGCTCATCCGGCCGGGCAAGCCGTGCTCGTACATCTTCAACGACATTCGAGGTTCGGTAACCGATATTGTCGAACCGGGGGATGACTGCCGGTTGTCCGCGTACTTCGGAGGATGGGCTTTCTGCTGCGGTGCCGGCCGTAATTTCTAGTGGTTCCCACTGGGTGCTGATCTGTGTCGGATGACCGGCTACGAGCCATCGATAGCGAACGTAGCTCAACTTTGCGCCAGGCTCGACTAGCAAGCGCTCGGCGAGGGCCGGCGAAGCGTCGGTCGTCCCCCGTTCTGCCCTGTCCACCTCGTCCAAGTACCCGCCTTGCTCTGCCTCGTCCCGGTTGGGGGCGAGCCCTTCCGGGTGTCGCCGATAGCGGTTCGTTCCTCGCCGGATGATTTCCGGGGACGGTGTCCGAACGAAGCTTCCCCGGCCGTGCACCGTCTCGATCAATCCTTCCTGCCGGAGTTCGCTGACGGCTCGCACGGCGGTGGTCAGTGCTACCCGGCGGTCCTCCGCAAGGTCGCGTGCAGGAGGGATGCGAGCGCCGGGCTGTAGCTCTCCTGACGCGATGCGAGCGCGGAGGTAGTCCGCAACCTCGCGGTACGGCTGAGTGGTCGCGGTTCGAGCGGGGTCGGCGGTCACGGTCGGCACTCCTTCATGTCGCACTGCGTCAACCAACGAGGGTACTGCGTGTCGCATGCGTTCCAACTGCTATGGAACTCATCGCACATCGGTGTTACGGTGTTCCAGCCCACATGGAACACGACCGAAGGATGCGACCGATGGCAGGGGTAGCAGGGGACCTGAGCGACCGGAGCCGACTGTGGTTCTCGCGTGCGCTGCTGGTTGTGGTGATCGGGGCGCCGGCTGCGGCGTCGTGGCACGGGTTGACGGCTGCTGGTGAGCAGGCGCTCGGGTTGCCGGGTGTGTGGTCGGCGCTGGTGCCGCTGGTGCTGGACGCGGCGGCTGCGTACGCCGCGGTGCTGGCGCTGCGCGACGTGTTGGCCGGCGATGCGGCCGGGATGAACCGCCTGCTCGTGTGGGCGTACGCGGTCGGCTCCGCGGCGCTGAACGCCTGGCACGCCGATCAGGTCGGGGGCCTGGCCGCCGCGCTGTTCTACGCGGCGGCGTCGATCTCGGCGGTGATCTTGTGGGACCGCACGCTGCGCGCCCTGCGCCGGGATCACCTGCGCGAGCAGGGCGCCGTGTCGCCGCCGACCCCGCGGTTCCGGCTCGCCCGCTGGGTGGTCGCCCCCGGGGAGACCGCACGGGCGTGGCGCCTCGCGGTGGTGGAGGGCGTCACCGACCCCGTGGAGGCCGTCCGACTGGCCCGGCTCACTGGGGCCGTCGTCGACGAGCGCCCCGCCCTGCAGGCCCGCGCCGAGCTGGACCCGTGGGCGGCGCTGAGCAAGGCGGACGCGGTCCGCCGCGCGCTGGCCGAAGCCGAGACCCCGGATGGCCGCGCGCCGCGGGTCATCGCCGAGTGGCTGGCCGACCGCGGCGTCGACGTCGCGCCCACCTACGTCTCCGACGTCATCCGCCGGGACAGCAAGGCCATCGCCAACACCGACGACGGCGGGCCGCTGCGGCTCGCCGCGAGCTGAGGAGGAACCGAGATGGAAGCCGTAGGAATCGTGATCGTCATCCTGCTGGTGGCGGCGTTTGCGCTGGGCAAGGCGGGTTCGGGCGGGATGGCGCTGCTCGCCGTCCTGGTCGCCGCGGGGCTGTTCGTGATGACCCCGGCCGGCCGGCCGGTCCCCGGCGCGATCGCCGACTTCGTCAACGGCGTGAACGAGGCCACCACGCCCATGCTCAACCGCCCTGCCGGTGACGGCGGCGGCGCGGCGGCCGGGTGATCGGCGATGCGACGACACGAGAGCACCCGTCAGGAACTCGCCCTGGCCGGCCTGCTGGGGCTGGTCGCGGGCTACCTGCTGGTCACCGTCGAGTGGCTGGCGCCGGTGCTGGTCTGGACCCTCACCGGTACGGCCGCGCTGATCGGGGTCCTGATCCTGGTCAACACCGCGACGTACGCCCGCCGCCGCCCGCAGGTCACCCCCACCCACCCGGAGCGGAGGCGGGTCCTGTGAGCACGATGCGCGCTCCCGCCGTGGCCGACCTCGACCCGCGGCTGATCGCCGGGGCGACCCTCCCGGAGCTGCTGACCGTGGTCACCGACCACGACGCCCCGACCGACGGCACCTGCCCCGGGTGCGGGTGGCGGACCGGGCGCGGACAGCGGGTCTGTCCGTCGCGCGCGCTGGCCCGCGCGGTCCGCGAGCGCCGGCCGGTGCCCGCGTGGCTGCTGCACCTGGTCGACGCGGTGCCCGGAGCGTTCGCCCCGACCCCGGTCGACCAGGCCGCCGAGCGGGCCGCTCAGGACGCGTTGCCGGGCCTGTTCGACGCTCCGCCCCGCCGCACCCCGGGACGGGCGGCATGAACACGGCGACACGAACCCACGTCGTCACCGGTGACCGGGACCAGGTCTGCGCGGCGCTCGAACGGGCGCACGCGGCCGGCCGCCTGGTCGACGTCCGCGACGTCGCCGAGCTGCACGGCCGCCGGCTGCACGTCGTCGCCGAGCTGCGCGAGCTGCCCGACCGCCGCCCGGGATGGTGGCCGGCCCGTCCGTGGGTCACCGCGGCGTACGCGGTCGGGGCCGCCGCGACGGCCGGCCTGGTGGTCCTGGTGGTGATGGCGGTCGCCGCGCTGGTGTCCGCGGTCGTCGGGGCGATCACTGCCGCGCTGGCCTGGGTCACGGCGAACCTCGCCCTGATCCTCGCCGTCGGGGTGGCCCTGCTGCTGATGACCGGCGGGGCGAAGTGCGCCGGCCTGCACTGCGGGGGGTGCCGTCGATGACCACCGGCCCGCGATCGCACCGCCCCAACAACGCGCGTTCACGTGATCACAACATCGCAGCAATCCGGAATATCTGCCAGCAAGGGAGACGAGTCATGGCGCGATGGGTACCGGTGGTGCTCAACGGCACCACCGCAGTGAAGGCCGACCCCGGCCGGCCGCTGGGCAACGACGGCACCCCGGTCCTGTGGGCGATCGACGAGACCGCGGAGGTGTGCGCACGCCACGCCGACGCGCTCGCAGCCGAGGCGGAATCCATCGCGCGCGACCTCATGGCGCAGGTCGACGAGCTGAGCAGGGGAAACTTGCTGGCCGGCATCCGCCGCGGGTTCGGAATGCACGCCTCGCTGCGCCGGCTGTCGGGCCAACTCGGCGAGCTGCACGCCGTGCTCGACGAACTGGCCCACCAGGCGCGTCCGACGGACGGGGGCGCGTGATGTGCCGCAGCGCCTACACCCACACCCGGTGGCCGTCCCCGGCCCCTGACCCGGCCGCCGCCGCGCTCGCCGAGCTGGCCGCCCTGCTCATCGACGCCGGCCCGGGGGACTGGGTGCAGCGCGGCACCTGCCGGGACTCCCGCGATGACGTGCACTTCCCGACCGGCCGCGAGGACTCGCCCGGCTACCGGCTGGGTGCCGCGATCGCCAAGCGCGAGTGCGCCGGCTGCCCGGTGCTCACCGAGTGCCGGGCCTACGCCCTCGACGTCGTCGACCTGGACGGCATCTGGGGCGGCACCACCCCCAACGACCGCACCGCCATCCGACGCGACCGCGACCAGCGGCGCGCGAGCTGAACCGAGAGGAACCACCGATGAACCCCACCACCCACACCCCGCCCCGCACCGGCGGCATGTTCGGCCCCCGCCCCGTCGCGGTCTACCAGCCCCGCGGCCGGCTCGCCGCCGCCCTGTTCGGCGCCCTGTGGCGGTTCGCCGCCGGTCAGGTCGTGCTGCGCCGGCCCGGGAAGTACGACGCCCGGTACCTCACGTGGGCGCCCGCCCTGCCCGACCACGTCGCGGCCGGCCGGGAGGAGGCGCCCCGCACCACGTGGGCGCGCCGCCCCGGCTGGCAGCGACAGGTCGTCCGGTTCGGCGCGATCGCCGCCGTGATCGGGCACTTCCGCGCCCCCGGCCCGACGTACGCGATCCTCGCCGTGCTCGCCGCGATTGCGATCGCACGAGCCGTGGTGATGGCGCACCGCCACCACGTCTACGGCCCGATCCTCGCGCCCTGGTGGGACTACGTCGCAGGCAAGACCGGCGCGACGGGGGACCCGCTGCGCTGGGTGAGGTTCCCGACCCGGGAGGTCCGGTGGGAGCCGGTCACCCCGCTGGCCGCGATGACCCGCCCCAAGCCCCCCGACCCCGGCCCGCCGGGCGGCCCCACCGAGGGAACGCCGCCGGCCGTGGAGCAGGACCAGGCCGCGGAGGTCACCCGAGACCGGGGTGGGTGGCTCACCCGCGCGGTGCCCCCGCTGGCCGCGCTCCTGCGGCCCCTCGCGGTCCCGATCGGGGAGCAGGCATGGGTACTGGCCGCCCGCGCCCGGTTCGCTGGTGACCGCCGGGTCTGGGCTGCCGTCATCGCCCGCGCCGTGGAGCTGGTCGTCCGGCTCGCCGAGCGCTCCCGTGCCGTCCGGGTCCGCCCGGTGATCGTGCGCCGGGACCTGACCAGCGACGACGCCCGGATTGAGATCCACTACCCGCCGACCTACCCCGCGCACCCGCAGGACATCGCCGAGATCCAGCGGGTGCTGCGCGACCGGCTGCCCGCGCTGGCCCTGGACCCAACCGCGCCGGCCGACGACGACGAGGAGGACGACGACGCCGACGTTGCCGCGCTCCCGGTCGGGGCGTGGACCGCCCGCAACGATCACCGCGGACTGCGGATCGTGTTCGAGCGGACCCGGCTCATGCCCACCGACGTCCCGATGGGCCGCGCGGAGTTCGAGCGCTACGCGTTCCACACGATCCCGATCGGGGTGGAGGTGACCCGCCGGGGCCGCCGCCGGGCCGTCACGATCCCGCTCAAGGCCAAGACGCCCCACGTCTCGGTGGCCGCGTCGACCGGCTGGGGCAAGACCACCATCGCCAACGTCATCCTCGCCCACCTGCTGCACCACGGGGCGCACGCGGTGATCCTCGATCCCAAGTCGATCGGCTACGTCGACGCCTTTCGCGGGGTGTCCCCCTACGTCGAGATCCGGACCACCGTCGAAGGCTGGGTCGACGTCATCCGCCGCGTGCGGGACGAGATGAACCGCCGGTACTGGCTCATGGAGGAATGCGCCGACCGGGTCAAGGCACTCGGTTTGCCGAAGATGACCGAACACGCCGAAATGTACTTCCAGCCGCTCGCAATGCTGGAAGACGAAAAGGGCTCGCTCACCACGGCAATCGACATGTGGTTCAAGGCCGAAGGCGGCCCCGACGGCAAGCCAGGCAAGGGCACCGCGCCGACGTTCGTCCAGCAGCAGGAAATCCTCTGGCGGGGCCGCGCGGCCGCCGTCCACATGGTGACCCTGGCGCAGCAGAACAACGCGCGGGTATTCCTGAACACCGACATGCGCGATCAGTACATGTTCCGCATCCTCGCCGGACCTCAGACTCGCCAGTCATGGGAGATGACATTCCCCGGATCGAAGAAGCGCGCCATTCCGAAGAAGAAGGGCCGCGCGGTCTACGGCGTCGGCCCGGAAGGCATCCGGGAAGTGCACCTGGGCCGCATTTCCGACACTGAGGCGCGCGAGGCCGCGATTCACGGAATCGGCGTCGGAGATCGGGAGAACCAGGTTCGCGCGGAACTGCTCGCCCTCGCCACCGGCCGCCCTGTGTGGGAGGTGTCCCCCCTGCCGTTCTGGGTCACTCCGCCAGGGCAGACGGCCGCCCCCGTCCCGGGACACGCCCCCGACGGGGACGCCCCGGACCCGGCTGCCGCGCCCGCGCTGAGCCTGGTCAAGAACGGTTCCACCGGCAATTCCGCCGCTGACCTCGACGACCGTGACGACGATGATCTCGACGGCCTGAGTGATGACGAGTTCACGTCAAAGCGTGATGACGAGGACACGCCCGATCTGATCGTCGGGGAGGTTGCCGCCGCCGAGTACCTGGGCATCACCGTGGCCGCCTTCTCCAAGCGCCGCAAGCGCGCCAAGAACGGTGAATGCGCTTCGATCAACGGTGAGATCAGGGTCGGGCGCTCGCCCGCCTGGCCCCCGCTGGAACTAACCGAGTGGAACAACCTGTTCCGTTCGGCAGGCTGACCGAGAAGGAGTCGAGATCGTGAACGTGCGCGGAACCAAACGCAAGCGGTTCGGCCCGGTGACGGTGAACCTCTCATCCGACGGATTCGCCCGATGGCGAGTCACGTCCTGGGGTCTCCGGATCGGCCGGTGGTCGTGGAACGCCCGGTCCGGGAAGCACTCCGTCAATATTCCCGGCCCCTGGCGCTGGACCAGCAACGGAAGGAAGAACCGATGAACGACGTCATGTGCATGAATCACCCGGAACGGCCGGCCGACGAAACCGGCGCCGACTACGGGCCGCCGCTGTGTCCGGAATGCGCCCGGGAAGCCGGCCTTCCGGCGCCCCGGTGGTCGCGTCGCGGGGGCCGCCCCGACGTCGTCACCCTGTGCGGCTCGATGCGGTTCGTCGCCGAGCTGCTGCACGTCGCCGCGGAGCTGACGGCGAACGGCGCGATCGTCCTCGCGCCGTTCGTGGTCATGGCGCCCCGGGAGCAGAGCGGCGACCAGGCCGCGCTCAAGGCGCGCCTTGACGAGCTGCACCGGCGCAAGATCGAGCTGTCGGACCGGGTGATCGTCGTCAGCGACCCGGCCGGCTACATCGGGGAGTCCACCCGCTCGGAGATCGCCTACGCCGAACGGCTGGGCATCCCCGTGGGCCACCGCCGGATCGCCCGGCCGGTCGCGGCATGAACACGCCCGGGACCGACCTGCACCCCGCCGGCCGCCGGCTGCCCGCTGCGGAAGCGGGCCGGCCGGTCCCGGGCGCATCCTGCCTGCCCTCGATCTTGTTCGGCGGATCTCTGCGATCGCACGGCGTGGCGCAAGCCGATTCAGAATCGACTGCTGTAGACAGCGCCCATGCCAGCGAAGCTCAAGTGGGCCGGGGACGGGCCGCGCGTGCCGACCACCATCCACTGGCCCTCGACGCACCGCGAGCGCCACGAGCGGGAAGCCGCTGCACGCGGCCTGTCGCTCAACGAGTACGTCATCCGCACGATGGCCGAGCTGAGCGGGCTCATCGCCCCCACGACCGACGGGGAGGGCGAACAGCTACCGCTTGGTGCCTGACCAGCAGTCCAGACCCTGAACAGCAGAGAACCCCCCGTCTCGTTTGGCGGCGCGTCGGGGGGCCCTCGCTGAAACTCCTACCCAGGAGCAAGCACGTGCCACCGTACCCGCACGATCCGCGTTCGGAAACTCACGACGCGCCGCACGTCGACGCCCCGCGCCGGTGGTGGACGTCGTGACCGTCACCCCGATCGAGCCCACCCCGGGCAAGCCCCGCCGCCGGAAGCCCCGCGCGCCGACCGCGCCCCCGCCGTCCAGCTCGACGACGTCGGAGACGCCGCCGGTGCTGAACCTGCGGAACGCGGCCGACTCGGCGGAGTGGCTACGCCAGAACCTCGGCGCCGGCCCGCTGTCGGGCATGTTCGCGCGCGGCGCGGAGATCGTGCACACCGCGCGCGTGAGCGAAGCCGGCTACGTGCCGCCGCGTAACACCGGTGACGACGACGGTCCGGTGCAGGTCCGCCGGATGGCCGCCCCGCAGGTCGCCGCCCGGGTCCAGTTCTCCTACGACTGCCGCAGGATCAAGACCGACCGCTCGACGGGCGCCCCGATCGAGCACTCCGAGATGTTCCCGCTAGAGGCCGCCAAGCGGGTCTGTGACGCCGGTGTGGACATGCTGCCCGCGCTCCGCCCGCTGCGCGGCGTGGTGCACGTGCCGATCCCGCGCGCGGACGGGTCACTGATCACTGAACCGGGCTACGACGAAGCGTCACGGCTGCTGTACCTACCGCTGGATGGGCTCGATCTCCCGCCGGTGCCCGCCATCCCGACCCGTGCCCAGCGCGACCGCGCACGGGACCTGTTGCAACACATGGTCTGCGATTTCGCGTTCAAGAGTGCCGACGACCAAGCCAACTACCTGGGGCTGCTGCTCACGCCGCTGCTGCGGGAGATGGTCCCCCCGCCCTACAAGCTGATCTCGATCGGCGCCCACAACCAGGGGAGCGGGAAGAGCCTGCTCGCCGACGTCGCCCGGATCATCCACGGCGGGGTGTTCCGCTCGGAGCTGCCCGACAACGCCGAAGAGCTGCGCAAGTCGGTGACCAGCATTCTCGAATCCACCACCGGCCCCGTGGTCACCTGGGACAACGTGACGGGCCGGCTGGCGTCCTCCGTGCTCGCCGGCCTGCTGACCTCGCCGACCTGGTCCGACCGCCGGCTCGGTGTGAACGAGATGATCACCCGCGCCAACGATCGGCTCTGGACGCTCACGGCGAACAACCTCACCCTCGATGGCGACATGGTGCGCCGCACCGTGCAGATCACTATCGATCCCGCTGTACCGAACCCCGAACAGCGCCGCGACTTCCAGATCCCGAACCTGTGGGCATGGACCCGCGAGCACCGCGGGGAGCTGGTCGCCGCGCTGCTCACCCTGATCAGGGCGTGGGTGGCCGCGGGCCGACCACTGCGTCGCCGCACCGGCGCCGACACCTATCAGACCTGGATCGAGACCGTGGACGGCATCCTGGGTCACGCCGAGATCCTGGGAACGTTCGACGGCCGCGACGCACAACGGGTCACCGTCGGCGCCGGGGACGAGGAATGGCGCGACTTCCTGGAGGCCGTGCACGGCCAGTTCGGTGAGCGTCCGTGGACGGTCAAGGAGCTGCTGGCGCTCGTGCAGGACGTGCCGGATCGCCCGACGGGCGACACGTTCGCCCAAGCGGAGGCCGCGCGCCACCCGATCCCGCTGGACGCGCTGCCCGCCGAGCTCGGCGAGCGGATCACCCGCGCCCGGATCGGCCCGCTGGTCATCGCGAAGAGCCTGGGCCGGTGGCTGTCCAACCGAGAAGGCCGCTGGGCCGGTGAGCAGATCACGGTTCGCCGCGCGGGCCAGACCCGCGGCAAGGTGGCTCAGTGGCGGATCGAGCACCTGGGCTCAACTGGCTTCCCGATCCCGGTCACCACCACCGACCCGACGACGCCGGCCCCGCCCGCGCCGGCCCCGGGTCCCTGCGAGACCTGCACGGGCCCCGGCCCGTCGTGCGGTGTCGACGTGCCCGCGGACGCCGAGCTGCTGGCGTGCGTGCTTTGCGGGGCCCCGACCCGGGTCCGGTCGCGCTGCGGTGCGCCCCGACACGCCGGATGCCGCCCCGACGACCGCGGCCCCGACGACGACCCGACCCCGCCCGCTGGTCCTCCCCCGCCGGCCCCGGCCGCCGAAGTCACCCCGGCCGCGGCCCGGCCGCCGGCCGGTGCTGCCCGGCGCAGCACCAACGCCGCGGCCCGCAAGGACGCCAAGAGCGTCGTCGTCGACGAGTTCCGGGCCGCCCTCGCCGAGGGCAAGCCGCTGATGTTCCTGTCCGCGCTGGAAGGCGCGTTCGAGCCGCGCCGCCGCGTCGACGGTCGGATGACCCGCCCGTTCTGGCGCCCCGAGCTGCCCGGCGTCACCTACGCCGTGCACGCGGTAGAGGCATGGGGCTGGCAGCGCCCGCACGAAGGGCCGGCCGTCGTACTCGACCGGTCCGCCGCGTTCCTGTCCGCCGCGTCGTCCGTCCTGGTCGGACACGGCGCCCTCGACCACACCGGCCCCCTGTCGGAGTTCGACGACCGCCGGCCCGGCTACTACCAGGTGCAGGTGCACCCCTGGTACGAATCGGACGCCCTGCCCCATCCGCTGCTGCACACCCACAAGCGCGAGACGGCATGGGTCACCGCGCCGACCGTCGCCCTGCTCAGCGACCTCGAACGTGAGGACCGCTGGCCGGACGTGACGATCCTCGACTCCTACACCGCCGACGGTGTGCGAATCAACGAGTGGGCACGATTCGTCAACACCATTCGAGCGGAAGCCATCACCGAATACGGCCGCGATTCGGAGCAGTACGCGGAAGTGAAGGACCGCTATTCGATGGCGTTTCAGCTCATGCTCGGCAGTGCCGAGGACGGTGGCCGGCGTCGCTGGAAATGCGGCGCTCAGCGCCCCGATTGGACGCAGACTGTCCGGGCACAGGCCGCCGCGAACCTCTACCGGTGGGCCGACGCCTGCCGCAAGGTCGCCCCGGACGCCCCGCCGATCGCCCTGCGGAACACTGATGAGCTGGTCATCCCGGCCGCCGCGCTCGACGTTGTCACGACCGCGGCCCGCCCCGGGGGTCTGCCCCCTTTGGTCATCGACCCCGACGGGATCAAGCTTGGTTCGTTCAAGGTGAAGCACCTCGACGAATGGGCGGGAGGGAAGTAAGCCGATGTCGTCGAAAACGAGCACCGGCGATCCCACCGCCTACACCGAGGACGACGAATCGGGCCTTGTCGATGCGGTAGATGAAGGATGGGAGGAGTTCGAGAATCCCACGAAGATGACCGTTTCCGGGGTCGTCGAATGGTCCGGCTCGACGAACCGCGCACACGGAGGACACCGAACGGTCCGCCTTGACGGGCTCGAACTCGGCGGGGTCAAGGCCGCGCTCGACGACGCCCGCGCGGCCGGCAACGCCGCCCGCGGCGCGCGGACGTCGAGTTCCTACACCGCCCAGAGCTGGCACGCCCAGATCAGCGCCCTGACGAAGCACTCGCGCGGATCGGAGCTGGCCGACCGCGCCGGCCTTGACCCGACCGGCCGCACGCTCTCCGCGTGGTTGTCGGAGTCGCGCGCACCGAGCAAGGCCAACCGGGAGAAGATCGCCCAGGCGTACGAGGGCCTGCGCACGGCCAACGTCGAGTCCGCCCGCTCCCGCCAGCGTCAGGCCAACCACCGGGCCGCCGAGGCGATCAGCGACGCCGTGCGGGACCGCTACGGCGCCGACGTGCGGTTCACCGATGTGCGCAGCGTCGAGTTCGACGACTGACCCGAACACGTATTCACGTGAAAACGTGACGGCGAAGGTCTGTTCACGTGAAGGCGACCGCGCTAAGCTGCGGGTATGACTTCACAGCGCGCCGAGCGACCCCGAGTTCTGGGTGTCGGCTCGCCCAAGGGTGGCGTCGGCAAGACACAGACCGCGGTCACCCTCGCGCACCTCGCGAGCCGCGCCGGCTACCGCGTCCTGCTCGTCGACGCCGACGAGAACCGCAGCGCTGAGGACTGGGTCATGCGCTCAGGTGACCGGATCGCCCTCGACGTCGCCACCGAGCGCGACGCCCGCAACCTGGTCCGCCTGCACGACCTCCGCGACCTGGACCTGATCGTCGTCGACCTTCCCGGCGCCCGGACCTCTGAGGCGTGGACGGCCCTGCTGCATGGCGCTTCCGGCACTCCCGTCGTCGACGCCCTGGTCGTCCCGTCGCTGGTCGAAACGATGGACCTGCGCGCCGTGACGCGCGTGATCCGCGGTGCGGTGGTGCCGGCCGGCGTGCCCTACCTGCTGGTCGGCACGAAGGTCCGCACGCCGTCCGTTCCGAACGCGTTGCACGACCTGAACGCGCTCGCGGCCGATGGCCTCCACGTGGCCCGCCAGATCATCCGAGATTTGACCGTGCATGGCGAGGCCGTCACCCTCGACCGCCCGATCACCGACATGCCCGGCGGCCGGCACTCGACCGCCCGCGCCGCCGAGCGCGAGTACCGCAGCCTCGCCGCTGAGGTGTTCGCCCTGCTCGACATGAAGTGGCCCGCCGAGCTGCCAGACCTACCGCCCGACACCAGCACCGCCAGCGCCGACACCGAGGAGGAGTGATGGCCCGCCGCCGTTCGATCGTCGAGTCCCTGCGAGAGACCGAGGAGCCCCAGGACTCCACCCCGCCGGCCCCGCCGGCTGAGGTGCCCCAGGAGGCGCCCGCCCCGGCCCGCAAGCGGGCACCCCGGAAGCTCGCCGCTGTGCCGGCAGACGCGCCCACAGACGCCCCCGAGGGCGAGAAGGCGCCCCGGCCCGCCCCGCGGGTCCTGACCGCCGACAGCACCGGCGACGCCAAGCGGGTCGGGCTCTACCTGCACCCGGACGACTTCCGCGCGCTCGGCATGGCCAAGCTCGACGACGGCGCCGACGCGAACGCCCGCATCCGCGCGATGATCGCCCTGTGGCGACACAACGACCGGTACCGGGCCGCCGTGGACAAGCTCGCCCGGACCGCGCTCCGGGGTCCCCGATGAGCGCGGGCGAGGAAGCTTTCTGGACGGCAATCCGGGAAGGACGGAGCTACGAGGCTGCGGATGTCATCAGACTCCGTGTCGAGAACCAGGAACTTCGCGAGGCTGTAGCGCGTGACAAGGACGACGAGTAACCCCGCAATGAACAGCAGGAATGCGCCCGGACCCCCTCCCCAGGCGCATTCCTGCCCATTCCACGCGTTCACGTGAAATGGTGAAGCGCGTAGCGCGAAACCGCCATCACACATTCACGCTTTCACGTGAAAATAGACCGACAGCGGAAGTAATCCCGTGTCCACGCGTTCACGTGACCAACACGCGTTCACGATTCCACGCGATCACGTGAACACAAGCCGCCGGACCTGCACAAACGCTGTTCCAGCCGCGCAGCGGCTGATCACTCACCGGCGCAGCCGGTGATCACCCACCGTAAGGGGCAG
>JAESGW010000736.1_pt1 | contig 16136 bp, 15 predicted proteins | sample 9269791 | NCBI WGS metagenome assembly JAESGW01 (sample SAMN16773120, study PRJNA677053) | algae metagenome | isolation source: Aphanocapsa lilacina HA4352-LM1 and co-occurring heterotrophs from near cave... | place: USA: Maniniholo cave, near Haena, Kauai, HI | collected 2009-07-28 | reverse complement strand
GCGCCGGTGACGATCATCGCGGTGTTGCCCAGCGTGAAGCCCATCGCCGCCGCCGCCCAGCCCGAATAGCTGTTGAGCATGGAGACGACGACCGGCATGTCCGCGCCGCCGATCGGGACGATCAGCAGGAAGCCGATGGCGAAGGCGAGCACGGTGATCGTCCAGAAGATCCAGGGCGACTGGTCCTGGGTGAAGAACGCGATCAGCCCGAGGATGCCCGCCAGCACGCCGAGGTTAAGGACATGGCGCCCCGGCAGCAGGATCGGCTTGCCGCTCATATTGCCGTTCAGCTTGAGGAAGGCGATGACCGAGCCGGAGAAGGTGATAGCGCCGATCGCGACGCCGAGGCCGAGCTCGATGCGGCTGACCGGCAGGATGAATCCGTCACTACCAACGATGCCGAACGCCTCTGGATTCAGATAGGCAGCCGCGCCGACCAGCACAGCGGCAAGGCCGACCAGCGAGTGGAACGCGGCGACCAGCTGCGGCATTGCGGTCATGGCGATGCGGCGGGCGATGACGAAGCCGATGACGCCGCCGATGGCGATGGCGATCAGGATTTCGATCAGAGAAGCGATCTCGTGCGTCACCAAGGTGGTGACGACGGCGATGGCCATGCCGATCATGCCCAGCCGGTTGCCCCGGCGGCTGGTGGTGGGCGACGACAGGCCCCTCAGCGCGAGGATGAAGCAGACGCCCGCGATCAGATAGGCGAGCGCAACCCAGGGGTTGACGGGAGCGGCTTCGTGCACCTCAGCGCTCCTTCTTCTTGTACATCGCCAGCATGCGTTCGGTGACGGCAAAGCCGCCGAAGATGTTGACGCTGGCGAACACCACCGCGAGCAGCCCGAGCCATTTCGACTGCGCCGAACCCGCTCCGGCAGCAGCAATCAGCGCGCCGACGATGATCACCGAGGAAATTGCGTTGGTTACCGCCATCAGCGGCGTGTGCAGCGCCGGCGTGACCGACCAGACGACGTAATAGCCCACGAAACAGGCCAGCACGAAGATGGAGAGGATGCTGATGAAGTCCATTGTCGCGCCCCCCTTAGGCGTTCTTGAGGCGCTCGCTCACCACCGCGCCATCCTTGGTGAGGCGGATCGCGTCGCCGATTTCGTCGCCCTCCGGGAGAACGGGCTTGCCGGCTTCCTTGTCCCAGAAGGTTGAGAGGAAGGTGTGGACGTTGCGGGCAAATAACGCGCTGGCATCGGTCGCAAGGCGGCTCGGCACGTTCTTGTGGCCGACGATCTTGACGCCGTGCTTGTCGATGATCTCGCCGGCGACCGCGCCTTCGACATTGCCGCCGGCCTCCACCGCGAGATCGACGATGACGCTGCCGGGTCGCATGCTGGCGATCTGCGCGTCGCTGATCAGCCGCGGCGCCGGGCGGCCGGGGATCAGCGCGGTGGTGATGACGATGTCCTGCTTGGCGATGTGGCTGGAGACCAGCTCGGCCTGCGCGGCCTTGTATTCGTCGGACATTTCGGTGGCGTAGCCGCCCGATCCCTCGCCCTCGATGCCCGCGACATTCTCGACGAAGATCGGCTTGGCGCCGAGCGACTGGATCTGCTCCTTGGTCGCGCTCCGCACATCGGTCGCGGAGACTTGCGCCCCCAGCCGCCGCGCGGTGGCGATCGCCTGCAATCCGGCGACGCCCACGCCCATGACGAACACGCGCGCAGCGGAAATGGTGCCCGCCGCGGTCATCATCATCGGGAAGGCGCGGCCATATTCGCTCGCAGCGTCGAGCACCGCCTTGTAGCCCGACAGGTTCGCCTGGCTGGAAAGGATGTCCATCGACTGCGCGCGGGTGATGCGCGGCATGAACTCCATCGCCAGCGCTTCGACGCCGAGCGCGGCATATTGGTCGATCCGCGCGCGCTCACCGAACGGATTGAGCCCCGCGACCAGCCACGCGCCCTGCTTGACGCCGGTCAGGCTTTCGGGCGGCGGACCCTGCACGCCGATCAGGATATCGGCATCGGCGATTGCGCCCGCGCGATCGGCCAGCGTCGCGCCCGCCGCCTCGTAATCGGCATCGGCATAGGATGCCGCCGCGCCGGCGCCGCGCTCGACCGCAACCGCCGCACCCAAGCCGACGAACTTCTTGACCGTCTCCGGCGTCGCCGAAACGCGGCGTTCGCCCGCGGCCAGCTCCTTGAGGACCGCGAGCTTCATCGCGCGCTCAGTTCGCGATCAGCAGAACGACGACCATCGCCACGATGAAGCTGGCGACAGTGCCCCACTTCAACAGGCTCATCACGCCCTCATAGGTTTTCTCGTGCGCCTTCATGTCGCCGTGTTCGGCCATCGTGTGCATCCCGTTCAGTCAGACTTTGGCAGCGTCTTAGCCAGCAAGACCGGCTTCACGCAACTGCGTTGCGCGGGCGAAGACATTCTCGAACATTTCGGCCGTCAGCCGCCCGGTATTCTGGTTGTAGCGCGAGCAGTGATAGCTATCGATCAGGATGCGGCCATCGGGCATGCGATGTTCGGCGAGGTGCCCGAAGCGGCATTTGGGCAATCGCCCGCCCAGTATCTTGACCGCCGACTGGTGCGCGATCTGGCCCAGCGCGACGAAGATCCGCGCATTGGGCAGCACCGCCGCCTGCGCCGCCAGAAACGGACGGCAGGTGTGGATTTCCTGCGGCGTCGGCTTGTTCTGGGGCGGCAGGCATTTGACCGCGTTGATGATGATCGCGCCGGTCAGCTGCAGGTCGTCGTCGGGGCGGCCCCCATAGGTGCCCGTGGCGAGGCCGTATTTGGCGAGCGTGGCGAACAGCAGATCACCGGCATAATCCCCGGTGAACGGGCGCCCGGTGCGGTTGGCGCCGTGCTTGCCGGGAGCGAGGCCGATGATGCCGAGCCAGGCTTGCCTGTCGCCGAACGCATTGACCGGCGCATTCCACCAATCGGGATGCTCGGCGCGCAGTTCTTCGCGAAACGCCACCAACCGTGGGCAAAGCGGGCAATCCCGCGGCGGCTCGGTTTCGGGGATCGGGCTTGGCGCGAACATGCGGGCGCGATAGGCCCGCGCGGGTGGCAAGCACAACCTATGTGGTCGCGATCGGCGGCAACCGGCAGGGACGCGCGGGATCGCCCAGGCAGGTGGTCGCGGCGGCGATTGTGGCGTTACCGGGGGTGGTCGCGGCATCTCGCATCATCGAGAGCGTGCCGATCGGGCCGTCTATCCGCCGCTATGCCAATGCGGTCGTGCTGATCGAGAGCGATCTCGCGCCCGAAGAAATGCTCGACATGTTGCAGGCGACGGAACGCGCCGCAGGCCGCCGCGGGGGCCGGCGCTGGGGCGCGCGGGTGCTCGATCTGGATATCGTGCTGTGGTCCGGCGGCAGCTTTTCCGCGCCGGGGTTGACGGTGCCCCACCCGCGCTTTCGCGAGCGCGGTTTCGTTTTGGGGCCGCTGGCGGAGATCGCCCCCCGCTGGCGCGACCCCGTGACGCGGCTGACCATAGGCCAGCTCGCCGCCCGGTTGACCGCGCGGGCGCGCGCGCCTAGTCCGCGCGCCGGATGATGTGGGTCCGTAGCTCAGTTGGTAGAGCAAGCGACTTTTAATCGAGAGGTCCCGGGTTCGAGCCCCGGCGGACCCACCATCTGTTTCGTTTGGGCGGTTTCATTCGGCCCCCAGAATGGAGTGCGGGCGAACTCGCTGGAATAGAGCTATACCGTGTGGTATATTTCTTCGACATAGCCACGGCGATCCCACGATGTTTCGCGCGACAGACGCAGGAACCGCGGATAGCGGGATATGATCTCGGGCACGAATACCTGATGCACACCCTCCCACGGAGCGTAGGTCTCCTGATTGAAGTTCAGGAACAGACCATCGACGTTCTCCGACGCCCAGGATAGATACCGCACGACCTCGCTTTCCGGCATTTCCGGCATGCTGTCCTGATTAATGAATATGTTCGGCCGGAAATCGATATCGGTCAGGCGAAAATGCGGTAGCAACTGGAGGGGCGACGGGCCTGTCACCGGCTCGCCTTGAAGGACGAGATTCTCAGGCTCGGTAGAGCCGAGGAAAAACGCCTGTACCATGCCCACTTCGGGTAGATCGACGATGGCGTAACGCTCCACGCGATCGCCCAGCAGCTTACGTAGCCAGTAACAGGTGCCACCGAATCCACCGCCGATTTCCACGATCCGGAGCGGGCCATGCAGGCCTTTCCGGTCGATCGCCTGGCGCATGCGGTGCGCGGAATAAAGGTGCGAACACGTCTCGCGTGTGAGGAAGCGCCCACCGAACAGGATGCCCTTGGGATCGCCGAAGCGAGGCTGCTCTATCCTGAACCCGAAATGCTCTTCCAGCCGATCCATCAGCTGCTCTTCGGTGTAGATGTGCCGCCAGAATGCTCCCGTGCCCTGTTCATGACATTCCGCGCGCAGAAGCCCGAGACTTTCGGCCAAGGTCACGACCGACAGTTCGATCTGCACCGGCAGGTAATGCCAGCGATGCGGCCAGGTGTCGAAGGTAGTGCCGAACGTGTAGCCGTTGACCGTATCCGTGCGGAACAGGTGTGATTGATATTCCGCCAGAGCATCAACATTGCCGCTTTCAACGACCGAGCGGAACTCGGCATAGTGCGATTGGCGCAGTGTACCCCACATTGATTCTTCGGGGATCAGCGCGTCCACCCCGTTGCCGCCGGCGCGCTGATACATTGCGATGCAGCGCTTTGCGATTGAGGCGTTGGAAGCGCCGTCTACGGCACGCGCAGGCTCGATCATGGCGGGGCTGGGGCGCGGCTTCTGTTTTAGCCATTCAGGGCGACGAACAACCCATGACGCGGCGCGCAGATCTAGCAAGACATAGCCTATGCGCAGCCAGGCCTCCTGCACCGCGAATAGCGCCTTAGGATTGCGCGCGACCAGCTTGGATATCTGGCGCGCAGCGAACTTTATCATGAGATTCCCTCTGTTACGGCTGGCAATTAGGTCGAAGGCTGGCGGGCTGTCAACGAAGGGACCTGGGCGGTTGCCGGGCCAGCCTTTGTGGCGGGATTGCGCGTTCAAGGACAGCCCGCCGCTTCTGTCAGAGTGACGTGGCGCAGCGCCTGGGCGCGCTGCAGCCGAGATCGACCGGGCCGTTTTTCATGTCGGGATTGGTATTTGCCAATCGCACCGGGCATCGCCATAGAGCGCCCGATATTTAAAGAGAATGGGTGATGCCGATAGGTCTTAAGCGCTTGATAGCGCGTGCTGGGCGACGCCGCAGAGGCGGTCCTAGCGACATTACAACGGGCTCGCATGCCTTTCTGGCGCTACTGCTGGTGTTCTTGGGCGCATTGATCTTGTTCGGCGGTTCTAGCCGGTATGATCAACTGGCCCAGCTTCCGGTACGAGTAACGGCGATCCTCGTGATAGCCATGGCCACATTCCGCACTGCGGGCGCTGCACCACAAGCCATCAGGTTACCGGCGCTTTTGCTGGGGAGTTTTATCGCGCTGGCCTGCGTGCAGCTGATACCGCTGCCGCCCCAACTCTGGACCGCACTGCCAGGACGATCTGTTCTCGCCGCGGCCGCAACGGCGGCCGGGTTCGAGCAGCCGTGGAGACCGATTACGATCGCTCCCGATTTGACGGCGAACTCTCTGTTCTCGCTGACGGTACCGGCCGCAGTCCTTTACGGAGTGACGGTGTTGGAACCTCGTTATCGAGAATGGCTGCTCCCGATGATTCTGGTGATTGTGGTCGTATCGATGCTGTTCGGGGTGGTTCAGCTCGTGACGGCTTCCGATGGCTTAGGTGCAGTATATGATCTGCCGTCGCGCGGCACGGCGCCAGGCATCTTTACCAACCGTAATCATCAGGCACTGCTTCTGGCATTGGGGCTACCTCTTCTTGCCAGCTCGGGCATGCTTCGTCGTGCCGATTCGGCCGGGATGGCTGCGCGCTGGGCAGCAACGGCGGTGGCTGGGCTTCTCGTAATCGTGCTGATAGCCACAGGGTCGCGGACGGGCGTGCTGCTGGGCGGACTTGGATTGATCGGTGGCCTAGCCGTAGTGTGGAGCTGGCGGAGTCGGTTAGGTCAGAGCAGATATCGTGTGCGGGGAATCATGCTCGCGGTGTTCGCGGCAGCGGTCGCCATGCTGCTGGGCGCCGCGATTCTCTTCGGTCGCGCCCAGGCAATCGACCGGTTGTTTGCAATAGACCCATTCGACGACAAGAGGGCGCGCGCCCTACCTACCGTTATCGAGTTGGTAAAGTCATACTTCCCGGCAGGGTCCGGCCTGGGAACCTTCGATCCAGCGTTTAGGCAGGTCGAACCGCTGACGTTGCTTGATACGACATATTTCAACCAGGCACACAATGACATTCTTCAGATCGCGCTGGAAGGCGGGGCGCCAGCGCTGGTCGTACTGATGGTTGCGCTGGCATGGCTGGCAACGGCAATCGTAAGGCTTTGGCGCAACAACAGTGCGCGTGGCGTCATCGTAACGGGTCGAGCAGCATCCATCGCATTGCTCTTGATACTCGTGGCGAGTGCGACCGATTACCCGCTTCGCACGCCGATCATAATGGCCATTGCCAGTGCCCTGGTTTTCCAGATAGCCGCGGCGCTGGATGAAATGCGCCGGATCGGTGAAGGTCAACCACACGGCTCCAGGCGAGAAGAGCCCGCTTTACCTGCCTTCTAGCTGCACCTATAGCCGCCACTCTCCTTTAATGGCATTGAGTATGTTCCAGTGATGCGTTCACGTTTGGTTGCCGCTGCTGTCCTTCTCGCGTTAGGCGGGTGCGCGCGAGATCGGCCCCTCATGTCGGGGCCGGAACTGACCGTACTCAACAATAGCGCTCTGCCCGAGCCCGAGCGCGCGGACCTGTCGGCCGCGGACAGGGCTAGCTTGATCGGCCCGCTGGACGTGATCAATGTCGAGGTGTTTGGCGTTCCCGATTTGACCAGAGAACTTCAGGTGGATCTGGGTGGCCGAATCGCCATGCCCTTGATTGGTGAGGTCGATGCGCGCGGCAAGACACCTGCGGAATTGTCGGGCCAGATCGCTTCGCTGCTCCGAGGTCGCTATGTTCGGAACCCTAACGTGACGATTAACGTGAAATCCTCCGTTAGCCAGGTCGTGACCGTAGATGGACAAGTCAAGCAGCCCGGCCTGTATCCGGTAACGAACCAGACGACATTGATGCGTGCTATCGCGGCAGCCAGGGGGTTGGACGAATACGCAAAGCTAGATGACGTCGTCATTCTGCGGACGGTTAACAATCAGCGCATGGCCGGTCTCTACAATATCGGTGAGATTAGACGCGGCGGCTATCCGGACCCCGCCATCTACGCCAATGACGTTGTTATTGTCGGAGACTCTCCGTCTCGGCGCCTTTTCCGCGATATCGTTGCAACGGCGCCCCTTCTTGCGGCACCGCTTGTCGCGATCATTAACTAGGGTTGCCGGCATGAATCACCCAGAAATGGCAAATCGGCGGAGCGCGGTCCGAATGAACGTGCTGGTCGATCAGCAAGGCACCACGTCGGAACGACAAGTGACGCCGATCGCGATTGAATATCTGCGTATAGCCAAGCGCCGGAAATTCGTGATCGCTGGTACGATCCTGGGGTTTCTATTGGCTGGCTTGATCATAACCCTGTTGACGACCCCGAAATACACGGCTGTAACTCAAGTCGAAATCGCTCGTGAATCGAATAAGATCGTCAATCTTCAGGGGGTTGAGCAGGAGGCAAGCGACGCCGACCAGGAGTTCTATCAGACACAATTTGGTCTGCTGCGTTCGCGTTCGCTAGCCGAACGCGTTGCCAATAAGCTCCGGTTGAACGACGATCCCGCCTTCTTCGAAATGTTTGGTGTCGATCTCGAGGATTATGGTGGTCGGCGTGCCGAGAACAACCGTTTCCCGATCGCCGAACGCGACTTGCGGACACGGCTTGCCGGCGAAGTGTTGTTGGAAAATGTGGCCATCGATCCCACGCGGCTTTCGCGTCTCGTCGATATATCGGTAACCACGTCCGATGCTACTTTATCCGCAAAGATCGCCAACGCTTGGGCGGAGAACTTCATTCAGGCAACGCTGGAACGCCGGTACGAAGCAACTTCGTACGCTCGCAACTTCCTTGAAAGCCGTCTCGAGCAATTGCGTCGCCGCTTGGAAGACTCTGAGCGACAGCTCGTCACATACGCATCGAGCCAGCGGATCATCAACCTGCCGACCACCGGCGGCCCGAGCGACAGCAGGGCCGAGCGCTCGATAATCGCCGAAAATCTGGCTTCGCTTAATGCGGAGTTGAACAAGGCAACGGCTGACCGGGTAACGTCAGAAGCGCGCTATGACGAATTGCGCACGCGCGCCGGAGATTCATCTGAAGCCCTCGAAAACAGCGCGATCAACACACTACGGGCAAAGCGCGCCGAACTGGCAGCTGATTATCAGAAGTTGGCCACCCAGTTCGAGCCAGGCTATCCCGCCGCGCTTGCTCTTCAGTCCCAGATCGACCAGCTCGACCGAAGTCTCGCTCGTGAGGAGCGCCGCGTCTCGGGTTCAATCAGATCAGAGTATAGAGGCGCCTTTGAGCGTGAACGGACGCTCGCTGGACGCGTGGAATCGTTGAAGGCCGGTCTCCTCGATCTTCGTAGGCGCAGCATTCAATATAATATCTATCAGCGCGAGGTTGATACCAATCGCGCACTTTATGATGGGCTGCTCCAGCGTTACAAGGAAATCGGTATTACCGGCGGTGTGGGCGTAAACAATATCGCGATCGTGGATACCGCAGCTACACCAGATCGTCAGTCAAGCCCCAGGCTCATCCTCAATATACTGCTCTCGCTTATTTTGGGGACTTTCGTGGGCGCTGGCTTGGCGCTGCTTCTCGAGCATGTCGACGAGTCGATTATGGATCCGGCGGACGTGCGGCAGCGGCTCGGCCTTCCGCTACTGGGGACGGTCCCGCGTGCCCCGGATGGCGATCCTACAGGGGCGTTGCGCGACCGGAAGTCAGAACTATTCGACGCCTATCTGGCAATCCAGGCAAACCTGAAACTTGCGACCAATCATGGCATGCCTCGAACCCTGGCGGTGACGAGCACACGACCGGCCGAGGGCAAATCAACCAGCGCGCTATCGCTCGCAACCACGCTGGTGCGAAGCGGTCGCAGTGTCGTGCTCATAGACGGCGATATGCGGTCGCCATCCATACATCACCTGCTGTCGTGCGAGCTCGAGCGCGGTTTAAGCAATTATCTTGCTGGTCACGATAATCTGGATGACCTTCTTATCAAGGCGGATCAATACGGCTTCTCCGCTATGACCGCAGGACCGCTGCCACCGAATGCAGCTGAACTTCTGACAAGCGATCGCCTCGCGAACCTGCTCGAGAAACTGCTCGCGCGATTCGACCATGTCGTGATTGACTCTCCGCCAGTGATGGGGCTGGCCGATGCTCCCCTAATCGGCAGCCGTGTCGAGGGCGTCATCTACGTTGTCGAATCTCATGGTGTCCGAGCCAGATTGGTGCGTACGGCGATCGAAAGGCTTACGACCGGGGGCGCGCACGTGATCGGGACGGTGCTGACAAAGTTCGACGCCCGACGCGCTCATGTGGGCTATGGGTACGAATATGGATATGATTATGGTCGCAAAGCGACCGCCAAGGCGTGAGAAACAGTGCCTGATCTCTCAACCACCGCGATGCGCGGAGCGCACCTGCTTCTTTTGATCGGATTGGCAATTCTTGCCTGGCAAGCTGTGACGTTTAGCCTGGCAATCGGCAGCCGCAAGACCGATCCAGTCCTAGCGGCAAAGCTAGCACCCAACAATGCGCTGGTTCTGGCGACATTGGCGCGAAGCGAATTCGCTAATGATCCGGCGGCGGCTGCTGCTACGGCAAAACGAGCGTTAATGCGCGACGCGACAAACGCCCCTGCCGCTGGCGTTCTGGGTCTGGCTCTCGCGCGTGCAGGTGACGCACAGCATTCCATGGCTCTGCTTCGTTACTCACAAACAATGTCGCGCCGCGACATTCCGACACAGCTATGGGCCATCGAGAATGCGGTGTTGAAAGGGAATATTCAGGAAGCGTTGCACCATTACGACATTGCCCTCCGGGTCGGCCGGTCGTTACCGACAAATCTGTTCCCCGTGCTCGCGGCGGCTATCGAAGATCCGGCAATTCGGGGGGCGCTAGCAAAGCTATTGGGTTCCGATGTGCCCTGGAAGTCCAGCTTTCTCGACTATATCAGTGCTAACTCCGTTAATATTGCATCCGCGTCTCAACTTATCGACGAGCTTTACGCTGCAGGAGGCCAGGTGCCAGCCGGCCCCGTCAGGATTCTGATCCAGCGCCTGATAGAAGCTAACGAGGTGAACCGGGCCTGGCTTCTCTACGCGCGCGCAAATCCCAGCGCGCAGCGATCGGGAGTGCGGGACGGAGGTTTCGAAGCAACGATCGATAGCCCTACCGTGTTCGATTGGCAACTTGAGGATCGCGGTGACGCACGCGCACAAATCCTTCCGGGGGAGCGTGGTGGAGAGCTTTACATCGAAGCGCGCAGTGGATCAGGCGGTGTGGTTGCGCGCCAGCGTCTGGTGCTCGCGCCGACGCACAATATCCTGGCATTTACAACGCGCGCTGGTGAAGGTTCTACGCTCGGTGACTCGGTGGTGGAATTGTTCTGCATGCCATCGAGACAGAGGGTGGTCCAAGTACGAATTGCCGGCGTGGCCCCGCAATCTCGCCGCCAGGGCAGGTTTGCCTTGCCAGGCAACTGCGCGAGCCAGTCGCTTGAAGTGACGCTTTACGCTGGTGCTGCCGCGACCACTATTGAAGGCTCCTTGGATGATGTAACGATCCGCCCGGCTTCGCCGGGAGGCACAGTGCATTGATTCGGTCTCATCGCTAGCGGGATCAGGCGTACTTGGGCTAGGAGCCTGATAAGTAGTAATAAAACGCCGAACTCATAGCGGGAACCACAACTGGTCCGCTGGCTCAAGGGCAGTGTTGCGCATGTTCTCCGTCAATTCTTTCAGCCCCTATCCCCTCTATCGCTGGCGATATCAGCTTGGTGGCTGCTTGCTATTCGCTGCAATCCTGCCTTACGCAATTCGCTGGATCACACTGGAATCAAACGCGTTTCTCTTGCCGCTGCATACGACGCTAATCGGAAGCATGATAGCGATCTTCCTGGGCACATGGCTGTTCCGCAGCGTTACCACTTACCCGGGAGCAGAGGCGAGCACATATATTTTTCCTGCTTTTTCTGTTGCTTATGGCGGTCTGGCTATGGTCCTCATCCTGGGCCGGTTCGATTATAACAGGCCCGTTTTCTTCGCGGGGTACATTATAAGTCTCATCTGGTTCTTTTGGGTCATGGCCGCGCTACGCCGCCGTCAATCGCTGCGAATCGGCGTTGTCGCGATCAGTGAGCATTACGAATTGCCAGCGACAATCGGAGTGGAATGGACTCCAATACAGTCTGTCACGGACGATTCCAGTGGACTGGATGCGGTCACCACCGATTTACGACAAGATCTGCCCGACGAGTGGGATCGAAAGTTGACCGACTTGGCATTGGCTGGCGTTCCGGTGTACCATTTCAAGCATCTCGTGGAATCCCTGACGGGCCGTGTTGAGCTGGAGCATCTATCAGAAAATAGTTTCGGTTCGCTTTCGCCGGTATCTGCTTACATGTCCGCCAAGCATTGTGTAGATTGGATAGCTGCGGCAATATTTGGTGTAATTCTGCTTCCTCCGCTTCTCATTATCGCTGCTATGATCAAGTTGAGTTCTCCTGGGCCAGCTCTTTTCCGGCAAACACGGATTGGCTATCGGGGCACTCCCTTTACTGTGTACAAGTTTCGAACGATGCGCGTGGAGACCCCGGGTGACGATGATGGTCGTCGTCTGGCCATGACGCAGACTGGCGATGAGCGTGTATTTCCGCTCGGTCGCTTGCTTCGCAAATCGCGTCTCGATGAGTTGCCGCAGCTGATCAACGTGTTGCGGGGAGAGATGAGCTGGATAGGACCACGGCCTGAGGCTGCCGTTCTGTCCCAATGGTACGAAATTGAGATTCCTTTCTACCGCTATAGGCATATCGTTCGACCAGGCATCGCCGGATGGGCTCAAGTATGTCAAGGGCATGTTGCTGAAATAAATGAAGTAAGGAGTAAGCTGCATTATGATTTCTACTACATAAAGCATTACTCTTTGTGGATCGACATGCTTATTACCATGCGAACAATCAGTACGGTAATCACTGGCTTCGGATCAAAATGAATTTTACTTTTCAGGGAGTTTTCTTCGGATGAAGGCCGTGATTCTAGCCGGCGGGCTGGGCACTCGTTTGGCTGAGGAAACTCATCTCCGCCCGAAACCTATGGTAGAGATCGGAGGAAAGCCGATCCTTTGGCATATCATGAAGATCTATGCACATCACGGTGTAACGGACTTTGTCATATGCTGCGGGTATCGCGGATATTTCATAAAGGAGTATTTCGCGAACTACTTCCTGCACAGTTCCGACGTGACCATCGATCTGGTACGAAACGAGCTGCAGGTGCACGAACGTCGCGCCGAGCCTTGGAAGGTCACGCTGCTCGATACCGGCGAGCACACGATGACCGGCGGACGCCTCAAGCGGGTGGCAAAGCATCTGGCCGATGAGGAAGCCTTCTGCTTCACTTATGGTGACGGTGTCGCCGATGTCGATATTGCCGCGCAGCTCGCGTTTCACCGCGCACATGGCCGCCTGGCGACCGTCACCGCCGTCCGCCCGCCGGGGCGATATGGCGCACTCGAGGTCACGGACGGGCAGGTGAATGGCTTCACGGAAAAGCCACGCGGCGACGGTGCGCTGATCAATGGCGGCTTCTTCGTGCTGTCGCCCGAGGTCATCCCCTATATTGCTGATGATTCAACCAGTTGGGAGGCCAAGCCGCTCGAGACATTGGCACGCGAAGGGCAGCTGATGGCGTTCGAGCATTTGGGTTTCTGGCAGCCGATGGACACGCTGCGCGAGAAGAACATGCTGGAGGAACTCTGGACCACCGATCGCGCGCCCTGGAAAATGTGGTGAGCGCACCATCAGCCAGCTTCTGGCAGGGCCGTCGTGTCCTGTTGACCGGCTCGACCGGGTTCAAGGGCGGTTGGCTGGCCCTCTGGCTGAAGCGTCTTGGCGCGGAGGTGACCGGGCTGGGGCTCGCGCCGCCGGAGGGCGCATTGTTTCGGGCCGCCCGCCTGGAAACGGAGTTCGACAACAGGATCCTCGACATTCGCGATGCCGACGCGCTGCATGTGCTTTTTCGCGAGGCCGATCCCGAAATCGTCTTCCATCTTGCCGCGCAGCCGCTGGTCCGGGCCAGCTATCGCAGCCCCACCGAGACATTTGCCACAAATGTCATGGGAACGGTGCACGTGCTCGATGCCTGCCGGTCTTCGGAAAGCGTCAAGACGGTCGTGGCGATCACCACCGACAAGGTCTATGCCAATTGCGAGCATCTGCTTCCCTATCGCGAGACCGACCATTTGGGTGGGCATGATCCCTATAGCGCCAGCAAGGCAGCAAGCGAGATCGCCATCCAGAGCTACCGCGATTCCTTCCTGAAGGCGCAGGGAATCGGCGTCGCAACCGCGCGCGCCGGCAATGTCATCGGCGGCGGCGACTGGTCCGAGGACCGGCTCCTGCCCGACGCGATCCGCGCCTGGTCGCGTGGCCAGGTGTTGAGCGTGCGGCACCCTGATGCGGTGCGTCCGTGGCAACATGTGCTCGAGCCGCTCGCCGGCTATCTCGTGCTCGCCGAACGGCTGCGCCACGCTCCCGCACTGGCAGGGGCCTATAACATGGGACCTCATACGCATGAAGCGGCCGACGTCCGCACCGTTATCAGCATGGCCTGCCGCAGCTACGGCAGCGGCGAAGTGCAGTTCGGCAAGGTCGATGGCCCGCATGAAGCCGGCCTGCTCACGCTGGAGACGGCGAAGGCGCGCACCGTCCTCGGGGTTCGTCCGCGCTGGACCCTGGACGAGTCCGTCGATCGGACGATGGCGTGGTATCGGCGCTTCAACGATGGTGCCGGCGCGCGTGCGCTTTGCGATGGTGACATCGATGCCTGGGAAGTCGCAGCGTGAGCCGATTCACCATCATGGATACGCCGCTGGCAGGCGTGAAGATAATCGAGCGGCAGCTTCTCAAGGACGATCGCGGCCTTTTCGCGCGTCTTTTCTGCGCGGATGAGCTGGCCGAGGCAGGGTGGACTTCGGGTATCGCGCAGGTCAACGAAAGCTGGACGGCACGGCGCGGCAGCGTTCGCGGCATGCATTTCCAGCAGCCTCCGTTCGCCGACGCCAAGCTGGTGACCTGCGTGCGCGGCGAGGTGCGCGATGTGGCGCTCGACATTCGCGCGGGATCGCCGACCCTGATGCAGTGGCACGGCGAAACGCTTTCTGCGGAAAACGGCCGTGCGCTGCTGATACCTCCCGGCTACGCGCATGGGTTTCAAACGCTCACCGACGATGTTTTGCTTATCTATTGTCATTCGCATCGCTACACGCCGTCCGCAGACACGGGAATCAATCTGGCCGATCCGCGTGCAGCCATCGAATGGCCGTTGCCGGTCGTCGATATATCGGAGCGGGATCGGCAGCGTCCCATGCTGCCCGAAAGCTTTACAGGAGTGCGATTTTGAATTGTAGGCACTGTGGCGCTTCCTTGCGCACCCCTTTTCTGGATCTCGGCGCGGCACCGCCATCAAACGCCTATCTGCAGCATGATAAGCTGAATACCCCGGAAATCTGGTATCCCCTCCGTCTCATGGTCTGCGATGCCTGCTGGCTGGTCCAGACCGAAGACTATGCCGGCCGGGAGGCGCTGTTCACCGAAGATTACGCGTATTTCAGCTCCTTCTCCGATTCCTGGCTGCGGCACAGCGAAGCCTATGTCGCGGCAATGATCTCCCGCTTCGCGCTGGACGCGGGGAGCATGGTCGTCGAGGTGGCGGCGAATGATGGTTATCTTCTGCAATATGTCGCGCGTGCAGGTATTCCGAACTATGGAATCGAGCCAACTGCGAGCACTGCTCGGGCGGCTCGCGCCAGAGGCATTGACATCGTCGAGCGCTTTTTCGGCGCTGCGTTGGGTGAAGAACTTGCAGTATCGGGTCGTTCGGCCGATCTGATCGCCGCGAACAACGTGCTTGCCCATGTTCCGGATATCAATGATTTTGTGAAGGGCTTCGCTGCGCTGTTAAAACGAACCGGCGTAGCAACGTTCGAGTTTCCGCATCTTCTTCGCATGGTATCCGAAAACCAGTTCGATACCGCTTATCACGAGCATTATTCATATCTGTCACTGACGGCCGTCGAACGCATCTTCGCATCCAACGGATTGCGGGTATTCGACGTCGAGGAAATTCCAACGCATGGCGGCAGCTTGCGCGTGTTCGCCCAGCGCGCCGATGCGGACCGGCAGGTCTCGGCCGGGGTCGCTGAATTGCTGGCGCGCGAGGAAGAAGCCGGCATACGCACGCAGGGATTCTATGCCGGTTTCCAGAAACGCGCGGAAAGCGTGAAGCTGGACTTCACCACCTTCCTGATCGAACAGCGCCGCAGTGGCAGGAAGGTCGCCGCTTATGGCGCAGCGGCGAAAGGCAATACGTTGTTGAATTTCGCGGGCATACGCTCCGATCTCATCGCCTATGTCGTCGATCGGAACCCCGCCAAGGCGGGAAAATATATGCCGGGCAGTCGCATCCCGATCGTTGGTGAAGAGCGACTGAAAAAGGATAGCCCCGATATACTTGTGATATTGCCCTGGAACTTGAAAGACGAGGTGGCAATGCAACTGGCCGATCTGCGTATCTCAGGCATGCGAATGGCGGTCGCTGTGCCCGAACTGACGATATTCTGAACGCCATCCGCGAACTCTTAGGAACGAACATGAAGCTGACCGTTGATACTGATGCTGGCACGATGGAGGTCGTCAATGACGGTATTTCCACGCGCCTGGACCTTTTTTCCAAGGAAGCATTTGAGCAGATCGCTGATCTCTGGGTACGCACCGGATGGGTACGGAAATATTCCTATGCTTTTTCGTGGTGGGGCCGCCCCATCATCCAACTGCCCGACGACATCGTCCGCATCCAGGAAGCGATCT
>JAESGW010000735.1_pt1 | contig 16222 bp, 8 predicted proteins | sample 9269791 | NCBI WGS metagenome assembly JAESGW01 (sample SAMN16773120, study PRJNA677053) | algae metagenome | isolation source: Aphanocapsa lilacina HA4352-LM1 and co-occurring heterotrophs from near cave... | place: USA: Maniniholo cave, near Haena, Kauai, HI | collected 2009-07-28 | reverse complement strand
ACGCCTTCGGTCTTCACGTTCGTCTGCATCAAATGCAAGCCGAGCTCGCCGTCGCACTGGGCTCGGAGCTAAAGTCACGCAAGGGCCTCGACCGGCTTGTGGGCCGGGCCGGGGACATCGGGGAACTGGCACGCTGGCTTGAGACCGAACAGGCCAAAATGTTGGAGCAGGAAGAACTCGATCCCAGGTCACCCGTCCTTGCTGCGACTGCGCGGAATCCATGAACCGTCGTACGATCATCGTCGAGGGACCGCTCGCTTTCCGCATGCGGCGTATCGTTGCTGCCCGACGCGCCGAGGCGGGCATACAGATCATGACCCTGCCGCAACTTGCCGCGCGCCTGGCAGGGGGATTTGTGCGGCCAGCGCAGTCGCAGGACCTCGATCCGGCCATCCGAACGGCGCTTGAGGCGGGTGGTTTCAGCGATCTCGAGAGCATCCGCGAACTTCCGGGTATGACGCGCTCGGTCGCTTGGACACTGACGCGGGTCTGGGACGCGGACTTTGCCCTGGCGGACCGCGCCAATGGCGGCGCCCGACTGCTGGACCTTGCCAGGATTGAAAGCGATGTTCGTACCCATCTGCCCCCCGGGGTTCTGACGCCTCGCGACCTGCGCGATCTGGCTTTGCGGCGCGTGGCTTTCGCGCCTTCGGCCCTGGGAGATGTCGAACTCGATCGCGTCGTCCGCGTGGCGCCGGTGTGGCGGCCGCTATTGCAGGCCTTGGCGCGAAGCGTTCGGCTCACGTGGCGTGATCCCGGCACAGCCGATGTCTCCTGGTTCCCGGGCGAAGTCGATGCTGAGGCGCGAGCAGAGCCTGCCGTGCCGGCCGTCGTCTCGTGCGCCGCACCCCGTGCAGAGGTGGTCGAGGCGCTACGCTGGCTTCGTAAACTCGTCTCGTCCGGGCGTGCACGTCCGGAAGAAGTCGCCATCTGCGCCACGACGACCGGCGACTGGGACAACGACATGTTGGTGCTCGCAACCGACGCGGGGTTGCCTTTGCACTTTTCACATGGCGTGCCGGCGCTCGCGTCACGTGAGGGCCAGGCCTGCGCGGCGCTCGCCGATGTGCTGCTGAATGGGCTCAGCCAAGATCGCGTGCGCAGGCTTCTCGGTCACGCCGACGGCCGCAGCCAGGGCCTTGATGACCTTCCGCCAACATGGGCCCAGGGCTTGCAGCCCGGTGCCGCGCTTTTCGAGCTCGATCAATGGCGGCGCGCGCTTGATGAGGCCCATGCCGGCCGCACCGATGGGGTGGACGTTCGCCCCATTCTGGTTTCGGTTCTCGAACGTCTCACCAAAGGACCGAAAGCCGCCGAGGAGGCCGGCGGGTTGTTGCTCGGCAATGCAGCACGTGCGCTGTGGACCGAGGCGCTCCGCCGCGCTCCGCCGGAGGCACTCGAATTCTCGTTGCGGGAACTTCGCCTTCCCGACGGCCATGATCCTGGCGCCTGTGCCGTTTGGTGTCCCGCAAGCCATCTCGCCGCTGCGCCACGCCCTTGGGTCCGCCTGCTCGGCATGACCACGCGATCCTGGCCACGACGCACTGGCGAAGATCCGCTCATCCCGAGCCACATCGTGCGACGCGAGGCGCTCGACGCCGATCCGATCACCGATCAGGACCGCCGCGCCTTCAACGTGGTCACCGCTCATGCGATCGCTGGATGCGTGCTCTCGCGCAGCCGCCGCAACGTGCAAGGAGGTCTCCAGGCGGCAAGCCCGCTCGTGCCGCACGGGGCGCTCACAACCGTGCTGAAACGCGCGCGCACTCCAGGCCACGCCTTCAGCGAAGTTGACCGTCTGATTGCGAGACCCGAAGAAGCAGCGCAGACGCCGGCTATCTCGGCACCCGACACCTGTTGGCGCAATTGGGGGAACCCCGCGCTCACCAGCCACGATGGCCGGGTTCGGGCCGATCATCCGGTCATTATACGGGCGATCGGCCAGGTCCAGTCGGCGACCTCGCTTCGCCTGATGCTGCGCGACCCTTTGGCCTTCGTCTGGCGCTACGCCCTTGGCTGGCAGTCGCTTATCGAAGCCGAACAACCGCTCTCGCTCGATCCGCGCGCCTATGGTGAGCTCGTCCACGAGCTGCTGAAACGCGCCGTCGATCTCCTCGAACCGGACCCCGGCTATGGGAGAGCCACGCCGATCGAGATCGGCAGCGCGCTCGATACGGCCGTTGCAGCGATTGCCACCCAATGGCCGCTAGTGCGTGCGGTACCACCTTTGCTGTTGTGGCGGCACACGCTCGCAGCGGCACGCGATCTTGCGCTGAAGGCCCTGACGCTTGACGAGGCGTTTCAACCCAGCACGCGCAGCTGGACCGAATTGGCGTTTGGCCGTGAAGAGGACGACGCGGTCGCCGCTCCCGATCTGCTCTGGCCACCCACGGCGCAGGTCACGATACCCGGCACCAATGTGCGCATCCGCGGCAGTATCGATCGCCTCGATTTCAACAGCATCCGAAACGGCGTCCGCCTCTCCGACTATAAGACGGGCGCTGAGCCGCCAAAGGCTGGCGACATCGTCCTCGGGCGCGGCGCCGAATTGCAGCGCGTGCTCTACGCGCTCGCCGCGCGCCAGCTAGTGCCTGACAATCCGCGCATCATCGCGCGCCTGGTCTTCCTCGGCGACGATTTGCCGAAACCGTACAGGCTTCCCGACGTCGATCAGGCCATTGCCGATATCGGCGTCCACGTCTTGGCCACCGACAACCTCCTGCGCCGCGGGGTCACCTTGCCTGGTCCGGATGCGCGTGAGGACTGGAACGACTACCGCTTGGCGCTGCCGGCTGCACCGGCGATTTATTTTCAGATCAAGCAGGCTGCGCTCGGCCGTGCCTTCGGGGATTTCTCTCGCGTCTGGAGCGCACGATGACAAAGCTCGCTGACACCGTGGCACGTTTGCGAGCGCTGACGGAGCTCGACTCGACGTTGCTCGTCGAAGCCGCAGCGGGTACAGGCAAGACCGCGCTCATGGCGGGGCGCGTGACGATGCTGCTCGCGCACGGCGCCGAGCCGGGATCGATCGCGGCCATCACCTTCACCGAGCTTGCCGCGAGCGCGCTGGGGGCTCGCGTCCAACGCTACGTCGACGATCTCCTTGCCGGGCGTGTGCCGGAACCGCTGCAACCGGCTTTGCCGGAGGGTCTGACCGAAACCCAACATACGGCCTTGTCGGCCGCAGCTGACAAGCTCGATGAGCTGACCGCCACCACGATCCACGCCTTCTGCCAGACCATCATCACCAGCTACGCGGTCGAAGCCGACATCGATCCAGGCGCGCGCATTCTCGATGCAGCACAGGCGGAAGCCACCTTCGACGCGGTCTTCGAACAATGGTTCAGACGACGGTTGAACGGGATATCGCCGGCAGACGATCCCGTCACCGCCCTGTCGCGATACGATCCGCATCACGTCGTCGAGACCTTGCAGACGCTCGCGCGCTTCCGGCTGAAGCGCCGCGACGCGCGCCCACCACCCGCCGATTTGACGGGCCGGCCTGACGTCGATCTTGTCGAGGCCGTCGCGGACTTCCGGCGCTGGCTTTCGGCGCAGCCGGCCGAGCCCAAAACCCTCGATCTCGTCGGTCAACTTGAGACGCTCGCGAGTCATTTCGCAGGTCACTTCGCAACCCCACCTGCTTTTGACACGCTCTGGCGCCTCGCCCATCCGCCGCGCCTGTCGTGCATGCGTCGCCACACATTCGATCTCTTGCCGCCCCGAACGAAGACAGCTTGGGACAAGGCGGCTGGCAAAGACCGCGGATCGGACCTCAACGAAGAAGCCGGCCGTCAGTTTGCTTGCGTGGATCATTGCTACCGTGAGATCCTCGGCCGCGTCGCCACGGCGCTTGTCGTCAAGCTGTCCGACCAGCTCGATGAGGTTCTGGCTGACTACGCCGCGTTCAAACGGGCCGCGGCTGTCCTCGATTTCGACGATCTCCTGGAGCGGGCACGCAAGCTCGTGCGCGGCCATGACGCGGTGCGACGCGCACTCGGGCGGCGCTATCGCCACATCTTTGTCGACGAATTTCAGGACACCGATCCGATGCAGGCGGAGATCCTGTTCCGGATTGCTGCTGACGACAGCGCACCGCGATGGCAGGACAGCGTCGTCCGCGCCGGCGGCCTTTTCATGGTTGGCGATCCGAAGCAATCGATCTACCGCTTCCGCGGCGCCGACGTCGGCTCCTATAGCGAGGCGCGCAGCACCGTCGCGCGGCTCTGGCCGGACAACATCATTCAGATCACGGCGAACTTCCGCTCCCGCCCTGCGATCCTGACGCACATCAATCGCTGCTTCGAAGCCCCGCTTTCCAGAAAAGGGCAGCCCGGCTATGTCGCGCTCGCTCCGACCATCGATCGACCGGATCATGATTTGCCTTGCGCTGCCAAGATCACAATCGAAATGCCACCGGACCCGCGGCCGTCACAAATCCGCGACGCGGAAGCCGAAGCCGTGGCAGACCTCTGCGCGCGCCTGATCGGTAACGTGAACATCCATAACGAGAACGGGGATCTTGCCCCGCTCGCTCCGGGTGGTATCGCGCTCCTAGCCCCGACGGGTGCCGAGCTTTGGCGCTACGAACGCGCGCTGGAGGCGCGTGGCCTTCCGATCGCCACCCAGGCGGGAAAGGGTTTGTTCCGGCGCCAAGAAGTCCAGGACTTCGTCGCGCTCGCGCGAACGCTGGCCGACGCCCGGGATACCCTGGCGTTTGGCGCCTTGCTCCGAGGTCCCTTGGTCGGGCTCACGGAAGAGGAGTTGCTCGACATCACGGCCGCGTTGCCGCCGCACGAGGAGCGTCCCGACGCCATTCCACGCTTCTCGCTGATGACCGACGCCGATCATGTGAATCATCCGACGGGGCGCCGCGCATTATTGATCCTGCAGGATCTGCATCGTCGCGCACGGGCGACCACGCCCGCGCTGCTGCTCGCCGAAGCCGCCGAGCGCCTGATGGTGCGACCGATCCTGGCCGCGCGAGAGGGCGACAAGAGTGCCCGGGCCGCCGCCAACATCGAAGCCGTTCTCGAGCGAGCGAGACCCTATGGCGTGAAGGGTCTGAAGCGGTTCGTCCGCGACATCAGCCACGACTGGCATATCGGCGCGGCCGCGAATGAAGGTCGCGTCGATGCGGAAGGCGACGCCATCGAGCTCATCACCATTCACAGTGCCAAGGGCCTTGAATGGCCTGTGGTCATTCCGATCAATACCGCTACGCTGCTGCGCTCGCGCGAACCCTTCGTTCACCGTTCCGACGACGACACCCTGCACTGGGTGATTGGTGACGTCGTGCCGCCGGCGCTTCTTCCGGCACTTGAGACTGACGATGAAAGCCTCATGCGTGAACGCGAACGCCTCTGGTACGTCGCCTGCACCCGCGCGCGCGAGCTCCTCATTGTTCCGGAGTTGCCGCAAGCCGAGCGGAGGTCCTGGGCGCGGGTCGTCGACATGGCTTGTGACGTGCTGCCAACGCTCGACCTCTCGCGCATCCCGCAGCAGGCGCGGCTGATGACCGCCGGTCCACGCAACGCGCAGACAGCGGAATTATTCGCCGCCGAGCACGCCGTCATTGAAGCGGCTGCGGTCCCTTTTACCTGGATCCGGCCCAGCGATCACGATCCGGATCGGCTCCCGATGATCGAGACGATCGCGCTCGAATCCGGCGATGCAACCGAGGTTGCGGCGCCCGTCGGCGCGGGCCGTGTCCGCGGCCTTCTCCTGCACAAGCTCATGGAAGAGGTGTTGACTGGGGAGCTCGCCGAGGATGCCGCAGGCTTTGCCACGCGTGCGGAGGACTTGCTCACCGAACTGGTCGCGGAACCAGCCGAAATGACCTTGCTCCCCGATGCCCGCGAAGTCGCCGCCACCGCCTGGCGGACCTTGCAGCTTCCCGAGATCGCGGCGCTGCGCGGACGATTGGTCCCGGAATGGCCGGTCTACGATTTGTTTGCAGACCGGCCGACACCGGCTGCGCTCGCCGGCCGCATCGATGCCATTGCCTATGATGGTGACCGTGCCGACATCGTCGTCGATTGGAAGAGCGATGTTGATCCATCCGACAAGGACATGCGTATCCATGCCGGTCAGCTCGCAGACTACCTTCGGGTCACCGGCGCATCCCGCGGCGCACTCGTTTACATGACGCCCGGCGTCATCCGGTGGGTGACGCCGGGCCAATAGCCGGTGTGGAGCGGGACTCGTGGCCAAGCGCCTTTGACGTTCGACACGTGACGAGGTTCTTCCTGTCCCAGGCCTCGAGTTCCTCGACAGGGTAGAGCACTGCCTTGCCAATTTTCACATAGGCCGGCCCAATTCGCATCGCGCGCCAGTTGCGCAACGTTCCGACCGAGATCTCGCCACGATACCGCGCCGATACCTCCTCGCTGGTCAGAAACTTTGTGTCGGACATACGATACTCCGTAGCAACGGGTCGTCACGATCGATCCATCGCTGCAATATCGTCCACAGTCATCGCAGAAGGAAGCGCGATTCTTGGCGCCTGCGACCACGCCAAGGTAAGGCACGCCAACACCGTCGTTGTTCAAAGTAAGATCGTGAATGCCGGCGAAAGCGGTCGTAGCAAAAATACTTGCGCCTCTCGGTCTCAAATCCGTAACGATATCGCTCAGCTTAGCGAAGGGACTGCCCTTTCGCGACTGCTAGACCCAAGCCAAGCTGTGTCATTGCACATGCTGACAATGTAGGGCACCGATGCCGCCGACATGAGAGCGGGCGTCTCCCTGTGGGATCGGGCTGTCGGCTTCGCTGAAGCCCCGGCTGAAGCCGGGTCTTCACCCTTCGGGCTTCCATCCCTGACGCGACGCTCGCGGAACCGTTCACAGAATTCGTTGCCGTCCGAGCGCGCGGCGATGGTGGTGCCGGAGAGTGAGAGTGCCGGCCGGGTTGGCCGTGACGGGTTGAGGGCTGGAGGAGAGGCCTCCGGCGCCCGTCGCGGAGACCCGCGATGTCAAAACACTCTGAACGTGGGCGCGCCGGCGAGAGCCGGGCGAGCCTCTACGACGAAATCACCGGCAAGATCATCGCCGAGCTGGAGGCCGGGCGTGTGCCCTGGGTTCAGCCCTGGGGGACGGCGGCGGCGAAAGCGCCGCTCGCCATGCCCAAAAACGCCTCGACGAGCCGACAATACAGTGGCGTAAACGTCCTCATCCTCTGGGGAGCGGTGATCGAGCAGGGATTTGCCGGCCAGAGCTGGCTGACCTTCCGCCAGGCATTGTCGCTCGGCGGCCACGTCCGCAAGGGCGAGCGCGGCACGACGGTCGTCTATGCCGATCGCTTCATTCCCGATGATGAGAAGAAGCGCGCGACCGAAACCGGCGAGGATGCGCATGCGATTCCGTTCCTGAAGCGCTTCACCGTCTTCAACACCGACCAGTGCGACGGTTTGCCGGACGAAATCGCGACCGTCGCTCCGTCTCCGTTGCCCGGCATGATCGAGCCGCGCGTGGATGCGCTGATCAAGGCGACTGGCATCGACTTCCGGATCGGCGGAAACCGGGCGTTCTACAAGCCCTCGGAAAACTATGTCCAAGTACCACCGCCGGCCGCGTATTTTCAGCCGATTGATTGGCATCGCACCGCGCTCCATGAGCTCGGGCACGCCAGCGGCCATCACTCCCGCCTCAACCGCGATCTGTCCGGATCGTTCGGCTCCAAGAAATACGCCTTCGAGGAGCTGATCGCCGAATTGTGCGCGGCATTCTCCTGCGCGTCGCTCGGCATCGTGCCGACCGTGCGGCACGCCGACTACATCGGCTCCTGGCTCGAGGTGCTGCGCGAGGACAACCGTGCTGTCGTGCGCGCAGCGTCGCAGGCGAGCAAAGCCGCCGACTATATCCTCGGCTTCCTTCCGGACGAGGACGCGACGTCCAACACCTCGGTCGACACATTTGAAGGGAGGGCGGCATGATCCTCGTGACACCGGAGCTGCGCGCGCGCCTGCTCGCCAACGGCCGTCGCCGCGGTCTCGATCATGTGCCCGTGGTGAAGTTCGTCAACCCGCTCGGCATCGGCACCTGGCTCGCGACCGAGCTCGATGAGGATGGCGATACTCTGTTTGGACTAGCCGACCTCGGATATCCCGAGCTTGGATCGTTCAGCCTCGCAGAAATACAGGAGCTGGAGCTTCCGCTCGGCATGGGCATCGAGCGCGATATCCTGTTCGAGGGTGAATTCCCGCTCTCCGTTTATGCGCAGGCCGCGCGCACAGCCGGCCGCATTGTCATCGACGAGCGCTCGCTCCGCGAGGCGGCCGCCGCTCTTCGGCGGGAGACGCGGTGACAGCGATGCCACGATCGACAAACTCGACGATCGGTGGGACCCACAACACTCGTTCGTTGAAGGTGCCGTTCAACGCGTAGACCACGGTCCGGCAACGACCTTCGAAACTGGAGACGACCCGACCTCCCCAGGACGTCGCTGCGGCCGGCTAATCAAAGCGGGCATTCAGAATAACGTTACTTCGGTTTGCCGGTTTTGGCGCTGCCCTCCCAGAGTGAGAGGGCGGCGCTTCGCTCCGTGACGGGTTGGAGGTCGAGAGAAAGGCTTTCGGCCGCCCGTCGCGGAGAACTGATATGGCAAAGGCCGCTCAGAAGATCACGTTGTCGCCATCGCGCGACATTCCCTTCAACAAGCTCGTCTTGAGCCAATCGAACGTGCGCCGCGTCAAGGCCGGCGTTTCGATCGAGCAGTTGGCCGAGAGCATCGCGCAGCGCACCTTGCTGCAGAGCCTCAACGTCCGCGCCGTGCTCGATGGCGACGGCAACGAGACCGGCATGTTCGAAGTGCCGGCGGGCGGACGGCGTTACCGCGCCCTCGAGCTTCTGGTCAAGCAGAAGCGCATGGCGAAGACGCAGCTCGTTCCGTGTGTCGTCCGCGAAGGCGGCATTGCCGAGGACGACTCGATCGCCGAGAACGATGAGCGCGTCGGCCTGCATCCGCTCGATCAATTCCGCGCGTTCCAGATTCTGCGCAATCTCGGCATGAGCGAGGAAGACATCGCCGCGCGGCATTTCGTGACGCCAGCGATTGTGAAGCAGCGCCTGCGGCTCGCTTCCGTGTCGCCAAACCTACTCGACGTCTATGCCGAGGACGGCATGACGCTCGAGCAGTTGATGGCGTTCACCATCACCAGCGATCATGCCCGGCAGGAGCAGGTCTGGGATAACGTCAGCAAGTCCGGCTACGATGAGCCGTACCAGATCCGGCGCATGCTCACCGAGAGCACGGTCCGCGCTTCTGACAAGCGCGCGCAGTTCGTCGGCGTCGTGGCCTATGAGGCCGCCGGCGGCGCCGTTCTGCGCGACCTGTTCGAGTACGATGACGGCGGCTGGCTGCAGGATGTGCCGCTGCTTGACCGTCTCGTCACCGAGAAGCTGAAGGCCGAAGCCGAAACCATCGCAGCGGAAGGCTGGAAGTGGATCGAGGTCGCGGTCGGCTTTCCCTATGGCTATGACGACGGCCTGCGCCAGCTCGAGGGCACTCCGGCCGACATCACGTCCGAGGAGCAGGCGACGATCGACGACCTCCGGGCCGAACAGGCTAAGCTCGAGGTGGAATATCAGGACGCCGACGAACTGCCCGACGAGGTCGACGTCCGGTTGGGCGAGATCGAGGAGGCGCTGTCGGCCTTTGACAGTCGTCCGCACATCTATGATCCGTCCGAGATCGCGCGCGCCGGCGCCTTCGTCAGCATCGACAGCGACGGCACGCTCCTGGTCAAGCGCGGCTTCGTGCGGCCGGAGGATGAAGCGCAGGTCGATCAGCCGGACAGGGAAGGTGAACGCGCTTCGCCCGATGCGGACGAAGCCGATCCCAGCGCGCCGTCCACGCGCCGCACCGTCATCACGGTCGGCGGCGATCAGTCCGACAATGAGGATGAGGAGGACGACGGCATCAAGCCGTTGCCCGATCGCCTCGTCATGGAACTGACCGCGCATCGTACCCTCGCGCTGCGCAATGCGATTGCCAGCAACCCACACGTCGCGATGACGGCGCTCCTGCACAAGTTCTGCGTCGACGCCTTCCACAACGGCTATGCGCCGGGGTGCATGGAGGCAGTGGTTCGCCAAGTCCATCTGCCGGTGCAGGCGCCAGGTCTGAACGACAGCGCGTCGGCGAAGGCCGTCGACCAACGGCACGAGGCTTGGAAGACCGACATGCCGAAGGATGACGATGCGCTGTGGGCTTGGCTCGCCGTGCTCGATGACGCCAGCCGCTCCGCCCTGCTGGCACATTGCGTCGCCTACGGCGTAAACGCGCTGTTCGAGAAGGTCGATCGTTACGGCGGCAACGGCGTGTCCTCCCACGGCCTGCGCCGTCGGCTCGACCAGGCCGATCGTCTGGCACGTGCGGTCAATCTCGACATGGTGGAAGCCGGTTGGCGACCGACGGTCGACAACTATCTCGGCCGCGTCACCAAGAACCGCATTCTGGAAGCGGTGCGTGAGGCGAAGGGCGAATCGTCCGCGCAACTCATCGACCATCTCAAGAAGACCGAGATGGCGAAGGAAGCCGAGCGCCTTCTCGACGGCACCGGCTGGTTGCCCGAGCCGCTGCGCCTCACCGAGACCGCTTCGGCATCTGACGGCTCCGACACCCCCGGCGAGCCGCTCCCCGAATTCCTCGCCGATGACGAGGACGAAGCGGCCGACGCGAGCGACGACGAGCAGCCACACGCCGTCGCCGCCGAATGACCTGATCCAGCGGGGCGGCTCTCGGCCGTCCCGCCTCCTTCCATCGACATCTCAATCCTCAGCCCGGCCATCGCGCGGGCCTTTCGCATTTCACAACCTTTTCGAAAGGAGACCGTCATGGGGTGGCTCTACATGCAATCGCTGGGCGGCCATTACGGCCCGCGCCAATATCTCGACGCCCAGTTCACGTTCACGCGAACGGAGGTAACGTCGAAGGTGCTGCGATCCGCACTCATCGGCATGCGCGTCTATTACGCGGCCATCGAGCATGTTCGTCACGAGAAAAACGAACGCACGGTGTTCGCCGCCGTGTGCCTCGTCCGCTACAACCCGCGCGATCGCGAAGGCTACATCTTCGGCTACAAGGACATGGACGAGACTGTCGGGCCGAACGAAGCCGATTGCCCGGAGGTGATCCTCGATCTGCTCACCCCGACCGCGTATCCCTACGCGCAAGCGTGGCGCGCTCGTTGCCGCGAGAATCTTGCGACGCGTCGTACGCTTGCGAGCAAGCCATCGCCGCGCCCAGGTCAGATCATCGTGTTCGACCAGCCGCTGTCTTTTTCCAATGGCTGCAAGCTCGATCGCTTCGAAGTGGTGGCCAATCCCCGCAGTCATCGCACCGTCCTGTTCCGTGCTGCGAACATCGGCGGGCTTTACCGCATCACGAACGTCAAGAAGCACAGCTATCGCCTAATCGATCCGACCTGATCCGGATCGCAATCGGTCATCTCATTCGAAGGGTCCGGTGCTGACGCGCCGGGCCCTTCGCGCATGTGCGCCTCAGAGGGAGAGGCGGGCCGGGAGGGATTTGAGCCGCCGCGGATCGAGAGAGCGTCCGGGCGGCCGATCCGTTCCCGCTCTCCCGAGGATTTGTCCATGTCCCGCTTCTCCGCTTCTGCGGTCGCCCCTGCGGCCGCGCCTAATCTTGCCGCCGCCGATCCGGCGTCCACTGTGGTCGCGGCTGCGCGCCTTCTCCTTCCTCACCTCGAACGCGGCCGGCGCATCGATGCGACGATGCTTCGCGCTGCGATGGAAACCGCATTCGGTGCGTCCGACGCCGACGGCGCATGGGACTGGAAGACGGCTTACGACGCCTGCGAGGCGGCGACCGTCCTGCTCATCCGCAGGTTCGGCCTCGCGATGCGGACGAAGGCCGGGTCCGATGCGGCCATGATGCCAATGCTTGGCAAAGTCGCGCGCCTGCTTCCCACCCACACGCGCCGCTCCGAAGAGAGCGAGGCGCTTCAGCAATTCTCGACGCCGATTGCGTTGGGATACGCGGCCAGCGTTGCGGCCGCGATCACGCCCGCCGATGTTGTGCTGGAGCCGTCCGCCGGCACGGGCCTGCTCGCAATTGTTGCCGAACTGCCGGGCGCGTCGCTCGTCCTCAACGAACTTGCCGACACCCGCGGCGGCATTCTCGATCGGCTCTTCCCTGGCCTGCCGGTGACGCGGTTCGATGCTGCACATATCGACGATCATCTCGATGCCGGCGTCGTGCCGAGCGTCGTCTTGATGAATCCCCCGTTCTCGGCGGTTGCGCATGTCGATCGCCGCATGGCGGACGCGGCTTTGCGCCACATCGCATCCGCGCTGGCACGACTGCCCGAAGGGGGTCGCCTGGTCGCGATCACCGGCGCGAGCTTCGCGTCCGACAACCCCGCCTGGACCGACGCTTTCGTGCATTTGCAGAAGCGTGCGCGCGTCGTGTTCTCGGCCGCGATCGACGGCACGGTCTATGCGAAGCACGGCACCACGATCGACACGCGGCTGACCGTGATCGATCGGCTGCCGGCCGACGACGCGACTTCATTCCCGCCGTCGCTATGTGTTGCGCCCGATGTCGGCACATTGCTCGGCTGGATCGTCGAGCGTGTGCCACCGCGTTTGCCGATCGTGGGCACCATCGCTGCTCCGGCGGTTCAGCGTCCGATTCTTCCACGCACTGGCCGCGCCTACGTCAATCGCGCGGTCGCATCATCGCCATCCGTCACCACGCCGGAGGCGGTCCAACTCACCTACGAGCCCGTGACCTGGTCGCCCGCGGAAGACCGTAAACTCACGGATGCGCTTTATGAAGAATACGGATTGCAGTCGATCCGTATTCCGGGCGCGCAGGCGCACCCGACGAAGCTCGTGCAGTCGGCCGCAATGGCGTCCGTCGCGCCTCCCGTGCCGAGCTATCGCCCGCATCTGCCCGCGAGTGTCGTCACCGACGGACTGCTCTCGGACGCGCAGATCGAATCCGTCGTCTATGCAGGCGAGGCGCATTCGGATTTCCTCGCCGGATCATGGACCGTCGACGAGACCTTCGATCTCGTCACCGCGGCGCGCGACGATGACGAAGGCGCCATCCGGTTTCGGCGAGGCTGGTTCCTCGGCGACGGCACCGGCGCAGGCAAGGGCCGCCAGGTCGCTGGCGTCCTCCTCGACAACTGGCTGAAGGGCCGCCGTCGCGCCGTCTGGGTCAGCAAGACCGACAAGCTGATCGAGGACGCCCAGCGCGACTGGTCGGCGCTCGGCATGGAGCGGCTGCTGGTGACGCCGCTCTCGCGTTTCCGGCAGGGCGCGCCGATCCGGCTCGGCGAGGGGATCCTATTCACGACCTATGCGACGCTGCGGTCCGACGTGCGTGACGAAAAGGTGTCGCGCGTCCGCCAGATCGTTGAATGGCTCGGGTCCGATTTCGACGGCGTGATTGTCTTCGACGAGTCTCACGCCATGCAAAACGCCGCCGGTGGCAAGGGCGAACGCGGCGACGTCGCAGCCTCGCAGCAAGGCCGCGCGGGATTGCGTTTGCAGAACGCTTTGCCCAAAGCGCGCGTCCTCTATGTCTCCGCGACCGGTGCGACCACGGTTCATAATCTCGCCTATGCGCAGCGCCTCGGCCTATGGGGCGGGGAGGACTTTCCGTTCGCGACGCGCGCGGAGTTCGTCGAGGCGATCGAGGCGGGTGGCGTCGCCGCGATGGAGGTGCTGGCGCGCGACCTCAAGGCGCTCGGCCTCTATGCGGCGCGGTCGCTCTCCTATGAAGGCGTCGAGTACGAACTGGTCGAGCATCGTCTGAGCAATGAGCAGATCCGCATCTACGACGAATATGCGGGCGCGTTCTCGATCATCCACAACAATCTCGACGCCGCGATGCGGGCCTCGAACGTCACCGGCGCGACCGGTACGCTGAACGCGCAGGCAAAATCCGCCGCGCGCTCGGCCTTCGAGAGCGCCAAGCAGCGCTTCTTCAACCATCTCATCACGGCGATGAAGACACCGACGCTGATCAGCTCCGTCGAGTGCGACCTGAAGGCGGGTCATGCCGCCGTCATCCAGATCGTCTCGACCGGCGAGGCGCTGATGGAACGACGGCTCTCAGAAATTCCGACCGAGGAGTGGGGCGACGTCCAGGTCGACATCACGCCGCGCGAGTATGTGCTCGACTATCTCGCACACAGCTTCCCGACCCAGCTCTACGCGCCCTTCACCGACAGCGAGGGCAACCTGTCGTCGCGCCCGGTCTATCGTGACGGCCAGGCCGTCCAGTGCCAGGATGCGGTCGGCCGGCGCGATCGGCTGATCGAGAAGCTCGCGTCACTTCCGCCGGTGCATGGTGCGCTCGACCAGATCGTGCAGCGCTTCGGCGCCGGCATGGTGGCGGAGGTGACGGGGCGCTCGCGCCGGATCGTCCGCAAGACCGGATCGGACGGGATCGACCGCCTGGTCGTCGAGAACCGGGCCGGCTCCGCCAATCTCGCCGAGACGCAGGCGTTCATGGATGACGTTAAACGCATCCTGGCGTTCTCGGAAGCTGGCGGCACCGGCCGCAGTTACCACGCCGAGCTGTCGGCTCGGAACCGCCGGTTGCGCACACATTATCTATTGGAGGCTGGATGGAAGGCTGACGCCGCGATCCAGGGCCTCGGTCGCACGAACCGCACCAATCAGGCGCAGCCGCCGCTGTTCCGGCCGATCGCCACGAATGTGAAGGCCGAGAAGCGGTTCCTCTCGACCATCGCCCGCAGGTTGGACACCCTCGGCGCCATCACCAAGGGCCAGCGCCAGACCGGCGGCCAGGGCCTGTTCCGCGCCGAGGACAATCTCGAGAGCCACTATGCGCGTGACGCTTTGCGCCAGCTCTATCTCATCTTGGTGTTGGGCAAGGTCGAGGGCTGTTCGCTTCAAACCTTCGAGGACGCGACCGGGCTGAAGCTGACCGACGCGAACGGCATCAAGGATGAACTCCCGCCGATCACGACGTTCCTTAACCGTCTGCTGGCGCTCACCATCGACTTGCAGAACATCTTGTTCACAGCGTTTGAGCAGTTACTGACCGCACGCATCGAGGGCGCAATTGCGTCCGGCACGTATGATATCGGGCTTGAGACGCTGACGGCGGAGAGTTTCACCGTCACCGGCCGCCAGACCATCTATACGCATCCCGGCACGGCGGCCGAGACGCGCTTGCTCACCCTCACGCAGCGCCAGCGCAACCGACCGGTCACGCTCGACGAGGCGCTGGAGCATCGCTCCGATCCCCGCGCCGTATTCCTGATCAACACGCAGTCCGGCCGCGCCGCCGTACAGGTACCGGCCCGCAGCGTGATGCTCGACGACGGCCAGGTCGAGCGTCGCGTGCGGCTGGTCCGCCCGATGGAACATCCGGTCATGGCGCTTGCGACCATGCCACAGACCCATTGGCGTGAGTCCGACCGCGCACACTTCGCGCGCGCCTGGTCGGCCGAGTTGGCCGACGTACCCGAGTTCACCGACAGCGAGATCCACATCGTCGCCGGTCTCCTGCTGCCGATCTGGAAGCGGCTGCCGAATGAGTCGACGCGCGTGTATCGGCTTCAGACCGATGACGGCGAGCGCATCATCGGCCGAAAGGTCTCGCCGGCCTGGGCTACCAATGCGACCGAGATCGGCGTCTCGGCGCTCACCCCCGATGCAGCGCATTCGGCACTGCTCGACGGCAAGACCATCCTCGACCTTGCCGAAGGCCTTCAGCTTCGCCGTGTCCGCGTCATGGGTGCGAACCGCATCGAGTTGACCGGCTTCACCGACGCCCTGCGCGAGCGGCTCTCCGCCTACGGGCTCTTCCACGAGATCATCTCCTGGAAGCTGCGCATGTTCGTACCGACCGACGCCGCCGGCATCGATGTCCTGCGCAAAGTGCTCGACCGTTATCCGGTCGCGCGCATGGCCGAACGGGCGGCCTGACCATGCCTGGACATGCAGGCGAACTGGCACGCCGCCTCGCGCGCGAGGCCGAGGCGGTGTGCCGACATTATCTCTCGAACGGCCGCCGCGAGGGCCGCTACTGGATGGTTGGCGACGTTAAGAACACGCCGGGGCGTTCGATGTTCGTGCGCGTCAGCGGTCCCGACTCCGGAAAGGGCGCGGCTGGCAAATGGACCGACTATGTTGCGGCGAAGATTATGTTGCGGCCCGACGCGGAGGCGCTGTCCCGCAGCCGATTGGCAATTTCTACGCAACATAACGGCGTG
>JAESGW010000734.1_pt1 | contig 16253 bp, 8 predicted proteins | sample 9269791 | NCBI WGS metagenome assembly JAESGW01 (sample SAMN16773120, study PRJNA677053) | algae metagenome | isolation source: Aphanocapsa lilacina HA4352-LM1 and co-occurring heterotrophs from near cave... | place: USA: Maniniholo cave, near Haena, Kauai, HI | collected 2009-07-28 | reverse complement strand
ATGAGAAGCCCGACGATCGCGCCAAGCAGGCCTATACCGAGTTCCAGCCGCTCGACGGCAAATTCGCCGACAATGTCATCATCCAGGTCAAGAACGGCGCGATCGATTTCCAGCCGCGCGAGCCGTTCCATCCGCTGTTCGGCGCGATGCCCAGGACGCCGCTGATGATGGAATTCCAGATCACCAAGGAATATCTCGGCTTCGCCACCCACCTCGTTTACCTCGGGACGCAATGGGAGGAGGTGCTGCGCGCCGACACCCATCGCCCGCGCAAGGGCACCACCGTCGCCGACATCCTCGACACGCCCGTCCGCCCCGGCGCGCCCACCGGCATCGCCGGGGTCGCCAATATCGGAAGCGACCGCAACTGGTCGGGATCGCAGTTCGATCAGGCCAACTGGTACGCTTATGGCCGCCTGGCGTGGAACCCCGACGAGTCCGCTGAGGCAATCGCCGCGGACTGGTCGCGGATGACCTGGGGCAACGATCTCGCGCTCACCAGATCCATCACCGGCATGATGATGCGATCGCACCAGGCGGTGGTCGATTACATGACGCCGCTGGGCCTGAACCATCTGATGGCGACGGGCCATCATTACGGGCCGGGGCCTTGGGTGAACGATCTCGAGCGGCGCGACTGGAACCCGACCTATTTCCATGCCGCCGACGCGGGCGGGATCGGTTTCGACCGAACGAAAACCGGCAGCAATGCCGTAGCGCAATATGCCAAACCCGTCGCTGCCCGCTTCGCCTCGCTCGATACGGTCGGCGACGATTATCTGCTGTGGTTCCACCATGTACCGTGGGATCACCGCATGGCGTCCGGCCGCTCGCTGTGGGACAAGATGGTGGCGCGGTACGACCGCGGCGTCGGCGAGGTCGATGCGATGCGCGCCGCTTGGGCGACGCTATCCGCGCAGGTCGATCCGCGCCGCCATGCCGAGGTGAGCGATTTCCTGGGCATCCAGCGTGAGGAGGCGCAATGGTGGCGCGATGCATCGATCGCCTATTTCGCCTCGCTGTCGAAGCGCCCACTGCCCGCGGGCCATGCCCCGCCGCCCCAGCCGCTCGATTATTACAAGGCGATCAAGACGCCCTACGCGCCGGGCAACTGACGCGTGAGCGACGGCTTCGCGCTTGCCCCCGAACTCGCGGTGACACGCGAGATCGTGGGAAACGAGCGCGAGCCGGTGCTGGTGATCGACGGCCTGTTGCGCGATCCCGGCGCGCTGGTCGATTTCGCCGCCGGCGCCGCCTTCGCCCCGGCCTACGGCCCCGATGGCGGCTATCCCGGCCTGCGTGCACCCGCCCCGCTCGCCTATGTCGAGCGCGTCGTCCGCGGCCTGGCGCCGCTGATCGCGCGCGCATTCGACCTCGGGCCGGTCAAGCCGGTGCGCGCCGAATGCTTCCTGTCGCTGGTGACGCTGCTACCGGGTGATCTCCACCCGACCCAGCGCCGGCCACATATCGACACAGTCGATCCGCTGCAGTTCGCACTGCTCCACTATCTATGCGGCCCGCCGCATGGCGGCACGGCCTTCTATCGTCACGAAGCGACCGGGTTCGAACGCGTCACCACCGATCGCCAGGCGGCATTCGACGCCGCGCGCGCGGCGGCGGACGATGATCCGCCGCTCGGATACATCACCAGCGACCGCCCCGGCTACCGCTGCACGAGCATCGTCGATGCGCGGTTCGACCGGCTGCTCGTCTATCGCAGCCAGCTGCTCCATTCGGGCAACATCACCGCACCGGAAGCGCTCAGCGCCGATCCGCGCACCGGCCGGCTGACCGCCAACATCTTCGTCGCCTTCCGCCCCGCATGAAAGAAGCGCCGCCGGAGTTATCCGGCGGCGCCAGTTGCGAGTCCTGGGAGGACTAGAAGTTGAAGCGCGCGATCACCGAGAAGCGGCGATCGTTCATGTACCAGCCGCGCGGTACCTCGTAATTGCCGCCATCGATCCCCTCGATCACCGCCGCGGTCTTGGTGACCATGTTGAGCAGGTTGACCCCCTGCACACCCAGCTTGAAATTGTCCGTCACGCTCAGGAAGGCCGAAGCGTCGAGCTGGCCGTTGGCCTTGTTGATGATCGGATCATAGGGGAAGATGACGTCGCGGATGGTCAGCAGGAAGTCCGACCGCCACGAATAGGATGCGCGCAGGCTGAGCGGCCCGATATCGATGAAGGGCGTGATGTTGAAGGCGTGCTTGGACAGTCCCTGCAACGGCAGCGACGCCAGATCGACCGTCGTCACGCGGCCGGCGCCCACATCCGGATCGGTTTCGGACAGCGTGCTCTGGGGCACGCCCTGTGAATCGATATAGGTGTAGTTCGCCTGCAGCCCCAGCCCGCTCAGAAATCCCGGTAGGAAGTCGAAGGTCTGCTGATAGGCGATCTCGATACCCTTGATCTCGCCCGTCTCCGGCGAATTGACCGGGGTGGTGACGACCGAATCGAAGGTTGCGCCGTTGTTGGTCAGCGAGGTGCGGACGATGTCGTTGGTCAGCACCCCGTGCAGCCGCTTGTAGAACAGCGAGGCGGTGAGCTGGCCGACGCGCGAGAAATACCATTCCGCGGTCAGATCGAAATTGTCCGCGGTGGTGGGCAGCAGATAGGGGTTGCCGGCGTTGAAGGTGCCCTGCAACCGGATGGCGCCTTCGATCGGATCGCCATTGGCATCGACATCCTGGACGGTGGCCAGATTGACGTTGAAGAAGTTGCGGATCAGCCCCGTGCTCGGCGGCGCGACCCCCTTGAAATAGGCCGCGCGGAACTGCACGCCGCCGCCGACTTCCAGCTTCAGGTTCACGCTGGGCAGCCAGTATTCATAATCGATATCGACGCTGGTCGGCGTCACCGCGCCATTGGTGTATGCGCGCGCGGCGTTGCGGGTTTCCAGCGGCAGCAGGCAGAAGGCCGGCGGATCCTGCCCCGCGGGCACATCGGCGCAAGACTGCTCGGTCGGGAACGGCGAGCTGGGCGTGGGAAAGGCGACGAAACCATCCGATCGCCGGTCTGTCCGGCTGTAGCGCAGGCCGATATTGCCACTCAGGTTCCAGCCATTGCTGAACTCCCTGCCGAAGCGCGCCATGACGTAGCCGGCATTGTTGGTCTCGCGGATCGGATTGATCTCGCCGGGCAGGAACGGCGTCCCCGCGATCACGCCTAGCCGGTTGGCCAGCGGGTTCCAGCCCCCGTTGCGCACCACGCCGTCGGGGCCGGTGACGGTCGCCTCCCACTCGCGGTTTATCGCGCTCGCATAGTCGCTATAGCCTTGATAATCGAGCGCGGTGTTCCCCGAATAGAACAGCCGCCCGTCGCCGACCAACGGATTGGGGAATGCACCGCGGAAGAAGCCGGGGAAGGAATGCGGTTGATAGCCCATCAGCGGCGCGCCGCCGGCGCCGCCGGGTACGCCGTCGACGGGATCGTCCAGCCAGACGGGGCCGTTATTGCCCCATTGTTCGGACAACCGGCCCCAATTGTAGGTTGAAAAACGTGCGGTCTGCTGGCGATCGGCATAGCGGTATCCCGCACGAACCGATTTCAGGAAGCTGCCGTCGCCGAACGAATATTCGCCGTCGATGCGCAGGGCGTCGGAATTGCCGTCGCTGTCCTCGATATGGTCCATCGCGGAGCGGTAGAAGCTGTTGAACGGATCGGTGAAGCTGGTGTGGCCGGCCCCGAAATAGCCGGGGCTATATTGCTGGCCCGGCACGGATGACGCGCCGGCACGGTCGCCGAAGCCGCCGCAATCATATTCGCCGCCCGGCGGATTCTGCGAATTCGCCGCGGGACCGCTGCACACCTGCGGCGGCAGGAACTGCACCACCGGCAGATCGCTGCCGTTCATGTCGATGAACACGTTCTGATAGCTCGAAGACCACAAACCGTTGTCGATGATGTAGCTGGTCGATTTGACGTGCTGATAATCGAGGTTCAGCGAGAAATTGTCCGTCACGTCCCATCGGAAATTGGCGCCGTAATCGTCGGTCACCAGCTTCTCATAATGATCGCGCCGGATGTTGTTGCTCTGCAGGCCCAGCATGGGGACGCGCGCCAGGATGCCGTTCGCCTGCTGGTTCTGATCCGCGCGCCAGCCGGTGGGCCCGGTGATGAAGCCGCTGTCGAACAGACCATCCTCGTCAAAGCTCAGTTCGGTCCCTTCGACGCGCCGTGAATCGCCGTTGTTGGCGACATTGTCCGTCGCGATCTCGACGACCCGCTCGGTCCAGGCCTGGCGCGCGTCCGACCGGAGGAACTGGAAGGTCGCCTCCATCGTCTTGTCCGGGCTGCGCCATTGCAGCGCGGCGGAATAGCCATAGCGCTCGCGGTTGAATTCCTGGCTGCCCATCACCGCCCCGCGCGGGAAATAGACCTCGCGCTCGATGGTGTTGGCGCCGTTCTGGATGACGTCGCCGTCAGAATACAGGTTGCGCTGCCGAAAGCTGGAAATCTGGAACCGGTCGGCGCGGGTCTTCAGCTGCGAATAGACGAAGCTGCCGAGGAGACCGATCTCGCCGATCGGCGTATCCCAGCGGTTGCTGGCGAGAAACGACACCGTCGGCGCGGACTTGTTGACGAAATCGCCGTAGTTGTTCTCGATCGACCCGGCGATCACCAGCCCGTTCGAATCGAACGGCTTGCGCGTGCGCAGGTTGACCACGCCGGCGATACCGCCCTCGATGCGGTCGGCGGTCGGTGATTTGAACACGTCGACCCCGCCCAGCAATTCGGAGGGAACGTCGGCAAAGCCCAGCGATCGGCCGTTATTGGCGCTGAACGCCTCACGACCGTTGAACTCGGACCGGACATAGGTGAGCCCGCGCACCACTACGCCCGAACCTTCGGCGGAAAAGTGGTCGGGATCGACACCCGCCGCGAAGCGGTTGATCGACACGCCCGGGATGCGCTGAAGTGCCTCGGTAACCGAGCGGTCCGGCAATGCGCCGATATCTTCCGATGTGACCGAATCCACGATCACGTCGGAATTGCGCTTCAGCCCCTGCGCGGTTTCCAGTGACTGGCGATAGCCGGTGACGATGATGTCGTCGCCCGATTGGGTTTCGTTGGAGGATGCCTGATCGGATGTGCCGGGACGGTCTTCCTCGTCCTGCGCCGGAGTGGCGGTCGCATTTGGAGAGGCCTGCTGCGCCCAGGCGGGGCCCGCGAAGACGAGGCCGCACAGCGCGATCGTCGAACATCCACCGCGCAATCCCGCGGACAAACGCGCACGATCTTCCCGATCCCGGACAATCCCCATCATTCCCCTCCGTGTTAGCGCTAACACTTCGTGGTGCGCGCCTTCTGATGATAACGCTAACCTATCCGTCGGTCGAAGATCAACCGTCTTTTGCGCTGGATTGTCATAATTCGATGCTGCAGCGCAGCGTTCCAAAGCCGCCCGTCGATCGCGCGCCGGTGAATTGACGGCGCGATGAAGGGAGCGGTAACATCGGCCTGGGAGAGGCCATGACACAATCGGCAATTGGTTCGATCGCCATCATCGGCGGCGGCACTGCGGGCTGGATGACCGCCGCGGCGCTGTCGCACAAGCTTGCCGGACTGCCGATCACGATCACGCTGGTCGAATCGGCCGAGATCGGCACGGTCGGCGTCGGCGAGGCGACGGTGCCGCACATCCGCCATTTCAACGCCAGCCTGGGTCTGGATGAGGCCGATTTCATGGCCCGCACCCAGGCGACCTTCAAGCTGGGAATCGAGTTCCGCAACTGGGGCCGCATCGGCGACAGCTATATCCACCCTTTCGGCGCATTCGGCCGCGATATCGGCGGTGTGCCCTTCCACCATCTCTGGGCCAGACGCCGGCGCAAGGGCAATGTTGCGCCGTTCGACGCGTTCTCGCTGCCGGTGCAGGCCGCGCGCCAGGGACGCTTCGCCCATCCGGCGGACGATCCCGCCTCCCCCTTTGCGACCTATTCCTACGCCTATCAGTTCGACGCCGGGCTCTATGCCGCCTATCTGCGCGACTTCGCCGAGACGCGCGGCGTCGTGCGGATCGAGGGCAAGGTCGTCGATACCGCGCTCGATGCATCGTCCGGTTCCGTCCGATCGGTCGCGCTGGAAAGCGGCCAGCGCATCTCCGCCGATCTTTTCGTCGATTGCTCGGGCTTTCGCGGGTTGCTGATCGAACAGGCGCTGAAGGCGGGTTATGAGGAATGGACCCATTGGCTGCCGTGCGACCGCGCCATCGCGGTGCCGTGCGCCAATGTCGGGCCGATCATGCCCTATACCCGCTCCACCGCGCTGGAGGCCGGATGGGCATGGCGTATCCCGCTGCAGCACCGCGCAGGCAACGGCATCGTTTATTCCAGCGCCTTCATCGATGATGACGCGGCGGAGCAGGCGGTGCTCGGCCAGCTCGATTCGACGCCGCTCGCGGACCCCAGGCAATTGCGCTTCGTCACCGGCAAGCGGCGGCGGCAATGGATCGGCAATTGCGTCGCCATCGGGCTGTCGGCGGGGTTCCTCGAGCCGCTCGAATCGACCAGCATCCACCTGATCCAGATCGCCATCGGCCGCCTGCTCGATCTGTTCCCCACCACCGACTGGGATCCGCTCGATGCCGCCGAGTTCAACCGGTTGATGGACCTGGAATATGAACGCGTCCGCGACTTTCTGATCCTGCATTATCACGCCACCGAGCGCGACGACACGCCCTTCTGGAACCAATGCCGGACGATGGCGCTGCCCGATAGCCTGATGCACAAGATGGCGCTGTTCCGCGAACGCGGGGTGGTGGTGAACTACCGCGACGGCATGTTCCTCGAGCCGAGCTGGCTCGCCGTCTATCTCGGCCAGCGCGTCATCCCGGCGCAGGGCGATCCGCTGGCCGACGGCATCGACGATGCGCTGCTGACCGCCGAGATCGACCGGATGGCGGCCGATTATACGCGCGCGGCGGCGCGATTGCCGCTCCACGAAAGCCTGCTCGCACGCGGCGCCAGAGCCGCCGCATGACCCCGCGCATCGTCATCGCCGGGGGTGGCGTCGCGGGCTGGCTGACCGCTGCGGTACTCGCGCATGCATGCGGTGCGGATGCGGTGCGGGTGATTGACGAGCGTGGCGCGGACATGAGCCTCGGCCCGTTTGGCGACGGCATCGCCGCGCGTCCCGATTTTCCGCTGCTGGCGGATGAAATGGGCTGGGACGAGGCGGCGCTGCTGCGTGCGGCCAGTGGCGGCCACGCGCTGGGCACCGCGTTCGACGGCTGGGCCGGACCGCAGCAAAGCTGGTTTCTGCCATATGGCGAAAGCGGCGCGCCGATCGGGTCGATCGCTTTCCAGCATCTCGCCGATCGTCTGCGCCGCGCCGGGCGGGATATCCGCCATGCCGATTACAGCCTCGCCGCGCTCGCCGCGCAGTCCGGGCGCTTCGCCCATCCGTCCGCCGATCCCAGATCGCCGCTGTCGACCTACAGCTATGGCCTGCATCTCGACGGCCGCGGGCTCGCGGATTTCCTGCGCTTGGCCTCGGGCGTGGACCGCATCATCGGCGGGATCGGCGATATCGAGCGCCGCGCAGATGGCGGGATCGCGGCGTTGCGCCTTGCCGATGGCCGCCGGATCGCCGGCGACCTGTTCATCGACTGCACCGGCCCCGCCGCACGCCTGATCGGCACGATGCCCGGCGCATGCTTCGACAGCTGGCGCGCCTGGCTGCCCTGCGACCGCGCCATCGCCCGGATCGAACCCGATACCGGCGAACCCGCGCCCTACGCACGTCATGCCGCGCACGACGGGGGCTGGGTACGCCACTTGCCGCTTGCCGGTGCGCGCGCGCTGACGCTGTTCTACTCCGGCGGCGCGATGACCGATGCGGCGGCGGAAGCGAGCATGGGCGCGCGGGCCATATCGTTCGAACCCGGCCGGCAGGCCCGACCATGGATCGCCAACTGCGTCGCGATCGGGGCGTCCGCCGCGCTTGCCGATCCGTTGCTCGGCCTCGATTTGCAACTCGCCGCCGCCGCGGCCAGACGGTTGATCGGGCTGCTGCCGCATCCGCAGGCGGGCGGCGTCGAGGCGCGCGAGTATAACCGCATCACCGCCGCCGAACTCGACCGCGCACGCGATCTCGCGATCCTGCCGTGGAAGACCAACGGACGCAGCGGACAGCCGCTCTGGGATACAGCGCGCGCGATGGACGTGCCCGACACGCTGGCGCACAAGATCGCGCTCTATCGAAGCCGGGGGCGGGTCGTGATGTATGACGAGGAACCGCTGGAGCGGCAGGACTGGGTGGCGCTGTTCGAGGGCCAGGGCGTGCGGCCGCGCCGTTACGATCCACTCGCCGACTCGATCCCGCTCGATCAGATCGGCGCGCACATGGACCGGCTGCGCGCCGTGCTGACCCGTGCGGCGGCGGCGATGCCGCGCTATGCCGATTATCCGGGCAGGGCGGCATGAGCGACACCGCCGGCGAAGGCCGCATCCGCAGCATCGTCATCGTCGGCGGCGGCAGTGCGGGCTGGATGGCCGCGGCGACGCTCGCGCGCATCCTCGGCCGCGACTATGCCGACATCACCCTGGTCGAATCCGACGAGATCGGCATCGTCGGCGTTGGCGAGGCGACCATCCCGCAGATGGCGACCTTCAACAAGATGCTCGGCATCGATGAGGACGACTTCATCCGCCAGACCAAGGGCAGCTTCAAGCTGGGCATCCAGTTCGTCAATTGGGGCCGCGTCGGCCACACCTATTTCCACCCGTTCGGCAATATCGGCGTCAACATGGCCGGGGTCTCGTTCCACGGATACTGGCTGCGCATGCTCGCCGCCGGAGAGGCGGGGCGTCTCGAGGACTATTCGCTGCAGGCGATGGCCGCAGCCCGGGACCGGTTCATGCGCCCGGTGGATGCTGGCCGTTCTCCGCTCTCCGAAATCGCCTATGCCTATCATTTCGACGCGGGGCTCTATGCCCGGTTCCTGCGCGGCTATGCCGAACAGCGCGGCGTGACCCGGCGCGAGGGCAAGATAGTCGATGTCCGCCTGTGCGGTGGCGACGGCTTCGTCGAAGCGGTGGTGCTGGAGGATGGATCAGCGCTGGAGGCGGATCTGTTCATCGATTGCTCGGGCTTCCGCGCGCTGCTGATCGGCAAGGCCTTGGGCGTCGAGCATGTCGACTGGTCGCACTGGCTGCCGTGCGACCGTGCCATCGCGGTGCCGTGCGAGAGCGTCGCGGCGATGACGCCCTATACCCGCTCCACCGCGCGCGATGCCGGCTGGCAATGGCGCATCCCGCTGCAGCACCGGATCGGCAACGGGCATGTGTTCTGCAGCAAATATATGAGCGATGATGAGGCGACCGCGATCCTGCTCGCCAATCTCGACGGCAAGCCGCTCGCCGATCCGCGCACCGTCCCTTTCCGCACCGGCCACCGCGAAAAATTCTGGGTCAAGAACTGCGTCGCGCTGGGGCTCGCCTCGGGCTTCATGGAGCCGCTCGAATCGACCAGTCTGTGGCTGGTCCAGAGCGGTCTCGCGCGCCTGATGGCGATGTTCCCCGATCGCGGTTTCGCCCAGGCCGAGATTGATCGCTACAACCGCATCCTGACCACCGAATATGAAGAAATCCGCGATTTCCTGATCCTCCACTACAAGGCAACCGAGCGCGACGACGCGCCCTTCTGGACCTATTGCCGGACGATGGAGATACCCGAACGCCTCGCCGAGAAGATGCGCGTGTTCGAAGCCTATGGCCGCACGTGGCGCGAGAATGAGGAACTGTTCAACGACACCAGCTGGTTCGCCGTGATGGTCGGCCAGCTGATGCGGGCGCAAAGCCACGATCCGGTGGCGGAGGCGATGAACCTGGACACGACCCGCGCGCGGCTGGCCGAGATCAGGACCGCCGTCGCCAATTCGGCGGAATACATGCCCGATCACCGCGCCTTCATCGCGGAGCATTGCGCGGCCTGATCCGATCGCGCATGGTATCGCTAACAAAATGGCGGAGGGGCTATGCGGAGTGTGGCGATGATGGCGGCAATCATGCTCGCCGGCTGTGCAACGGTTCCGGCCACCCCTTCCAACGGTGAGGCGATGTTCGACTGGTTCGAATACGCGGGCAGCGATCCGGTGGATGCGAAGGCCACACCCGGACCCGGCGAATATCGCAACCCGATCCTGCAGGGCTTCTACCCCGATCCCAGCATCACCCGCGCGGGCGACGATTATTATCTGGTCACCTCGACCTTCAGCTATTTCCCCGGCATCCCGGTGTTCCACAGCCGCGATCTGGTCAGCTGGACCCAGATCGGCAACGCGATCGACCGGCCGGACCAGCTCGATTTCGGGACGCTCGGTCTGTCGCGCGGGGTGTTCGCGCCGGCGATCGAGCATCGCGCCGGCACCTTCTATATCCTCAACACCTGCGTCGATTGCGGCGGCAATTTCCTGATCACCGCGACCGATCCGGCAGGGCCGTGGAGCGACCCCGTCTGGCTGCCCGAGATCGAAGGCGGGATCGATCCGTCGCTGTTCTTCGATGCCGATGGATCGGCCTGGATCGTCAACAACGGCCCGCCGGAAGGCACGCCCCGCTATGACGGCCACCGCGCGATCTGGATCCAGCGCTACGATGCGAAGGCACGGAAGATGGTCGGCCCGCGCAAGGTGCTGGTCGATGGCGGTGTCGATCCGGCGTCGAAGCCGATCTGGATCGAAGGCCCGCACATCATCGCGAAGGACGGCTGGTACTATCTGATCTGCGCCGAGGGCGGCACCGCGGAGGGGCATTCGCAGGTGGTGCTCAGGTCGCGCAAGGTGGACGGACCCTACGCGCCCAATCCGGCCAACCCGATCCTGACCCAGCGCGATCTGCCACGGGATCGGACCAACCCGATAACCTCCGCCGGTCACGCCGACTTCGTCCAGCTGCCGAACGGCGACTGGTGGGCGACATTTCTGGCGGTGCGTCCCTATCGCGGCGATTTCTACAATACCGGGCGCGAGACGTTCCTGATGCCGGTCGACTGGTCGGGCGAATGGTCGCGCATCACGGCACCGGAACAGGCAATCCCCACTGTCGCCACGCGCCCTGCCCTGCCGCCGCAAGCGAAACCGCCGGTGCCGACCAACGGCCCATTCACTCTCCGCGAGGAGTTCGACGGCGCCGCACTCGGCCCGCACTGGATGATGATGCGCAACCCGCGCGAGACGTGGCATCGGCTCGCGGACGGCGCGCTGATCCTAACCCCGCGCGCGGTCGGGCTGGGCGACAACGCCAATCCCAGCTTCGTCGCGCGCCGTCAGCAGCACCAGATCGCCGCCGCCAGCACGCTCGTCCGCTTCAGCCCCACGGACGGCGGGCAGGCCGGGCTCGCCGCGTTGCAGAGCGACGAATACTGGTTCGCCCTCACGCTGGCCGATCAGCACGGCCAAAGCGAAATCCGCCTGTCGCGCCGCGCCGGGCCGAACGATCCCAAGGCGGGTACGATCGTCGCGCGCGCACCGGCGCCGGACGGTGCGGTGCGCCTGCGCATCAGCGGCGATCGAGATCGCTACACCTTCGACTATGCGCCCGAGCGCGGCGAATGGCGCACGCTTCATGCCGACGCCGACGGCAATGTGCTCAGCACCAGGACGGCTGGCGGCTTCGTCGGCGCGGTGTTTGGTTTGTATGCGACCAAGGGCGGAGCGCGATGAGAAAGCTGGCGCTGCTCATCGCGATCTGCCTGGCAACACCCGCGCAAGCCGATCCGCCGGAGATCGCCATCGACCTCAACCAGATCGGCTATGCGCCCGCCGCCAGCAAGATCGCGATTGTGCGGGTCCAGACGCGCGATCCGATGCCCTGGCAGGTGCTGGATGACGCCGGACGTGTCGTCGCGCAGGGCAAGACGGTCCCCCTGCCGATCGATCCGCGCGCCGGCAATACGCAGCACCGCGTCGATTTCAGTATGATCCAGACGCCAGACGAGGGATACCAACTGCGCGTCGGCGCGATCCCAAGCCCACCCTTCGCCATCCGCCCCGCGCCCTATCGCGGCCTCACGCGTGATGCTCTTGCCTTCTTCTACCACCAACGCGCGGGCACCCTGATCGAAGCGCGCTTCGCCGGCGGCGAACAATGGGCGCGACCGGCGGCGCATGTCGGTGAGAAGGTCACCTGCTTCGTCGGCAGGGACCAGCGCGGCAACGCCTGGCCGGGCTGCGGACAAACGCTGGACGTCACCGGCGGCTGGTACGATGCCGGCGATCACGGCAAATATGTCGTCAATGGCGGCATATCGGTGTGGACCTTGCTCAACCTCCACGAATGGACCGGCGGCAAGGCCTTTCCCGATCGCGCGCAGGCGATACCCGAAGCGGGCAACGGCATCCCGGACCTGCTCGACGAGGCGCGCTGGGAGCTGGAATTCCTGTTGGCGATGCAACTGCCCGATGGTGCGCGGATGCGCCTGCCGATCGATCAGAACGACCCGTCAAAGCCGTTGCAGTTCAGCGATGTCGATGCTGGCGGGATGGCGCACCACAAGGTTGCGGACGAACGCTGGACGACGATCCCGATGCGCCCCGATCGCGATCCGGAGCGACGTTTCCTCTATCCGCCCAGCACCGCCGCGACGCTCAACCTGGCGGCGGTGGCGGCGCAGTGCGCGCGCATCTGGGCGAAGATCGATCCCGCCTTTTCGCGCCGCTGCCTGGGCGCCGCGACGCGCGCCTGGGCGGCGGCGGAGCGCAATCCGCGCATCTTTGCGGTCGGCGATTTCGCCGGCAGCGGCGGCTATGGTGACCGCGACATATCGGATGAGGCATTCTGGGCGGCGGCCGAGCTCTACGCCACCACCGGCGACGCGCGCTTCCGCGATACGGTCACCGCGTCGCCGCATTATCGCACCGGAGTGAAGAACGAACATGGCTGGCCGGCAACAGCACCGCTCGGCTTCGCCACTTTGGCACTCGCCTCAGCGAACGCCGGGATTCGTGACGATGCCCGCGCCGCGATCACCGCCGCCGCAGACCGGTTCGAACGCGAGCGCGCAGAGGTCGCCTATCGCGTCCCCTATGCCGGCGATCGCTACATTTGGGGATCGAACAGCAACCTGCTCAACCGCGCGATGCTGCTGCTGATGGCGGCGCGCTGGACCGGCGAGCCGCGATACCGCGAGGCCGCGGGCGACGTGATGGACTATCTGCTCGGCCGCAATCCGCTGGGCCAATCCTATGTCAGCGGTTACGGCACCCGGCCGATGACCAATCCGCATCACCGTTTCTGGGCGCGGCAGAAGGATCCGGCCTATCCGTCGCCCCCGCCCGGCGCGCTCTCGGGCGGGCCGAACAGCAGTTCGATGGTCGATCCCATAGCACTGACGATGAAGAGTAAATGCGCACCCCAGCGCTGCTGGGCGGACCATATCGACGCCTATGCGCTGAACGAGGTCGCGATCAACTGGAACGCTCCGCTGGTGTGGGTAGCGACGGTGATCGACGAAACGCCCATCACCGCACGGTAAGCGTCGCGCTCTTCAGCTTCACCGAATCCGGCCCCGCTGAAACGGTGAAGGTGCCGGGTTCGACGACGCGCTTCATGGCCACATTCCACAGCGATAGATCGGCCGGGGTCAGGGTGAAGTTCACCGTGCGCCGCTCGCCCGGCTGCAGCGTCACCCGTTCGAACTTCTTGAGCTCGATCACCGGGCGCGTCACCGATGCGGCGTCGTCGCGGACATAGAGCTGCACCACCTCGTCGCCCGCCCGCGCACCGGTATTGGCGACATCGACGCTCACCTGCACGCTTTCCTTCACTCCGATCGACGGCTTCGCGAAGCGCGGCGCGGACATATCGAAGCTGGTGTAGCTCAGGCCGTAGCCGAACGGATAGAGCGGCTTGGTCGTATCGAACAGATAGCCGCGCCGCGATGTCGGCTTGTGGTTGTAGAATATCGGCAGCTGGCCGACATGCCGCGCGAACGACACCGGCAGCTTGCCGCCGGGATTGACCTTGCCGAACACCACATCCGCCACGCCGTGACCGGTCTGTTCGCCCAGATACCAGCCCTCGACCAGCGCCGGCGCATTCTCCGCCAGATAGTTGACCGCCAGAGGCCGTCCGTTGAGCAGGATCACCACCACCGGCTTGCCCAGCGCGAAGATGCGCTTCGCCAGCTCGTCCTGCGGCCCGACCAGATCGAGCGAGGAACGATCGCCGAGATGGTTGTCGGCCCATGCCTCGCGGCTCAGCTGCTCGTTGTCGCCCAGCACCATGACGATGACGTCGGCCTTCTTCGCGGTCCTCACTGCCTCGTCGGCCAGCTTGGCGTTGATCTCGGGCTCGACCAGATCGACCGCGTCGCCCGACCACAACCGGCTCTTGGTCAGCCGCACGCCTTCGGCATAGTCGACCTCGAACTGGCCTTTGCCGGCTTCCTGCATGCCCTCCAGCACGCTCACCACATGCGAGGGGATATCGCTGTAGCCGCCGATCGGGGTGTCGCGCGCGTGGGTGCCAATCACCGCCATCCGGTCGATTCTGCCGGCATCGAGCGGCAATATCTGCTTGTCGTTCTTGAGCAACACCATCGCCCGCGCCGCCGCCTCGCGTGCCAGGGCGATCGCATCGGGGGTGTTGGTCTTGGCCTGCGCCGCGGTCTCGTCGACATAGGGGTTCTCGAACAGCCCGGCCTGGAACTTCATCGTCAGGATGCGGCGCACCGCAGTGTCGATCTGTGCCTGCGTCACCTTCCCCGCGCGGACCAGCTCGGGCAGGTGGACATAGCCCTCCCCATCGGGCGTCTCGATATCGACCCCGGCATCCATCGCGCGCACCGCAGCGTCCTTGATATCAGCGAACATCCTGTGGCGCGTCACCAGCTCGCGGATGGCGAAATAGTCGCTGACCACCGCGCCCTTGAAACCCCATTCCTTGCGCAGCACATCGTCCAGCAGCCATTTGTTGGCGTGGCTGGGGATGCCATCGATCTCGTTATAGCTCGCCATCACCGCCATCACCGGCAGTTCCTTCACCGCGCGCTCGAACGGCGGGAAGAAATTCTCGCGCAATGTGCGTTCCGAAATATTGGCCGGGCCGATATTGGTGCCGTTCTCCGGCTGGCCGTGGCCGGTCATGTGCTTCAGCGTGACGAACACCTTGTCGGGCTTCAATGGCAGCGTCGTGCCCTGGAAGCCCTTGATCGCCACCAGCCCCATCTCGCTGACGAGGTGCGGGTCCTCGCCATAGGTTTCCTCGATGCGCCCCCAGCGCAGATCGCGCGTCACATCGACCACGGGGGCGAGCGCCAGATTGGCTCCGCGCGCGCGCATCTCGCGCGCCGCGACCGAGAAGATGCGCTCGACCAGCGCGGGATCGAAGGTGCTCGCCAGCGCGATCGATTGCGGAAAGCTGGTGGCGCCGGGCGCGACATAGCCGTGCAGCGCCTCCTCATGCATGATCATCGGGATGCCCAGCCGGGTATTCTCGACCGACCAACGTTGCGCCGCGTTGATGTAGCGCGCGGTCTCCGCCGCGGTGCGGTTGGGCACGCCTGCCGCGGCGCCCGCGGCGCCTGCGCCACCCGCCGCCGGAGCTTCGACTCCGCGCCTGTCCGAAGGCCGCGCGATCTGGCCGAGCCCGTGCGGGAAAGCCGCGGATGCCTTTGCCGGATCGAAATCGCCCGCCGCGGTCTGGATGCGGCCCTTATGCTCCCAGATGGTCACCATCTGCGCGACCTTCTCCTCCAGCGTCATGCGCTTGAGCAGATCCTCGACCCGCGCCGGGATCGGTTTGGAGGCGTCCTTGTACAGTGCGCCCGCAGGTTGCGCGCGGCGCTGTTCGGGCCGCGATATCGCGGGCGTCAGCACGACGCCGCCAAGCAGAACCGTCGCCAGCAGCGCCCCGCGCAGGCCGTGCTTGCCGATCGCCATGTGGCCGCGATTCATCATGTCCCTCTCCCCTTGCGCAGCATGCGCGCGTGCCCGGCTTGACCGATGCAAAGTGTGATAGCGCTATCATTGATAGGCGGCGGGTTTGCGCTGCGTCAACCGCCTTCGTTCCCACGAATGATTGCCAAGACCCGCGCAGCTTCATATGCCGGGCAAAGGAGAACGGTTGATGCGATCGACGCGACGTCGGCAAGGTAGCGCTACAGTGCAGGATGTCGCCCGCGAGGCTGGCGTATCGGCGATGACCGTATCGCGCGTGGTCAATGGTGGCTCCAATGTGCGCGAGACGACCCGCATCGCGGTGCGCGAGGCGATCGACAAGCTCAACTACCGCCCCAATGCCGCCGCGC
>JAESGW010000733.1_pt1 | contig 16285 bp, 18 predicted proteins | sample 9269791 | NCBI WGS metagenome assembly JAESGW01 (sample SAMN16773120, study PRJNA677053) | algae metagenome | isolation source: Aphanocapsa lilacina HA4352-LM1 and co-occurring heterotrophs from near cave... | place: USA: Maniniholo cave, near Haena, Kauai, HI | collected 2009-07-28 | reverse complement strand
ATCAGCGAGGCATAGGTTGTCAGCGCGATCACGACCGCAAAGCCCATCGTCGCCGCGGTTTCCGCATCGATCCCGAGCAGCGCGATGCGGTCGCCCACCGGATCGCCCAGGCTCGCGCCCGAATAGGCGCCCGCCAGAATGCCGATCAAGGTGATGCCGATCTGCACGGTGGAGAGGAACCGTCCGGGATCGCTCTGCAGCTTCAGTGCTGCCCGGGCGCCGCTGCGGCCGGTGCGCGCCAATGCCGCCAGCCGCGCCTTGCGGGCGGAGACGATCGCCAGTTCGGACATCGCGAACACCCCATTCAACGCGACGAGCGCGAGAATGACGACGACATCGAACCAGGGGAAGGGGGAAAGCGGGGCCATGATGGTCTTGCGCGCCATCCTTGGAGCGATTCTGTCGAATGCACAACCGCGCGTTCAGACACCGTTCGGTGCGCAGGCGGAACAAGCCGCGCCGGAGCGGGTTCCATGACGGGTTCAACAAGGGAGTTACACACATGCGTATCAACGCAAAAATCTTCGGCGGCGCCGCCATCCTGGCGCTGCTCACCACCGCTGCCTGCACCACCGATCCGGTGACCGGCGAGCGCCAGATTTCCAAGGCCGCGATCGGCGGCGTCGGCGGCGCGGTCGCGGGCTATTTCCTCGGCGATCTCGTCGGCGGCCGCAACGACCGTACCGAGAAGCTGATCGGCGCGGGCATCGGCGGTCTCGCCGGCGCGGGCGTCGGCGCCTATATGGACAAGCAGGAGCGCGAGCTGCGCCAGCGCACCGCCGGCACCGATGTGCAGGTGATCCGCGACGGCGACAATCTGGTGCTCAACATGCCCTCTGGCATCACCTTCGCCACCAATGAATCGAGCATCCAGCCGCAGTTCCGCGGCACGCTCGATCAGGTCGCGCAGACGCTGTCGCAGTATAACCAGACCTATATCGACGTGTACGGTCACACCGATTCGGACGGCACCGATCAGTATAACCAGAGCCTGTCGGAGCGCCGCGCCGCATCGGTCGCGTCGTATCTCGGCTCGCGCGGGGTCAACACCGCGCGCGTCGCGACGCAGGGCTTCGGCGAAAGCCAGCCTGTGGCCAGCAACGCGACCGCGGAAGGCAAGGCGGCCAACCGTCGTGTCGAAATCAAGATCGTCCCGCTGACCGACAACGACGTACAGAACGCCCGGTAAGCGAGTCGGGTTGAAGAAGGGGGCCGCGCGGCGAGGGTTGCGCGGCCTTTTTCGTGCAAGGCCGCCGGGCGCCATACCGCGAACCTTAAGGTTAGTTAGGGTTACGCTTGGAAAGACATTCGCTGCCGGATTGGCAGACGCGGAAGGTAACGAAGGTCACGCCAAATCACGGCGGAACGTCCCCGCTCGGCGCGCGAATTATCGCCGCCGCATTTGCGGACGCAATGCGGTCCGCCGGTCTGCACATGCCAAAGAGCCGAGCCGCGAGAATCGCAGATCGGCGGCATGTAGGACAGCGGATTTTTTTGCGATTACTCGCCAATGCAAACCAAGTGGCGGCTTTTCGCCGTTTGCGGTCCGGCAGCTTTCGAGTGTTCCACCACTACAGCGTACATCAATTTGGCATGCGAAAGAATCGCCGCCGCGGCGCAACATGCGCCGTGGCAGAATAGCTATCGCCGACCATTTCGACCTTCTGACGCTCCTCAGCACTCGCCCTTCGTGGGCATCAGCTGATCTGCGAAAAGCGGACGCCATCAAGTCCGATGATCGTCGCGCCACTGCCGAAGTTTCCAATCACCTCGCCGTTCGGATCGACGGTAACAACACCGCCGAAGCAGGCAAATGCGCGCCGTTTATAGGGGCGATAGCCTGGCGGCAGTGTCGTGATGACAGTGCCGTCGAGCCCTCCAGTCGCGGCGCCTGCGAGGCAAACTTCGCCACCCCTGTTAACCGAGTAGGTGGTTTCGATGAAGGGGTCGCCTACGCTGTGCCAAGCACCATCGAAGCCGATCGGCCGCAGCGGCTCGCTCCATCCAAAATCAGGGAACAATATGTTGTACTGGGGCCGATCGGGACCAAATTGCTGCGGATTGCATAGTCTAACGACAAGGCGTGATGAAGCCTCCATGTAGACTTTGCCGAATGACGTAAAAGGAATGCCCGTGATAAAGCACTCTGCTGTGACGCCCGTCCCTTGGTCGAACAGCTGACCGCTGCCACTGAGGTAGGCGTGGATCCCTCCGACTACGAAATGGGATGCGGTGGAGACGATCCCATAGTCAGTCTGATCGACGGATCCTTCCAGGTAAAGACTTGTGAAGAAGGTTGAGTAGGCAAGCCGCTGGAAGACGCCGCCCGAATAACGCTCGATGCAGCGCACATTGAGTGTATTGCCGACGCTGGTGTTGTCATTCGAGCCGACAGTGAGACCCCATTTGCGTTTAAAATGATCCTCGGTTTGAAGATGGAAAGCAGGGATCATCGCTCCATTGAGCGCTGCCATATGTGGCAGAATATAATCCTCATCGACAAACTTGGTATCGGCGTCGGAGCAGGCGGCGTAGAGATCGAATACTCCGGCGTTAACGTCGTAAACTACCATTCCATAATTTGGTGTCGTGACATGGACGTTGATACGGACATCGAAGCAGCAGTTTATCAACACACCACAGCTCGCAATGTCGACCGAAACATTGTCAATCATCGCGCCAGGACACCCATGCATGCGAATGCCGCCATAAGGCGGAGCCTTGTGTAGATTGGCAGTAACGATGAGATCTCGGACACCGACATTGGCAGTAGTACCATCAGGCAAGGGCAACGCTGACGAAAGCAGAGTATCGTATGGAATCAGATTGCCGCCACTAGTTGTCGCTGGCTCGACGATCCACTGCATCGGATCGTCGAAATCGCCATAGAGTGCGCTCGAATTTGCATTGCCCGCATTGAATGGATAGCGCGCTGGCGCGCAGCCAGACAGCGTTACGTGACTCGGGATGCGGATTCCTTGTTTGATCAAATACCGACCAGCAAATGTTGGGGGCAAGAACACGGTTCCGCCGCCATTGGCGCCCACCCAGTCGAGTGCATCCTGAATCGCCTGACGGTCATCCGAGGCGCCATCGCCGCTCGCGCCGAAGTCCAAGACCGAGACAGTTTCGCGCAACTTCTTCATTATGGTGCGCGGGACGGTGCCCGAGCCACCTTGGATAAAGCCGACCATGTTTGCTCCTTGGCCGGTGCCCGTCGCCGCTAGATCGGTATCTGTAACGAAAGCCATGATGCTTCTCCTATTGAGCTTGCGAATGCTCAGAACATTTAGAGAACATTTGAATTCCTACATTGCAACCGGATTCGGGCGAGCGGGCGCAAAGCTACCGAGCCAAGATGACTCTCGCCGGTTGGCCAAAGACCACGGCCTTCGGGCTTTGCTGGAGCCAGCCTGCACGATCGGAAGTGGGTCGAAAGCCGACATAGCCAGCTACCGCCGCTCTCTGAAAAACCCCCGCAGCTGTTCGCCCGCCTCGGCCTCGCCAATCCCGCCATATATCTCCGGCCGGTGATGGCAGGTCGGCTGGCCGAAGAACCTCGGCCCGTGTTCCACCGCGCCACCCTTGGGATCGGCCGCGCCGTAATAGAGCCGGGAGATGCGGGCATGGGCGATGGCGCCGGCGCACATCGCGCAGGGTTCCAGCGTGACGAACAGATCGCAATCCTCCAGCCGGTCGCGGCCCAGCGCCGCCGCCGCCGCCCGGATCGCGCGGATTTCGGCATGGGCGGTGGGGTCGTTGAGCGTGCGTGGGGCGTTGGCGGCGGCGGCGATGATCGCGCCACCCCGCACCACCACCGCGCCGACCGGCACCTCGCCCGCCTGCGCCGCGGCTGCCGCTTCGGCGAGCGCGCGGCGCATGGGTTCGGGCAGAGGGAAGGCCATCGCCGCCCTATGCGGCAGCCACGGCCTTGCTGTCGATCAGGATCACATACAGCGCGTAGACCACGCCCGGCACGAACGCGAGAATCGTCAGCACCACCGAGATCCAGAACGCGCTGCCGAGCCCGCGGTTGAGGAACACCCCCAGCGGCGGCAGCAGGATCGCTGCTATGATCTCGGCGATTCGTCGCCCGGTCCCTTGGCTGCTCACTGGGCGTTGCCGGGCTTGTCGACTTCCAGCGTCGGGATTTCGACCGTCTTGTTTTCGGTGCCCATCTTGATCTCCGCGACGTCGGCCTTGAACTCGGGCGCCTTGCCGCCTTCGACCTTGATCGATGGCAGCTGGGCGGTTTGCGTCTGGTCGAGGCTGACGAAACCCAGCGAGACGGCGGCAATGAGCGCGATGATTGCGATGGCGACGAGTACGAGAAGTGCACGCATGACTGGACCCCTTATCTACGTTCCGCTTCCCCAACGATCATCCACGCGCAGCGGTTGCATCGCGGGGAATCGGTTGACTGTAGGCGATCATGCGGTTAGTGGCGCGCTCTTTCCGACACACCAGATATCTCAGGACTTCATCATGTCGCGCATCTGCGAGCTGACCGGCAAGGGTCGCATGGTTGGCAACAATGTCAGCCACGCCAACAACAAGACCAAGCGTACCTTTCTGCCCAACCTGCAGAATGTCACGCTGATCTCCGACACGCTGGAGCGTTCGATCAAGCTGCGCGTGTCGACCCATGGCCTGCGTTCGGTGGAGCATGTCGGCGGCCTCGACAACTGGCTGACCAAGACCAGCGAAGACAAGCTGTCGCTGCAGGCCCGCCGCCTGAAGCGCGAAATCGCCAAGAAGGCGACCGCCGCGGCCTGAGCCGCGCCAACTCTGTTTTACGGCTATCAAGACGCCTCGCCGGTCGCAGGATCAGCGGGGCGTCTTGCCGTTTGATTCGGTGAGCGTGAATTTCAGCAGCAATGTGCGCTGCAGGAACAGCTGGTTGTCGTCGGACACCAGCCACACGATCGTCCGCCCCTGTTCGCGCGTGATCGCCAGCCCTTCGAAATTGTCGTGCACCAGCGGATAGGCGAGCGTGGCGATGATCCGCCCCCGCACCACGGCACCCGGCCGGATCGCGCCGCGATCCACCAGCAGCAGCTTAGTGGCGAACCCGCGCTGGGCCAGCGCGAATCTTCGCAGCAGCACCAGCATCCGGCCGTCGGGCAGCTCGGCGGCATCGCTCGCCCGCCACCCCTTCGGCCCGCGCAGCCGGAAGCCATAGGACGCAGCCCCCGCCACCGGATCGCCCGCGAACACACGCCCGCTCGATCCGCTGCCGTCCTTGGCGAAATGGCCTTCGCTCAGCACCACGAAGCTGCCGTCGGTGCGGCGTACCAGCGATTCCGGGCCGCTGTTGAACGACCAATCGTCCATCGCCGGCGGCGTGACCCGCCCGGTCGTATGCGCGAAGCCGGGGGCGTAGCGCCAGATCATGTTCCAGCGTTCGAAGCCGACCCAGATCGCGCCCGTCGCCGGATCGATCGCCATGCTCTCCGAATCGCGGTCTTGCTTTTTCCACAAGCCGCCGGGCCCGGCGGGAAGATCGGCGAACCGTGCCCCGCTGACCGTCCCGGCCCCGTCCATGCGGAAGCGGACGATGCCGCCGCCATCGCTCAGCATCGCGAACCGGTCACCGGCGACGTGGAGCGCGGAGAAGCCGCCGAACGCCGGATCGGGACCGGTGAGCGCCACCCCGCCCAGAAAGGTCAGCGCGCCCAGCCTGCGCCGCGACGGATCGCAGGGATCGAGCGCGACGCGTTCGGCACGCATTTCGCCGGGGCCTGCCGCGAACAGATCCAACCTCTCGGTGCGCGACCAACCCGGCCCGAGGACCGCAAGGATAACAAGCAGGATCAGATTGCGCCGCATCCTGCGCTTCCTAGCCGCTCACGCTCGTTCCGCCACCGCAACATGAACGGCAGGCAACTGAACGGCGGATAACCGCGGCATTCAGTATCGGCTCAAGCGAATCACCCCATAAGGGCATCGTCGACGAAGCAAACGGCCTTCCGCCAGCTGCCCGCCGACCGCCAATTCGCGATGAGAAGGAGATTCGTGATGTTCAAGAAACTGTCCCTGATCGGCGCCGCGGTCGCTGCGAGCGCTGTCACCCTGATCCCCACCGCGCCCGCCCAGGCGCAGGGCTATTATGGCGACCGTTACGAGCGCCAGTATCGTGGCGACCGCTATGATCGCCGCCAGTATCGTAACTATGACCGCCGCTACGACAACCGCCGCTACAACTATCGCCAGCGCTACAATCGCCGCTGCGATGACGGCACGGGCGGCACCATCATCGGCGCGATCGCCGGTGGCCTGCTCGGCCACGAAGTCGTTGGCCGCCGCGGTGACAAGACCGCCGGCACCATCATCGGCGGCGCGGCAGGCGCACTTGCCGGACGGGCGATCGATCGCTCGGGCAACCCGCGCTACTGCCGCTAAGCCTGCCTTACTATCCTCGGGTCGCGTATCGAGGGTGGCGGGGGCCGGGTCCGAAAGGGCCCGGCCCCTTGTCGTTTGGGGCCATGCTAGTCCGCATGGACGGTCCCGTCGGCCACGCGAAACCAGCTTGCCGCGCCGATTTCCGAAAAGGGCGCGCGCTCCGTGCCGGTCATCCAAACCTGACCCCGCCCCTCCAGCCGGGCGAACAACGCCCCCCGGCGCGCCGGATCCAGATGCGCCGCGACCTCATCCAGCAGCAGCACCGGCGGCAGGCCGCCCCGCGCCGCGATCAGATCGGCATGCGCCAGGACGATGCCCAGCAGCAGCGCCTTCTGCTCGCCGGTCGAACACAGCGCCGCCGCCTGCCGCTTGGCGCGGTGGGTGACCAACAGGTCCTGCCGGTGCGGCCCGGCCAGCGCCCGCCCCGCCGCCGCATCGCGGGCGCGCGCAGCCATGAGTTCATGCGCAAGATCGCCACCGTTCCAGCCGTCCAACAGGATATCGGCGGCGGGAAACTGCCCGTCATCTTCGCCCGCCAGCCGCTCGGTCAGCGCATCCACCATCGCCCGCCGTCCGCGATCGATCGCCGCGCCATGTTCCGCCATCTGCGCCTCCAGCGCCGATAACCAGGCCGGATCGGGCGCCACGTCACTGCCAAGCAGCCGCGTTCGCGCGCGCATTGCGGCTTCATAGCGGTTGGCGTGAACCGCATGGCCCGGGGTCAGCGCGAGCGTCAGCCGGTCGAGGAAGCGCCGCCGTTCGCCCGCGGCATCCATGAACAGCCGGTCCATCGCCGGGGTCAGCCATGATATGGTGAGCCATTCGGCCAGCGCGGTCGCCGCCGCGGGCGCGCCGTTGACCCGCACCAGCCTCCGCTCGGGCGCATCGATGCGGGTGCCGGTGGCGAGATCGACGCCGTCCATCCGCGCGGCGACGCCGAAGCCGCCCCCATTTCCTTTGGCGCCGCCCTGCCGCGCCATCTGCGACAGCGGCGCGCGGCGCAGCCCCCGTCCCGGGGCCAGCAGCGATACAGCTTCCAGCACGTTGGTCTTGCCAGCGCCGTTATCGCCGGTCAGCACGACGAAGCCCGGCCCCGGCGTCAACAGCGCGCTCGCATGGTTGCGGAAATCGGTGAGGGCGAGGCGTTCGAGCATCTGCCGCCGGGTTAGGCGGTGCGTCCCGCCTCGGCAACGCCTCCGGTCAGATCGCGCTCACGCCCTTGCTGGCCAGTTCCGCCTGCGCGGCGTGGTACAGCACCGGCGGCAGGATGTTCAGCCGCTTGCGCGCCGCCTCGAGCGGTTCGGCGAGCAACGCCTCATAATCCTCTGCGGACAGCCATTTGGCCGCCTTGCCGTGGCGATATCCCTCGCGCACCGCCTTGAGCACCGCGGTGCCTTTGGTCATGCCCACGCTCTTGAGCGCGCCCGCGGCGGCGATCGCCGCCCAGCCCAGCCCGCGGGTCTGTGCATAAGAGAAGGCGACGAGGCACAGCTCGCCCAGATGTTCCTCGGCGGTGTAGCCGGTCAGCGTGTGCCAGATGTCGTGGATATCGCGCTCGCGCTTGCCGAACCAGACATGCGGATGCTCGACCTCCTGCCACCCGGTGTCGTCGGCATAGCTGATCTCGGCGAGGCCCTTTGCCGAAAAACCGGTCCTTTCGAGAAACGCGCGGTAATGCGCGCCGACCGATCCCTCGGGCAGCGAATCGAGCCAGGCGCGGTCGCTGAACCGCTCGGCCAGATCGACCCGGCGATAGGCGGCGCGGCCGCCCTCTACGGTGCCCAGCAGCTTTCGGTAATTCTTGTGGCTGGTGTCCGCGTTCAGCGCGCGCATGATGCGAAACACCTGCACGGTGTCGTCGCCGTTCGCCATCAGCCTGCGCAGCGCCGTGAACGCCGTGGGCCAGTCGCGCTTCATCGGCAGCCCTGCGTTGATCACGGGCGCGGGCTGCTGCGGCTGGGCCGAGCTTTGCGGGAAATCGAGAACCTGCGACGCCATCATGCGAATCCTTACTGACAATGATGTTAGTATGGCATGGTGGACGTTAAAATCAAGTGATCGACGCGGGCCGAGCCAGATTGGCGCAACCTTTCCGCGACGGCTGGAGTTGGATCAGCGACAAACAGGGGTTTTCACGATGAAGCACATTACCCTCCCGGCCATTGCCGCGCTCGCCATGCTCGCCGCCGCGTGTACGCAACAGAGCCCGGCCGACGCCAACGCCGCCGCGCTGGTCGATGCAGCCGAACGCCAGGCCGACCAGATCGAAGGCGCCGCAGACACCGAAGCCGATGCGCTGAAGAACCAGGCCGATCAGCTGGAAGCGCAGGCGAGCAATGCCGGCGGCTATACCGGCGAGCGCCTCAAGACCCGCGCCAACGCGCTGGACCGCGAGGCCGACATCATCGAGGACCAGGGTGAGGCGAAGGCCGGCGCGGTCAAGGACGCGGCCAGAGCGGAAGCCGACCGCGTCAGGGCGCGGTGATCATACCCGCATCGGCATCAGTACGTACAGCGCCGGCGATTTTTCGTTCTCGCGGATCAGCGTCGGCGCGGCGGCGTCGGCAAGATGCACCTCGACGCTGTCGCCTTCGATCTGCGCAAGGATGTCGAGCAGATAGCGACTGTTGAAGCCGATCTCGAAACCCTCGGACGCATATTCGCCGGGCACTTCCTCGGCGGCGCTGCCGTTCTCGGCGCTCGCCACCGACAGCGTGATCTTGTCGCGGTCGAGCGCCATCTTGACCGCGCGGGTCTTCTCGCTGGCGATGGTCGAAACGCGGTCGACGCCCTGCATGAAGCTTTTCGGATCGATCTTGAGCGTCTTGTCGTTGCCCGTCGGGATGACGCGCGAATAATCGGGGAAGGTGCCGTCGATCAGCTTGGAGGTCAGCACCGCCTGGCCCAGATCGAAGCGGATCTTGGTCGCCGATAGCGACACGCCGACCGAACCGTCGATCTCGTCGAGCAGCTTGCGCAATTCGGCGATGCATTTGCGGGGGATGATGACATCGGGCATCGCCTCGGCGCCGTCGGGGCGCGGCACGGTGACGCGCGCCAGACGGTGGCCGTCGGTCGCCGCCGCCTTCAGCACCGGCTGCCCGCCGGCGCCGTCATCGGCGACGTGCAGGAAGATGCCGTTCAGATAATAGCGGGTTTCCTCGGTCGAGATCGCAAAGCGCGTTTTGTCGATCAGCTGCTTCAACGTTTCCGCGGGCAGCTCGAAGCTGGTCGGCAGTTCGCCTTCCGCGATCACCGGGAAATCGTCGCGCGGCAGGGTCGGCAGCTTGGACGAATAGCGCCCCGCGGCGACCGACAGCTTGCCTTCGGCCGCGATCAGTTCGACCTGCGCACCCTCGGGCAGCTTGCGGGCAATATCGAACAGCGTGTGCGCGGATACGGTGATCGCGCCGGCCTGGTCGACTGCCGCTGCGACATGCTCGACAATCTGCAGATCGAGGTCGGTCGCCATCAGCTTCAGCCCGCCATCGGCCGAGGCCTCCAGCAGCACGTTGGACAGGATCGGGATGGTATTGCGCCGCTCGACCACCGACTGGACGTGGCTGAGGCCCTTGAGCAAGGTCGCGCGTTCGATCGTCGCCTTCATGTGCGTACACTATCCCCCGGGGTGGCCCGCCCCACTCCCCGCCTGACGTCACCGGCCCGCGGGCGCTGGCCGGAGCCTTTCATTAACGAGAAACATCGACGGGGCAAGCCGACTCGGCACGCCTCATCCCTTTCGCGCGCAAAGAAAACGGGGCGGGCCCAATGGACCCGCCCCGCCTTCATACTGGCGCCCGCCGATACGCTGGCGGGCGCGGTTACGCGACTGGAACTCAGAAGCGCAGGCCGACGCCGACCGCGACCTGGTGGCGATCGGTGTCGATGCCCAGATCATCACCCTCGATGCCGTCGAAATCGAACGAGGCTTCGCTGTAGTTCGAATAGCGATATTCGATCTTGCCATAGGTGTTGTTGCCGAACGTGCGCTCGACACCCGCGCCGATGCGGTAGCCGTCCAGCTTGAAATTGCTGTCCAGCTCGGTTTCACCGTCGGACGCCAGCACGTTGTACTTGGCGTTGGTGTAGCCGCCCTTGGCATAGACCAGCGTGTTCGGCGTCGCGAGGATACCGGCGCGCAGGCCGACATAGATGTCGCGGTCGGCGGCGACACGGCCAAAGCCGAAGAAGTCCGGATCGCTGCTCTCGACATCGACCTTGCCGGTCGAATCGGTCAGCTCGGCTTCGGCGCCGATCACCGCACTGCCGACGTTGATGTCATAACCGACATCGAAACCGTAGAGCAGGCCTTCGACCGACTGGTCGTCATTATCGATGTCCGAATCCTCGGAGCTGCCGGGCTGCGAATTGTCGTAGCCGACAATCGCGCCGACGCGCGGGCCGGTGAAAGGGGCGCGGCCATCCTGCGCCAGGGCAGGTGCGGCAACGGTGCCGGCGACCAGCGCGGCGAGCAGATACTTACGCATGAAAAAACTCCACATACAAACGGCCCTCTCCCTGGAGGGTCGGGAGCTAAATAGGCGTCGCGATGCGAGGTTGCATGAACCTCAGATAAACGCGGAAATCCGTTGCTTTTGCGCCACAGGGGGTTGAAACGGGCGCGATGATTTCCAAGCCCACACCCGCGCCACATTCCAGCCGCAAAGGTCGCGATTTCATCGCCCGGCATGGCGAAACTGTGTTCAATGCCGCGCGCCGCCTGCAGGGCGAGCTGCTCCATACCCCGCTGACCCGCGCGGGCTTCGCGCAGGCGGAAGAGATGGGCCTTGCGCTCCGCAAGGCGCTGGGCGTTCGGCCGAAGCTGACATTGTGGGCGTCGCCGACCGGGCGTGCGCTGCAGACGCTTGCGGTGATCGCCGAGCATCTGGAGCTGGACTGGCACGGTGCTGCGACCGATCCGCGGCTGCGCGAGATCGGCGTGGGCAGCTGGGATGGGCGCTATTACGCCGATGTCGTGGCCGAAGTCGGACCGGTGATGATCGACGGCCACCTGCGGCCGGCGCCGGACGGCGAAACCTATCCGGAAATCGCGACCCGGGTATCGGGGTGGCTCGCCGACACGGGCGACGACATCGGTGACCGGCTGATCATCATGCACGGCGTTTCCAGCCGGGTGCTGCGCGGGGTGATGACCGGTCGCGATCCCCACGCCCAATTCGGCGCGCCGCTGGCCGATGGCCTGCCACAAGGATCAGTCGCGTTGGTCGAAGCAGGACGCGAGACGGTCCTGCACCTTGGCAACGGCCACGCCCCGGCATGAGCGTGTTGCTTGCATTGGCCGTACAAGCGGCGGTGCAGCGTGAATCGCTCGGCATATTCGAACGCTGGGGCGCCTTTCGCGAGGCGCAGCGCTGCTTCGCCATCGCCCAGCCGGTCCACGCGAAAAGCCCCGGCTTCGCCAGCATCGCGAGCTTTCCGGCGCGGCGCATCCGCGGCCAGTTCCACGCGCGCCTCAGCCGCCAGCGCGCCGACCGGGCGCAAGTGACATTGTCGGTCGGCGAACGGCGGTTTCAGCTGATTGGCGGCGCCAGCGACGCCTGGTCGCCCGATGCGCGCACCGACGCCGCGATCGTCGCCGCGATCCGATCGGCGCGCAGCATGAGCGTGGAGAGTGTCGATCAGCAGGGCCGCCCCTTTGCCGACACCTATGCGCTGCGCGGCGCCGCCACCGCGATCGACGCCGCCGCGCTGGGTTGCGCGCGGCGCTAGAAAAAGCCGCAATTCGCGCCTATGTGGCGCGCTCACATGAATATGCAGCCCCCCATGCCGATTCCCGGCCATATCGATCCCGTGCCCGTGGCGCGCCCTGCGCAGCCGCGTGCGGATGGCCGCGTCGATCTGGTCGGGCTCGCCCGTCCCGAGATCCGCGCTGCGCTGGAGGCCGCCGGGCTCGACGCCAAACAGGCCAAGCTGCGGTCGAAACAGCTGTGGCACTGGATCTACAATCGCGGCGTCACCGAATTCACCGGCATGACCGACATCGCCAAGACGATGCACCCCTGGCTCGCCGAGCATTTCGTCGTCGGGCGGCCCGAGGTGATCGAGGCGCAGGTTTCGACCGACGGCACGCGCAAATGGCTGCTGCGATCGCCCGATGCGCAGGATTACGAGATGGTGTTCATCCCCGACGCCGATCGCGGAACGCTGTGCGTCTCCAGCCAGGTCGGCTGCACACTCAACTGCCGCTTCTGCCACACCGGCACGATGCGGCTGGTGCGCAACCTGACCGCCAGCGAGATCGTCGGCCAGGTGATGCTCGCGCGCGATTCGCTGGGCGAATGGCCGAGCCAGCCCGAGGGGCGGATGCTGACCAACATCGTCATGATGGGCATGGGCGAGCCACTCTATAACTTCGACGCGGTGCGTGATGCGCTGGCGATCGTGATGGACGGCGACGGGCTGGGCCTGAGCAAGCGCCGGATCACCCTCAGCACCTCTGGCGTGGTGCCGATGATGGCGCGCGCCGGGCAGGAGATCGGCGTCAACCTCGCGGTCTCGCTCCACGCCGTGACCAAGGAGGTCCGCGACGAGATCGTCCCGATCAACCGCAAATACGGCATCGAGGAGCTGCTCCAGGCCTGCGCCGATTACCCCGGCGCCAACAACGCCCGCCGCATCACCTTCGAATATGTCATGCTCAGGGACAAGAACGACAGCGATGCCGACGCACACGAACTGGTCCGGCTGATCCGCCACTATCGCCTGCCCGCCAAGGTCAACCTGATCCCGTTCAACCCTTGGCCCGGCGCGCCCTATGAATGCTCGACGCCCGAGCGCATCCGCGCATTTAGCGAGATCGTTTTCCGCGGCGGCATCTCCGCCCCCGTCCGCACCCCGCGCGGCCGCGACATCGACGCCGCCTGCGGCCAGCTGAAGACCGCATCGGAAAAGAAGAGCCGCGCCGAACTGGACCGGCAGGCGGAAGAAAAGCTGGCCGCGCTCGGGTGAGCATGGACATCGACGAGGCGCGCCGGTTCATCGAGGCGATGCAGCGCGAGATCAACGCGCAGCTCGACGAGGAATGGGCGGACGGCTTCGACGAGCAGGAGGAGGCGCCATCGCGTCTCGACGACCCCTCCGGACGCTGCCCGCGCATTTCGGTGGCGGACGTCGGCGGCGCGCTGGCCGTGGAATATTATGGCGACGACTATCAGGGCTGGCCCCTGTTCCTGGCCGCACTGGCCGAACCGGGGGTCGCCGAGCACATTGTTCAGCTGCGGATTGGCGGCCCCGATGAAGGCGCCAACGGGCTGAAGAGTTGGGATTTCGCCGCGCTGATCAAATCCGCGACGCGCTTCCCGCGGCTGCTCGATCTGGAGATCGCGATCAGCGATCCGGGCGACCATAATCAGTCCTGCGTCACGGACGATCAGCTTCCCGGCCTGCTCGCGCTGATGCCCGCCCTGCGCAACGTGACGTCGCCGCAAGCGCCCGAACTGGCGTTTTTCAACCTCGACTTGCTCGATCTAAAGACCCTTCGCACCGGCGGCGATTTCCGCACGCGCGGTTTCATCCGCGCGCTGGCCGGGACGACCAACCTGCCTTCGCTGGTGTTCGTCGATTTCACCGACTCCCTCGCGCCGTTCATGGAACAGGAGCCGCAGCCGCCCGAATGGGACTCGACACCGTTCGCGGATTACGAAGCGCTGTTCGATTCCCCCGTCATGGACCGCTTCTGGGGCTTCCGCATCCGCAACGCCAAATTGACCGAGGCGCAGTACCGCGCGCTACAGACCCGCCGCCCCAAATGCCAGTTCAGCATCGTGCTGGCCCCGCCGCATTGCTACGTATCGCACTGGGACAATAGCCGCTTTCCCTATAGCCACCTGCTGCCGTTTGGCTGAACAGGCGGCGATGCGGAGCAGGCCGAACGTGTCCTGGCCGTCACTCCGCCGCGATCTCCGGAGCAACCGCCCCCGCCTGCCGTTCGAACAGGCGGCGATAATGGCCGTCGCCCGCCGTCAGCAGCGCGTCGTGCGTGCCGTCCTCGATCACCCGACCGTGCTCGAACACCAGGATGCGATCGAGCGCGCGCACGGTCGACAGGCGGTGCGCGATGACGATCGCAGTGCGGCCGACCATCAGCCGCTCCATCGCCTGCTGGATCGCCGCTTCGGATTCCGAATCCAGGCTCGACGTCGCCTCGTCGAGGATCAGGATCGGCGCGTCGGCCAGGAACGCGCGCGCGATCGCAACGCGCTGGCGCTCGCCGCCCGACAGCTTCACGCCGCGTTCGCCGACCAGCGTGCGATAGCCCTTGGGCAGCCGCGCGATGAAATCATGCGCATTGGCCAGCCGCGCCGCCTGCTCGATCTCCGCCTGCGTCGCGCCGGGGCGGCCATAGGCGATGTTCTCGGTCAGCGTGCGGTGGAACAGCACCGATTCCTGCGGCACGATCGCGACCTGCCGGCGAAGCGAGATCTGCGTCGCCCGCGCCACGTCCTGGCCGTCGATCGACACGCGCCCGGCATCGACGTCGTACAGCCGCTGGATCAGCTTGACGAAGCTGGTCTTGCCCGATCCCGACGGCCCCACCAGCCCCACGCGCTGCCCGGCGGGAATGGTCACGGTCAGATGATCGTACAGCGGCCTGCCCTGCCCGGCATAGGTGAAGGTCACGTCCTCGAACCGGATCAGCCCGTCGGCGATGCGGATCGGCGACGCATCCGGACGGTCGGCGATGCCCATCGGCTCGTCGTGGAGCTGCACCAGCTCCTCCATCTCGTTCACCGACCGCTGGAGCATGTGCACCTGCTGGCCGATGTCGCGCAGATAGCCGTGGAGCACCAGATAGCTGGTGACGACATAGGCGATCTCGCCCGCGCTGGCCTGCCCTTGCGCCCACAGCCACAGCGCCGCGCCGGTGACGGCGAAGCGCACGAACCACAGCAATGTCAGCTGGCCCGTGCCGGCATGGGTGAACGCCGTCCAGGTGCGCCGCGTGCGCCTGCGCCATTTGGCGACGGTCCGGCCCAGCCGCTCCTCCTCGCGTGCTTCGCCGGCAAAGGCCTTCACCACCGCATTGGTGCCGATCGCATCCGCCAGCACCGCGCCGATCCGCGTGTCCCACTGGTTGGACAGCCGCGCGACCGGCGCCAGCACGCGCGTCGCCAGGCCTATCGTCAGCGCGATATAGGCCAGCGCGCCGACCGCCATCACCGCCCCCAGCAGCGGCCAGTGCAACGCGAGCAGGATCACCGTAGCCAGCAGCACGGTGAAAGACGGCAGCAACGAGAGCAGCAGCACATCGTTCAGCGTGTCGAGCGCCCACATCCCGCGCGTGATCCGCCGCACCGTCGAGCCCGAGAAGCTGTTGGCGTGCCAGTCGGTCGATAGCCGCTGGACGCGCGCAAACGCCTCCTCTGTCACGTCGCGCATCATGTTGAGCGTCAGCGGGATGATCATCCACCAGCCGAGATGGCGCAAGCCGACCATGGCGACGCCCAGAACCGTAATCATCGCGAACGCCCGGAGCGCGGCGCCCTCCGCGCCCGCGCCGACCGCGTCGATCATCTGCCCGGCATAGACCGGCACGAACACCTCGGTCGCGGTGGCGGCGACCATCGCCGCGCCGCACGCCGCCGCCGTCTGCGGCATCCGCCGCCACAGCCGGAAATTGAACCCGAGCACCTTGCGCAGCACCGACACGCGCAGCGCGCGATCTTCATCTTGGTCGTCGATCATGGGAATCCTTCCACGCGTCGCGGCGTGGACCTTGCTTCAGCGATGGGACGGAACGGCCCGGAGCCGGGCCACAGGCGTCAGTGGCGGCGGGGTTTCCCGCCGGGGACGGGCGTGTGCTGATCGGTCATCAATACCCTCCCTCGAATCGCTGGACGACGGGAGTGCTAACAGATCGGTC
>JAESGW010000732.1_pt1 | contig 16740 bp, 23 predicted proteins | sample 9269791 | NCBI WGS metagenome assembly JAESGW01 (sample SAMN16773120, study PRJNA677053) | algae metagenome | isolation source: Aphanocapsa lilacina HA4352-LM1 and co-occurring heterotrophs from near cave... | place: USA: Maniniholo cave, near Haena, Kauai, HI | collected 2009-07-28 | reverse complement strand
CGCCGCGGTCGTCGGGCCGAAGTTTCATCGCTACGGTCAAACATAGTGTCAAATCGATCCCTGCGCGCAAGCGCCAAGGTGGCCGCTCAAATCACGGCTGAGTAGGTGGGATCGGGACAGCGCTTACCAATGAACCGATATTCAACCGACAAAGCCGACGTTCAGGTCCGGATAGGAACCATCCTCACAATCTCGCGTTCTGCAAACTTCTCACGGAAGGAGTATGAGCATGAACGCTTTTGGCAAGGGGCTTTTGATTGCGGCAGGCGCTCTGACGCTTGCTGGCGGCGTTACGACGCTGACGGCAAGCGAAGCATCGGCGGCCGTGGTCTGTAACCGCGACGGCGACTGCTGGAAGGTTCGCGGAAGGCCGGCGTATAAGCCGGAGTTCGGCCTGCGCATCTACGGTGATGACTGGCGCTGGCGCCGCGGCGAGAACTATCGCTGGCGCAAGGTGGGTCGCGGGCACGGCTACTACCGCGACGGAGTCTGGATCACCATTCGCTAGATCATCATTTGTTTGATCGATGGAAAGCCGTCTTTTCGGGCGGCCTTCTTCGATTCTACAGACGATGCTGCGGGCGAACGGGATCGAACCGCCGCGCGCGAAGCACAGCGCCGATGATAGGGCGAGTGCTCAGCGTCTATCTAGGCCGGAATCCGGCGGTGCTTGATTCCATCCCGCAGCTCGGTAAGGGCTGCCTTCAACTCTTGGTCCGTGGTTATTGCAATCTGCTGCGTGAGCTTTTGGACCAGACCCTGCCTATCCTCATTCGTGAACACCGGCAGGTAAGAGGGCAGCCTTTCGACAGCCCCCCTGGTCATCGCAAGGAGATCAGGTTTGGAGTAAGTACCCGTGGCAATCGCGCTCCCCACCAGACGGGAGTAGAGCTGACGGGCATCGCTTTTCATCTGTTCGAGAATATTGATGTTGGCTTGGTATCGCTTATCTCTTGGAAGCGCTGAAACATAAGACTCGTGTAGTTCCAGAAGCGCGCCAGAGACCTTGACCTCATAGATCATAAGCGTGGCGAGCTCCGTAGTGTACGGCTTCCCCTTTTCTGTCTCGCTCGCGTAAAGGGCGACCAGCCGATGAAGTGCCGGCAAGGCACTGTCCAATTTCTGAAAGCGGATCGTAACGGCGAGCTTCGGATCCAGCCCCGCACGCAGCGGAATATTATCAGCACGGACCATTCGCTCGAAAACCGGCTTCGTCGCTGCATCTGCCAGTGTGGGAAGTGCTAAACCATCAGTCTCGACCCGCTGTATCAGAGCCCTGTAGTCCGTCCCATCCCACGCTTCCTCGATGGAGGGATAGCGCTTTTGAGCGTTCGCGGATGAGGCCGCCACAATCATCAGGAAGAGGAGCCAAGCCGTTGGCGTCAGTATCTTGGGCAATAGTCTCATGGGACCTCCGTCCGAGGTGGGCCTTTCTAAGCCAGTAGGACGGCACGATAAGGTGATTTATGTGGCAGCAGTCCGATTAGTCGTCCGCTTAGGAGGCGCTTCGGAGGGGCCGTGAAGGGCGTCAGTGTCGATAACCTCAATCAGGTCGCGCTACCTGATTTCGATGCGAGGCCGCGAACCGAGCTGCAGGAAGCGCTGAGCGAAAATGGAGCGGGCGATCGGGATCGAACCGACGACATTCAGCTTGGGAATTTCGTTCCATGGTCCTCAGATAGCTCTCAGAACTACCTAACTTGTTGATTCTTCTCAATTCTATCCGCCACTATTTAGCCGCATTTCGGCCTGGCAAGCCGTATAATGTGACCCCGGCGTGACCCCGAAATTCATCACCATCACCATTTCACAGGCTTCCATGGGCAAATTTCTGCGAGCCAAAATCACCAAATCGCTCATCGATGGTCTGTCCTCGGATCAACAGGTGCGCGACACCGAGATCAAAGGTTTCGGCGCTCGTCGCCGGCAAAAGACGGTCACCTATTTCCTCTTTACCCGCGTCGCCGGGCGGCAGCGGCGGATCACCATTGGCGCCCATGGCAGCCCTTGGACTGCCGATACCGCGCGGAAGGAGGCCAGCCGGCTCCTCTTGAGCGTTCGCACCGGCAACAACCCCATTCTCGAACGCCAGGCCGCCCGTGCCAGGCAGATGACCTTTCAGGAGCTCTCGGTCCAATTCCTCGAGATTCACGGGCCGACACTGAAGCCCTCGACGCTTGTCACCTACACCGACTGCATCGAGTTGCGCCTGCGCCCGAAGTTCGGCAACAAACCCATCAATGAAATCACCCACCAGGACGTGGCCAAAGCTCACGTTTCCTGGCGCGAGCACAAGACCGCCGCCAATAACGCGCTTACATGCCTCTCGTCGATCTTCGGCTGGGCGGAGGAACAAAAACTCCTGCCCAAGCACACCAATCCCTGCCCGGACATCAAGCGCTACAAGACCTCGAAGAAGGAGCGCTACCTCTCACGCGACGAACTGAGACGGCTCGGCGATACGCTCGACGCCTGGGAGGCGAGCAACAAGATCAACATCTATGCCGCCTTCGCCATCCGCCTGCTCATCGTGACCGGCGCACGCTTCAGTGAAATCCTCACTCTGCAGTGGGCCAATATCCACTGGGAGCACAGGGTGCTTCAGCTGCCGGACAGCAAGACGGGCTTCAAATACATCTTCCTCAACGACTATGCCCTCGCCATCCTCAAAAGCATCCCGCGCATCGCAAAGAACCCCTACGTCATCGCGGGGAAGAAGGAAGGGCGACACCTCGTCGGCCTGACCAGGATTTGGTACAGCCTGCGCACGGCCGCTGGGCTTGAGGACGTCCGCATTCACGACCTCCGGCACTCGTTCGCATCGTTCGCGATTACACTTGGCGGATCGAATATCCCCGTGCTCGGCCGTGTGCTCGGCCATTCCAACCCGGAAACCACGGCACGCTACACGCACATCGCGAAAGACCCGGCTGCGGCCATTGCTGATGCGACCGGCAAGGAACTGGCGCTCATCATGAACCGCGACTTCCGGCTGCCGCGAGCGCGGCCCATTTACGTTGCCCGCTACACGGTCGCGCAGCGTGTCGCCAAAGCCCGCTCCAGGCGTAGGCCATTGCGCCTCCTCCTGGCGCCGGTGGATGCGACCTGACGGCGACGTGGTTGCCGCTAAGGCCCGCAGCCGACTTGACGAACATTGCGAATTGAATTTTTCTAGAGAGGCACACGCAAGAACGGTGCCGGCCTCGGCCGAGATAACCCAGCGGCGGCTTGACCTAACGCTGAAGAGAAAGAGAACAGCGCCAGCATCCGCTGCGCCGTGCTGCCAACAAACCTCGAACAACAAACCCGTGCGCGCTCCCGCGTGCACCTTGGCTTGCATGGAGAAACGCGTATGCAATTTGCACTCGTGAACAACGAACGCACGCTTCCTGCGCCTGGCCTGATCGGCGCATGCCCCGCATGTGGCAGCCCGATGATTGCCAAGTGCGGGAACGTGAGGCGTCACCATTGGGCCCATCGCAGCGTGATTGTGTGCCATGGCTTGCGGGAGCCTGAGACGGAATGGCACCGCACCTGGAAGAACGAGTACCCGGCCGACTGGAGAGAACGCATCTTTCAGGATCCACTCGGCGAGAAGCACATCGCTGACGTTTTCACAGAGCATGGCCTCACAATCGAGTTTCAGCATTCGGCCCTGAAGCACGAGGAGCGCGCAGCCCGAGAGGCGTTCCACAAGAACATGGTGTGGGTCGTTAATGGAATGCGGCTCAAGAACGACTTGCCGCGCTTCCTGCAAGGATTCAAATCGTTCCGGCAATTCAATCAGGAAGGTTTGTATATTGCGCACTTTCCGGACGAAGCGTTTCCGCGCGCCTGGCTCAACCGCTGCGTGCCAGTTCTCTTCGACTTCGGGGGCGCTCGAGGTCTTTCCCAAGTGGCAATATTTGCGAGCCAATCGCTCTGGTGTTTGTTGCCCGTGCGTGTGCTTGGGCGCGCGCTTGTCCAGAGAGTGAGAAGGGAAGACTTCGTTCGTTGGACGCATGACATGGCGCATCCGATCCCAACGCGGTCCATTGTAGAGCAAGCGGTAGTTTCTCTGCTCACCGAGCAGCGAAGGGAAAGACAGCTCGCGGAGGCGCGCGCTTTCCAGCATCGCCGACAAGCGTGGTCTGGGCGACGCGGGTACCCAAGGTTCTAGACGGCCTTTCAACGGGTTGAAATCCACACAAAGCGCGTCCCCGACGGCGGTAACGATGGCGTCCACACCACCCAGCAATAGCGCTGGTTGGCGATGGTAGGCGTTGCCTGAGCCGGATCACCGTTCGGCCAACAGATACATTCGTCGAGCGCGTAAATGACGGTCGGCGGATGCGCGACGTAAAACGGATGACGGCGTGGATGGCAGAGACTGGTGATGTTCAACAGCATCGCCACTTTGCCGCCTGTGGTCGCGGCAAGCGACAGCGCATACTTTGCGAACGCGTCAGCAAGGCCACGTCCATAGGGCGGATTGGTAACGATATGGCGGGCGAGGGGGGCTTTCTCCGCGAGGAAATCGCGCCCACCTTCACCGAACCCGTAGTCAACGAGATCGGTCGACACCACGGCATGACCGGCAGTCTCGAGCACCTTGGCAATGTGCCCCTCGCCACAAGCTGGCTCCCAGATGGCCCCATCGAAGGATTCAACGGAGAGCAGGGCACGGGTCGCCTCCGGCGGCGTGGGATAAAACTCGTACGGCGCCCGTCCAGGCGCCACACGCGGCCCGAACCGGAAGGCTTTTGCGGTCGCCGTCACGATGGAGCTTACCCGAACCTCATCCGGATGGAGCAAACGCATCCTGGCGGGCTCCGGCTCGGCCTTGAGGGCGGTCAGCTTAACCGGATCAATAAGCCGGTGCCTCATGACACCAGCTTTCGTTGGCCGCCGATGCGAATGTCGACGCAGGGCAGGGGATCGATACTGCTCTCATCGTCGAGCTCTAGATGCCAGTGGCCGATGCCCACGGCCACGATGCCAATGAAATCCAGCTCCAGCTCGTCGGCGTAGTGCCCGAGGTCGCCGATCAGGTCGGCGATGGCGTCCTGTATGGTGTCCACGCCGGTCGCCTCGGCAAATGTCCGGATGCATTCCTCGGCCCAGCGCGCGCGCTCATAGTTGCTCGTCATCACACAAGCTCCCCGTCTTCGGGCAGCTCGCGGTCGAGCAATGCTATGATTTCTGCGGGCAGATAGCTGCGCGGGTCGGCGAACCCGACGTCCGCCCCGGGCGGGATGAGCTCCACGCCATCCTTCTTGATCGAGTAGATGACGACGTTATGGAGACCCCATTTCTCGCAGACGGTGATGTAGCCGTGCTTTTCTAGAACTTCTGCCACCACGAACGTCTCGACATTGCCGTCGCCGTCGTTGAAGCCGTACTTGTCGAAGGCTTCCTCCCAGCGCCAGATGAAGGCGCCGGCGCAGTATTCGCAGGGCGTCTTAGGCATCGGCGCCGCTTTCGTTCGCGTCCGCCGTATAGGCAGGATTATCGTCGTAGTGGTCGTGCACGAACCAGGCGTCGAGGATCTCGTCCAGCTCGGAATCCGGAATGCCCCGGATAGGGAAGGGGAAGAGGTCACCAATCACGGCGCGCTCTTTGGCAGTGAGGTTCATCGTTGAGCCTCCCCTCGCGCAGGCTTGTCCTTGCGGATGCGCACAACAAGGCGCCCATCGCCGTTGACCGGCACGAACTCGAGCGCGAGGTTTAGACCCTGACCGTCTTCGTGCAGCCATGCGGCGCCGACTTTGGTCCAGTAGGCGCTCTTGCCTTCGCCCCGGACGTGCAACACGTCATGCGTCGGCTTGCGGTTGGTGGTTTGTTGGTTTGCCATTGCGGCTGTCTCCTTTGGTTCGAGGCCACACCCGTTGCGGCCTGTCGGGGACAAAGGGAGCCAACGGCATCGAGGAGACGGGACAGAGGGGAGGGGCATCACCCGCCTGCACAAGCGGAACGCGCGGAAGGCGGGGATACCCCTTGGACAGGCTCCGCCGTGGCTCAGCTTCCCCGACGGATTGGACGCACGGCGTGAGGACCAGAAGTCTAAAGAGGCTTGACGATGATCGAAGTTACCAACAACACATACGTCTGCACGCAGACATTTGCTTGGGCGAGCGCATTACACTGGCAGTATCGCTACACGGCCGTCGCTCTTTAGTCTGTCGCTCTTGACGGTTACTGCCCCCATCCTTAACGTCCCACGGATTGCGATGTCATAGGCTATGACTTTTGCCGTCGCCGAGCCCAACCGAGGCCATGGCTTTGAGTAATAGCTTTTGTAAATAGTGCTCGCGCCATCTGATGCGCAATGCTGGAGCAATTTTGGAAAATGGACGCGGAAAATTTTTCCCCAAGTGGACCCTCTCGAGGCAATACTGGAAAGGGGATTGATCATTTCAAACCGCTATTCCCGGCATTTTATTGCATCGCCTTCGCCGGAACACTTTATCAACAGTTCATGGCGCAACTCCAAATGCCTCCACCTTTGCTTCTCAACGTAGTGAAAGGCGAAGCAAATCAGCTGATCATATGGGGAGTCTTATATCTTCTGATCGGCATTCTCTGCATAAGCTTATTCGCCAATTACGTTCGACTTGAGCTGTTCGACGATGCTCCTTGCGTTAACACTGCTAGCCGACTTTGTCGCGCTGTAGAATTCGGGCTCCGCGCGGCCATCCTTTCACTTGTAGCGGCCAAACTTCTTCATTGGGGCGCCATTTCTAATATATTGCTTTTCGTAACTCTTTTAAGCATGCTTCAATTCGCATGGTCCATCTGGATTTCTAAGGTCATGAAAGAGCCGGCGTCAATTGCGGAATTGGCCCTGCACTTTTGCTCGTTCCTGTTTTCGGGTTCTGCATATCTAATTGCCCGCAATCCATTCCTACAGGAGACATTTGGAATGGGCCTCTTCGCCATCTGGATTATCATGATAATTGCACTTGGAGTACAGCTATGCTATATTTCAATAACTGTGGGACCCGAAGCAATAAGGCGAGCGGAGAGCTATGCTAGATCGTTTTAACCTCACCCAAATTGAATGGTGCATAATTCTGCGCTGCGGCGGAGCCGGCTTTTCCAGCGAAGTGTACTTTCTTGTTTTCCCCCTTTCGGGCGTAGCTATGGCTTTGTCCCTGAGCAGATAAGAACATGATGACGACAGTCGCGATAGCTTCCCTGTTAATCTCGTGCGTACTTTACGGGTTAGCCAGCTCAATTGTAGGACGCCGACACCGCAGCGCAAAAGACTATTTTCACACAAAAGATGTATCGGGTGGATTAATTACAATCGTCCTCGGCAATCTTACATTGGGAACTGGGTTGATCTACAATTCAACCCTTTCTTCGACGCAAGGCTTATTCAGCCTCTGGGTGCCTTTCGGTGTCCTGGTGGGGTATTGGTTACTCTACAGATTATCAAGAACACTAGATCTGGGCGAAAATCAGGGACTAATCTCCTCACTTAGAATCGACGGAAAACGCCCGTGGTTTCTCGTCCTTTTCGTGATAATCATGATTGGAACGTACATATTCTTAATTGCGTTTGAGATATTTGTCTCTGCCCAGCTCTTAGCTGCGCTCGTAGCACCACACGATCCCAAATCTCTAAGTGCTTCCATTGCCATAGTACTGTTGCTTGTAGCGCTTGGTTATACTGTAATCGGCGGAATACGCGGGGTCATACTTACGGATCGCATTCAACTTGTCGCAGTTGGGGCGATGCTGATGTTAATATTTGCATGCTCTCTGCGCCCTGAATGGTTCGGCATTCCATCAACCGAATATCAAAGGAAGCCACCAGAGTGGTTTCCAAACCGAGGCGACCACGTCATTGTCGCAGTTCTGATTGGCATTAGCACAGGTTTCGCCTGGGCGCTCGTGGAAGCTTTAGCCAATTGGGACGGCGTGCGCGCCGTCGTCTCTACTGGTAGCAGGCGCAAGCCTATGCATTCTAGCCCCACCGCCAATACTGATTGATGGTGAGGTCTCGATTTGAACGCGTGATCGCAGAGGTTAGAGCCGCCGATGTTCACGGACTGACATCATGGTCGTCAGCGCGCGGCGCTGAGGGATGGCCACCTATAAACGACAACCTCTCAAGGCTAATGGGCTGTTGGCCAAACACAAGCGTGCCCTCGACGCGGGTGATGCGCTTGAGCAGTCGCACCGAAACCTGCTTGAGGTCAGGCGGATGTTTGGAACGCCCCAGAGGAACGGAAGCTCCGGGAATGCGATGCTTGCGGCGCAGCGATGTACCCGGAGAATGTCCGGTGCGCATTGATCGTATACGATTTCGTACGTCGCGTCCGTGGTGAGGCAGGCGCAAGGTACCTCGGCACGACCGAAGCGGAGATCAATCGTCCAACGAACGCGTAATCCACAGCAGGGGGACGACGATGAGGACCACGAAGATTGCGAGCATCACGTCCCATCGGGTCCAGAATTGCTGCCATTGCTTGTTGCGGCGACGGTTCTCGCTCACATGCGTGATGGCGGCCCCAGGCGGCGCATCATGCATCTCGAGGCCCGCAAGAGCGGGCGGCAGGGTGGCGAAGGTGATGCCGAAGGCGCGGGGCATGATTTGCGAGCGCACCCATTCCGAGCCAGCCCTTGGCGGGACGCGGGCGTTGGCGCATTCGGCGAACCAATCACGGACGAACCTGTTGGCCGGTTCAGTCGGCCGAAGCACCAGCACGCGGTCGGACACGCCGAAGCTGAGCCTTCCACGCTGGCCGAGGCGCTTGGACTTGCGTGGCTTCATGTAGTGGGTGACGTCCGCCTGGGCGCTGGCGGCAATATCGCGAAGGTCAGCGTGGACGTGGCAGTCAACATCGAGAGAGATGAGCGTGCGCGATGGATAGAGCTCCATGGCCCGCAGCAGGATGGCCGGGCGGCGACGGGTGATCTGGCGCAGGGTGCCGTCACCCTTCTCGCATGCGAACAGATGATGGGGTGCGCCAATCACCGTGAGCTGCCGCGAGAGACGTTCGGCATGGCCGTGGTAGTCAGGCGTGAACCAGGCGACGACGAGCCAGCTCTGGGAGCCATCATCATTGACAATGTCCCGGGCAGCCGACGTGTGGGGTTGGGGCCGCACCGCATTGTCATCGCGAGGCGTGGCGGTCGCCACGAGAGGGGCAAACATCACGTGGGCTCCGTGCCTTCTTTGATGGAATCGCGCCGATACTCGGTCGGCGTCATGCCGACCTCGCGGACGAAGGTATCCTTGAAGTGCTTGTCGTTGTCGTAGCCGGCACGTTCGCGCACCTCTCGGATCATGAGGCGGGTTTCGACGAGCAAGTGCTTGGCGTAGGCGAGACGGGCCTCGCGGATGAGCTGACCCGGACTGGGTGCCCCGATCTTGTGCAGCTCACGCCGCAGCTTGCTGAGGCTGACGTTGTCGAGGCTGGCGGCGAGCAGCTCCGGCGTGAGCGTGATGTTGGCGAAGGCGGTGGAACGCGCTTCTGTCCAGCCATGTCGTTTGGCCTCGGCGAGCATGGCTTCCTTGCGGCCCCATTCACCCTCGATCCAGGCCGCGACGGCGTTCTGCACGCGGCGGCGGAAGGGGTTGGCTTGCCGCACCGTATCGGATCGCGGTTCATTGTGCTCTGTAGTCATCGTTGAGCTCGGCGTCCGGTAATATCCGATTGTTCGCGCGCGCGGCGTGCGGCGCGGCATGTTGTGAAAATGTGAGGTGCTCCCCCCGATATGGGCGAAGCGAGTGTTAGCGGCCGCGTCGGAGGCGGCAAAATGATTGGCGCAAAAACCCCCCTTTATGGAGTCTTGGCGCGATTCCCGTCTCGTACGTGGCGGTGATCATGGCACTCGCCTCCTTTGAGTTGCCTCAGGATCAATGGGGCGCCTCATCAGACGCGAGTAAGGGCCTTCTCATCGGCCGACGGGGCCGAGACTGATGATGAGCTGCGCTATGCCCCGAGCTGGTCGTTCTCCAAGGCTCTATGGCCTTGCCAAGAATGTCGGAGGCGCCGGGTGTGAAGGCGTTGCCGGCAGGTTAGGCTGGCAGATCTCTGCGTAGGGCGAGAGCACGTTGCAGCGCCCGATGTGACGCAATGCCGGTTGGTGGATGAGCGTTGCGTAATCGCAGAAATTGCTGCCGCCGATATGCACGAGCTGCGGCTGGTGGATGGCCTTCGTGTGATCGCAGAAGTTCGAGCCACCGATGGTCACAAGACTTGGCATCACGACCATCGGCGCGCGCGGTACTGAGACGTGACCACCGACATATGCCAGCCGGTCAAGACGAACCGGCTGTTGGCCAAACACTAGCGTTCCCTCGATGCGGGTGACGCGCTTAAGCAGTCGCACCGGAACCTGCTCCAGGTTCAAACGGATGTTGGGGACACTGCAGAGAAACTGAGGTTCCGAGAACGTGATGGTTGTGGAGGCTGCAATGAACCCGGAGAATATGCGGTGCGCGTTGCCTTCGGATAGGATTTCGTACGTGCCTTCCATCGTGAGGCAGGCGCGCGGATGGTTCGAATAGGGCAAGCCCCGGACACCCACAAGGTCGCCGGTCATGCGCAGATGCTGAAGGGCGCGACAAAGCGGCGGCAGAAGCCGGTCGCCGGTTGTGAGCGGCGACCGCGCTTGCAGGTGCGTGATGTTCTTGGACATGCAGCCGTATTGCAGCGTGACGCGCGGTGTCTCGCCTTCCATGAGCGTAAAGAAGCGAGACGTTCCGCTCTTGATCTTCTGCCAGTAGGCGAGGGCAAAAAGCGCCTCGCGCGGCGTTGGCGACCGTTCCAGGCTGCGCAGCATATCGTGGTCGTACCGCGTTCCTGTGCAATGGCGCAGCGCGAGCCCGTCTTCACGCAAATGGCATGGATGGGTCATTTCCGTAAGGCTGAAGGGTGACTCCTCCCAGAGGACGCGCCGAGGTGTGACGGGCTTGTTGGCAGCCTCAGATAGCGCACAACGGTGCTTAGCCAAGCCCGACGCCACCAGCGCGGCAAAACCCACCTTGCTGCCCAAGAGCTGCGGCCTTTCTTTGAGCGCGTTGGCAATGACGCCAATGGGATAGTCAGCCCCAACCAGTGGGTAGCTCTGCCGGGTCTTGGCGAGGTGAGCGAGGAGCTTGCTTGCGAGCCAGGTGAGATGCTGCGGGTGATAGACGGCGCCGAGCTGCTCGATGATGTTCGCAAGTATGATGGCGGCACGGACATGATTGCGCCGAAGGGCGCTCGGGAAGGGGATGCGTGTCTGGATATTCGCCGTTCCAAACGCATCGTGGCCGCTTAGGACGTTCTGAATGGCATAAAGGGCTCTCTCCGGCGTGATGCTTGACTGCTGAATCATGGCGATACGCGTCCGTACGTTGATGGGTTGCTCTGATGGGCGGGGCACGCGTAAAGGCGTGCCCCGCTTACGCGGCACGAGGCGGCTGGCCTTCGGGGGAAAGGCCCGCACCGCTCTTTGCAGCGAAGAGACATCGCGCCGCTCGCAATCTGAGCGGCGCGGTGCTGGCTGCAGGCGTCCCCGCAGCTGCCAGGCGTTCGGCAGACCCCTCCTGGCTATGGGCGTAGTGCACCCCGGTCCGAAGGCCGGAGCCACTGCCTTATCGAGCGACGTATCCCAGCGCCGCCACAGCACCGCATCCTTACTGCGGGGCAATTCGGGCCCGTCAACGGCGGCGCGCGAACTTTCGTTCCTCTGTGCGGCGCCCCGCGATTTGCGCGAGAACCGGCATCATCTGCGCCCATTGCCGTCGCGCGGACGAGCTTGCAAATGCAGGTTTTTCAGTGCGTCAATCTTTGCACTCGTCAGTGGGGCAACGACGTCTTCAAGGTTGTGCTCAGGCGGCCACATCGCCTCTGCGAACATCAAGAACGCCTCGGGTCCGGCGGGCATTTCGAGTGCCGATGTGAGCTTCGACGCCGGTTCGCAGGCCAGCACGCGTCCTCGCGCCCGGTCTTCCAAGGCTTGCGTGAGACTTTGATTGCGGATGCGCATTATGGAAGCGGCAAGTCGCGCGCTGACGCCGGCGGTCTCCCAGCAAGCCCGCGCACGGCGCCATACATGCACGCGATGGCGCGCACTCGTCCGGTAGAACCGCCAGCACGCGGCCTCATCCGCATCGAGAGAGCGCAACAGTTGGCGCGGCGGCAAGCCCAGACTCCGGGCGAGCGCAATGACATCGTCGGCGCTGATGGCCAACCGCCCTTGCGCCAAGGATTGCAGGTCCGGCCGACTGAGGAACGAGGAGGCAGCAAGTCGTGCTCCCACAAAGCCCGTGCGGTGGAGATGGAAGGCGACGCGCGCTTCAAGGCCATCCGGATCCTGGCCGTCTTCGAGCAGGGGCCATGGTCGGGCCAATCGCGGCGCTTTCTTCGCGCCGCGAGTATGCATTTCTCGAGGTCCTGTCCTAGCAGTGCTGCCCACAGCATGTGCAGGCTCTTTTGGGGTACGGGTCGCAGTCATTCGGCGCCTCCACCAGGGACGCGAGGCAACAAAAAAACCCCAGACAAACGACTGGAGCTCGGTCAACGGGCGCGTTCCGCCCACTTCTCAAACGTCTCGTCCGCAACTACGTCATCGGGGCATACCTCCGGCCCGGTTGATCTCTGGGTTTAATTTTGAATTCCGAAGAGTGGCAAATCTAGGGCGGCTTTTCAGGGCCCCGGCGAAACTCGCAAGAAAACAATTCCTGTGCGGCCAATTTACGGAGATCGCCGATTCTGCAGGGACTTAGCCATTTCCAGCCGTGCCGGAGCAGACGATCAGTGCTGCGAATGGGATGCAAGCGAGAAAGACAGGAATTCAAGAATATAGGCGATTACGCACGGGAAGTTTCCTTCGTATGACCTTGGTGCGAAAAGAGCACGTAGGGATCAGGTATGCGGACGAGGCCGGCTCCGGCGTCGTTCAGCTAGCTGCGGCGATTATTGCGCACCAATTGTCGTGGGTCGCACAATTACTAGCCAACAAATCCAACAAGACCGTAGGCTCGCTGTTGGGGCCGACCAGAATACCCGTAGTTTTGGGCAAGCCCAACTAGCCACTTGCGGTTAACCATCCCAATCGACTGCCTTGCGAACGTTGCCGCGATCGTGTTTAACTATCAGTGTGCTGCAAATAATATTCAGCGAGTGCAGACGATGTCAGACATAGAACGTGATTATTTTTCAGCAGTTAGTGGCCCTGGATGCGAAGAGGAATCTTGGTCGCCCGAAGTAATATCTTTCTATGGCGACGCGGAGACCATCATTCGCAAACTCGGCAAATTCGAAATGAACCTTAGCGGTCGCCGCGTGTTTGCGTTGCTTGTAGAGGGCGCCAACGACTCAGAGATCCGCGTATACGAACGAAAATCCCCGGGCCGTTATTCTGTGTCACTTTGGAAGGGCGCAATGACCCCCGGCTTGCGCAGCAATATCGACAAAGCCATAATTGAAAATAAGGGCGTGCATTGCGTCGGGGAACAAACTAAAGCTATCGTCACTCAGATGCCGGATCTTCGTACCGAATCCGATATACCAGCGCCGGCCACCGCAACAGCGGCATTTGCGCATCCGATTAGGAATTCGTCAGGCCCATACTTGCGGTCCACAGTGTATTTGCTCTGCTAGTGCCATTTTCTAATTAGTCCACACGCTGGCTCGACATGCAGCACATCGAGGCCAGCGTGCCGTTTCTGGTGGGTGCCCGAGCCGGCTTCGGGTCCAGCGCTGGCAGGGCGGCGACTAGACGCGATGGCCGTGCGAACTATGCGTCCATGTCCGTGAGCATCCGCTTGATGGCACTCTGCAGGGGGATCAGATGCACGGTGGCGACATCCCAGATGATGTCCGGATCCACGCGGTGATACTCGTGGCGTAGCCGGTCGCCGATTGATTTGATGTTGGGCCAGGGGATGGTGGGCTCGGTTGCCTTCAATTCTGCCGGCAAATGATGGACCGCCTCGGCGATGATAAGTATCGCGTACTGCAAGGCATATCGAAAGGCATGGTCGCCTGCGAGGTGCTTGAGCGTTCGGCCGCGAATGAGATCAAGCGCAATGGCGATGTTCTCATCGATGTCATGGAGGCGCGGGCGGGCGGATCGAATCACAGGACGCGGATGGCGCTCTTCTCGATTTCTTCGCGCAGCATGGGATGCAGCGACGTCCGCGTTGCCAGGTCGACCTCGGTGCCAAGGATCTGCTCGAGCAGGAATTCGAGCTCGGTGAGTTGCATCATGCCGAACGGTTTGGAGGCATCGCGGTCGATGTAGACGTCCACGTCCGATCCGGGACGAGCCTCGTTACGGGATGTGGAGCCGAAAAGGTAGAGCGCCGAAGCACCGAGGGAACGAATGGCGGGCTCGGCCGCCTTTATGCGGGAAATGGCTTGTTCGCGTTCCATAGTTCAATTATGGGCAACTAATTGGGAGTCGGCAATATGCTTGAACTTATTTGCTGGCGGGATGAGAAATAACCGCACAAACTAATGTAATTGACATACTTCGCCGTTTGCCGGACGATTTAATTGGCTCTGGTCGACATTTTCACAGCTTCGAGATGGGGCCGCGTTCGTTTTACATAAACGACATTATGCGAACCGATACTTGCGCTATGATTAGCCTCACATTAATGCCGGCCAGCAGACTGATACCTGCGCTTTGCCGCCTTGACTGGAGCGACGCAACGGGCGCATCGATTCGGGCTGAGGAAACGGCAAATGCCTGCGAGGTATCGCACCTCTGGATCTTCCAACGAAAAGACTCCCTGACGCGGGTTGTCGCCTGGCTCTCGCCATAGCTGCCGGCTCAACTCAATTACCGCCCGCGCTCAAGCGACGAACCTCCCTTAGAAGAGGAACCAGCTTCTCGTCTACGGATTTTCCAATGACAATTCGCGCTCGATTCGACATGATCCATCCTAGCCTGGGCTTGAGCCTCGCCTGGGCGAGCGGCAATACGAACACCTTTTCTTTCCCCCATTCTCGACGTAACCGATCTAAGTACTCCATCCCCCGGATATCAGACGAGTTTGAGAGGGCCGCCACCGGGCTGGATATTATCGACGCAAAATCGGCCCCGTATGTTTGCCTTACCTCGTGCGAGAATATGATGAAGCGTAGATCTACACCTGATGCCCGCTGGAATTCCAGTAAGGTAGACTGTTGGAGGAGATCCAAACCAGTTTCAGCTGACAATGCTACCAGCGAGCCGCGCATGCCCGAATTATCCAGAATTCCACCATCTAGGAGACGGTTGCACGACCGGCCGTCACCTAGCCCCGCCATTCCTATCGCCCCACGCCCTAGAAGGGCGGGCGGCATTACTACCGGAAAGCGCGAGCTTATAATGACTGCGGTCTTAACTGGCATCATTACTTGCTTTGTTGCTTGTGCTAAATCAATGGTGCCTTCGGACGCCCTTTTTCCGGCTGTCCCTGAGATCGGACGCATCACCAAATGATGACCGGTCTCGGCGCAAGTCGCGTTGTAAATAACTGGCGGCGAACTACCAAACTTTTGGAGCGCATTGCGTTCAAAATAGTTCCCGAGATTGTAATTTAGGGATGCGATTGTTTGTCCCCATCTTGACGAAATTGCATTTTCGAGCGCCGCGGCCCGATCTGGAAGGCCCTCCCAAGAACTGTCGCCTAAGATTAGCCGTATAACCTTGTCAATAGGAAACGCTACTAGAATTGCATCCACGAAAGCCCCGCGCGCGATCAGAGGCGTCAGGAAATCCCCGCTGAAAAAGTCCTGCACAAGCCGTTCATGTAACTTTGACTTTAGGGGCGTGCATGATCCATCGCCAGCTTCTTGACTGCCCCTCAATCGCAGCTCCTCGACTGCCTGTACGGCTGCCGCGAAAACAGCTAAACCGAGACTGCCCCCCGACACCCCACTCATTATTCGTATGTGCCGAGCGAAAGCCGGGCAGTGGTCCTGCATTCGGGCAAGTGCGATTGCCGCGTGAAAACCGGCATAGATTCCGCCTCCTTGCGCCGCGACGACGAAGCTAACGCTAGCTTTCCCTTCGCCCACGAGTGAATGTCCGGCCTTGGGAAGTGGCTTCCGTGTCGCGGGATCGTCGGCAGTCGCATCTCCCGAAATATAGAAGGGTGTCCTGTATCCATAGCTACCGAGGAAAAGTGTGGATAGAACTCCAGTAATCACGAATAATGCAATTAGTGGGAAGCGAAACGCATCTCCAATCTCCTTAAGGACACATAGGCATATGACCCACCACATGCAGATTATGATGGTAGCAGGGATCGCTGAAAGCGATACCTGGCTGGATCCGGTTTCGGTGCTCCACACCAACATCATGCATGAACTTGCAACCATTATAGGCAGGACGAGCCAGATGCTTACCTCTCGCACCCTAGATATTATCGCGCACCGCATTCTATAAAGGAACGATACGCGAACTTCGAGGAAGACGTTGATGAGCAGTATAATCGTTGCACCGAGGGCCGTGCCTACGATTAGAGCTATCTCCAAGTCCCTCAGCTTCGAGATTTGGGCAGCCGATAGCTGCGGTGGAACAACTGCCGGACTGGAAGAGACGGTGTCAATTTGCCCGCTTATTTGTGAGCTTAGCGAACTCCATAATGCTAAGGAAATTGTAATCCACGGCGAAATAGCGACGATGTAAGGAACTAAAAAGTGAGCTGCTGCCGGTTTCACGGACACCCAGATTAGGTGTCATGATGAAGCTGGAGGTGGCTTATGGGACGACGACAGTTCACACGGGAGTTCAAGGTCGAGGCGGTTCGGCTGGTGCGCG
>JAESGW010000731.1_pt1 | contig 16804 bp, 21 predicted proteins | sample 9269791 | NCBI WGS metagenome assembly JAESGW01 (sample SAMN16773120, study PRJNA677053) | algae metagenome | isolation source: Aphanocapsa lilacina HA4352-LM1 and co-occurring heterotrophs from near cave... | place: USA: Maniniholo cave, near Haena, Kauai, HI | collected 2009-07-28 | reverse complement strand
GCTCTAGTAGGGTAAGCTGGCTGAAGCTCATAGGGGTTCCTGGTTGTCGTAGTAAACGTCAGGATACCTCTATGAGTCCCTCAGCGGAAGGCTCTCAAGCGTTGCACTTCATTTTTGAATCGGCGAGGCTTTAGAAAAAGTGGAGATATCGACGGAGATACCGGTGCGATTCAGGCGTTTGAATAGGTCCTGCATGCTGAGGGTGCTTTTGTCCATGACGAGGGCCAGCCAGCAACTGAAAAAGAGCCGGGTATCGAGGACAGGAAAATCGTCATTGGGCAAAGCGGACAGAAAGGTTTTGACAAGTTGCGGAAAATCGAGTAGCATCAGCTCAACAATAATTATTTCACTTAGCCCAAAGTCTACACGATTTTGGGCTTCTTTTTGTAACCCCAATTCCTAGCGTTCAACACTTCTGGGTCTCTGCCTTGACCCAAAACACATACCGATACTCCTCGCGTTGAAGATAGGCATATTCAATAGCTAGCTGCGTTTTGCCGACGCCGGGCATGCCGCTGACGGCGGCTTTGCCTACGTTTTGTAAAGCTTCATGCAATTGGCCGAGCTGCGTGTCGCGACCGGTGAAGAACGCATTCCTCTCGTAAGGTACGTTCCAAAGCCTCTCCAAGTTGACGCTCGTTTGCTCCTGAGAAACTGTTGAAGACACCACCTCCAACACACTGATTACTCTCTCAAGACCACAGCCGCCGGTACCTCTAGCCCACTCCATCAGGGCACACACACGATCCGACTGGGGGGCAGAAGGTGGTGGCAACAGTCCTGGCGGCGGGGAAAGGACAAAGACCAATTTGTTGAAGGTCGCCAACGGCAAAGCATTCATCCGGCTCATCAGGTTCAGGCGTTCTTCGAAGGGGGAGGAGGGTGGCATCATTCGGAATTTGATTTTCTGTGTGCTTTTGTCCAGTACAGTCTATCCTGCAGCATTCCCTGGCAGGCTCCGGGCTATACTCGTGGAACACCGCTCTGTGGCCCCTTTGTAGCCTGCACATCCATGCACGACCAATCCGCTGCGAGCGAAGCGACTTTTGATCACCCGCTGTCTGCAGAGAAGGCCCTACAGCTTTTGGCCCAGGCTTCCCAGCGGGAACTGGGCGAGCCGCTGCAACTGGAAGCGGCGCGGCAGTTGGTCTTCGAGCTTGGGGACGAGGCGGCGCTTCTGGAACGAACCGGGGAGTTTGTCCGGGAGAAGGGAATCGGGTACGGGGAGTTTCTGGGCACGTTTTACGCGGCCCAGGGCCGGTATGCCGATGCGGAATATTGGATGCGCAAGACGCTCGGGTCAGTCTGGACGGTCTCCAGAATCGGCAAAAGCGCCGCCATCGCACGCCACCTGAAGGATTTGGCGACGCTCTGCCAGTACCAGGGCAAGTACGCGGAAGCGGAAGGGCTTTTTGCCCGGGTAATCGATGCCGCGCGGGAAAGCGGTCCCGAGGAGGCTACTGGGATCCTGGCCACTGCGCTCACCCAATTTGCCGATCTGCGTCGGAGTCAGGGCCGTTTTGCCGAGGCGCAAAGGCTGTACTCCGAAGTTCTGCACACGCTGAAGGGCTTGCCCGAGCGATTCGGCGAGCTTTCCCGCGCCACGGCCGGCCTCGCAAAGCTGCGCCTGGCCCAGGGCAATTACGGGCGGGCCGAGAACTTGTGCCTGGAATTGCTGCGGCAAAGCGAACGTTTGTCAGGCCGGGAGAGTCCCGACTATCCGGCCAACCTCGCCAACCTCGCGGCGGTCTACTACGCCCAAGGCCGCCTTTGGGAAGCGGTGGAGATGTACCAACGGGCACTTGTGGTGCAGCAAGATCTTCTGGGAGAGAACCATCCTGATACACTGACGACCCTCAACAATCTGGCAGTGCTTTACCGCGACCAAAACCGTCCTGAGGAAGCGGAAAACCTTTTTGAACGGGTCTTGAAAGAGCGAGAAAGGCTGTTTGGGCAAGAACACCCTGATGTTGCGATTGTTCTGAGCAACCTGGCGCAACTGCGGTCAGCTCGCTCAGATTTCGGTGGGGCAGAGCGGTTGTATTTGCGGGCGCTTGAACTATTTGTCAAGTTCTTGGGACCTGATCATCCAAATGTAGCTACCGCCCTGAACAATTTGGCCGAATTGCAACGCCGTTCGGGTAACGACCAGCAAGCCGAGGAATTGCTCAAGCGGGCGTTGTCGATCCGACAATACGCCTTGGGAGAGTACCATCCGGATGTGGCAGGCACCCTGCACAACCTGTCGCTGCTGTACCGGGATCAAGGCAGAGAACAAGAAGCCGAATCACTGCAACGGCAAGCGGCGCTCATAGACGAACGGACCGGCCAATCTATGGGGCTTGCGCAGGACGTGGCCGAAGGCTGGGTCTAGTGTCGAGCAACCCACCCCAGATACGGCGCAGATGACCGGCGGCCCCGAAGATTCCCGCTCCGTGCTCAAGCGTCGGATCGAACTGACCCTGTGGCTTATCGAGCAAGGGGTGATTGCCCCCGAGCGGGGCGACGAGCTTATCGTCAAACACATTCGGGAGTTTGCAGCGGAGGGAGCCGCGGCAAATCCCGCGGTCTACTCCTCCCCGCCCGCCGCTAGGCCCCTTGCCTCTGTTACCCAACGGCTGCTGCTTTTCGAGAGGCTCAACCGCTTGCCGTACCAACAACTAAATATGCTTGCCTTCGTGCTGAAAGTTGCGCCCGGTATACTCCCACCGCAAAATGCACCGCACGGGGATAGGGTCTACCAGTTGCTGGTTTGGGCAGAAAGTGAAGGAGGGTGCGGCTTACAAGCCGTCATTGAGGTCCTGGAGCAACTTGGGTGAATTGGGAATTTCTCCCCATCGCCATAGCTGGGTCTTTCAGTACAGGGACCAATACATCTGGATAAATGCACAAGCAGAGTACAGCACCATCAACCGGGCTGATTGACTTACAAGTTCCAGTTGATCTTTGTCTTACTCAAGCTGAATCGATTACTCCGAATTCAACCTTCACCTTCCGGACGTGTGGCTGGTGGGTTTACCATCTGTGCGCCGCCCTCGCGGGCATATCGCTTGAGGTTGGCCTTGCTGGCGGCAAGGACTTCGGCCGGGCTGGCCACACGCCAATTCAGACCGCGCTCGACCTGCACCACCTGCCTCTCCATACCTGTACCGTCCATTGCCATGACTGTCATTTCTCCAATGCGGTTAGAGCAAGAGCCGGGTCAGCTTCCATCTCGCTCTTCTCATCTTAGGGTAGCACGCGAGAGCACGAAGGCTTTGTGAGCTTCACACACCAGGGGTGCGGCCTCGCGTTGGATGATGCGCAACCACTCAGGATAATAGGCCCGCCGAAAATCCCGGTCATTGGCAGGGTCGATATTGACGTTCACGATCGCCGGCACCTTTTTTTGCCCACCCTTGACTTCGATGGCAAAGGGAACCGAGACGAACACTGCCTGCAGAAACCGCTCTCTTAGGTATCGCACCCACTTCGGGTGCGTCCCGTCAGAGACGTCGTCGCCGAGGGGCGGGGGGTCATCGATAAAAACCGCAGAGGCTCTGGCCTTGTAGTAGGCGGTAGCTGCCCCTGCCGAAGGGTTACGGCAATTGGGAAGCACAGGGATCCAGAACCCTAGGTACTCCACTTTGTCGTTCGTTTCCGCGACCACCACAAGGCACTTCTCGTACTTCACGGGATCCCCCCACAATTCCCTCGCATCCTCAATGTTCTGCTGGGAGTCGAATGCAGAGAACAGGGGCGAGGCAAGGAAATCAAATTCCTCGGGAAGCATCAGGTTAGCCCAGAATCTACACTCATTCGGTCGAATACTTAGCGTGCGACAGACTATCTGGCCTACTGCCTCCATGGCCTGCTCCAGCGTTTCTGCGGCAGCACGTTCGAGAGCGGACACGGCCTGTTCGCGCGTCAAGGGTGAACCGGCGTCGCAATAATTCATCAACCCGGTAAAAAGTGAATGGTTCAAGCTTATGCCGGTAGTCGGCAATTCTGTCGGCAGTTCCGCGAGCGTCGAGGTTCTGTACTCCAGCAAGGCGCAGCGCTTCGCGATCCAAAGGCGCAACTTCGGATGGTTTTCCTCCAGTTCCTCGCAGGCCTCCAGCAGTCTGCGCGCGAATTCTCCTGTGTCGAGTTCCGACAACCGCGCGTCTTCCTGGAGCTTGGACAGGCGTTCAAGCGAACTTTCCGGCCGTAGCCACCGCCAGGCGCCGAACACGAAAAGTTCCGAGCTCTCCACATTGGCCTTCGGCCGTCGGGGTGCGTGGTGCGCAAGGTAGGCTTTGATCTCCTCGAGCGCATGTGTGTTGATAGGTCGCTTGTCCTCTTCTGGGACCGCGACTCCCGTGTCCGGCACATTATTGGCTTGCCTCTCCGGACCTGTGCTTAGCGGCTCCTGAGAGGCTAAGGAGGGTTTAGGATTGCCTCCAGAACCACCCGCACTTGCAATAATCCGCAACCTCCCGGTGCCTCCGCCCACTCCAAAAGAGACGAGGTCCTGTTCCCTTGGGAAGCTGGCATCGGCGGAACCAATCCGGGAGGCGGTGCCAGGGTAAAGATCAGCATGTTGAGCTGTTGGGGCGGGATGCCATTGAGCTTTCGGATAAGCTCTAGACGCTCCACTGCTGGCAGCGGCAAACCGGCTGCTTCAGCCACGCGCGGTTGCAAGGGACCGGTCGCAACGACATTGCCGCTGTCCGTCACGAGCACCGAATCAATCACATTCCCTCCCACAGCGACACCCGGAAAGGGTGCCCGCTCCGGGGCGGTCGGCGAAGAGGGCACACCTTGGGCACCGTCTCCAGGAAATGCTGGCGGCTCGCTCGGCTTGGTGCGGGCGCTGAATGCTCCGAGAAGGGCAACACGGGCGTCCCCTTCGGATAGCCCGACGAGATCCACAAAGACAATGGGTTGCAACAACCCCGACAGCTCACACTTCCCCACCCTCACTGGCACCAGTTTGCGCTGCTTGCCCTGCGGATCAGCCGCAAAGGCTGCCGCCCACTCCGGCTGGGTATAGAGTGCTGCCAGGTAGTGCGCGGATAGCACCGCAACAGTCCGCTCCGCTTGAACTGCCGCCTTTTGCATTTCCAGCACGAAGTTGCTGCCAGGCTGGAAGTCCCACACGTCCAACACCGTCGTGTAGCCCGCTTCTTCTAGTGCCCAGGCTATCCAGGTGGCCCAGGGTCTGTCGGCTTTGGTGTAGCTAACGAAAAAGTCTTTCTTACCGAATTGCGTCCGGTCCATCGGTTGGTTCTTCCTCATGGGAGGGTCAAGCTGTGGACGGACCGCTTTGGACTGGGTGCCCAAGTCGCTTTTCAAGGCCGCGGGGGGGGACGTTCCCTCCGCGCTCAAGGACGTCTCGACGAATTCTTTGGTGCGCCTGTACAAGGTGCTTTCCCTAGTCGGCCTGCTGATGGAGATGTGGTCGTCGTCCATAGGCACTGCTGTCACCCCGGTAATGCCTGGGTCGGAGCTAGCTGCGTCCACTACAACTGTGTTTACCAACTGGCCAAAGAAGTTACGCCCCGCTTGTGTCGGCTTGCGTTCGCAGTAAACCTGTGTATGGATACCCAGCCTTGATACATTATTGCGATACCAGGTGTTCAACTCCCGCAACCGCGGCTCCTGGGTTCGCAGTTCATCAACGCTCACATTGGGCAGCAAAAACTTCAAGTAGGCGACGAAATCGGCCAAGTTCGAACCTGAGTGCGGGGTAGACAAAAACACCACTCCTCGGGTGTTCTGTGCCAAAAGTTTGCCTTCCGGCACGCTGCCATCTGTGGCTTTCCTAAGCATTTCCTTGACCAGCAAGCCACCCAGGCTGTGGGCAATGAACACCACCGGTCGGTCCATTCCCACCCCATCGGTCTTCAGCACCACCAACGCGTTAACCGCCCGGTCCGCCAGAGGCATAGTGGCTCCCTTCCAACCGAAAGCATTGATTGGGTACCCCAGTGACCAGACCCCCACCCCATCAATATCTTCACCTATCCAGTTGGGCCAGAAGCGCTCCGGCTTGTTTTCCGGTTGCCAAGTTTTACGGGCGTCGCCGTCTAAGCCATGGACAAAAACCACATCGCCGAGGCGATCAGGATTGCGGGTGCCGAGGATGGGAATCAGTTCACTCACAGAACACATTTCGGAAAGGGCAACCCCACTCAGGTGGTCCTGGAGCGGGAGTTTGTCATACAGGATACCGCACTCCCGCCAGCTGCAGACCGTCCAGAAAAGTTTCCGATTTTGCCCGACCAGCTCCACCAAACTGGGATCGAACCAGGACTTTTCTCGCAGGCATCGGCAGAGCATAGCGCGCACTCCAGCCGCCCTATTAAGCCTGCACCAGGCCCAATTTGAGGGCGGCGACGATGGCCTGGGTGCGGCTGGTGACCTGGAGTTTTTCGAAGATGGCCGAAAGGTGCGCTTTGACTGTGGCGATCGTGATGTAGAGGTTGCGGGCGATTTCGTCGTTGGAGGCGCCGCGCACCAGCCAGTGGAGCACTTCCTGCTCGCGCTCGGTCAGGTGAATGCGCGAGCGCGACTGCACGGTGCGTCCCGCGTAGTAGTGGAATAGCCGGAAGAACTGGGTCGCCACCTCGGGGGGCAAATAGATCTCATCGCGCAGGACTGTGGTGATGGCGGCACACAGCTGGGCGGCCAGGTGGGTCTTGAAGACGTAGCCCGACGCGCCCGACTGCATGGCGCGAAAGACCCAGTCGTCCTCCTGGTGGGCCGAGAGCACCAGCACCTTGCCCGCGAAAGTGCTGCCCCTGAGGCGGGTGAGCAACGCCACTCCGTCGCCCTGGGCCAGTTCGAGATCTAAAAGCACCAGGGCCGGGCGCTGGGAGTGAATGAGGCTGAGCGCCTGATCGACGGTGGCCGCCTCGCCCACGATCTCGAAGGTGGTGGTGCCGGTGGCGCTGTAGAAGCTGAGCAGCGTGCGCAGACCCTGACGAAAGCGCAATTCGTCGTCGACGAGCAAGATGGGCAGGGTGGTCTGGACGGTCAAGGCGGACCTCCTCGGCGTCGGCAGTTCAATGGATGCCGCGAGGCAGACCTAGGGAAAATTGGGCGCCGCCGGTGGGTAGATTTTGCACCCAGAGGCTGCCCTGGTGATCCAGGACGATCTTTTTGGCGATGGCGAGTCCCAACCCGGTGCCGCCGGGGCGGCGCGAATAGAACGGGGTGAACACGTGCTGGAGATCTTGCGCTGAAAGTCCTGGGCCTTGATCGGCAATCTCGATGAGCACCTCGTTTTGAAACGAGCGCCAGTGGCAGGTGATCGTGCCGCCCTCGGGGCTGAAGTGCAAGGCGTTGCTCAGCAGATTGTCGAAAACCTGCTTCATCTGCAGCCGGTCGCAGGCAAAGAGGAGCGAACTGTCGGGGTAGCGCACCCGCAGGCACTTGCGCTCAAGCCACGGGCCGATGGCCTCGACGCTCTGGGCCATCAAGGCGCGCAGATCCTGAAAGCCCATGCGCAGCCGCGCTCCCTGGCCGCAGTAGACCAGTTCGGTCAGATTGGCGTTCAGCTCTTTGACCGTCTCGCGGATAATCTGGGCCTGCTCGCGGGTCGAGCCTTCCTCCAAACCCAAACAAAGATTCTCCGCGTACAGGCCGATCAGGGCCAAGGGATTGCGCAACTGGTGGCCGGTGCGCTGAACGACCTGCTCCAAAAGTTGAATTTCCGATTGCTGGCGGGTGCAGCGCTGGTACAGCTCCAGGTGGCGGGTAAATAGCGCGGCGGCCTGCTCGAGGGCCTGCTTGCGGGCGGTATCTAGGGGCTGCCCACTGACAAACAGCTGAAATTCGGGGTGCGGTTCGCGCTGCACCAGCGGACACAGGTAAGCCCGGCCCGGCAGATTGGCGATCTCGATTTCGCTGACGGTAGCGACCGGCAATGACCCTGTCGACCATTCTTCCCCGGCGATGGCCGCGAGCGCCTCGCGCGGCAGTCCCTGCGGACCCTGGGCGGTGTGGGTGACGCGCCGCTGAGCGCCGGTGTGCGGATCGTAGTAAGCGATCAAGACGCATACCAGAGTATGGGCCATTGCCAGATGCTCCGCCTGCAACTGGCAGAGGCTGTGCAACTGGGAGGAGGGGGGGGTGGAACCGGCGGCTGCCTGGGAAGCGGCGAGCACGGGGGAGAGTGAGACCTTCATGGGTGAGGCGGCTACCGATGGGGCGGGTATCGGGTGTCGGCGGCGGACGGTGCGGCAAGAAGTTGCTAGGGAAAAAACCGGCCGCCACCGGGCCGACGGTGCTACGAGTATAGCGGTTCCGGTGAAAAACGCCGCCGAAGGATGTCCGCGCGGGCCGCAAAATCTTCGACCAAAGTCGAATAAACGCCGGCCCGGCTCGCTCCCTAATTTCTGTGCGGATACCACAGCCGACAGCGCATGATCACTGCCCTGAGTCAGACCCTGGCCGAAATTCTGGCAGGGGGGACGTCCCTCACCAGTACCGAGCAGATCGACTTTGCCCCGCCCGGCGAGCGGCAGGCAAAGCCGGGTCAGCAGGGCCTCAACGTCTACTTCTACGACCTGCGCGAGAACGGTCACGTCCCCCACTCCGGCCGCCAGGTCGATCGCCGCTATGTCGACGAACGGCCGATGGCTTCGGTGGGATGGCTACCCATCTGGTTCGACGCTTCCTTTTTGATCACCGCCTGGGAGCGCACCACCCTCGGCGAGCACCATCTGCTCTCCGAGGCACTCAGTCTGCTGCTGCGCCACCGGGCGCTGCGCGAGGACCTGCTCGCTCCGGCTTTGCGGGGCTTCGGCAACCTGACGATGACCGTCTGCGCGGTGCGTCCCCTCGACATTGCCACGCTCTGGCTGGCGTTGGGGGCGCCCCTGCGCCCGGCGTTGATGGTCACGATCACCGCCCCGGTCAACCCGAACGCCGCGGCCCCGGTGCCGCTGGTGTGGGAGCGGATCACCCGCTTGCGCTCGGCGGGCGCCGACGGACACGCCGAGGCCGTGCGCACCAAGCGGGTGAGTGTCGCCGGGGTGGTCAAAAGCGCTGCCACCACCGAACCGCTGGTCGCCGCCCGGGTGGTGATCTCAGGCACCCAGAAGGCGGCCACGAGCAACCAGGAGGGATTGTTCTACTTCGACAATCTCTCGCTGGGCCATTACGTCCTGGAGTTGGATTGCCCCGGCTTTCACACCCAACGGTGCAACGTGCTGGTGGACTCCCAAAGTTACACCTTCAAGGAGATTCTTCTAACTCCGAGCTAGCGAAGCGCGGCCGACGCCGCGCCGTCCCGACACCTTACCTACAGGAAGTTCACTCATGCCTAGACTGGATTACTTCGCCCCCGGTGTATACATCGAGGAAATCGACCGCGGTAGCCGCCCGATCGAAGGCGTGGCCACGGCGGTGGCGGGTTTTGTCGGCTTCACCGAGGATGTACGCGGCGGCGCTGAGCCGTACAAGCCGATGCTGGTGACCAACTGGACCCAGTTCATCGGCTACTTCGCCCGCCCCGGCTCCGACGGGTTTACCGATTTTGGCGCCTATCTGCCCTTCGCCGTCTATGGCTGGTTCCAGAATGGCGGCGGTCGCTGCTGGATTACGAGCATCGGTACCCAACTGCCCGGCCCCAAGCCCGGCACGCCCCAACCGATGAGCGAGACGGGCCTGGCGGTCCAGAGCCGCGGCAACCGTCCGTCGCTGCGCCTGAGCCTCAAGAGCGAGGCGGCCCAGCAAGGTTCGGTGACCGTGCAGATTGCCGACAGCGGCCCGCGCGCCCTGCCCGACGGCAGCGAAGGCGAACAGCCGGTCAACACGGGGGAATACTTCACCGTCACCGTCCGCCGGGGCGACCAGATCCTCGAGCGCTTCGACAACCTGACGATGGACCGTGACCCCCAGACCCAGGTGGCAACCTACGTCGCAAGCGCCCTGCAGACTTCGCAGTTTATCGCCATCGAAGATCTGGCCCAGACCGGCCGACCCCTGGCCCGCCGCCCCGGCAACGGCCAGTACGAACTGAGCCCGCCTCTGGTCGCCTCCACAGTCGACCGCTTTGCCCGCGATGTCGAGGGTCTGCGCGACGAGCGCACCGGCGTGCGCGGTATCTTCGAGATCGACGAAATCACGATGATCGCCTGCCCGGACCTGATGCGCGCCTACGAGGCCAACCTGCTGGATCTCGAACAGGTGCACGGGATCATGGAAATGATGATCAGCATGTGCGAAGGGTCCGCCAACGGCGATGTGCCCAACCCGCCCAACCGCATGGTGGTGCTCGATCCGCCCCCGGACCGCGTCAAACCGCAGGAAGTGGTCCAGTGGCTCGCCGCCTTCAACCGCCGCTCGATGTTCGCCGCTTTGTATTACCCGTGGGTGAAAGTAGCCAACCCGAGAAATGGCGGTCGGCCCATCCTGGTGCCGCCCTCCGGCCACATCATGGGGGTGTGGGCGCGCACCGACGAGGCGCGCGGCGTCTACAAGGCTCCCGCCAACGAGGTGCCGCGCGGCATCATCGGCCTGGGCTACGACACCAACTTCCGCGAACAGGAGTTGCTCAACCCGCTGGGGATCAACTGCATCCGCAGCTTCCCCAACCGCGGCATCCGCATCTGGGGTGCGAGAACCCTCGTCGAGCCCGACAAGACCGAATGGCGCTACATCAGCGTTCGTCGCCTGATTAGCTATATCGAGAAGTCGATCGAATTGGGCACGCAGTGGGCGGTCTTCGAGCCGAACGATCAAGACCTCTGGATGCGCGTCAAGCGGACGATCTCCAACTTTCTGGAGCGCATCTGGCGGGAGGGGGCGCTCTTTGGCGCCACGCCCCAGCAGGCTTTCTACGTCAAGTGCGACGAAGAACTCAACACCCCCGAGACAATGGTGTTGGGCCGCCTGTACATCGAAGTGGGCGTCAGCCCCGTGCGGCCGGCGGAATTTATCGTCTTCCGCATCGCCCAGTGGAACGGCTCCGAGGACGAAGACATCGTCTAGCAGCCGCCCCCGACCGCAATCACTTACTACCCACGACAGGAGCACGACCATGCCTGGAGAGTTTCTTACATCCTGCAAGTTTTACTTCGAAGCCGACGGGATCACCGACAAGATGATTAGCGAAATCCGCGGACTGGTGGCCCAGTCTCCCGTAGGCGGCGCCGAGGCGGTGCACGGTTCGAGCAAAAGCGGGGCCAAGGCCCGCCAGGTGAGCCCGACCACCGAAAAATTCACCCACGTGATCGCCAAGCTGGTCGCCACCAACGACGTCGATCTCTACCAGTGGTACGAACTGTGCAACAAAAACGACGCGGGCGGCTCCTCCTGGAAGCTCAACCGCAAGTCGGCCTCGGTAACCGCCTACGACCAGGGCGGCACGATGCAGGCGCGCTGGGAAATCATCAACTGCTACCCCTGCAAATATGGCGGCCCCGATTTTGGCGCCAACTCCCCGCAGATGGCCACCGAGACCATCGAACTGGTCCACGAAGGCATCAAGCGCGTCCTGTAAGCACCCCACACTTTCGTTAACGGAGGAATACCATGGTCGCCCCGGAAAAAGAGTATCTAGTAGCCACACACTATTACTTCTCCGCGGAGGGTATCGAGGATCGGGCGATTCTGGCGGTCAGCAACATCAACGCTGCAAGCCCGATCGCCGGCAAAAACGAACCGATCGGTGCCAAGAAAAGCGGTATGCACGTCCGCCAAGCCACCCCGACGCGCCAGACCTTTCAGAACATGAAAGTCAAGCTGGTGATGAACCAGGACAACGCTATCCAGAAGTGGTACCGCGACTGCAACAAGCAGCACACCAGCACCGGCAACACCTGGAAGGAAAACCGTAAACTCTGCTGGATCGCCGGTTTCACCCAGGACGGCAGCGAAGTAGTGCGCTACGAACTGGTCAACACCTACCCGGTCGCCTACGTCGGCCCGATGTTCGGGGCAGCCAGCGGCGAGATGGCGGTGGAGACGGTCGATTTGCAGTTTGAAGAGATGAACACGATCGGCCGCGAACTGGGCGATCTCTAGCGGTAGGTAAACGCTATGGCCGCGCCGAGCTATGAGTTCCTCACCGCCTGCCGGTTCTATCTCGAGCTCATCCTCGACGGCAGCACCGAGGCGGACGCGATTTTTCTCGAATGCCGGGGTATCCGAGCCAAGCAGCCGGTGGTGGATATCTACGAGGTAACCCCCCAGCGCTGGGGAGGGGCCAAGCACGGACTGGTGGTCAGCACCAAAATGCCGGGCAACACCCAGCGCACCACCTTGATCCTCCGGCGGGGGATGTCGAGTTCGATTGTCCTGTGGAACTGGTTTTATGCTGTCGAGCAGGGGGGATGGGCGGCCCAGCGGCGCTCGGGGTCGCTGACGATGTACACTCAATCCGGAGACCCGACCGCGCGCTTCGACTTCGATGGGGCCTGGCCGACCAGTTTCGGCCCGGCCTCGGGCAAGTTTTCCTACATCGAAACCAACCGTCCGGGTCTCGATGCTTCGAGCGGCGATTTTGCCCTCGAAGAGGTGGAACTGGCGGTCGAAGAATTCAAACGGGTGATGTGAGATGGGGGCCATCCAGACGGAGTTCGAGTTCACCTTGCCTAAGGGATATCTCGATCCCGACGGCAACCTGCACCGCAAAGGCGTGATGCGCCTGTCGACCGCCATGGACGAGATCGCACCCCTGCGCGATCCGCGGGTCAAATCCAATCCTGCCTACGCTACGATCATCATCCTCTCGCGGGTGATCGTGCAGTTGGGGGCGCTGCCGGAGGTGACCCCGGCCGTTGTCGAAGGCTTCTTCGCAGGCGATCTCAACTTTTTGCAGAACTTCTACCGGCAAATCAACGGACTGGTGCCGGAGGCGAACAAGTCCGCGAGCGCGCCGTGATTGGGCACAGTGCCATGAGCCAGGGATTTCAAAGTGAGTTTGCCTTTACGTTGCCGCGCGGCCTTTTGGGCGAGGGGGGAGAGCTGCACCGCCAGGGCACGATGCGCCTAGCCACCGCCCGCGACGAGATGGCCGTGCAAAAGGACAGCCGGGTGCAGGCCAATCCGGCCTACGGGGTGCTGGTGATGCTCTCGCGGGTGATCGTGCGCCTGGGCACCCTCGCGGCGATTACCCCCGAGGCGCTCGAGAGCCTGTTTACCCGCGACATCGCCTACCTGCGCGAGCTGTACAACCGGCTCAACCAGCAGGGCAACGTCCATATCCCGGCCCAGTGCCCCCAGTGCAGCAGTCGCTTCGCGGTGGAGCTCGCCCTATCGGGGGAATAATCGGCTACCCCTCCGACCGGCTCTACGAGGAGGTAGCCTACATCGCCTTTCACTTTCACTGGCCGCCGGACGCGATTATAGATCTCGAACACAAAGACCGCCAGCGCTGGGTCGCAGAAATCGGCAAGATCCACAAGCAGAGCCAGGTGCAAGCTCCGCCAAAGGCCGTGCCCAGACCGAAGGCCGATCCCAGCGAGGGGCAGTGGACCACCTTTGCGCCCGGGCCGCCGCGCTCGCAAGATCTGCGCAACCCTCGGGGGGGATAGGCGCCTAAAGCGCCGCCACACAACAGGTATACCTACCTGGTGCACCCCGCAAGGTGCGACCGAGGTTGGTGTGCAGCGCCCCGGCGGTTTGCCCCAATGTCAAGGAGACGGACCCGCCACCCCCTTAGAAACCGTATCGTTGTGTCAAAGGAGCAAGCGTGGCCAGGAACAAGGTGCCCTTAGAATGCTGCGAACGGCAGGGCGGCCTGACGCGCTTTTGCCGGGTCTGCGGCCGCATGCTCACAGGTGGCGAAGTGCTCGAAAATCCGGAGACCGGCAATCGCTACGAACGGGTCGACACCCTGGCCCAGGGGGGTATGAGCACGACCTATCTAGTCTTCAACCACCAGACCGACCGGCTCGCGGTGCTCAAGGAAATTGACGCGGATCTCTCGCGCAAGGCTAAGGCGCGGGAGCTGTTCTTGCGCGAGGCGCAGGTGCTCGCCGGACTCGACCACGGCGGCATCCCCCGCTTTTACGATTATTTTTCGACCGACGAACGCCACTATTTGGTCATGGAGATGATCCACGGCCTCACCCTGGAGCAGGTGCAACCCCGTTCCGCCGCCCAGGCAGCAGGCTGGATGATCGAGACATGCCAGGTGTTGGGCTACCTGCACAGCCTGCAGCCGCCGGTCATCCACCGCGACATCAAGCCCGCCAATTTGATCTTGCGCTACAACCCCCGCGAGGTGGTGCTCATCGACTACGGTGCGGTCAAGTTGGCCGGCGGCAGGCAGGGCACGCGCATCGCCACCCCCGGCTACAGTCCGCCGGAGCAGGGGCGGGGACGGCCCTGTCTGCAGTCGGACATCTACGGCGTGGGGATGACGCTGGTATTTTTGCTCACCCGCCAGTTTCCGGGCCGCTTCTACCACCCGCGCGAGCGGCGGCTGGTGGGTCTGGAGGAAGCCGGGATCGAAGCGCCGCTCGCGGCGGTGATCGCCAAAGCCACCGCTTACCACCCCCAGGAGCGCCACCGCGACAGCCAGGAGTTGGCCCATGCCCTGTCGCCCTTTGCCCTGGGTTGATCGACTCGGTACAATGGCGCAGACCGTTTGCCGTTGGTGCCCATGAAGACCGCCGCCCGCCTCGAGCGCATTCCGCCGTATCTGTTTGCCGAAATCGACCGCCGCCGCGACGAGGCCGTCGCCCGCGGCGTGGACATCATCAACATGGGCATCGGCGACCCGGACAAGCCCACCCCTGCGGTGGTGCTCGAGGCGATGCACGCGGCCATCGACGACCCGTCCACCCACAACTACCCGCCCTACAAAGGGACCAGAGCCTACCGGGAGGCCGCTGCGGCCTGGTTCGAGCGGCGCTTCGGCGTGGCGGGTTTAAACCCCGATACGGAAGTGATTTCTTCGATCGGTTCTAAAGAGGCGATCCACAATACGTTTTTGGCCTTTGTCGATCCGGGCGATTACACGCTCATCCCCGATCCGGCCTACCCGGTCTACCGCACTGCGACCATTTTTGCCGGGGGCGAATTTTTTGCGATGCCGCTGTTGCCCGAAAACCAGTTCCTGCCGGATCTAGAGGCGGTGCCCGAGGAAGTGGCCCGCAAAGCAAAACTGCTGTGGCTCAACTACCCCAACAACCCGACCGGGGCGGTCGCTTCGCTCGAATTTTTTGATAAAGTCGTCCATTTTGCCAAAAAGCACGACATTCTGGTCTGCCACGACAACGCCTACAGCGAGATGGCCTACGACGGCTACCAACCGCCCAGCATTTTGCAGGTGCCCGGCGCCCGCGATGTCGCCATCGAGTTTCTTTCGTGCTCAAAGGCCTACAACATGACCGGCTGGCGCGTCGGCTTCGTGATCGGCAACCGGGCGGGGATAGCCGGGCTCGGCCAGGTGAAGACCAATATTGATTCCGGTGTCTTCAAGGCCATCCAGCGGGCGGCGATTGCCGCGTTTGGCCTGGAGGACGAGCGATTGCACCAATTGATGGCCGTCTACCAGAACCGCCGCAACATCATCGTCGAGGGCCTGCGCTCGCTCGGCTGGCCGCTCGAAGCGCCCAAAGCCACCCTCTACGTCTGGGCGCCCATACCGAAATCCTTCGGCTCCTCGGTTGCATTCGTGGGGACCTTGCTCGACAAGTGCGGGATCATCGTTGCGCCAGGCAACGGCTACGGCGAGCACGGCGAGGGCTTCTTCCGCATCGCGCTTACCGTGCCCGACGAGCGCATGCGCGAGGCGATCGGCCGCATGGAGGCCGCTGGTATCCGCTTTGAGGGCTAGCCTGGTAGGGCACATCCTTTGGCAGGAACCGGCGATGGTGCAGGCTGTACCGGCAAGGGAGATCAAACTGGCGGATCTGCGCGATCAGTTCGGACTGGAACAGTCCGAAGAGCGAGGTATTTTTCGCGAATGGCGGGCGGATCTGCCGGAAATTGAAAGCAAGCAAAAGCAGGAACTGGATCTGCTCAAGCGGCGGCATCGCTATCTGGCTCAGTACGGTGCGGCGGAAGAAGTGGTCAAGCTGACGATGCTCGCGCCCCTGCTGGCGGAGGCAGGTTTTTTTGATGACCCCTTTCGGATTGAGACGGAAACGCCTGTCGAGATTGCTGCTGAAGAAGATGGAGTCATTTTCAAAGGCCGCATCGACGTACTGGTCGTAAGCGGGCGACTGTGGGTGCTGGTCATCGAATCGAAAAAGATGGGTTTCAACGTCACCGAAGCTTTGCCCCAGGCTCTTCTGTACATGCTGAGCAGCCCTGCTCAAGACCGGCCAAGCTTTGGAATGGCCACCAACGGTGAAGATTTTTTGTTTATCAAACTGCTTGACCGACAACCGCCACAATATGCCCTCTCCAGGAAATTTACTTTGATCACAGAAGACAGCAATGAGCTTTTCACTGTTTTTCGCATCTTAAAGCGGTTAGGTCAGCTTATACGTCGGACAAACTAAGTATCCGTTCGGTACTCTGCTAGATGTGGTGAATGCCACCCATCGCAATTTGTACAACTGACTCGAAATAGCCTCCTATGCCTTTGCCTCTCGGGGCGGCATTGTCAAGTTAAGTGGGGTGGCCACCGAGGGCAGATCTCTGGCAGGGTTGAACGATGAGCACACCCGACCGCCTCTACCGTGGCCACCGCTTTCCGACCGAGATCATCTCCCACTGCGTCTGGCTCTACTTCCGCTTCTCCCTCAGTTAACGTCAGTTCGGGATAAGGAAATGCGGTCCGCCTAGGCTGGGATTAGCACATCACAAGCCACGGACCGCTCGCTATGCCCAGTCTAGAAGCCCTCTTTTGCCATGTCGATGACTTCTGCCGACG
>JAESGW010000730.1_pt1 | contig 16840 bp, 15 predicted proteins | sample 9269791 | NCBI WGS metagenome assembly JAESGW01 (sample SAMN16773120, study PRJNA677053) | algae metagenome | isolation source: Aphanocapsa lilacina HA4352-LM1 and co-occurring heterotrophs from near cave... | place: USA: Maniniholo cave, near Haena, Kauai, HI | collected 2009-07-28 | reverse complement strand
GTCGACCGCGCCGTCGGCGCGGTCGCTGTCGGAGGCGCCACGCATCGGCTCCATGAGGAGCCAGCCCGCCTCGTCATCCGTGGCGACCAGCCCGGGCACCAGGTCGCCGATCCGCTGCGCGAGGCGGTGCAGGATCGCGGCCTCGGCGACGAAGTGGTCGCAGCACGCCTTGAACCAGAGCGTGCCGCGGTCGGTCGGGACCTCGAACACGGCCGAGATGCTCCACACCCGGTGCGTCCTGATCGGACTCGTGCGACGCCTCCCGGTCCCGGCGAGCCTGTCGTCGACCCACGCCTCGACCCGGTCGTGCCACCGAGGCCGGAACCAGTCCGGTCTGCGGGGCGGCGCCTGCCCCCTGTGCTGCTCGAGCGCGGTGCCGACCGCCGAGCGCCACGGCTCGGCGAGATCGCCGACGCGTCGCCAGTCGGCCCCGGGGTCCGGCTCGCCGCGCAGGGCGAGGACGTGCAGCCGGTCGGGGCGGCGGTCGGTGTCGTCCTCCCGGAGCAGCACCACCGGGGCGAGGTGCACCCCGTGGCCGGCGACGGTGGAGGCGTACGCGGTGGGGTCGGGAGCGTCGTCGTCCTCGAGGTCCTGCACGAAGGTCGGCAGGGAGCCGTCGCTGCCGACCAGCACGACGTCGTCGTGGACGAGGGCGACGTGGTGCGTGCGCTGCGCGTCGGACATGCGGAGATGATGACCGGGCCGACCCCGGTCCGGCACCCCGATTTCGGAGTGATCGGTGCGAAGACGCGACATCGTGCGGCCAGGTAGGTCAGGATCCCTCCATGGCATCGGGGGAGAAGAAGCCGGCGCGCTCGCGTGTCGTGCTCACGGACATCAGCTCGCGGGCGTGGGAGCACCCCGCCGACAAGGGCGCACTGGTCGCGCTGCGCAAGCTCAAGGGCTTCGACGTGCTGCTCAAGACCATGTCGGGGGTCTTCCGGGAGCGGGCCTGGCGGCTCACGCTGCTCGGCTCGGCCGTACGCGTCGACGAGCGGCAGTTCGCCCGGCTGCACCGGCTGCTGGCCGAGGTCGGGCAGAGCCTCGACGCGACCGACCTGCCCGAGATGTACGTCCAGGCCGACCCGACGCTCGGTGCGATGACCATCGGCATGGACAAGCCGATCATCGTGCTGTCCTCGGGCCTGGTGCACCACCTCGACGACGACGAGCTCCGCTTCGTCATCGGCCACGAGCTCGGCCACGCGATCAGCGGCCACGCGATCTACCGCACGCTGCTGATGCGCCTGCTCGGCCTCGGCGGCCTGCTCAACGCGATCCCGGGCGGGGCCATCGGCATCCGGATGGTCACCGTCGGCCTGCTCGAGTGGTCGCGCAAGGCCGAGCTGTCGGCCGACCGCGCCGGCCTCCTCGCCAGCCAGGACCCGACCGCCGCCCTGCGTACGCACATGAAGATCGCCAGCGGCGGCACCCTCGAGGAGCTCGACGTCACCTCGTTCCTCTCGCAGGGCGCGGAGTACGACGAGGGCGGCGACGTGCGCGAGTCGCTCATCAAGCTCTCGCTGCTGCAGCAGCAGAGCCACCCCTTCGCGGTCGTCCGCGCCACCGAGCTGCGCCGCTGGATCGACACCGGCGCCTACACGACGATCCTCGGCGGCGACTACCCACGCCGTTCCGACGACGACACCGCCTCGGTGAGCGAGGCCGCCCAGGAGGCGGCGGCGAGCTACGCCCTCGCCTTCGAGCGGACCCAGGACACCCTGGGCCGCCTGGTCCACGACCTGGCCGGCTGGATGGGCACCGCCAGCACCTGGATCAACGACCGGTTCCGTCGGGGCGACGCGAGCGCCTGAACGGCGTCGGGACCGCCGACGAGCCGGTGCCCGGTCGGCTGCCGCGCCCCGGACGTGCGCGGGCCCCGGACACCAGTGGTGTCCGGGGCCCGCGCAAGACGGCGTGCTGCTACCAGACCCGGCGGCTGGAGCCCCCGATCGGCACGAAGTTCAGGACCAGGCCGACGACGATCAGGATGATGCCGATGGTGGTCAGGATGCTCTGGGGCAGCAGGAGCCCGAGGATGAGCAGGATCAGTCCGAGGACAATCATGGGGTTTGCCTCCTAGGTGATGCGACCGGCCCACGGTGGGCGGGCGCCGCATCACTCTGCCGGTCGAGCAGGGCTTTGGAAAGCCGGGATCCCCCCTCCGGGTGGGGACGTGCCGACCCTCGTCCACCCGCAGGAAGGTGCTGCTCAGTCGGTCCCGAGGGCCCGGATCGCCTCGTGGATCGACAGCGTGCGGCGCGCGGACTCGACGTGGAGGTTCTCGACCATCCGGCCGTTGTAGGTCACCACGCCCGACCCCTGGCCGTCCTCGAACGCCGCGATGAGCCCGCGCGCGTCCTCGACGGCCTGCTTGCTCGGGGCGAATGCGGCGTTGGCACCCTCGACCTGACCCGGGTGGATCAGCGTCTTGCCGTCGAAGCCCATCTGGCGGCCCTGCTCGCACTCGGCGAGGAAGCCGTCGGTGTCCTTGACGTCGTTGTAGACCCCGTCGATCACCGCGATGCCGGCGGCGCGGCCGGCGAGCAGCGCGGTGTGCAGGCTCGGGAGGATCGGCGCCCGGCCCGGCACGTGCTCGGCGTACAGCTCCTTGACCAGGTCGTTGGTGCCGAGCACGAAGGCGCCGAGGCGCTGCGAGGCGCGGGCGATGTCGAGCGCGGACAGGATCGCGACCGGGGTCTCGACCATCGCCCACAGCATCGTGTGGTCCGGCGCCCCGGCCTTCTCCATCGCGGCGACGAGCCGGCCGACCTCGTCGGCGCTGTCGACCTTGGGCACCACGATCGCGGCCGGGCCGGCCTGGCTGGCGGCGACGATGTCGTCGTCGTGCCACTCGGTGCCGATGCCGTTGACGCGGATGGTGACCGTACGCCGGCCGTACTCGCCGCTGGCGGCCGCAGCGGCTGCCGCCTCGCGGGCGGCCGGCTTGGCGTCGGGGGCGACGGCGTCCTCGAGGTCGAGGATCAGGCCGTCGCACGCGATGGACTTCGCCTTCTCCAGCGCCCGCTCGTTGGAGCTGGGCATGTAGAGGACGGAGCGCAGGGGGGTGAACTCAGACATCGGACACCTCGATCGCGTCGTACTGCTCCTTGAGCGCGGGGTCGATGGTGGCGAGCTCGTCGGCGAGGGCCACCATCACCCGGCACTGCTTCACCGAGGCGTCGTCCTCCATCTTGCCGTCGATCATCACCGCCCCGGTCCCGTCGCCCATCGCGGCGATGACCCGGCGGGCGTGCGCGACGTCCTCGACGCTCGGGGAGAAGACCTTGTTGGCGATCGTGATCTGGGCCGGGTGCAGCGACCAGGCGCCGACGCAGCCGAGGAGGAACGCGTTGCGGAACTGGTCCTCGCACGCAACGGTGTCCTTGATGTCGCCGAAGGGCCCGTAGTAGGGGTAGATCCCGTGCATCGCGCACGCGTCGACCATGCGGGCGATCGTGTAGTGCCACAGGTCCTGCTGGTACGACGTGCGCTGGGCGTCGTACTGCGGCACGCCGAGGTCGTCCTTCACGGGGTCCTGGCGCACGAGGTAGCCGGGGTGGCCGCCGCCGACGCGGGTGGTCTTCATGCGGCGGTCGGCCGCGAGGTCGGCCGGGCCGAGGGACAGGCCCTGCATGCGCGGGCTGGCCGCACAGATCTCCTCGATGTTGGCCACGCCGCGGGCGGTCTCGAGGATCGCGTGGACCTGCAGCGGCTTCGTCAGCCCGGCCTTGGCCTCGAGCTGGGCGAGGAGGCGGTCGACGTAGTGGATGTCCTCGGCGCCCTGCACCTTCGGCACCATGATCACGTCGAGCTTGTCGCCGATCTCGGGCACCAGCGTGGTGAGGTCGTCGAGCACCCACGGGCTGTCGAGGGAGTTGATCCGGGTCCAGAACTGGGTGGGCCCGAAGTCCGTCGCCTTGCCGATGTCGACCAGGCCCTGGCGGGACTTCTCCTTGTTCTCCGCCTTGACCGCGTCCTCGAGGTTGCCGAGGAGCACGTCGACGGTGCCGACCATGTCGGGGACCTTGGCGGCCATCTTCTCGTTGCCCGGGTCGAAGAAGTGGATCGCGCGGCTCGGGCGGGCCGGGATCTCGCGCAGCGGCGCGGGCGCGCCGACGGCGAGGGGCGCGAAGAAGTCCTTGGCAGGTCGGGTCATGGTGCGCAAACTACCGCCGCGTAGGCGGGGTGGGTATGACGCATCTCTCGCGCCGACGGTCGTCTGCCGCTGGAGTCCCCGGATATCCGGTGACCGCCCTGCTTATTGGTGGAGATCTCTACCGAGAAGGACGAAACCCGGGTGCGAAGTCCACCGTCACCGCCTGCGCCCCCACCAGGTGCGCCTCCGCGCGGTGGCGTCCGGTGCTGCCGCCCGCGCCGCGCGCTGGGCCTCGATGCGAGCCGTACGCCGCTCCGTCCACGCGGCGACCTCGGCGTCCACGTCGCGGGTGGGGGTGACCACCGGCGGGCCGCCCTGCAGCTGCCGGCGGGTCTCCACGACCCTCCGGTTGAAGTCCTCGAGCTCGCGTCGCACCTCGCGCTCGACGCTGATCGCGTCGAGCCGGGCCTCGAGCTCGGCGTCCTCCTTGCGCAGCGCGATCGCCGGCGGGAGGAGGGCGATGTTCTCGCGCTCGACGAGCTTCTTCACCCACCAGTCGGGGTCGTGCTCGACGCCGAGGTCCTCGATCGGCTTGCCCTGGCCGGGCAGGTCGTCGAACTCCCCGCGCTCCATCGCCTGCCGCACCTGCAGGTCCACCCACGTGGCCTGCTGCGCGATCCGGGCGGCAGCGGCGGAGCGGCCGGTGCGGTCGTCCCGCTCGCGCTCGTGGCGTACGTGCTCGCCACCGGTGGGGTCGGTGGTCGGTTCGGGGTCGGACACGGGCATCACCTCCGGTGCCCCCAGCCTAGGACGCGCACGGTGGCCGACGGCGCGGAGCAGGCGCACACTGGACGGATGTTGCGGACCGAGACGATCGACAAGTGGGTGCGGGGCCGCCTCGGCGACCGACTGGTCGTCGAGACCCGTGACCCGCTGCTGGTGTGGCAGGGCCCGTTCCCCCCCGTCTACGCGTTCCGCCCCGACGAGGTGGCCGACGGCGTCCTGGCCGCCGCCGATGAGCCTGAGCGGGAGGGCTTCTCGTTCTTCGGGCCGCAGCTCCCCGTGGCGCAGTGGTACGACCTCCGGGCGGGGGACCGGGTGCTGCGCGGCGGCGCCTGGGTCCTCGATGCCGAGCCGGTGCGGGACCGTGTCGTGCTGACGTGGGAGCCGGGCCTGCTCGAGTGGACCGAGGAGGACGAGCCGGTCACCGGGCACCCGCGCGACCCGCACAAGCGGGTGGAGGCGCTGTCGAGCTCACGTCGCGTCGAGGTCGCGATCGACGGCGTGACGGTCGCGAGCAGCGATCGCCCGGTGCTGCTCTTCGAGACGGACCTGCCCACGCGCTACTACCTGCCCGTCGAGGACGTCCGCCTCGACCTGCTCGAGCCGACCGACAACTCCTCCGTGTGTCCCTACAAGGGACGGGCCGACGCCTACTGGACGTGGCCGGGTCCGCCGGCGGTCCGCAACGTCGCCTGGTCCTACTCCCAGCCCGCGCCCGCGGTGGGAGCGGTGGCCGGACGCATCGCGTTCTACGACGAGCTGGTCGACGTCTCGGTGGACGGCGTGGTGCAGGAGCGCCCGGAGTCGCCCTTCAGCGCACCGGCCCAGCGCCCGGGCGCCGAGGGCTGACCGCCCCCGGGGCACACCTCGGGGTGGGCCCGGGGGAGATCCCGATGGTGTGGCGCGCTCCCGCGAGGGACGCTGGAGGCAGCAACCCCCCACATCCTCCGGAGGACCACCCATGGACAACGTCCGCGCCACCTTCGCCCGCCACGGGTTCGTACGCTCCGCGGACCGCGGCGTCCTGGGCGGCGTCTGCTCGGGCCTGGGGCGTCGTTTCGGCCTCGGCCCGTGGGTCTCGCGCCTGCTCTTCGTGGTGCTGCTCATGGTGCTGCCGGGCAGCCAGCTGCTGGTCTACCCGGTGCTGTGGTTCGTGATGCCCAGCGACGACAGTGTCCTCGCCGCGTCGCACGCGCCCCGCTCGGTGCGCTGACGCCTCAGCCGCCGGCGGCGGGACCGGCGTGGCCGCGCTCGCCCACCGGGTCGGCCGGGAGGTCGGCCGGGTCGACCACCGCCGGGTCGACGTACTGGTGCGCGTTGCCCATGAAGACGTGCACGTAGCCGCAGCGCAGGCAGATCACGCCGTCGGCCGACTTGTTGAGCCAGTCGAGGTCGAGGAACGTCATGCCCGTGGTCGTCATCTTGACCTCGCGGCTCGCGAACATCAGGCCGCCGCACACGTGGCAGGACAGGAACGCCTGGGTCGGGCGGATGAAGACGTGCATCACTGGTAGGACACGAACCGGACGTCGGGCAGCGCTCGGCGCACCTGCTTGAGCCGCATGCGCGGGGCGTCCTCGTCGTAGAAGACCTTGAAGCCCATCGTGAACTTCCGCGGCACGGCGACGTTGCGGTAGGTCGCGAGCTTGTCGGCCGGGCTGCCGAAGCCGTCGACGTGCTGCACCATCGCCAGCCCGTCACGCCGCCGGACCTTGCGGATGTCGGGGACCATCCCGGTCGTGAACTGGTGGATGACGAACAGCTTCTCCGGCAGGTCGTTGTCGCGGGTCAGGCGCGACAGCCAGCCGGCCGTGCGGTTGATCTCGCGCGCGGACACCGAGCCAATGGTCTGTCCCGGGAACTCGGTCGGACCGACCCGCCACTCGGGGTCGAGCGCCAGCCCGACCCACGGGTCCTTCAACGCCCACTCCCACCGCTTGGCGGTCGTGAGGAAGTCGGTGCGCCCGGGCTGGAGGTCGAGCAGCAGCAGGACGCCGTTGCGACGGGCGGCGTCGATGTAGGACTGGACGCGGCTGTGCAGGACGTCGTGGGCGTGGTCGCCGTCGGCGCCGGGCACGTCGGCCCCGTCGGCCACCGTGACGATCAGCTCGTAGACGGGCAGCAGGCGCTCGCCACGCTGGAGGAACGGCTTGCCGGCGCGGACGATCCGGCTGAACGCGCGGTCGGGGTCGGTCTCCCCGAGGACGCCCAGCGAGCCGGTGGCGGCAGTGCCGTAGAAGGCGGTGAGGAAGCGCTTCCTGCCGAAGACGGTGTTCCCGCCGCCCGGCAGCCGCGAGGGCGTCCGCGCCGCGGTCCGGTCCTCGGCCGCCACCTCGGCCGCCACCTCGACAGCCACCTCGGCAGTGGGCGTACGACCTGCGGCGGGCGTACGGTCCGCGGCCAGCGCCGGCGGACCGGCGAGCAGCGGAATGGTGAGCAGTGCCGTCGTGAGCGCGGCCAGGCGCGCCCGATTCCCCCGAGTCATGGGCAGGAACCTACCCCGGTCCGGCCCACGGGGTGTCGATGGGCGGCTGGGGTTGTCCGGCACCACCTGAACTTGTCAGGCCGTGCACGGGCCGACATGTTCAGCGATCCCCGGTCAGCCGGGGATCGCCGAAGATGTCGGCCGGTCGCTGAACGCGTGCCGCGGTGCGGCCAGCAGCGCCAGCGCCGCGAGGAACGCCGCGCCTGAGCACACCGCCCACACGGTCAGGTAGCCGGCGAACGGCGCGACCTGCTCCGACGTCGCGTCGAGCGAGCCGGTCGCGGTGAGCGCGATCGCGAAGATCGCCGAGGCGATGGCGCCGCCGACGGTCTTGGTGCCGTTCGTCATCCCGGTGGCGATGCCGGTGCGCTCGGGCGGGGCGGCGGCAGCGGCGGCGGCCGGGAGGGCGGCGACGAGCGCGCCCGACCCGAGGCCGGCGATGCCCATGTTGACCAGCGCCTGCCAGGTCTCGGAGTTGAACGGCAGCCACAGCGCGTAGCCCAGCCCGACGAGGCAGCACGCCACGACGAGCGCCCGGCGTACGCCTCCGAGCAGGCGGGTCGTCAGCGGCAGCGTGAACGCGCCGATCGCGAGCGTCACGACGTAGAGGCCGATGAGGGTGGAGATGAAGGCCGGGTCCGCACCCAGGCCGTAGCCGCGCTCGGCCGGGTCGGCCTGGGCGTAGGTCGACAGCGGGATCTGGCCGCCGAGGACCGGGATGCCGAACAGGAAGGCGGTCACCTGCACGGGCCACTGGGCCGGGCTCGACAGGAGGCGTACGTCCACGATCGGCTCGGGGTGCGCGAGCTCGAAGCGCCAGAAGGCAGCGAAGACGACGACGGACAGTGCGATGGTCGACCAGCCGAGGAGCGATCCCGCGCCGTCGAGGCGCAGCCACACCAGCCCGCCCATCAGCACGCCGAGGGAGGCCGTGACGAGCGCGAGCCCGGTCCAGTCGATGCCGCCGGTGTCGTCGCCGGGCGCCTGCTCGATGCCGAACAGGATCACGAAGAACACCGCGGTCACGACGACGGCGGGCAGCGCGAGCAGGAGGTTCATGTCCATCGTCTCGACGAGCAGCCCGCTGGTCACCGCGCCGATGATCACGGCGAGCTCGAGCGAGCCGACGAGGACCGCCGCGCCGCGCCGGGTCAGCAGCTCCTGGCGGCCCGAGGACCGGGTGCGGCGGTGGATGATCGCGATCTCCAGCGGCAGCCACACGACGTACGCACCCTGGATCGCCCACCCGACGAGGAAGGTGGTGAAGGTCGGGGCGAACGCCAGCCACCACGAGCCGAGCGCGGTCACGGCCGTCGAGACCAGCAGCACCCGCTTGTGGCCGACGAGGTCGCCGAGGCGCGCCAGCAGCGGGATGCACAGCGCGCTGACGATCAGCTGGGCCGCCTCGAACCAGTTGATGTCGCCCTCGCTGATCGCGAGGTGCTCGGCGATCTGCGGGTAGATCGGCGTGTAGTAGCCCTGGAGGACGCCGCTCGCGACCTCCACCAGGACCAGGAAGCCGACGATCGCCGCCAGGCCCTTCACCGCGGTCGGCGCGCTCGGCGTTGTCATGCTCATCGGGGAAGCCTCTCGATCAGCAGCGCGTACCAGCGGGCGCCGTCGACGAGGTCGGCCACGCCGATGTGCTCGTCGTAGGAGTGGATGGCCTGGCGCTGCCCCTTGCTCATCCGGAAGGGGGCGAAGCGGTAGACGTGCTCGCTGATCGCGGTGAAGTGGCGCGAGTCGGTGGCCGCCATCATCACGTAGGGCGTGGCGACCGCCTCGGGGAACACCTCGCCGATGCACTCCTCGAGCAGCTCGAAGGCCTCGTCCATCGGGGAGATCGGCGACGGCTCGCCCGACTCGACCACGTCGATGCGGATCGACTCGTCGTCGACCGCCCGCCGGATGTGCTCGACCACGCCGGCCACGGTGTCGCCCACCATGACCCGGATGTTGAGCCCGGCCTTCGCCGTCGACGCGATCACGTTGAGGGCGGGTGACCCGCTGAGGGTGGTGGTCGCCACCGTCGTACGCGTCATCGCCGCGGCCTCCGGGCCGGCCGCGAGCAGGGCCCGGGTGACCACCGGGGCCAGCCGGTCGGCGCGTCCGAGCAGGGGCGTGAGGACCGGACGGAGCGGGAGCGGCACGTGCGGCGCCAGGCGACGCATCAGCTCGAGGGTGGGCGCGGGCGCCGACGCCGGGAAGGGCGCCTTCTCGACACGCAGGATCGCTCGTGCCAGGCGGGCGGTGGGACCGTTGCGCGCGGGCGTCGAGGCGTGCCCGCCGCGGCCCTCGGCGACGAGCTCGAGGGAGGTGGTCCCCTTCTCGGTGACGCCGATGACGCCCAGCGGCGCCGTCACGCCCGGGAAGGCGCCGCCCGCGATCGCGCCGCCCTCGTCGAGCACCAGCCACGGCGTCACCCCGCGCTCACGCAGCACCCCGACCGCCTCGAGCGCCGCGGTGCCGCTGACCTCCTCGTCACAGCCGAACGAGAGCCACACGTCCTGGGCCGGCACGTGCCCGGACTCGAGCAGGGACTCGACCGCGTCGCAGATCGCCGCGACGCAGCCCTTGTCGTCGAGGGTGCCGCGGCCCCAGACCGCCGGCCCGGCGTCGGAGTCGTGGATCTCGCCACCGAACGGGTCGTGGCGCCACGGCGCCTCGCCGTCGACGGGCACGACGTCGAGGTGCGCCATCAGCACCACCGGCCGGGCGGTGCTCGCGCCGGCCCAGTGGAACAGCAGGCCGTGGGAGCCGACGCGGGTCAGGTCGAGGCGCTCGTGCAGCAGCGGGAACTGGGTCGCGAGCTCGGCCAGCAGCCGCTCGAACGCGTCGGTGTCCACGCGCGCGGGGTCGCGGTCGGAGACGGTCGGGATGCGGACGAGGGCCTGCAGCGCGGCGACCACGCGGTCGGTCATGGGCTGAACCTAGCGCCGTCCGGCGCTCCGTGAGGGCGCTCTCACCCACAACTCATGGTCACGTCATGACCGGCGAGCAGAGTCCTCCTCGTCAGCCGGGAAGACCCGGGTACCGAAACCGAAGGAGGCCGTCATGGCCCGCTCCGGAATCCTCACCGCCCTCGCGCCGGCCGTCCAGGCTCGCCGAGGTGACTCCTCCAGTGACGACGGGCGCCGCCGCCGGCGTCGTCGGCGTCGCCGCAACCGCAGCCGGTCGCGCTCGCGCTCCAGCTGAGCCCACGCCGAGCCGCACCGCGGTTCCCCCACGACGGGTGGGCGGCCCTCCCCCTGGGGCCGCCTGCCCGTCCCGCTCGTCCCGGACCCCGTCCACCCGCGCCGCAGCAGAGGAGCCCTGATGTCCGTACGCCGTCGCCTCGCGGGTGCCCTCCGCGCGGCTCCCGAGCAGTCGGCCCTCGTCGACGTGGCCGCGTCGCTGCGGCTGGTCGACATCGCGCGGCGTTTCTGGCCGCGGCTGCGGCCGCTGCGCGGCTGGCTGGTGCTCGGCCTGCTGCTGCTGACGGTCGCGCCGCTGATCTCCGTCGCGGAGGCGGTGCTCTACCAGCGCCTCGTCGACGACGTCCTCGTCCCGGCCGCCTTCGAGCCGCTCCTCGTGCTGGCACTGCTCTACATCGGCCTCAACGTCGCCAGCGGCGTCGTCTCGGGGGCCGACGACTACCTGGCGACGTACGTCTCCCAGCGCTTCCTCGTCGACCTGCGGCGCGACGTCTTCTCCCACGTGCTCTCGCTGCCCGCCGCCACGCAGGACCGGCGCCGACTCGGCGACACCCTCACCCGGCTCACCTCCGACGTCGCCGCGGTCGAGCGGTTCATGGTCTCGCAGGTCAGCGAGGGGGTCGGCGCGCTGGTGCGCCTGCTCGTCCTGGTCGGCGCGCTGGTCTGGATGGACTGGCAGCTGGCGCTCGCCTCGTTCGTCGTCGCACCTGCGTTCTGGTGGGTCTCGACCCGCTTCGCGCGGCTGACCCGCGACGTGTCGCGCGAGCGACGCCGTCGTGGCGGCTCCCTCGGCAGCGTGACCGAGGAGGCCCTCGGCAACGCCGCGCTCGTCCAGTCCTACGGTCGCGAGGACCACGCGGTGGCGACCTACGACGGGCACAACCGCGCGATCGCCGGCGCCGAGCTGGCCGCGAGCCGGATCCGGGCGCTCTTCCTGCCGCTGGTCGACCTCGCCGAGCTGGTCGGCGTGCTCGCTGTCGTCGGGCTCGGCGTCTGGTCCCTGTCCACCGACCGCCTCACCCTGGGCGGGCTGCTGGCGTTCCTCACGCTGCTGATGCAGTGCTTCGGACCCGTCCGGACGCTGGCCGACCTGGTGCCCGCGCTCTTCTCCGCGAGCGCCGGCGTCGAGCGGGTCGTCGAGCTGCTGGACGAGCCCGCGGGCGGTGACCGGCCCGGCGCGACGCCCCTGCCGCGGGGACCGGGCGCGCTGTCGGTGCGCGAGGTGTCGTACGCGTACGCCGGTGCAGCGGTCCCGGCGCTGGACGGCTTCTCCCTCGACGTCGCGGCCGGTGAGGTCGTGGCGCTCGTCGGACCGAGCGGGTCGGGCAAGTCCACCCTCGGCCGGCTGCTGTCCCGCCAGCTGGTCGCCGACGCGGGTGTCGTCGCGATCGACGGGCACGACGTCGCCGCGCACACCGCCGCGTCCGTGCGCGACGTGGTCACCGTCGTCCACCAGGAGCAGCTGATGCTCGACGCGTCCGTGCACGACAACCTCCTCCTCGGCCGGCCCGACGCGACCCGCGCCGAGGTGCGGGCAGCGGCGCGCGACGCCGGCGCGCACGAGTTCGTCGAGGCGCTGCCGCACGGCTACGACACCCGCATCGGCCAGCGCGGCCGCAGCCTCTCGGGCGGCCAGCGGCAACGGCTCGCGGTCGCGCGTGCCCTCCTGCGACCCGGCCGGGTGCTCGTGCTCGACGAGCCGACGACCGGCCTCGACGCCGATGCGGCCCGCCGGCTGATGGTCGCCCTGACGGCCGGGCCGCGCGAGCGCACGATCCTCGTGCTCACCCACGACCCGGTGGTCCTCGAGCACGTCGACCGCGTCGTGTCCCTCGCCCCGGCGGCGCGTGAGCTGGAGGTCGCGACGTGAGCCGCCGGCGTACGCCCACCGGGCAACCGGCGCTCCTCTCGCCCGCTCAGTGCCCGACCGAGCGGTGGCTGAGGCGGGTTCTGGTGCCAGAGGATCCGCCTCACTCACCGCTCGACGGCGTGCGCCCGCGTGCCGCCCATGGAGCGGTGGCCCAGGCGGGTTCCGGTGCTCGGACAACCGCCTCACGCACCGCTCAGGTCGGGGCCGTGCGCGAGGGCGACGTCGCGGACACGTGTACCGGATGTGGCCCCCGAACCTGCCCCGCAGGGGCAAGAAGTCGGACACGTGTGGAGGTCGCGACGTGACGCGCCGGCGTACACCCACCGGCGACCTGCCGGCCGGCTACCGGCCGCTCGCCTTGCTCGCCGACGGCCGTCGGCTCGAGACGTGGGACGCCTGGGACGAGGCGCGCGGCACCCGCTGCGTGGTCAAGCTGCTGCGCGCCGACCGTCGCGACGACCCGCGGGTGCGGCAGGCCGTGCTGCTCGAGGGCCACCTGGCCACGACGCTCGCCCACCCGCACCTGGTGCGCGGCTACGACGTCCTGGACGACCCGCCGACCGTGGTCCTCGAGACCCTGCGCGGCGCCACGCTGTCCGCGCTCGTCGAGGAGGAGCCGCTCGGGCTCGCCGACGTCGCCGAGCTCGGCTGCCAGCTGGTCTCGGTGCTCGGCTACCTCCACCGCCACGACTGGCTGCACCTCGACCTCAAGCCCGACAACGTGGTCGTCGACCACGGCAAGGCCGTGCTCATCGACCTCAGCCTCGCCGGCCGGCCGGGGACCGGACGCCCCGGGGCGGGCACGCGCGGCTACCTCGCGCCCGAGCAGGCCACCGGGCGCGGGCTGTCGCCCGCCACGGACGTGTGGGGGCTCGCGATGACGCTGGTCGACGCGCTCGCCCGCACCGCGCCGTACGGCGACGAGGCCACGTGGGAGAGCCGGCGGCGATGGCCGCTCCTCCACCGCCGGATGCCCGTCGCCCCAGAGGGCCTCGACGAGCTCCCCGAGGAGGTGCGGGACGTGCTGGCCGCCTGCCTCAGCCTGGACCCGGCCTCTCGGCCGCTGCTCGCCCAGGTGCGCTCGGCCCTCGAGCCGCTCCGCTCGCCCGCGGCGTCACCAGCGCCCGCGGCGTCACCAGCGCCCGCGGTGGACGGCGTCCGTACGCCGCTCCCGACGCGACGGTGAGCCGGCCGCGCCCGCGTCGGCGACCCGGTGGCCGACGGTGATCGCCCCGACCGGCGCGTACGCCTCCGGGATGCCGAACGCCTCCCGGAAGCCGTCGAGGTGCTCGCCGGGGATGCCGAAGAAGCAGGCGCCGAGGCCCTCGTCGACGGCCGTCTGGAGGACGAGCAGCGCCGCCATCCCGGCGTCGACGTGCCAGTAGGGCACCGGCCACCGTCCCTCGTCACGGTCGGTCCACCCCTTGTCGGGCTCCGCGTACCGGTCGAGGTAGGCCGCCTTGCTCGCCAGCGGCACGATGACGACCGGGGCCGTACGCATCCCGTCGAGCCAGGCGTTGCGGGCCTCGGCCGCGGCGCCGGTCGACTCCCAGAACAGGGCGACGTCCTCGGGGCTGTCGAGGACCAGGAAGGCCCAGCCCTGCGTGAAGCCGGCGTTGGGGGCGCGCTGGGCGTGCTCGAGCATCCGATCCACGACGACCGGGTCCACCGGGGTGTCGGCGTAGCGGCGCACCATGCGACGGCGGCGGACGACCTCACGGAACTCCATGGCTCGAGCCTGCCACCTCCGCGCACCGAGCGCTGTAACGCCGGGTTGGTGCTTGTTCCACCTGTGATGCAACGGGGTGGGTACACGTACCAACCCGGCGTTACAGCCGTCGGCGGGGATCCGGCGGGGAGGGCCACGTCTCGGATCCGAGACGACATGCCGCCGCCGCTCGTTGACCCCACGGAGCGAGCCCGGTGGACTGCTCGCATGGCCGAGACCCCCGACTTCGAGCAGATGTGGCGCGACCTCGCGCCGGTCGGGAGGTCGGCGTCCTCGGGCGGCTACTTCCGCCAGCCGTGGGCGTCCGCCGAGTCCGAGCTGCGCTCGTGGTTCGCCGAGGCCTGCGCCGCGCGCGGGCTGGCGGTCGAGACCGACGGCATCGGCAACCAGGTCGCGTGGTGGGCACCGGAGGCCGCGTCCGAGGCGCCGGGCGTGCTCACCGGCTCCCACCTCGACTCCGTGCTCGACGGGGGCGCGTACGACGGGCCGCTGGGTGTCGTGTCGGCGCTGGCGGCGGTCGACACGCTGCGGGAGCGCGGCTTCGAGCCGGACCGCCCCCTCGGGATCGGTGTCTTCGTCGAGGAGGAGGGGTCGCGGTTCGGCCGGGCGTGCCTGGGCTCGCGCCTGGTCACCGGTGCGACGACCTGGGACGTCGCCCGCGAGCTCCGTGACCGCGACGGGGTCTTCCTCGGCGACGCCGTCGCGGCGTCCGGGCTCGACCCGTCGGCAGGGCTGCTGTCGCTGGACCGGGTGGGTACCTTCGTCGAGCTGCACGTCGAGCAGGGCCGCGACCTCGTCGACCGCGACGTCGCCGTGGGGCTGGCCAGCGAGATCTGGCCGCACGGGCGCTGGCGCTTCGACTTCGCCGGCCAGGCCAACCACGCCGGCAGCACGCGCATGGAGGACCGGCGCGACCCGATGCTCACCTATGCGATGACCGCGCTCGCCGCCAACAAGCAGGCCCGCCTGGCGGGGCAGCGCGCGACCTTCGGGCGGATCGCCGTCGAGCCCAACGGCACCAACGCCGTCCCCTCGCTCGTCACCGGCTGGCTCGACGCCCGCGCGTCCTCCGACGACGCCCTCGCCGAGCTGGTGGCGGCGATCGAGCGGCAGGCCGACGACCGCGCCGGCCGTGACGGCACCGCCCTCACCGTGACCGCGGAGTCCGTCTCCGGGTCGGTCGCCTTCGACCCCGACCTCGCCGCGCGGCTCGCCGGGCTCGGCGACTGGCCGGTAATCCCGACCCAGGCCGGCCACGACGCCGGCATCCTCTCCGACGCCGGCATCCCCACCGCGATGGTCTTCGTCCGCAACCCGACGGGCGTCTCGCACTCGCCCGACGAGCACGCCGAGATGTCGGACTGCCTGGCCGGGGTCGAGGCGCTCGCCGACGTGCTGGCCGAGCTCACCGGTCCGGGAGACCCCGCATGAGCACCCCACGACGTTCTCGTCCCCCGCAACGCTTCACCCCACAGCCTCCAGGTTCCCCCGCTGCGCTCCTCCACCTCGAGCCTGCGGGGACCCCGAAGCGCTCCTCCCGACAACGCCGCAGGGACCCCGCGTGACGGCGTACCTCCTCGAGCGGGCCTGGCTGGGCGACCGCGTGCACGACGACGTCCTCGTCGAGGTCGAGGACGGCCGCTTCACCTCGGTGACGCCCGACAGCGACCCGCCGCGCGCGATCCCGGTGCGCGGACTCGTCGTCCCGGGCCTGGCCAACACGCACAGCCACGCCTTCCACCGCGCGCTGCGGGGCCGCACCCAGCGCGAGCGCGGGTCGTTCTGGACCTGGCGCGACCAGATGTACGCCGTCGCCGCGCGGCTCGATCCCGACACCTACCTCGACCTCGCGCGGGCGACGTACCGCGAGATGGCGGCCGCCGGGATCACCTGCGTCGGCGAGTTCCACTACCTCCACCACCAGCCCGACGGCACGCCCTACGCCGACCCCGACGAGATGGGGCTGGCGCTGGTGCACGCCGCCCGCGAGGCCGGGATCCGGATCACCCTGCTCGACACGCTCTACCTGTCGTCGGGCTTCGGAGCGCCGCCCGAGGGCGCGCAGGTGCGCTACAGCGACGGGTCGGTGGAGGCGTGGACCGAGCGGGTGGGTGGTCTCGGCGTCGCGCCCCACGCGCGCGTCGGCGCGGCGGTGCACTCCGTACGCGCCGTGCCCGCGGATGCCCTCGGCGCCGTGGCGTCGTGGGTGGGTGACCGCCCGTTCCACGTGCACCTCTCGGAGCAGGTCGCCGAGAACGCGGCCTGCCTCGAGGCGTACGGCGTCACGCCCGCGCGGCTGCTCGCCGACCACGACCTGCTGCGCCCGACGACCAGCCTCGTCCACGCCACCCACCTCACCGACGACGACGTCGCGCTGATCGGTGCGGCCCGCTCGTGGGCGAGCTTCTGCCCGACGACCGAGCGCGACCTCGGCGACGGCATCGGTCCCTCGCGCGCGCTCCACGACGCCGGCGCCCGGCTGACGCTCGGCAGCGACAGTCACGCCGTGGTCGACCTGTTCGAGGAGATGCGCGCGGTGGAGCTCGACGAGCGCCTGGCCACGCAGCAGCGCGGCCACTGGACGGCGGCCGAGCTGCTCACCGCCGCCACGACCGACGGCCACGCCTCGCTCGGCTGGGCCGACGCGGGTGCGATCGCCGTCGGGCAGCGTGCCGACCTC
>JAESGW010000729.1_pt1 | contig 16860 bp, 17 predicted proteins | sample 9269791 | NCBI WGS metagenome assembly JAESGW01 (sample SAMN16773120, study PRJNA677053) | algae metagenome | isolation source: Aphanocapsa lilacina HA4352-LM1 and co-occurring heterotrophs from near cave... | place: USA: Maniniholo cave, near Haena, Kauai, HI | collected 2009-07-28 | reverse complement strand
CCCCAAGGGCGACACCGCGGTGTTCTTCGGCCTGTCGGGCACGGGCAAGACGACGCTCAGCGCCGACGCCAGCCGCACGCTGATCGGCGATGACGAACATGGCTGGTCGGATACCGCCGTGTTCAACTTCGAAGGCGGCTGCTACGCCAAGATGATCCGGCTGTCCGAGGACGCGGAGCCGGAGATTTTCGCCACCACCAGGCGCTTCGGCACGGTGCTCGAAAATGTCGTGATGGATCCGGACACGCGCGAACTCGACCTGGACGACGCCAGCCTGGCGGAGAACAGCCGCGGTTCCTACCCGATCGACTTCATCCCCAATGCGTCCGAAGCGAATATGGGTCCGGTGCCCAAGAATGTCGTGATGCTGACGGCGGATGCGTACGGAATATTACCGCCGATCGCCAAGCTGACCCCCGATCAGGCGATGTACCATTTCCTGTCGGGCTACACCGCGCGCGTCGCGGGCACGGAGATGGGGGTGACCGAGCCCGAGGCGACCTTCTCCACCTGCTTCGGCGCGCCGTTCATGCCGCGCCACCCCAGCGTCTACGGCAATCTGCTCAAGGAGCGGATCGCCAAGGGCGGGGTCGATTGCTGGCTGGTCAATACCGGCTGGACCGGCGGCAAGCACGGCATCGGCCACCGCATGCCGATCAAGGCGACCCGCGCGCTGCTCAACGCCGCGCTCGACGGCAGCCTCAACGGCGCCGAGTTCCGCACCGATCCTAATTTCGGCTTCAAGGTGCCGGTAACGGTGCCCGGCGTCGATCCGGCGATCCTCGATCCGCGCGAGACATGGGCGAACAAGGCCGAATATGACGCGACCGCCGCGGCGCTGGTCGATCAGTTCGTCGCCAACTTCGCCCAATTCGCGGATGCGGTGGACGAGGGCGTCCGGCAAGCGGCGCCGCAAGGAAGCCACACCGAAACCGCCTGACACGGCCCGGCAGCGATCGGGCCTCTCCCTGGGAAGCCCGATCGATGACAGACCATCTGCCCCGCCTGTTCGCCGACTTCGCCGCCATCGTGCGCGTGGGGCAGGGGCTGCTCGCCTGCTCCCTGCCCAAGGCGGAGTGGACCCACGAGGCGCATCTCGGCGCGACGACATGGCTGGCGCGCGAGCGCAAGGATATCGCGCTCGAAACCGGGCTGCCCGGCATCATCCGTGCGTATAATGAGAGCGTTGGCGGGGTGAACGACGATAGCCAGGGCTATCACGAAACGATCACCCAGTGCTTCATCCGCGCGGTCAGGCTGCATATCGTGGAACGGCCCGCCGGCGAACCGCTGGACGCCTGCGTCAACGCGCTCCTGCTGTCGGATCGCGGGCGGCGCGACTGGCCTCTTCGCTTCTATTCGCCCGAACGGCTGTTTTCGGTGGAAGCCCGCAGAAACAAGGTGGAACCCGATCTGCATGTGCTCGATTGATACCGTGCCGGGCGGAAAGCTGTTATGGCTGCGGCGATCAAGCAGGGAGACTATGTATGGGAATGCTCGATGGAATTCTCGGCCAGCTGACCGAACATGTCGATATCGCCAATCTCGCGGAAAAGATCGGGTTGCAGCCGGAGCAGGTCGAACAGGCGATCGCCGCGCTCACCCAGGCGCATGTCGCGCCGACAGATACCGTGACGACCGCGGCGCAATCGACCGGTCTTTCGCCCGACATCCTCCAGCAGATCATCGCCCAGATTGGCGGCGAGGGCTCGCTCGGCCGGTTTGCCGAGATGCTCGGCGGCGATCAGGGCGGTGGCGGGCTTGGCGGCATGCTGGGCGGCCTGCTCGGCGGCAAGAACTGACGCGGCTTCCCGGTCACAACGACAGGGAGCTCTCCGCCACATCGTGATGTTCGACATGTTTCGGCCGGTCGAGCAGGAAGCGGTCGTCTTCGGGATAGTAGCGCGCGATCGTGATGTCGTCGCCGGCGAAGCCGGTGATGTCGGCCAGCGAGCGCCACCAGCTGAGCGTCGTCACTTCGCAGGTGCCATCGCCCAGGTCGCGGAACAGCATCTGGAAGCCGAGATTGCCCGGCGTCGACGTATAATCGGTGCCACCGGTGGCCACGATATACTCGCGGTAGGCCTCACGCTCGGCGCTGCGGATCAATCCCTTCCAGCGGCGCAGGATCATATTCGTGTCCTCAGTTGCGGGGCAGCGCGACGTCGATCGGTTCGACCTTGAGCGCGCCCCGATCGCCGCCTGCAACGCGCATGCGGGTGCCGACGGGACTGTCCGGCCCATAAGCGGTCCATTCGCCGTCGCCGACGCGCACGCGGCCCGATCCGCCCTCTATCGCCTGGACCACCGTCACCGTGTCGCCGATCAGCCGCGCGACGCGGTCGTTGAGCAGCGGATCGGTGCTGTCCACCGGGAATTCGCGGTACCAGCGCTTGCCGATCAGCACCGCGACCACCGCCCAGGCGGCGAAGCTGATCAGCTGCCCGGGCAGGCTGAGATCGGGGAACAGCAGCGACAGCAGCCCGGTAATCCCCGCCGCGAGGGCCAGGAACACCAGGAACACGCCGGGGATCGCCAGTTCCGCCAGTGCCAGCGCGGCGGCGGCGGCGATCCACCAGGCGCCGGGAGTGTCGAACCAGCCGCCCATTACTCGCCCCCAATGCCCTTCGGCGCCTCGAACGGCGCGGGGCGCGAACGGGGTGGCGCGGGTGGCGGGCTGGCATCGGGCGCGAGAACGCTGCGCGCCAGCTCGCCGATTCCGCCCAATGTGCCGATCAGCTGGGTCGCCTCGACCGGGAACAGGATCGTCTTGGCATTGGGGCTGGTGGCGAACTTGCCGACCGCCTCGACATATTTCTGCGCGATGAAATAGTTGAGCGACTGCGGGCTGCCCTGTTCGATGGCGACCGACACGAGCTCGGTCGCCTTTGCCTCGGCCTCTGCCGAACGTTCGCGCGCTTCGGCGTCGCGGAATGCCGATTCGCGGCGCCCTTCGGCTTCAAGGATACGTGCCGCCTTCTGACCCTCGGCGCGGAGGATCTCGGAGGCGCGCGTACCCTCGGCATCCAGGATGTTGGCGCGCTTCTCGCGCTCCGCCTTCATCTGGCGGCCCATCGCGTTGACGATATCGGCGGGCGGGCGGATGTCCTTGATCTCGACGCGGGTGATCTTGACCCCCCACGGCGTAGTCGCCTGATCGACCACGCTGAGCAGCCGCGCATTGATCTCGTCGCGCTTGCTGAGCGTCTCGTCGAGGTCCATCGACCCCATCACGGTGCGCAGGTTGGTCGTCGTCAGCTGCATCAGCGCGACATAGAGATCGGAGACCTCATAGGCCGCCTTGGCCGAATCGAGCACCTGGAAGAACACCACCCCGTCGGTGGAGATCATCGCATTGTCCTTGGTGATGATCTCCTGACCCGGAATATCGATCACCTGCTCCATCATGTTCACCTTGCGCCCGACACGGTAGACGAAGGCCGGAACGAAGTTGAAACCGGGTCGCGCGACCGTGGTGAACCGGCCGAAATGCTCGATGGTGTACTGATAGCCCTGCCGCACGATCTTGACGCTGACGAGAAGGTACATGGCGACCACCACCGCCAATATGCCCAGCAAAGTCGTCCACATCGCTCTGTTCCCCTTGGCTTGTCCGCCGTGTTGCTAGCATAGAACGCGGATGAGCGAACAGACATACATCGCCCCGCGCACCGCGCTGTTCATGCCCGCCAGCAACGCCCGCGCGATGGAGAAGGCGCGCGGGCTGGCGGTCGACATGGTGATCCTCGACCTGGAGGACGCGGTGAAGGCCGAAGACAAGGAAACCGCGCGGGCGGCGGCGGTGGCGGCGTCCGGCACGTTCGGCGGCAGGATGGTCGGCATCCGGGTGAACGCGGAGGACAGCGATCATTTCAAGGACGATCTGAAGGCGGTCAGGAAATCCGCCGCGACGCATGTGATCGTGCCCAAGGTGGAGGCGCCCGAGGTCATCCTCACCGCCGGCGCTTATGCCAAACGTCCGGTGCTGGCGATGATCGAGACGCCGGCGGGGGTGATGAACGTCGGGCCGATCGCCAGCGCGAGCGGGTGGGGGTACGAGATTGCCGGGCTGATCGTCGGCACCAACGATCTCGCCGCCGGGCTGCGCCTGCCGCCGGCGGCGGGACGGGACGCGATGGCGACGGCGCTGCAGCTGGTGGTGCTTGCGGCGCGGGGGCGGGAGATCTGGGCGCTCGATGGCGTGTTCAATGCGCTCGATGATCCGGCGGGTCTCGAGGCCGAATGCCTTGCCGGCCGTGCGCTGGGATTCGACGGCAAGTCGTTGATCCATCCCGGCCAGATCGAGATCGCCGCGCGCGCCTTCGCCGCGACCGAGGCGGAGATCGCCGATGCACACGCGCTTATCGCCGCGGCCGGAGGCGGGGCCGAGCGCTACAGGGACCGCATGATCGAGGAGATGCATGTGGAACAGGCCAAGGCGCTGCTGGCGCGCGAAGCGATGGGGACACCCTAGCCCTCAGCGCCCCCCTTGATTACATGGGCCGCCACGAATCGATTCCCCCTCAAGGAACTCTGGCGCCCATGGACATCCCGCTCGGTCTCACTTTCGACGATGTCCTGCTGCTGCCCGGCGAATCGGATGTGCTGCCCAGCCAGGCCGACACCCGCACCCGGCTGACCCGCGAGATCTCGCTCAACATCCCGGTGCTGTCCTCGGCGATGGATACCGTCACCGAAGCGGACATGGCGATCGTCATGGCGCAGATGGGCGGGATCGGCGTGCTCCACCGCAACCTGTCGATCGAGGAGCAGGTCGCAGCGGTCCGACAGGTCAAGCGCTTCGAAAGTGGGATGGTGGTCAATCCGATCACGATTGCGCCGCATGCGACGCTGGCCGACGCTCAGGCGCTGATGGCCTATCACAAGATCAGCGGCATTCCGGTGGTCGAGGCGTCGGGCAAGCTGGTCGGCATCCTCACCAACCGCGACGTCCGCTTCGCCGAGAACCCGCGCCAGCCCGTCGCCGAGCTGATGACGCACGAAAATCTGGCAACGGTCAGCGTCGGCGTCAGCCAGGAAGAAGCGCGCCGCCTGCTCCACCAGCGCCGGATCGAAAAGCTGCTGGTGGTCGATGAGGCGTACGCCTGCGTCGGCCTTATCACGGTCAAGGATATCGAGAAGGCGGTGACCTATCCCGATGCCACCAAGGATGGTTCGGGCCGTCTGCGCGTCGCGGCGGCGACGACGGTGGGCGACAAGGGGTTCGAACGCACCGAGGCGCTGGTCGAGGCCGAATGCGATCTGATTGTCATCGACACCGCCCACGGCCACAATATCGAGGTCAGCCGCGCGGTGGAGCGGGTCAAGCGGCTGTCCAACTCGGTCCAGATCGTCGCGGGCAATGTCGCAACGGCAGAGGCGGCGCGCGCGCTGATCGATGCGGGGGCGGACGGGATCAAGGTCGGCATCGGTCCAGGTTCGATCTGCACCACACGCGTGGTCGCGGGCGTCGGCGTGCCGCAGCTGACCGCGATCATGGAAGCGGCGAGCGAGGCGGCCAAGTCCGGTGTGCCGGTGATCGGCGATGGCGGCCTGCGCACATCGGGCGACGTCGCCAAGGCGCTGGCTGCAGGTGCGTCCTCGGTGATGGTCGGATCGCTGCTTGCGGGGACGGAAGAGGCTCCGGGAGAAACCTTTCTCTATCAAGGTCGTGCGTACAAATCCTATCGCGGCATGGGAAGTGTCGGCGCGATGGCGCGTGGCTCGGCCGATCGCTATTTCCAGCAGGACATCAAGGATCAGCTGAAGCTGGTGCCAGAGGGCATCGAGGGGCAGGTGCCCTTCAAGGGCCCGGCGCGCGATGTGATCCATCAGCTCGTCGGCGGGGTGAAGGCGGCGATGGGCTATACCGGATCTTCGAGCATCGAAGAGTTGCAGAAGCGCGCCAGATTCGTCCGCATCACCGGCGCCGGACTTCGCGAGAGCCACGTCCATGACGTGACAATCACCCGCGAAGCCCCGAATTACCCCACACGGTGAACTTAATTCCCCTCCCGCGTGCGGGGGGCTAGGGGAGGGCCTGTGCACCCCAAATCCAAACTCCTCATCCCGGCGACTTGCCCTCCCCCAACCCCTCCCATGAATGGGAGGGGAGCATGACCCCATCGGCCCGCGTCCAGGCGGCGATCGAGTTGCTCGATCAGGTGATCCTCGCCGCGCGCGAGGGCGGGGCGGCGGCGGATACGCTGGTGCAGCGCTATTTCGCGCAACGCCGCTATGCCGGGTCGAAGGACCGGCGCGCGGTGCGTGAGCTGCTGTACGACGCGATACGGCGCGCCGGCGAGTTGCCCAAAACCGGCCGCGCGGCCATGCTGGGGCTCGCCGCGGAACGGCCTGAGCTGGCCGAGCTGTTCGATGGCGGCCCGCACGCGCCCGCCGCGATCACCGCCGATGAAGCCGCGGCGCCCGCGGGCATCGCGCCCAAATGGCTGGTCGATCGCCTGACCGCATCCGAGGTCGATGCAGCCACGCAAGCTGCTTTGCTCGATCGCGCCCCGCTCGATATCCGGGTCAACCGGCTGAAGGGCGGCCGCGATGACGTCATGGCGGCATGGCCCGAGGCGGAGGTGCTGGCGCATGCCCCCGACGGACTGCGCATGCCGACGGGCACGGTGATCGAGAATCGCCCGGAGTATAACCAGGGGCTGGTCGAGGTGCAGGATCTCGGCAGCCAGCTCGTCACGCTCGCTGCGGCAGCCGCACCCGACATGAACGTGATCGACCTGTGCGCGGGTGGCGGCGGCAAGACGCTGGCGCTGGCGGCGGCGATGGAGAATCGCGGAAATATCATCGCAACCGACACCGATCGCGGTCGCCTCCAACGGCTCGCGCCGCGTGCCGAGCGGGCGGGTATCGCTATCGTCGAGACGCGTCTGCTCAATCCGGGGCGCGAGGCGGAAGGGCTGGCGGATGTCGCCGATGCCGTCGATCTCGTCCTGATCGATGCGCCCTGTTCGGGGACCGGGACGTGGAGGCGCAATCCGGAGGCGCGGTGGCGGTTGACCCCCGATCGCATCGCCAAGCTCGCCGCGCTACAGGCGCAGCTGCTCGATCTGGGCGCCGGTCTGGTCAAGCCCGGCGGGTCGCTGACCTATATCGTCTGCTCGCTGCTCGACGAGGAAGGCGCCGGCCAGGTGCACGATTTCCTTGCGCGCCACCAGGGATGGCAGGCCGAAGCGATTGATCTTCCTATGGGAACGCCTCGCGGTCCGGGATTGCGACTCGATCCACGCAGGGACTCGACGGACGGCTTTTTTGTCGCGAGACTAAGGCGGCCATGGTAGAAAGACCGGCCCTGTTGGAGACCATCATGCGTTTTACCCCAGTCGCCGCCGCCATTTCGCTGACGCTGCTGACCGTCTCGAGCATCAGCCACGGACAGCGCGCAGACGATGTCATCGATCCGCGCAGCCTGGCGCTGATGGAGCAGGGGGTTGCCGCGCAGAAGGTGGGCAATTGGGAAGCGGCGACCGACGCGCTGGAAACCTCGCTCGCGGTCGATCCGCGCAACCGGCAGGCGTTCCTGCGCCTGGCCGAGGTCGCCAAATCACGCGGACTGACCGGCAAGTCGATCCGCCTTTACCGCGAGGCGCTGACGCTGGAGCCCAATGATCTGAAGGCGCTGGCCGGACAGGGCGACGCGCTGGTCGCCAAGGGCGCGGTCGAAAAGGCGCGCGAGAACCTTGCCCGCATCAAGGCGCTATGCATCTCCTCCTGTCCCGAGGCGACGACGCTGGCCGCGGTGATCGCCAAGGGCCCGCCGCCCGCCGCCATCGCCGCGCAGGCTGTCGCACCCAAGCCCACCGTGGGTGAGGCTGAAGACGCTCAGCCCTGATCGAGTGCGCGCGCCAGCGCCACGAACTCCGCCACGCTGACCGTCTCCGCACGCCGGGTCGGATCGATCCCCAGCGGCCCAAGCGCATCGATCGCGCCCGGCATGCCCTTCAGGCTCTGGCGCAGCATCTTGCGGCGCTGGCCGAACGCGGCGGCGGTCAGGCGGGCGAGCGTCCGCACCGACACGCCCTCCGGCGCTTCCTCGGGCACGATATGCACCACCGCCGACATGACTTTCGGAGGGGGCGTGAAGGCGGAGCGGTGGACGGTCATCGCGATGCGCGGGGTCGATCGCCACTGCGCCAGCACCGCCAGCCGGCCATAAGCCTCCCCATCCACCGGCGCGACGATGCGCTCGGCGACCTCCTTCTGGAACATCAGCGTGAGGGAGCGCCACCAGGGCGGCCAATCGGCCTCCAGCCAGCCGACCAGCAATGCGGTGCCGACATTATAGGGCAGGTTGGCGACGATATGCGGCTTGCCGTCGAACAGCGGCAGCGGATCGATCGCCAGCGCATCGCCCTCGATCACTCGCAGCTGCCCGGGATAGGCGTCGGCCAGTTCGGCGAGCGGCGCCATGCAGCGCCGGTCGCGCTCGATCGCCACCACCTTCGACCCCGCGGCCAGCAGCGCGCGAGTCAGCCCGCCGGGGCCGGGGCCGATCTCCAGCACCTCCGCATCCTTCAGGTCGCCCGGTACGTGCGCGATGCGTGTCAGCAACTGGCCATCGAACAGGAAATTCTGCCCCAGCGCCTTGCTGGCGATCAGGCCATGCGCGCGAATGACCTCGCGCAGCGGTGGCAGCGCGGTCACGCCTCCACGAAGGCGCGGTGGCGGGCAGCCTCTGCAGCCATGCGGATCGCCGCGATCATCGCGCCGGGATTGGCCGCGCCGCGCCCGGCGATCTCGAACGCGGTGCCGTGATCGGGCGCGGTGCGCACGATCGGCAGGCCCAAAGTCATGTTGACGCCTTCGTCGAAATGCAGCGTCTTCAAGGGGATCAGCGCCTGATCGTGATACATGCAGATCGCCGCGTCGTAATTGGCGCGGGCGCGCGCATCGAACAGCGTGTCCGATGCGAAGGGGCCGGTGGCGTCGATCCCCTCGTCCCGCAGGATGCGTATCGCGGGGGCGATGATGTCGATCTCCTCGCGGCCCAGCGCGCCCTGCTCGCCCGCATGCGGGTTGAGCCCGGCAAAGGCGAGGCGCGGGTGCTGGATCCCGAAACTGCGGGTCAGCCCGCGCGCGGTGGTGCGGGCCTTGGCGACCAGCAATTCGATGCTGAGCAACCCCGGCACCGCGCCCAGCGGCACATGCGTCGTCACCGGCACGACGCGCAAGGACGGTCCGGCGAGCATCATCACGGTGTTGTCGCCGGCCACGCCGCAGCGTTCGGCGATGAATTCGGTCTGGCCGGGATGGACGAAGCCGATGGCGTAAAGCTGCGCCTTGCTGACCGGCGCGGTGATCACCGCGCCGGCGCTGCCCTGGCGCGCAAGGCCGGCGGCAAGCTCGAGCGAATCGAGCGAACAGCGCGCGCCCGCCAGATCGGGATTGCCCGGATCGATCTCACCCGTGTCGTGCACCGGGATCACCGGCAGCGCATGGGCGAACACGCGCTCCGCCTCGATCGGATCGTCGATCCGCTCGATCGGTCCCGGCCAGATGCGCCCGATCGAGCGCGGATCGCCGACCGCGAAGAATGCGCGCAGTTCGGACGCGTAGCGCGCTTCCCACGCCTTGGCGACGATCTCTGGCCCGATCCCGGCCGGGTCGCCAAGTGCAACCGCGAGCGGGGTCATGACCGGCGGCCGGTCATCGATAATCGACCACCGCATCGCGGCGGAGATCGCGCAGATAGCGCTGGGCGCGGCGGTTGGTCCGCTCTTCCTCCAGCTGACGCGAGATCGCTTCGGACGAGGGGGCGCTCGCCATCCTGGCGTCGTCGCGGCCGCACAGCACCAGCGTGCGCACGCCTTCGGTCGGCGAGCCGAACGGCGGCGATGCCTGGCCGACCTGCAGGCCCAGCATGATTTCCTGCAGCTGCGGCGGCAGATCACGGACGCGAACCGCATCATTGTCCACCACCGTGGCGCCGACCGCCTTGGCGACTTCATCGACCCGGCCGCAGCCCTGCAGCCCGCGGATCGCGGTGGCGAACGCCGCTGCCTGCTGGGTCGCCTGCGTCTCGGTCGTGCCTGCGGCGAAATTGAGCGACATCTGGCGGAGGCTGAGCACCGCGTCGCGCGGATCGGCCGTCAGTATCTGCCGCTGATCGACCTTGAGCAGGATCGAGACCCCGCCGGGAATCGGGATCGGGCCGGCGACCTGGCCGACCTGCAGCTCCTGCGCCGCTCCGGCCAGCTGTTCGGGCAGCTGCGCCGCGCGAATCCAGCCGAGATCACCGCCGACCGCGGCGGTCGAGGCTTCGGAGAATTGCCGCGCATAGGTGGCGAAGGATCCGCCGTTCTTCAGCTGCTCGATGATGCGCTGCGCATTGGCTGAGACCTCGCCCATCGTCTCGGGCGTGGCAGACAGGAATATCTCGCCCAGACGGTATTCGGCGGTGCCCTTCGACGCGTTCAGCCGCGCGATGATCGACTGCACCTCTTCTTCCGACACGTTGACCTGAACGTTGCGGCTGAGCAGCCGCTGCCAGGACAGCTCGCCCTCGATCTGGCGCTTGAGCGACTTGGCGGACGATTTCTGCTGGACCAGATAGGCGTCGAACTGGGCGGGGGTGCGCTGGAAGCTGCGCGCGACGCGGGCATAGCCCTGATCGATCTCCGCCGGCGTCACCTCGATCTTGTTGGCCTTGGCCTCCTGGATCTGCAGGGTTTCGTCGATCAGGTTGCGGACCACCTGCAGGCGCAGGCGTTCCAGCTCGTCGGCGGGAACCTGGCCCTGGTTGGCGGCAACGACCAGCGCCAGCCGGTGATCGACATCGGTGCCGGTGATCAGCTCGCCATTGATGATCGCGGTCGCCTTGCGGATATTGGGATCCTGCGGCCCGAAAATGGTCGGATTGGCCGGCAGGTTCAGGTTGGTCGGCGGCGCAACATTGTCCTCCGGCGAGGGTGCGGGCGCGGTCTGGGCGATCGCGGTGCCGGCAAGCAGCAGTCCTGCGACGCCGAGCGCGATCCGCGCGCGCGGGGATTTCGGCATATTCTTCAAGACAACCTCTTCAACGCGTGAATGCATCGACGGCGCATGGCGCCATCCAACTGAACGGGGGCTTAGCGCCCAAGGTTCTTGAAGGCCAGCCGGAAGAGAAAGCTGTCTCCGGAGCGCGCATCGCCGATATCCGAATAGTTGCGCCGCCAGGTCAGTCCCATTTCGATGCAATCGTCTTCATAGGCCACACCCAGCCGATGCCGCAGCGGTTCGTAACCATCGGCGATCGATAGCGGATCTTCCTGTCGATTGGTCAGATCGACCACCGCCGATCCGAATACCGACCAGAAACGGGCGAATGCGAACCGTCCGCCGACGCGCGCTTCTTCGCGGTCCTGCAGATCTTCCAGATCATCGTCGATATCGCGGTTGAGCCGCAGATAGCCGATCTGCGCATAGGTCCGCCTGCCGCCGATGGTGGCGTCGATCTCGTTGCGGCGGACGGCGAGATTGTCCTTGTCCAGCCGGAAGCGATGGGTGAACGTCACGAAATCGCGGAACTTGATGCGGGTGCGGCCGACGATGTCGGAGGTGCGGTCGAACAGGCCGGTGCCGTCGGGAAACAGCGTCGGCTGCGCATCCAGCCGGTAGCTTTGTCCGACCGTCGCCTCCAGCGCGAAGCCGGGCAGATCGAGCGCGTAATCGACCCCGTAGGTGATCCGCGCCGAATCCTCGAACCGGTCATAGCCGGGGAAGCGGTTGAGCGCGAAGAGGTTCGAATCCTCCAGATCGACCGCGCGGGCATCCTCGTTGGGGATGTTGAGGTTGCGGATCGGTGGAGCGGCGACCAGCTGGACGCGCGGCGTGATCCGCTGCGTGCCCCCCAGAAATTCGCCGATGAACGGCCATTTGACATCGACCGCCAGCGCGCCGATCACGCGGCCCTGCACGCCTTCCGTCCCGCGATAGCCGAGTATTTCGGTCGAGAGCGTATCGCTGGTGTGGTAGACATCCGCGCGGCCATAGGCGGTGAACGTCACCTCCTGGCCCCAGTTGGTCAGCTTGCGCAGATCCCAGCGCGCGCCGGCGAAGGCGCGCTGAGTGTCCTGTCCTTCGGTGCGCAGCAGCGCGAGCGTATTGCCCTGCAGCTCGATCGTGCCGCCGAGGAGAGGATCGGCGATGCGGCGGCGGTAATCGATCGCCGGCAGGGCGAACGGCTGCTGGCCCTGCGGATCGCCGAAGCGCAGCGTCTGCACCGCCCAGCCGGCGATAGAGAGATAGCTGTCGCGGTCGATTCGCTCCGCCTTCACCATCGTGCGCAGCCGATCGTCGTCGGACAGCTGATAGCGGCGCAGGAAGGTGCGGTCGGTCACCACGCGCAGCGAACCGCTGACGCTCCACTCGGGCGAAAGCTGGAACCGGCCGCTGGCGTCGAGATAGCCGCGGATATTGTCCTGGCTGGTGGTGCCGGTATCGGCGGTCTGCGACAGCACATCCGAATAGGTGATATGCCCGGCCACGCGGTAGGCGCCGTTGCCGGTCAGCGCGCGATATTCGCCCGATACCATCGGCGCGACGCTGCTGAATACCCGCGGGGTGACGATCAGATCGCGGTTGGGCGCCAGCCGGAAATAATAGGGGGCGGACACATCGACGCCGTTGATGCTGTCATAGCGGACATTGGGCACCAGCAGCCCCGACCCGCCGAGTTCGCCCGTCGGGTGCGAGAAATTGGGCAAAGGCAGCGTCAGCCCGAACAGCGAGAAACGCGCGCCGCGATAGCTCATCCGCTCGCGCACCTGATCATAGGTGACGCGGACCGCCTCGATCTTCCACACCGGATCCTTGGGGCAGCCTTCGCTGTCGACCACCGCGCACGGCGTGTAGGCGGCGTTGTCGAGGGTGACGACATCACCCCCGCGCGTGCCGCGCTTCGCCGCCAGCCGGCCGCCTTCCTCCAGCACGATCAGCAGGTTGTCGACCACGCCGTCCTTCAGGCTGTCGGTCAGCTCGATCGAATCGCCGTACGCCACGTCGCCCTGCGGATTGACCACGGCGATGTTGCCGCTCGCCATCACCTTGCCGGTGGTGCGGTTCCAGGTGACGCTGTCCGCCCTCAGCCGGTTGCCGTCGCGGAACAGCCGGACGTCGCCCGATGCGACGATGATCTCGGTCTCGTAATTATATTCGAGCTGGTTTGCGCTGAACTCGATCTCGTCGGTGCCCGCGGGCGCGGTCGGGCTGGGCGGCGGCGGGGTGACGCCGCGGTCCTGCAGGTCCTGCGCATGGCCCGGCGCGGCAAGGGCGAGCCCGAGCGCGAAAGCAGCGGTGGCGAACAATCCGTTGCGCATTACTCTCGCGTACACCCCAATCGCCCACCTGATGGGGCGTCGAAGGGGTTGCCCTAACGCACCCATGCAGCGGCGTCCATCCGGACATGGTCCGGACCTTGGCGCCTTTGCGTCGGGCGGTGGGAGCGCCTAGATGACGCCCACCCCGATTCCCCTGAAAGGCAGTCCACCGATGAAAGTCCGCTTCGCCGACACCGCGCCCGATCGTTCGCCAATCGCCTATCCGGTGGCCAAGGGCGGGCTTGCCGGTGCCGCGATCGGCGGGCTCGACGCAGCGAGCGCCGCGCTGGTGCGCGCATCGGCCAACGGCGTGCGGTTCGAAGGCGAGGCCGGGACCATTGCGGAGGCGTTCGTCGCCGAGGGCAACGGCACGCGGCGGGTAATCCTGGTCGGGACCGGCGGCGGCGCTCCGCAGGAATGGGAGCGCGCGGGTGGTGCGGTGGCCGCGCGGCTGCTGATCTCGGGCGAGACGCAGGTCGCGTTCGATCTGACCGGCAGCGGTGCGGATGCCCACGCCGCCGCTCTCGTCGCGGCGGGCGCACGCCAGCGTGCATGGCGGCACGACGTCTATCGCACCAGGCTGACCGACAAGCAGAAGCCTACACTGGAGGAGGTCGTGATTGTCGGCGCGCCTGCCGGGACCGACAAGGCCTGGGAGCATCAGGACGCGCTGACGACGGGGATGGCGTTCACCCGCACGCTCGTCTCCGATCCGCCCAACATCCTGTTCCCGGAAGAATTCGTCGCGCGCTGCCGCGATCTCGAAAAGCTCGGTGTCAAGCTGACCGTCCTCGACGAGGCGGCGATGCGCAAAGAGGGCATGGGATCGCTGCTCGGCGTCAGCCAGGGTTCGGTGCGCGAGGCGCAATTGCTGGTGATGCACTGGAACGGCACCGGCACCGCGGGCGACCCCCCGCTGGCGCTGGTGGGCAAGGGCGTGACCTTCGATACCGGCGGCATCTCGATCAAGCCCGCCGCCGGCATGGAGGACATGAAATGGGACATGGGCGGTGCGGGCGCCATCGCCGGGGCGATCCGCGCGCTGGCGCTGCGCAAGGCCAAGGTCAATGTCGTCGGCGTATGCGGCCTGGTCGAGAACATGCCCGACGGCGCGGCGCAGCGCCCCGGCGACATCGTCACCTCGATGTCCGGACAGACGATCGAGGTCATCAACACCGACGCCGAGGGGCGGCTGGTGCTGTGCGATGCGATCACCTGGGTGCAGAAGCATTTCCGCCCGAAGACCATCGTCGATCTGGCGACGCTGACCGGCGCGATGATCATCGCGCTGGGCAACGAGCATGGCGGCATCTTCGCCAATGACGATGCGCTCGCCGAACAGCTTACGGCCGCGGGCAAGGCGGTGGGCGATCCGCTGTGGCGCTTCCCGCTGTCCGACGCGTACAACAAGCTGATCGACAGCCCGATCGCCGACATGAAGAATGTCGGCCCGCGCGGCGCGGGGTCGATCACCGCGGCGCAATTCATCCAGCGCTTCGTCGATGAGGGCGTCAAATGGGCGCATCTCGACATCGCCGGCATGGTCTGGGCCGACAAGCCCGGCGCGACCTGGGACAAAGGCGCGACCGGCTACGGCGTGCGCTTGCTCGACCGGTTTGTGAAGGACAATTTCGAGGCATAATTCCCCTCCCGCTTGCGGGAGGGGTTAGGGGAGGGCCTGTCCTCCCAACCATCATCCGCGAGCGGCCAAACAGGCCCTCCCCCGACCCCTCCCGCAAGCGGGAGGGGAGAAGAGACGCAATGCAGGTCGATTTTTACCACCTGACCGCGACCCCGCTCGAACGGGCATTGCCGCGCATTGCCGAACGGGTGCTGGAGTCTGGCGCGCGGTTGCTGGTGGTGTCGGCTTCCGACACCCAGCGCGCGGGAATCGACAAGGCGCTGTGGACCTATGCGCCCGACAGCTTCCTGCCGCACGCACTGGCGGGCGGGAAGGGTGACGACGCCCAGCCCATCCTTATCGCCGCCGATTGCTCAGCGCCCAACGCCGCCCGCCACATAGCCCTGATCGACGGCGAATGGCGTGACGAGGCGCTGACCTTCGACCGCGCCTTCCATTTCTTCGACGAGACCGCGATCGAAGCCGCCCGCGCCGCCTGGCGCGCGCTCGCGACACACGAAGGCGTCGAACGCCGCTACTGGAAGCAGAACGACGAAGGCCGCTGGGAACAGGTTGCCTGATTCGTGGCACGCGTCTAAGGGCGCGGCCATTCCCATTCATAACCCAAGCAAGGACAGCACGGCATGGCCGCGACCCGCACCTTTTCGATCATCAAGCCAGACGCCACGCGCCGCAACCTGACCGGCGCGGTCACCAAGATGCTGGAGGATGCCGGCCTGCGCGTCGTCGCCTCCAAGCGCATCCACATGACCCGCGACCAGGCCGAGGGCTTCTACGCAGTCCACAAGGAGCGTCCCTTCTTCGGCGAGCTGGTCGATTTCATGATCTCCGGCCCCGTCGTCGTGCAGGTGCTGGAGGGCGAGAACGCCATGCAGCGCAACCGCGACGTGATGGGCGCGACCAACCCGGCCAATGCCGACGCCGGCACGATCCGCAAGGAACTGGCCGAATCGATCGAAGCCAACACCGTCCACGGTTCGGACAGCGACGAGAATGCGGCGATCGAGATCGCCTATTTCTTCAAGCCCGAAGAGATTGTCGGCTGAAGCAATGAACCAGCGATCCTGGCGATTGCGGCGCGCGGCTCCCGAAGACGCCGCCGCGGTCGCCATGGTCGCGGCGGCGAGCTTCCTCGACGCCTTCTACGACGACCTCGAAGGTGCGGACATGGTCGCCTATTCGGCCACCGCGAATGCGCCGGAGAAGTTCGCGCGCTGGATCGCCGATCCGTCCAGCATCGTCACCCTGGCCGAATTCGCCGCGACCCGATCGCCGATCGGCTATTCGGTTCTGATTCCGCCGGACCTGCCGATCGCCACGGGCAAGAGCGATATCGAGCTCAAGCGCATCTACACCCTGTCGCGTTTCCAAGGATCGGGGCTGGGCAACGCGCTGATGGACACAGCGCTGAACGATGCGCGCGCAATGGGCCGCTCGCGGCTGTTGCTCGGCGTTTACGGCAAGAATCTGCGCGCCCGCGCTTTCTATGAACGCCATTGCTTCACGCCGATCGGCGAGCGCAGCTTTCCGGTCGGCGCGGCGGTGCATCAGGACGTTGTTTACGCCCGACGCCTGTACACCTGAACTCAACTTCGTCACCCCCGCGAAAGCGGGGGTCCAGCTGCCTTCGCCGATGCCCGAGAGCAAAAGCTGGATTCCCGCTTTCGCGGGAATGACGGGGTTGTTTCTGGATTCAATCGACGATCAGGGCGTCTTCCACATCCCATCGATCCGCGCTTGGCCGTCGCCCGTCACCCGCTCGCGCAGGATCACACCGCGCAGCTTGAGCGTGCGGCCCTGCAGCGTGCGCGGTTCGGTGCGCCAGACCAGATCGTAGATCGCCGTGCTGGTGCGCTGCACGTCGGCGTCCCAATAGCTGGCGGTGATCGCCACCGGCAG